>Ga0302299_10001518_pt1 | contig 13949 bp, 12 predicted proteins | sample III_Fen_N3_4_FD_198795 | JGI IMG/M metagenome (GOLD analysis project Ga0302299, IMG submission 198795) | Peat permafrost microbial communities from Stordalen Mire near Abisko, Sweden - III_Fen_N3_4 | ecosystem: Environmental > Terrestrial > Soil > Wetlands > Permafrost | place: Sweden: Abisko... | reverse complement strand
AGGGTGACGAGCGTGTGCACGCGCTCGTCACCGCCGAGCCGCTGCACGTAGTAGCGCGCGATGAGCCCGCCCATCGAGTGCCCGACGACGTGCACGCGCTCGTAGCCGGTGTCCTCGCACACCTGCTCGACGACCTCGCCGAAGTTCTGCGCGAGCCGCCGGATGTCGCCGACGAGCGAGGAGTAGTTCACCGTGACGACGCGGCCGAACCCGCGGCGCCGCAGCCCGCGGCGCAGCAGGTGGAAGACCGTGTGGTTGTCGACGATGCCGTGCACGAGCACGATCGGGGTTCCCGCGGCCTCGACGTCGCCGACGAGCAGCCCGCGCTGCACAGGCGGCAGGTCCGACAGGTGCGTCACGTGGCGGACGTCCTGCGTGCGCTCCTCGAGCATCCCGAACGGGTACATGGCGAGGTGCGCGGCGACCCAGGCGACCTCGGTGACCGTCCCCTTGATGCCGCTCGGCGACAGGACGGCGCGCCGCGCGCGATCGGCGAAGGCGCGGGTGTCGTCGATCGCGCGGGCCGCGCGTTCGAAGCGGCCCGGACGACGCTCGTCGTCGGGCTCGGCTCCTGTGTCCTGCGCCACGTGCCGAGAGTAGGGCCCGGGCCGGTTCGCCGTCGCGCCCGGTGGTCGATCGGAGCGCGCCGTCCTCTCCGCCGGACGTCGGCGTCCGCTGACCGGGCGCCGCCGCTGGGTCTCCCGAGGCGGCTCCGCCACGGTCGCCGCGTCTCGCGCCGGCGGGCCTCGCTAGGCTCGACGTCGAGGTCGCAGCCCTCCGCACGAGGAGACGCCATGAGCACGAGCACCACCACGACCGCCCCCCGCACCGCCTCGGGGTCGCCGATCCGCGTCGTCGTCGCCAAGCCGGGCCTCGACGGGCACGACCGCGGCGCGAAGGTCGTGGCGCGAGCGCTGCGCGACGCCGGCATCGAGGTCGTCTACACCGGGCTGCACCAGACGCCCGACCAGATCGTCGAGACCGCGATCCAGGAGGACGCCGACCTCATCGGCCTCTCGGTGCTCTCCGGCGCGCACATGACGCTGTTCGCCGCCGTCCTCGACCAGCTCAAGGCCCGCGACGCCCAGGACATCGTCGTCTTCGGCGGCGGGATCATCCCGGACGCCGACATCCCCGAGCTCGAGGCCCTCGGCGTCGCGAAGATCTTCACCCCCGGCACCACGATGGAGTCCATCGTCACCTGGGTCGTAGCCAGAGCCGGCGCCCCCGCCTGACCGTCACCCCCGTCGGTATGTGCGCCGAGGGGAAGCCGCTCGTGCGCATCCCGGCGTACGCGGTCCGGCACGAGCCGTTCGCCGAGGTGGCACGCCTGCGTCGGATCGCTGACGCCGCCCGCCGCCGGGCCGCCTGACCCCCGTGGTGCGTGGTGAGCGCGGGCGATACCCCGCGTTCAGCACACATCGACGGGTGGGGTGGGTGTGACGCAGGTCGCAGGGGTTCCGTGATCCGGTACCGGGGGCCGGGGGCGCGCCAGGCCCGGGCTACGCTCGGCCACGGCCAAGCCGGTACGACGCCGCCAGGGTCTCGAGGCGTGCACCGACCGGACCTCTCCCTACACCCCAGGACGGGCCCGTGGACCTGTACGAGTACCAGGCGAAGGAGCTCTTCGCCCTGCATGGCGTGCCGACTCAGGCCGGCGACGTCGTGCACACCCCCCAGGCGGCGAAAGAGGCCGCGGAGCGCATCGGCGGCCTCGTGGTCGTCAAGGCGCAGGTGAAGACCGGCGGTCGCGGCAAGGCCGGCGGCGTGAAGCTGGCGAGGACCCCGGCCGAGGCCTACGACGTGGCCAAGGACATCCTCGGCCTCGACATCAAGGGCCACGTCGTGCACAAGGTCCTGGTGAACCCGGCGGCCGACATCGCCGAGGAGTACTACGTCTCCTACCTGCTCGACCGCGCCAACCGCACCTTCCTCGCGATGGCGAGCAAGGAGGGCGGCATGGAGATCGAGCAGCTCGCGGTGGAGCGTCCCGACGCGCTGGCCAAGGTGCCCGTCGACGCGCTGCGCGGGGTCGACCGCGCCAAGGCCGAGGAGATCGCCGACGCCGCGGGCTTCGACGCCAGCGTGCGCGACCAGGTCGTCAACGTGCTCGAGAAGCTGTGGGACGTCTTCGTCAAGGAGGACGCCACGCTGGTCGAGGTGAACCCGCTCGTGAAGACGCCGACCGGCGAGGTCGTGGCGCTCGACGGCAAGGTGAGCCTCGACGAGAACGCCGGCTTCCGGCACCCCGAGCACGAGGCGCTCGAGGACCCGACGCAGACCGACCCGCTCGAGCTGCGCGCGCAGGAGAAGGACCTCAACTACGTCAAGCTCGACGGCTCGGTCGGGATCATCGGCAACGGAGCGGGCCTCGTGATGTCGACGCTCGACGTCGTCGCCTACGCCGGCGAGGAGTTCGGCGGGGTGCTCCCGGCCAACTTCCTCGACATCGGCGGCGGCGCGAGCGCCCAGGTGATGGCCGACGGCCTCGAGATCATCCTGTCCGACCCCGCGGTGCGCTCGGTGCTCGTCAACGTGTTCGGCGGCATCACCGCGTGCGACGCGGTGGCCAACGGCATCGTGCAGGCCCTCGCTCTGCTCGAGGAGAAGGGCGAGGCCGTCAGCCTCCCGCTCGTCGTGCGCCTCGACGGCAACAACGCCGACCTCGGCCGGCAGATCCTGCGCGACGCAGCCAACCCGCTCGTCGAGCTGGTCGAGACCATGGACGGTGCCGCACGTCGCGTCGCCGAGCTCGCGGCCCAGGGAGCCTGAACGATGGCCATCTTCCTCACCGAGAACAGCAAGATCCTCGTCCAGGGCATCACCGGGTCGGAGGGCACCAAGCACACGATCCGCATGCTCGGGTCGCACGGCGACATCGTGGCGGGCGTGACCCCCGGCAAGGGCGGTCAGACCGTCACCGCCGAGGGCCGCGACATCCCGGTGTTCAACTCCTGTCAGGAGGCCGTGGCCGCCACCGGCGCCGACGTGTCGGTCGTGTTCGTGCCGCCGCGCTTCGCCAAGGCCGCCGTCATCGAGGCGATCGACGCGCAGATCCCGCTGGTCGTCGTGATCACCGAGGGCATCGCGATCCACGACACCGCCGAGTTCTACGCCTACGCCGAGAGCAAGGGCACCACGCGCCTCATCGGCCCGAACTGCCCCGGCCTGATCAGCCCCGGGAAGTCGAACGCGGGCATCATCCCCGGCACCATCGCGAAGGCCGGGCGGATCGGTCTGGTGAGCAAGTCGGGCACGCTGACCTACCAGATGATGTACGAGCTGCGCGATCTCGGCTTCTCCACCGCGGTCGGCATCGGCGGCGACCCGGTGATCGGCACCACGCACATCGACTGCCTCGCGGCGTTCGAGGCCGACCCCGAGACCGACGCGATCGTGATGATCGGCGAGATCGGCGGCGACGCCGAGGAGCGGGCAGCCGCCTTCATCAAGGACAACGTCACCAAGCCGGTCGTCGGCTACGTCGCCGGCTTCACCGCGCCCGAGGGCAAGACCATGGGCCACGCCGGCGCCATCGTGTCGGGCTCGTCGGGCACCGCGCAGGCCAAGAAGGAAGCCCTCGAGGCCGTGGGCGTCAAGGTCGGCAAGACGCCGTCGGAGACGGCGCGGCTCATGCGCGAGATCATCGAGGCCCGCTGAGCCCGAGCGAAGCGAGGGTCAGCCGGCCTCCAGAAGCACGAGGCCGCGGGCTGACCGTGGCCCGCACGGCTTGACCGAAGCCTGACCGACGAGGGCTCGCCCGGACGGGCGGGCCCTCGTCGGCGTTCACAGGTTCGCGGCGTAGGGTCGCGGCCGTGCACCGCAGCCGCGTGATCGTCGCCGCAGGGGTCGTCGTCATGGCCCTCGCGCTGCCGGCGTGCGCGTCGTCGGCCCCCGCGGGCGCGGCGTCGATGGCCGGCCCTGCCGGCCTCGAGTCGTCGTCCCTGTCGTCACCGTCGCTGTCGTCGTCGCCGCTCCCGTCAGCATCGGCCAGCGCCACCATCGGCTCGCTGGCGGCGTCGTCCCCCGTCTCGACTCCGACGGCTCCGACACCGCGCGGGTCGGCGTCCACCTCGACGGGGCCCGCCAAGGGGCCGGTGCCGCTGAAGACCGAGGGCGGGCTGCCCGTGCTCGTGGCGCCGACGTGGCAGATGGCGAAGAACGGCCCCTACGTGGCCTGGCCGAACGCCTGGCCCAGGCCCGTGCGCTTCCTCCCGACCGGTAGCGGCAAGCTCAACGGGATGGTCATCGCCCTCGACCCGGGTCACGACGTCGGCAACGGCGCGCACACGTCGCAGGTCAACAAGAACTACTGGGTCGGCTTCACCAAGATCTGCAACACCACCGGCACGGCGACCAACAGCGGCTACGCCGAGGCGTCGTACACGTTCGACGTCGCTGCGCGCCTGCGGCGTCTGCTCACGAAGGCCGGCGCGACGGTGGTGCTCACGCGGGACCGCAACACGCTCGACAGCTACGGCCCGTGCATCGGGGCGCGCGGCGCGTTCGGCAAGCAGCAGCACGCGAAGTTCATGGTGCAGATCCACGCCGACGGCGGCCCCGCGGCCGGGCACGGCTTCCACACGATCGTGCCCGCCAACTCCGGCCGCGGGAACACGGCGCTCACGTGGCGCCAGGACCAGGTGCTGGCCAAGGCCATGATCGCGGGCATGAAGAGCGGCGGCTTCACGCCGGCGACCTACCTCTCGTCGCCGATGCAGGTGCGCAGCGACCAGGGCGCGATGACCGTGTCGCAGGTGCCGATCGTCACGGTGGAGACGCTCAACATGCGCAACTCCGGCGACGCGTCGGTCGCGACGTCGAGCACGGGCCGTCAGCGCGTCGCCAACGCGCTCTACCTCGGCATCCTCCGGTACGCCGCCGGCATCTGAGCACGCGCGGACGCGGTTCGGCGTCCGATGGCCGGGTCCACCCGTGTCGCTTCCCTGTGACGGGTGTGACGGGTGCGAGCATCGCAGGGTGACGTCGACGCTCGAGCGCCCTGCGGCGCGCCCGGAGCCGCGTCGCCCCCGTCCTCGCCGCTCGGGCTCCGACCTGCTCGCCACCCTTCCCGTCGCCGCGGTGACCGCTGCCGCGTGGGCGGCGGGAGTCGGCCTGCTCCTCGTGGCCGCCCTCGTCACGGTGTCGTGGGCCGTCACGGGTCGGGGTGACGACGGCATCGCCACCCCGGTTCAGGCCGCCGGTGTCGTCTGGCTCGCGGGGCACCACGCCCCGGTCGACACGGTGGTCGCTGGCGCACCCGGCCCGGCGGTGACCCTGCTCCCGCTCCTCGTGCTCGCCCTGCTGCTCGGCCTGCTGGTGCTCGCCGGCCGCTGGGCGGTGCGCATCGCGCCGGTGCGCTCCTACGGCGACGTCGCCCTGCTGGTCGGGCTCGGGAGCGCGGCCTACGCGGCCATCGGCGTCCTCGTCGCGCAGTTCGGATCGCTGGGCGGCGCCACGGTCGCGTGGACCCCCGCGGCGCTCGCCACCGGTCTGCTCGCCGTGGTGGGCCTGGGCAGCGGCGTCCTCGCCTTCGGCGACCTCGGGCGCGGGCTGGTGGCCGACCTGCCCGCCGTCGTACGCCGCGGGGCGCTCGCCGGCGCAGCGGCGGGATCGGCGCTGGTCGCGTTCGCGGGCCTGGCCGCGCTCGGAGCCCTGGCCGCGCACTGGTCGCAGGTGCGGGCGATGACCCACCAGGTGGCGCCGGGCGCCGGCGACCTGCTCGGCCTCACGCTCACCACCCTCGCCTACCTGCCCAACCTGCTGGTGTGGGCGCTGTCGTACGTGTGCGGGCCCGGGTTCGCGGTGGGCGACGGCACCCTGATCGACCCGTTCTCGGCCACCGGCGGGCTGCTGCCGGCGATCCCCGTGCTCGCCGCGATCCCGTCGCCCGCGCCCACGCTGGGTCCGCTGCTGCTGCTCCTGCCGGTGCTCGCGGGGGTCGTCGGCGCCGTCGTCCTGCGGCGCCGGCACCCCGACCTCGCCGCGCTCGACGAGACGTTCGCGCTGCTGGCCGGTGCGCTCGGCGTCGGGATCGTCGTCGAGGTGCTGTCCGCGCTGTCGGGCGGGTCGCTCGGCGGTGCTCGGCTCGCCGACCTGGGCCCGCCGCCGTTCGTCACCGGCCTGGCCGCCGGTGCCCTGGTCGGCGCGGGGGCCCTGCTCTACGCGTTCGGCGCCCGCCTCATGCCCACTGTCTGGGTCACCGACGACGACCCGACCTCGTCCTCGAGAGCGTGATCGCGGTCAGATGCGGCCTTCCCGCCCCGGTGGGTGACCACTGACCACGTCACGAGGGGGTGCGCGGCCGGGGATGGCGAGGGAGCGACGTGGCGCGGCCCCTAGGATTGCCGTGTGCCCCTGGAGCCCCGTGATCGCGCTCGGCTCGTCGTCCTGGTCTCGGGCTCGGGCACCAACCTCCAGGCGCTGCTCGACGCCGCCGACGACCCGCACTACCCGGCCCACGTCGCGGCCGTCGGAGCCGACGTCGCCGACGCGTTCGGGCTCGTGCGCGCGTCCGACGCCGGCATCCCCACGGCGGTCGTCGCTCCGGCGTCCTACGCCGACCGCGGGGCGTGGGACATCGCACTGGCCGACGCCGTGGCCGCGCACGATCCCGACTGGGTCGTGTGCGCCGGCTTCATGCGGATCCTCGGGCCCGCGTTCGTGAGCCGCTTCGCCGGCCGCATCGTCAACACGCATCCGGCGCTGCTGCCTTCGTTCCCCGGCGCGCACGGCGTTCGCGACGCTCTCGCCTACGGCGTGAAGGTCACCGGCTGCACGGTGCACCTCGTCGACGACGGCGTCGACACCGGGCCCGTTCTCGCGCAGGCCGCCGTCAGCGTCGAGCCCGACGACGACGAGGCGACGCTGCACGAGCGGATCAAGACCGTCGAGCGCGGCCTCCTCGTGGAGACCGTGTCCGCGCTCGCCGAGCACGGCTGCACCCTCAACGGCAGGAAGGCGACCATCCCGTGACCACCCGCCCCGTACGCCGCGCCCTGGTGTCGGTCTACGACAAGACCGGCCTCGACGAGCTCGCCCGCGGGCTGTCGGCCGCCGGCGTCGAGATCGTGTCGACCGGGTCGACCGCTGCGCGCATCGCGGCGCTCGGCATCGCCGTCACGCAGGTGTCGGAGGTGACCGGCTTCCCCGAGACGCTCGGCGGCCGGGTGAAGACGCTGCACCCCGCAGTGCACGCCGGCATCCTCGCCGACCTGCGCCTCGAGGAGCACCAGCAGCAGATCGACGAGCTCGGCATCGCCGCGTTCGAGCTGGTGGTCGTCAACCTCTACCCGTTCGTGGAGACCGTCGCGTCGGGCGCGACTCCCGACGAGTGCATCGAGCAGATCGACATCGGCGGCCCCACGATGGTGCGCGCCGCCGCCAAGAACCACCCGAGCGTCGCCGTGGTCACGGCACCCGCGCAGTACGCCGAGGTCCTCGCCGCGGTCGCCGCCGGCGGCTTCACCCTCGAGCAGCGCCAGCGTCTCGCCGCTGCGGCCTTCGTGCACACCGCCAACTACGACGTCGCCGTCGCGTCGTGGCTCGGCAACGTCGTGGCCCCGAGCGACGAGGGCACCGGCTTCCCCGCGTGGATCGGTGCCACGTGGGAGCGCGCGGAGGTGCTGCGCTACGGCGAGAACCCGCACCAGCGCGCGGCGCTCTACGTCACGAACCACACGCCGAACCCCGGCCTGGCGCAGGCCGAGCAGCTCGGCGGCAAGGAGATGTCCTACAACAACTACGTCGACGCCGACGCCGCCCGTCGCGCGGCCTACGACCACGACGAGCCGGCCGTCGCGATCATCAAGCACGCGAACCCGTGCGGCATCGCGATCGGCGCCGACATCGCCGAGGCGCACCGCAGGGCCAACGACACCGATCCGGTGTCGGCGTTCGGCGGGGTGATCGCGGCCAACCGCCCGGTGAGCGCCGAGATGGCCCGGCAGGTCGCGGAGATCTTCACCGAGGTCGTCGTCGCGCCCGCGTTCGACGACGACGCGCTCGCGATCCTGAGCGAGAAGAAGAACCTGCGCCTGCTGGTGGCCGACGCGGTGGCGCCCCACGGCGGCATCGAGATCCGCCCGGTGAGCGGCGGCGTCCTGCTGCAGTCGATCGACAAGATCGACGCCCCCGGCGACGACCCGTCGAGCTGGACCCTCGCGTGCGGCGAGCCCGCCGACGAGGCCACGCTGCGCGACCTCGCGTTCGCCTGGCGGTCGGTGCGCGCTGTGAAGAGCAACGCGATCCTGCTCGCGAAGGACGGCGCCGCGGTCGGCGTCGGCATGGGCCAGGTCAACCGTGTCGACTCGTGCCGCCTCGCGGTCACGCGCGCGGGCGACGGCCGCGCGCGCGGGTCGGTCGCGGCGTCCGACGCGTTCTTCCCCTTCCCCGACGGCCCCGAGGTGCTCATCGCCGCAGGCGTGAAGGCGATCGTGCAGCCGGGCGGATCGGTGCGCGACGACGAGGTGATCGCGGCGGCGACGGCGGCCGGCGTCACCATGTACCTCACAGGCACGCGCCATTTCTTCCACTGACGGTCCCGCAGCAGAGGAGGAGCCGGTCAGCACGTCGCCCGCTGCGGGCGAGCCGCACGCCTCGCTGAGCGTGGAGGTCGTCGCCGGGATCGCCACGCTCGGCATCGGCGTCATCGGTGCGGTCCAGGGCCGCATCAACGGCGAGCTGGCCCTTCAGATGCACGACCCGTTGCTCGCGGCGGCGGCGACGATGGTGGTCGGGCTCGCGCTGCTCGCGGTCGTCGTGGCGTTGCGACGCGGCACGTGGCGCTCGCTCGTGCGCGTGCTGCCGGCGAAGGTGCGCTCGCGCGAGCTGCGCTGGTTCCAGCTCGTCGGAGGCCTCGGCGGCGCGTTCTTCGTGACGAGCCAGGGCCTCGCGGTGCCGGGGCTCGGCGTCGCGCTGTTCACGGTGCTCGTCGTCGCCGGCACCACGGGCAGCTCGCTCGCGATCGACTCGTGGGGGATCGGCCCCGCGGGGCGACGACCGATCACCGTGCCGCGCGTGGTGGCCGCGGTCGGGACGACGCTCGCGGTGCTCCTCGCCGTCTCGGGACGGCTCTCGTCGGGCACGCTCGTCGTGGGTCTCGTGATCGTGTCGCTGCTCGCGGGCGCCTTCTCCACCTACCAGCAGGCGGTCAACGGCCAGGTGGCGATGCGCACCGGCGACCCGGTCGTCGCGACGGTGCTCAACTTCTGCCTCGCGCTGGTGGCCCTGACGTTCGCGGTGCTCGTGGAGCACCTGCTCGTCGGGCGCGAGTGGACGGCGCCGCCTGCGCCGTGGCACGAGCCCTGGCTGTGGACCGGCGGCTTCATCGGCGTCATGTACGTCCTCGTGTCGGCGATCGTCGTGAAGCCGCTCGGCGTCCTCCTGTACTCGTTGCTGTCGGTCGCCGGCCAGCTCGTCGGTGCGCTGCTCACCGACCTGCTCGTACCCGCCCCCGGTGTCGAGCTCGGCTGGCAGGTGGTCGCCGGCGTCCTCCTCACCGGGCTGTCGGTGGCCGTGGCAACGATGCGGACGTAGCGGCGTCGGTCCGCACCCTCGGCCTGCCTAGGCTGTCGACGTGGACGACGATCACGGCGACCTGACTCCCGAGGACGAGTTCCTCGAGACGGTCGCCACCGAGGGCTTCGCCGTCGCGGCCGAACCTCAGCACGAGCAGCCGACCGATCCCGAGCACCTGCACCTCGCGGCGATGGCCGGCGCCGTCATCGTCGGCGTGCTCGCGTCGGCGCAGGCGCGGATCAACGGCGGTCTGGCGCACCTGGTCGACGACCCGCTTCTGGCGGCGGTCGTGTCGTTCGGCGGCGGGCTGCTCATCCTGTGCGTCGTCGTCCTCCTGCGCCGGTCGACGCGCACCGCGCTGCTCGTCGCGCTGCCCGAGCGCCTGCGCGCCGGGGACCTGCGCTGGTGGCAGCTGATCGGAGGACTCGCGGGCGCCCTCTACGTGGCCTGCCAGGGACTGGCGATCCCCAGCCTCGGCGTCGCGCTGTTCACGGTGCTCATCGTCGCGGGGACCACCGGATCGTCGTTGCTCGTCGACTCGTTGGGGCTCGGCCCCGGTGGCCGGCGACCCGTCACGAAGGCGCGCGTGGTGGGTGCCGTGGGAACCACGGCCGCTGTCCTCGTCGCGGTCTCGGGGCGGTTCTCGACCGGGTCGCTCGCGCTCGCCGCCGTCGTGCTCACGGTGACGGCCGGCTTCCTGCAGACCTTCCAGCAGGCGGTCAACGGTCAGGTGGCGATGCGCACCGGCGACCCGCTCGTGGCCACGTTCATCAACTTCCTCATGGGTCTGACTGCCCTGGTGACGGCGCTCGGGATCGAGCACCTCGTGCTGCACCACGCCTGGATCTCGCCGCCCGCTCCGTGGGCGTCGCCGATCCTGTGGTCGGGCGGCATCTTCGGCATCGTCTGGATCATGACGGCGGCCCGCGTGGTGCGTCCGCTCGGCGTGCTGCTGTTCGCCCTCCTGTCGATCGGCGGCCAGCTGCTGGGCTCGCTGGTGCTCGACGTCGTCGTTCCGACGCCGGGCACCGTCGTGGGCTGGCAGCTGGTGCTCGGCGTCGCCCTCACCGGAGCCGCCGTGGCGTTCGCAGCGGTACGCCGCTGAGTCGTAAGTCGCGGGCGAGGTCGGCGTCGGACGGGTTAGCGTCGGCCCATGGCCCACCTCGCTCAGCTCAACGTGGCGCGGCTGGCGCACGACCTCGAGCACCCCGACCTGCAGCCGTTCGTGACGGCCCTCGACGCCGTGAACGCCGACGCCGACGCAGCTCCGGGGTTCGTGTGGCGGTGGGACGAGGACGAGCCGAGCATGGCCCGGATCCGGCTGTTCGGCCGCGACATGATCGTGAACCTGTCGGTGTGGACGGGTCTCGACGTTCTCGAGGCCTACGTGTACGGAGACGTGCACCTGGCCGTGCTCCGGCAGCGGCGCTCGTTCTTCACCCGGATGTCGACCCCGAACCTCGTGCTGTGGTGGGTCCCCGAGGGCCACCTGCCGTCGCTGCCGGAGGCGCGGGAGCGGCTCGACCGGCTCGGGGCCGAGGGACCGACGCCGTCGGCCTTCACGATGCGGCAGGCGTTCGACGCCGACGGCCGGCCGCTGCGCTGAGAACAGCGGCCGCGCACTGCGCACCGATCTTGTCAATGCCATTGACATGACCTCGGGGGCGTCATAGCGTCCGGCCATGTCGCAGCCGATGCTCCGCGGGACCTCGTTCGACACCGTCTTCGTCGGAGGGTCGGTGTGGAGCGCCGGGCTCGCCACGTCGCACCGCGGCGCCGTCGCCGTGAGCGGCGGGCGCATAGCGGCCATCGGCGACGACGACGAGCTCCTCGCCCTGCGCGGTCCGAGCACCGAGGTCGTCGACCTCGCCGGTGGCCTCCTGCTGCCCGGCTTCCAGGACGCGCACACGCACCCCGTCATGGCGGGTGTCGACATGCTGCGCTGCGACGTCCACCACTGCGCGTCGGCCGACGAGGCGCTCGAGACGATCCGGCGCTACGCCGAGGCGCACCCCGACCTGCCGTGGATCCTCGGCGGTGGCTGGTCGATGTCGCACTACCCGAACGGCACGCCCACCCGCCAGATGCTCGACGCCGTGGTGCCGGACCGGCCGGCGTACTTCCCCAACCGCGACGGCCACGGTGCGTGGGTGAACAGCCGGGCGCTCGAGGTCGCGGGTCTCTCGGCCTCGACGCCCGATCCCAGCGACGGGCGCCTCGAGCGCGAGGCCGACGGCTACCCCGCGGGCACGCTGCACGAGGGGGCGGCGCACCTCGTCGACCACCTCCTTCCGCCCATCACCCAGGACCACCAGCTCGCAGGGCTGAAAGTGGCTCAGCAGCACCTGTTCTCGCTGGGCGTCACGTCGTGGCAGGACGCCGCCGTCGGTGCGATGTTCGGCCAGGACGACATCCTCCCGGTCTACCTGCAGGCGGCGCAGAGCGGCGACCTGGTCGCGCGCGTGGTCGGCTCGCTGTGGTGGGACCGCAACCGCAGCAGCGACCAGATCCCCGAGCTCGTCGAGCGTCGCGGGGCGGGTGGCACCGGGCGGTTCCGCCCGACCACGGTGAAGATGATGCTCGACGGCGTGGCCGAGAACTACACCGCGGCGATGCTCGAGCCCTACGAGGACGGGTGCGGCTGCCGCACCGAGAACAGCGGGCTCGACTTCGTCGACCCCCAGGGGCTCCTCGAGTACGTGCCGCGGCTCGACGAGCTCGGCTTCCAGGTGCACTTCCACGCCCTCGGCGACCGCGCCGTGCGGCACGCGCTCGACGCGGTCGAGGCCGCGCGCGCGGCCAACGGTGCCGACGGCGGCGGGCACCACCTCGCCCACCTGCAGGTCGTGCATCCCGACGACGTGCCGCGGTTCGCGCGCGTCGGTGCCACCGCCAACATCCAGTCGCTGTGGGCGGCGCACGAGGAGCAGATGGACGAGCTCACCATCCCGTTCCTCGGCGAGCGACGTGCTGCCTGGCAGTACCCGTTCGGCGACCTGCTCCGCACGGGTGCGGCGCTCGCGGCCGGCAGCGACTGGCCGGTGAGCAGCGCCGACCCGCTCGACGCCATCCACGTCGCCGTCAACCGCATCTACCCCGGCGCCGACGAGGGCACCGAGCCGCTGTACGCCGAGCAGGCGCTGCCGCTCGCCGTCGCGCTCGCGGCATACACCGCGGGGAGCGCGCGGGTGAACGGCCAGGCCGACACCACCGGGCGGCTCGAGCCCGGGATGTACGCCGACCTCGCCGTCCTCGACCGCGACCCGTTCGCGGGGCCGTCCGACGACATCGCGTCCGCTACCGTCGTCGCGACGTTCGTCGAGGGGGAGCGGGTCTTCACCCGGGGGAGCTGATGGCAGCAAAGCAACGGGGGCGGCGCGCGACGCTGTCGCGGGAGATCATCCTCGACGCCGCGTTCCGCGTCGTCGACGCCGACGAGATGAACGAGCTCACGATGAGCCGGCTCGGGCGCGAGCTCGAGGCCGACCCGAGCGCCGTCTACCGGCACTTCCGCAACAAGGACGAGCTGCTGCTGGCCATGGCCGACGTCATGCTCGAGGAGTCGATCAAGTCGTACGTCGAGGGTGATGCGCCCGTCGAGAACCTGCGCCGGATGTCGTGGACACTGCGCCGTTCCTACCTGCTGCGCCCCGGGCTCGCGCGCTTCGTCACCTACCGCTTCACCGGCGGTGAGGCCGAGGCGGCCTGCGTGCGGGCGATGCTCCACAACATGCACGAGCTCGGCTACGACGAGGCGCGGTGCATCGACCACGTGCGCGCCCTCGCCGAGATGACCCTCGGGCACATCTCGATGACCGCCGACGTGCTGTCGCTGCCGCGCAAGGCGCAGAGCTTCGAGCTGACGATGGGCGAGTCGTACTACACGCACCCGCTCGAGCGCCCGGCCAAGCTCTCCGACGCCGAGCTGCGCGAGGCGCACCTCGCCGACGGCGAGCAGGTGTTCGGCACGATGCTCGAGACGTTCCTCGCCGGCATCGTGGCCCAAGCCCCGGCACAGCCGAAGCGCGGAACCCGTTGATGTGTGCCGAGCGCAGGGCAGAGCCCGTGCTCGGCACACACCAACGGTCGCGCTACTCGGGGGTGGCTCCGAGGAGGCGCTCGCGCATGCGCTGGGGCTTCCAGCCCGGCCCCGGCACGCTGGCGCGCAGCAGCTGGGTATAGGCGTGCTGGGGGTTGTCGAGGATGTCGGCGGTGGAACCGCGCTCGACCACGATGCCGCGCTGCATCACGACCGCCTCCTCGGTGAGCTGCCGCACCACCGCCAGGTCGTGGCTGATGAGGATGTAGCTGATTCCGCGCTCGTCGCGGATGTCGGCGAGGACGTTGAGCACCTGCGCCTGGATCGAGACGTCGAGCGCCGCGACCGACTCGTCGAGGATGAGCACGCGCGGGTCCGTGGCGAGGGCTCG
>Ga0302299_10001516_pt1 | contig 13951 bp, 17 predicted proteins | sample III_Fen_N3_4_FD_198795 | JGI IMG/M metagenome (GOLD analysis project Ga0302299, IMG submission 198795) | Peat permafrost microbial communities from Stordalen Mire near Abisko, Sweden - III_Fen_N3_4 | ecosystem: Environmental > Terrestrial > Soil > Wetlands > Permafrost | place: Sweden: Abisko... | reverse complement strand
GCCTACGGCTACGGCGAGGTGCGCACCCCGTGGCTGGAGTTCGCCGAGACCCTGGAGTCCGCGGACGACGACACCCTTGCCGCGGGCTATCGCCTGCACGACGAGCAGGGCCACGAGCTCATGGTGCGCACCGACATGACGGTGCCGGTGGCGCGCATGGCGGCCGACCGCTGCGACGACGAGCCGTTGCCGCTGCGCTTCAGCTATGTGGCCCCGAGCATCCGCCCCTGGGCGCCGCAGCGGGGCCAGGACGGGGAGTTCCAGCAGGCGGGCGTGGAGCTCCTGGGGCTGGACTCGGCCGAGGCCGACGCCGAGTGCGTCACGCTCCTCTGTGACGCGCTCGCGGGGCTCGGCCTCCGCGACTACACGGTCACGCTCGGCTCCGCCTCCTTCCAGCGCGCGCTCATCGACTCACTCGGGCTGCCCGCCGAGGACAGGGCCAAGTTCACCGAGGCGCTGGGCGACCGCGACTACCCGCTCGTCGAGAGCATCGCCGGCAACTCCGATGTGGAGTGGGGCGTCCTCAAGGCCCTCTGGCACATCCTGGAGCTGAGCGGCGGCGACGAGGTCCTGGGGCAGGCGCGCAAGCTCGCGCGCAACGACGTCATGGAGACGGCGGTCGCGCGTCTCGGACGCGTGCGCGACCTGGTGGAGGACACCGGCTTCGGCGAGCGGCTCGCCTTCGACTTCGGCCTGATGCAAGACCTCGGCTACTACTCCGGGCTCCTGTTCGAAGCCTACGCGCCGGGGGTCGGCCTGCCGCTGGCGACCGGCGGGCGGTACGATGGCCTGCTGGCGAAGTTCGACTGGGACATCCCCGGCGTGGGCTTCGCCGTAGCCGTGGACCGGGCAGCCGACGCGCTGGACGAGGCCGGCGTCGAGCTCTCGGCACGGCCGGCTGCCATCCCCTTCGTCGGCGGCCTGGAGGCTCCGGAGCGCGCGGCGGAGCTGCGCCGCGCCGGACTCCCGGTGGCAGCCTTGCCGGACACGGTGGCAGGGGTGGAGGCGCCGTACCTGGTGCGCCGTGGGAGCTCGTTTACGCTGCGCCTGGCCGACGGCCGCGAGCTCACCGGCGGCGCGCGCGAGATCGCCGAGGCCCTGGGGGCCGGGTGAGGATCGGCCTCGCCTGCGAGGCCGGCGCACCGCCGCCGGCCGACGTCCTCGATCTGCTGGAGGCGGCCTGCCTGCCTGCCGCCTCCGTGCGCGGACGAGCCGCTCCGGCGCTCGTCGCCGACGGCTCGGTCACCTGGCTCCTCGGCTCGCCCGGCGATGTGCTGCGCGCGCTCGACCGCGGGGCGCTCGACGCCGGCGTCGTCGGCAGCGATCGGCTGCTCGAGGACCGGCTCGGCGTCGCCGACCTGCTCGACCTGCGCTGCGCCGGCGACGACCTCGTCGTCGCGCTCACCCCGGCCGGCGGCAGGCCCGATCGCCGTCCGCGCGTCGCGACGCGGCACCCGCACACCGCCCGCCGGCACTTCGCGGCGGGGGGCGCGCAGCCCGAGATCCTCGTCGCCGACGAGCCGCTGCTCGCGGTCGCGCTCGGCTTCGCCGACGGCGTTGCCGAGCTGCGCTCGAGGCTGGCCGCCTTCCCTGATGCGCCCGTGCTCTTGGAGCGCGAGGTCGTGGCCGCCTGCAGCGCGCACCTCCTGGCGTCGCGTGCTGCGCGGGTCCTGCTCAGCGAGGAGATCAACGCGCTTGCCGAGCGGCTGCGGGCCGCCGTGGAGGAGAAATGAGGCAGCTGGCCTGGAACGAGGACGTCGCGGCGACGGTGGCCGAGTTGCGCGCGCTGACGCCAGCGCCGGCTGAGGTGCGGGCGGCCGCAACCGGCATCGTCGCCGACGTCCGCACTCGGGGCGACGAGGCGGTGCGCGAGCAGACGGCGCGGCTCGACCGCGTATGGCTTCCGGAGGACTACGCGGTCCCGGCAGCCGAGCTGCGGGCGCGCCTGGACGCGCTGTCGCCCGACCTTCGCGCCGCGCTCGAGACGGCCGCCGCCAACATCCGCGCCTACCACGAGCACGAGGCGGTCGCGCCCTGGCGCGAGACGCTCGCGCAGGGCCAGGTCGTCGGCCAGGAGGTCGTGCCGCTGGCCGCCGCCGGGCTCTACGTCCCCGGCGGCCTCGCCGACTACCCGTCATCGGTGCTCATGACGGCCATCCCCGCACAGGTGGCCGGCGTCGAGCGCATCGTCGTGTGCTCGCCGCCGCGGCCCGGCGGAGGCGCCGCCGCCGGCGTCGCCGCCGCGTGCGCGCTGCTCGGCCTCGAGCTGCTCTTCCCGATCGGCGGTGCGCAGGCGATCGCGGCCATGGCCCTGGGCACCGCCTGCGTCCCGCGCTGCGACGTCATCGTCGGCCCCGGTAATGCCTACGTCACCGAGGCCAAGCGGCTGCTGGTCGGCGAGGTCGGCATCGACAGCCTCGCGGGGCCGAGCGAGGTCCTCATCATCGCCGACGCCTTCGGTCAGCCGGAGTGGCTCGCGGCCGACCTGCTGGCGCAGGCCGAGCACGGCTCCGGCGCGATGGCATGCCTCGCCGACGTCGGAGGCACGCTCGCCGTCCCCGTCGCGGAGGCTGTCGCGCGCCTCTCCCGCGAGCTCGGTATCGCCACGGATAACGTCGTGATCGTTGCCTGTCCGGGCCGTGAGGCGGCGCTGGCGCTCAGCAACGCGTTCGCGCCCGAGCACCTCGAGCTGCACTGCGCGGACGCGCACGAGTTGCTGCGCGGCGTGCGCTGCGCGGGAGCGGTCTTCGTCGGCCTGCACGCCGCCACCGCCTTCGCCGACTACGCCGCCGGCACCAACCACGTGTTGCCCACCGGCGGCTCCGCCCGCTTCGGCCAGGGGCTGTCCGTCGATGCTTTCCGCAAGCGCATGGCCGTGGTAGAACTCGACGGCCCCGCCGCCTCGGCGCTCGCGCCGCAGGTGGCGGCCATCGCCGAAGAGGAGGGTCTGCGCGCGCACGCGCTCTCCGCCCGCCTCCGGGCCCAGTGAGGAGCTGCCCATGAACAGCCGCCGCAGGCAGACTATCGAGCGGGGCGTCGGAGGAGCACCACTCCGCGCGCGCCACGCAGAGGTAGTCCGCAGGACCACCGAGACCGACATCGCCCTCAAGCTGGACCTCGACGGCCACGGCGTCGCTGACGTCGTCACCGGTATCGGCTTCCTCGACCACATGCTGGCGCTCTTCGCCCACCACGGCGGCTTCGACCTCACCGTGCGCGCCGGCGGCGACCTGCACGTGGACGGGCACCACACCGTCGAGGACATCGGCCTGGCGCTCGGGCAGGCGCTGCGCGAGGCCGTCGGCGACAAGCGCGGCATCCGCCGCTACGGCTCGTTCCTGTTGCCCATGGACGAGGCGCTCGCCATGGTCGTGCTGGACCTCTCCGGCAGGCCCTACTTCGCTCATGACCTGCAGCTGGCCGGCGTGCGCATCGGCGAGTTCGACGCCGACCTCACGCCGCATTTCTTCCGCTCGCTCGCCACGCAGAGCGGCATGACGCTGCACGTGCGCCTGCTCGCCGGCAGCGACGCGCACCACATCGTCGAGGCGGTGTTCAAGGCGTTCGCCCGGGCGCTCTCCCAGGCCTGCGAGCGGCAAGGGCGCGGCGACGAGGTCCCCTCCACCAAAGGCACTCTCTGAAGGCGATGACGCCACCGCGTGTGGCCGTGGTCGACTACGGCATGGGCAACCTCGCCAGTGTCGCCAAGGCGCTGGCGCGCAGCGGCGCCGACGTGCGTGTCACCCAGAGCGCCGCCGAGGTCTCGGGGGCGAGCGGCGTGGTGCTGCCCGGCGTCGGCGCGTTCCGCGACGCGGCCGCGCGGCTCGAGCAGAGCGGCCTTGGGGCCGCGGTGCTCGAGCGGATTGCGGCCGGCACGCCGTTCCTCGGCGTGTGCCTCGGCCTCCAGTTGCTCTTCGAGAGCAGCGGCGAGGGCGGCCGCTGGCCGGGCCTCGGCGTGCTCGGCGGCACCGTCGAGCGCCTGGAGACCGGGCTCAAGGTGCCGCACATCGGCTGGAACGACCTGGACTGGGGCCCGGCCGGCGCGGGCATGGCCCGCGGGCTGCCGGCCCCGGCCACCGTCTACTTCGTGCACTCCTACGCCGCCGTCCCCGCCGATGCGTCTGTCGTCGCCGCGACGACGGACTACGGCGCGAAAGTGGTCGCAGCAGTAGCGCGGGACAACGTGTGGGCAGTACAGTTTCACCCTGAGAAGAGTTCGAGCGTCGGACTGGCCCTCCTGGCCGGGTTCGTCGCCACCGTCCACCGGGAGGCCGGCACGTCATGATCGTTTTCCCCGCCGTCGACATCCAGGCAGGCAAGGCGGTGCGGCTGCGGCGCGGCGACTTCGATGACGTCACGGTGTTCAGCGACGACCCCGTGGAGCTGGCGCGCTACTGGCAAGACCAGGGCGCGGAGGCGCTGCACGTCATCGACCTCGACGCGGCGCGCTCCGGCGAGCTCACCAACTTCGCGATCGTGGAGCGGATCGTCAAGGCGCTCGACATCCCGGTCCAGTACGGCGGCGGCATCCGTACGCCCAGGTCCCTGGCGTTCATGGCCGGTATCGGCGTCCACTGGGTCGTCATGGGCACCGCCGCGGTCACGGCGCTCGACCTGCTGGACGACGCGGTCAACTGGCTCGGCGACCGGCTCATCGTCGGCCTCGACTGCACCGACGGCATGGTCGCCACGCACGGCTGGCAGCAGCGCTCGCAGATGAGCGCCATCCGCTTCGTCAAGGTGCTGGCCGAGCACGGAGTCCAGCGCGTCGTCTACACCGACACGGCCCGCGACGGCATGCTCGGCGGGCCCAACCTGCCCGGCCTCGCCGACCTCGCCGAGGTGTCGCAACTCGAGATCATCCTCTCGGGCGGCATCGGCCTGCTCGACGACCTGCGCCGGCTGAAGAAGCTGAACGCGGACAAGGTCGTGGGCGTCATCGTCGGCCGGGCGTTGTACGAGAAGTCGTTCACACTCGCCGACGCGCTGGCCGTCTTCGCCGGCTGACGGCGGACGGTGCACCGCAAGCGCATCATCCCGTGTCTCGACGTCCGTGAGGGGCGGGTGGTCAAGGGCGTCAACTTCGTGAGCATCCGCGATGCCGGCGACCCCGTGGAGCTGGCGGCGCGGTACGACGCCGAGGGCGCCGACGAGCTCATCTTCCTGGACATCACCGCCTCGCACGAGCGCCGCGACATCATCATCGACCTCGCGGCGCGCTGCGCCGAGCAGGTGTTCATCCCGTTCACCATCGGCGGCGGGCTGGCGAGCGAGGACGACGTGCGTGCTATCCTCGCCGCCGGCGCCGACAAGGTGACGATGAACACCGCCGCCGTCGAGGATCCCGAGCTGGTGCGCCGCTGCTCCGAGCGCTTCGGCGCGCAGTGCATCGTCGTGGCCGTCGACGCGCGCAGGATCCCGGGGAGCGGGGAAGAGGGACGCCCGCCGCGCTGGGAGGTCTACGTGCACGGCGGACGCACGCCCACCGGCATCGACGCGATCGAGTGGGCGGCCCGGGCGGCCGAGCTGGGCGCCGGGGAGTTCATGCTCACGAGCATGGACCGCGACGGCACGCTCGACGGCTACGACCTCGAGCTCACGCGCGCGGTGGCGCGGGAGGTCGGCGTGCCGGTGATCGCCTCCGGCGGCGTCGGCACCCTGGAGCACCTCCTTGCCGGGCTCACGGAGGGCGAGGCCGACGCCGTGCTCGCGGCGAGCATCTTTCACTACGGCACCTACACGATCGCCGAGGCCAAGCAGTACCTGGCGGAGCGCGGCGTGCCGGTGCGGCCGGTGACGCCGCGCGATCAGGGCTCGCAGGCCGTCACCGGGCCGAGCACCTCGTGAGCGGTCCGGGCTCCGTGGACCTGGCCGGGCCGGACGGTGCGGACGCGCCGCGGCTCGCCGGCCTGCTGGCCGCGGCGCGCCTCGTGTGCTTTCCCACGGACACCGTGTACGGTGTCGGGGGCCTCGTGACCCCGGCGGTGCGCGAGGCCCTCATCGCCGCCAAGGGCCGCGAGGCGGGCAAGCCGCTCCAGGTCGTCTATCCGAGCGTGGAGCTGCTCGTGGCCTCGCTCGCGTTCGGGCCCCGGCTGCTCGGCGCCGTGCGCCGGCTCCTGCCGGGGCCGTTCACCCTGCTGTTGCCGTACCCGCCGGGCCTCGCGTTCCCGCCGGCGGGCGAGGTGCCCCACCACACGAACGGCGTGTGGGGGGTCAAGGAGACGAAGGTGGCCACGATCGGCGTGCGCGTGCCCGCGTGGCCCGCGGCCGCGCGGGCCTTCGGCGAGCTGCCGTTCCCCCTGCTTGCCTCGAGCGCCAACCCGAGCGGCGGCCAGGCGCCCCGGTCCGTGGACGAGGTGGACGCCGGCCTGCTGGCCGCCTGCGACCTCGTCCTCGACGCCGGGCCCGTCAGCGGCGAGGCGTCGACGATCGTCGACCTCAGCATCTATGCCTCCGAGGGCGGCTGGCGAGTCCTGCGCCGGGGGACCATCGACGAGAAGCGTGTCGCCGCGTTGCTGAGCGGCGCCGAAGGCGGGGAGGATACACACTCATGAGGACGCTGCCGTTCTACCAGGTCGACGTGTTCACCGACCGCCCGTTCGCCGGCAATCCGCTGGCCGTGTTCCCGGGGGCCGAGGGCCTCACCGCCGTCCAGATGCAGGCGATCGCCAGCGAGATGAACCTCTCGGAGACCACTTTCGTGCTGCCGCCCGAGGGCGAGGGGGATGCGCGGGTGCGCATCTTCACGCCCGCGGTCGAGCTGCCGTTCGCCGGCCATCCGAGCGTGGGGACCGCCTGCGAGCTCGTCCGGCTTCGCCTCGTCGACGTCTACGAGCCGGTCACGCGCGTCGTCCTCGAACTGGGCGTCGGGCCCACCAGAGTGGATGTCGCGGTACGCGACGGCGTCCCGGTCGCCGCGACCGTGCACCAGCGGCCGCCGGTGTTCCACCCTCCGGCGCCGCGCGGCTCCGTTGCCGCCGTGCTCGGCCTCGACCTTGAAGACCTGCATCCCGAGTTCGACCCGGTACCCGTCGACACGGGCCTCTGCTACACCATCATCCCACTCGCGTCGCAGCGCGCGCTCGCGCGCGTATCGCTGGATCTGCAGCTCGCCGCCGACTTCGAGCGCCGGCACGCGGAGATCTACCCCTGCGCCTTCACCGGCCAGGACGATCCTTGGGTGGAGGCGCGCGGCTTGTTCCCCTTCGCCGGCATCACCGAGGACCCGGCCACCGGCAGCGCCGCCGGGCCGCTGGCCGCGTACATGGCCCGCGAGGGCGTGCTGCCGCCGGAAGAGGAGCGCGTGGTGCTCCAGGGGCAGCAGATCGGCCGCCCGAGCTTCCTCACGGTGGCCGTCTCGGGGACGCCGAGCGCCATCACGGACGTGCGTGTCGGCGGGGCCGTGCACCCTGTGCTCAGGGGCGAGCTCTTCCTCCCGGACTAATGCACGGAAGAGCTAGTGAGCGGGCGCCGGCCCGAAGGGCCCCGCGGCGCACGGACTACTGCACGGAAGAGCTAGTGAGCGGGCGCCGGCCCGAAGGGCCCCGCGGCGCACGGACTGATACAATCGACGCCTTGTTGCCGAGGCCGCGGATCCGGCTGCGGGGCGCCCGGAAGGGCCCTCCGCACCGCCTTCCGCGCGCCCGCCGTCTTGACCAGAAGGAGTTCGCCATGAAGATCGCCGCCGGCGCCGACCACGGTGGGTTCGCGCTCAAGCAGGCCGTCGTGCGCCGCCTGCGCTCTCTGGGGCACGAGGTGGTCGACGTGGGCACCGACTCCGAAGACGTCTCCGTGGACTACCCGGTCTACGGCCACAAGGTGGCCGAGCTGGTCGCGTCCGGCGAGGTCGAGCGCGGCGTGCTCGTGTGCGGCACCGGACTCGGCATCTGCATGTCGGCCAACCGCCACAAGGGCGTGCGCGCCGCGGACTGTTTCACGCCCTACCACGCGGAGATCACCCGCCGTCACAACGACTGCAACGTGCTGTGCCTCGGTGGCCGCCTCCTGAGTGAGGATGAGGCCTGGGCGATCACCGAAGTGTGGCTCGAGACGCCGTTCGAGGGCGGCCGGCACGAGCAGCGCGTGGAGCTCCTCGACGGGGAGGAGTCTGCTTGAGCCCCGTCGGCCGCGAGTGGCGGCGCGAGCCGCTCTATCACCTCGACCCTGAACTGAACGAGCTGCTGCGCAGCGAGCTCATCCGCCAGCAGGAGACGCTGGAGCTCATCGCCAGCGAGAACTTCGCCAGCCGGGCCGTCCTCGAGGCGACCGGCTCGGTGCTCACCAACAAGTACGCGGAGGGTCTGCCCGGCGCGCGGTACTACGGCGGCTGCGACGTGGTCGACCAGGTCGAGCAACTCGCCATCGACCGCTGCAAAGAGGTCTTCGGCGCCGACCACGCCAACGTGCAGCCGCACTCCGGCTCCTCGGCCAACCTCGCGGTGCTGTTCGCGCTGCTCGAGCCGGGCGACACCATGATGGCCATGGAGCTCGCCCACGGCGGGCACCTCACGCACGGCCTCGGCATCAACTACTCGGGGCGCACGTACAACGTGGTCCCCTACCATGTGCGCCCGGACACCGAGATCATTGACTACGAAGAGGTCCGTGCGCTCGCAGTGGAGCACAGGCCCAAGCTCATCATCTGCGGCTACAGCTCCTACCCGCGCACCATCGACTTCGCCGCCTTCCGCGACATCGCCGACGAGTGCGGAGCGATGCTCATGGCCGACATCGCCCACATCGCGGGGCTCATCGCCGCCGGCGTGCATCCCAACCCGGTGCCGTACTGCGACGTGGTCACGAGCACCACGCACAAGACGCTCACCGGCCCGCGCGCCGGCATCATCATGTGCCGCGCCGAGCACGCCGAGGCCATTGACAGGGCGGTCTTCCCGGGCATGCAAGGCGGCCCGCTCATGCACGTGATCGCGGCCAAAGCCGTGTGCCTGCGCATCGCCCAGAGCGAGGAGTTCCACAAGCTGCAGCGGCAGATCGTCAAGAACTGCGCAGTGCTCGCCGAGACGCTGGCCGAGGGCGGCCTGCGCCTCGTGTCCGGCGGCACCGACGTACACCTCGCGCTCGTCGATCTGCGGCCGGCCGGCCTCAGCGGCCTCGAGTGCCAAGAGCTCCTGGAGCGCGTGAACATCACCGCCAACCGCAACGTCGTGCCGTTCGAAGACGCCTCGTTCAACGTCGCCAGCGGCCTGCGCGTCGGCTCGCCGGCCGTCACCACGAGGGGCTTCATGGAGTCCGAGATGCGCCAGACCGGCGAGCTCATGCTGCGCGCCATCGGCGCGCGCGACGACGACGCGGCGCTGGCCGAGATCCGCCACGAGGTCATCGAGGTGCTCGACCGGTTCCCGCTCTACGAGTTCCTGTGAGCACCCGACGTAGCAATGGCATCGAGGGGGACGCCGAAGGCGAACCGCTCACTCGCGCCGGAGACACCGCGAGCGCCCGGCACCGGCCGAGCTGGGACGAGTACTTCCTCCAGCTCGCCCGCCAGGCGGCCTCGCGTTCGACCTGCCTGCGCCGTCAGGTGGGCGCCGTCCTGGTCCGCGACAAGCGCATCCTCGCGACCGGCTACAACGGCGCCCCGCGCGGCGTCGCCCACTGTCTCGACATCGGCTGTCTGCGCGAGGAGCTCGGCATCCCGTCGGGCGAGCGCCACGAGCTCTGCCGCGCCATCCACGCCGAGCAGAACGCCGTGATCCAGGCTGCCATCCACGGCGTCGCCATCGAGGGCGCCACCCTGTACTGCACGCACCACCCGTGCATCCTCTGCGCCAAGATCCTCATCAACTGCGGCGTGCGCGACATCCACTACTTCGAGGGCTATCCCGACGAGCTGTCGGGGGAGATGCTCGCCGAGGCGGGAGTCGTGCTGTTCAAGGAGGAGCTGCCATCGGCGGGCCACTGAGTCTCTCCACCCCGTTGCGCACAGCCATCCTGGGCCTCCTCATCGCGGCGCTGATCGTCTACGTGCTGACGCCGCTGATGAGCCGTCTCGCGCACCGTACCGGCGCCGTCGACACGCCTACCGACGGCCGGCGCATGCACGAGCTGGCGACGCCGCTGCTCGGCGGCCTCGGGATGTATCTCGGCTGGATGATCCCGGTGATGTTGCTCGTGGAGGTCGACCGGCAGGTCTGGGGCATCATCGGCGGCGCCACCATCGTCGTCGCGGTGGGCCTCTTCGACGACCTCTACGAGCTCGAGCCCATCGTCAAGTTCATCGGCCAGCTGCTCGCCATCGGCGTGGCCATCTACTTCGACACGCGCATGACACGCATCGGCATGCCGTTCACCGACGAGCTGACGTGGCACCTGCCACTGGTGGCCTCCATCCTGATCACGGGCTTCTGGATGGCGATGATCATCAACATGGTGAACTTCATCGACGGCCTCGACGGCCTGGCGGCCGGCGTCTGCGGCATCTCCGCGATGACGTTCGCGGTCATCTCGCTGGCGACGAACTTCCCGGCGATGGGCGTGCTCGCCGCCGTGCTCGCCGGCGCCACGTTCGCCTTCCTGCGCTTCAACTTCCACCCGGCGTCCATCTTCATGGGCGACGCCGGGTCCATGCTCCTTGGCTTCGTGCTCGCCTGCATCAGCGTGCAGAGCGTGATGAAAGGGACCGCCGCGATCGCCCTCCTCCTGCCGCTGCTCGTGCTCGGCGTGCCGTTCGTCGATCTGTTCCTCATCGTCTGGCGCCGCTGGCGCCGCGGCGTGCCGTTCTACTCGGCCGGGCAGGACCACGTGCACCACGACCTCGTGCTGGTGCACGGCTTCTCGCAGCGCAAGAGCGTGCTGCTGCTGTACTCCTGGTGCGTCTGCCTGAGCGGCCTCGCCATCTCGATGCAGCAGCGGTTCTGGCCGGCGATCGTGGCCTTCGCCATCGCCGCCGTGGTCTCGACGGTGTACATGGCGCGCCTTCTGAGCCGGTATCGTTCGCGCCGCCGGGGGCTGCCTGACCCGCTCGCTCCCGGCGTGGGGAAGAACCCCACTGAGGGCAGAACGGGACGCCGGTGACGGCCGCACGAAAGCCGGCCGCCGCGGCGTGGACCGTTGCGCCGCGCACACGAAAATGGTATGCGAATCCCATTTGCAGGTCGCCCCAGACGGCAGGTATAGTGTGACGCCAGACCCCCCCGAAGACGGGAAACAGAAGGATCCTCCGCGCAGTTCAGCGTCGGCGGAATCGGTCGCGTTTCTGCTGCTTGCCGGCGTTGCCGTCGGGCTTGGATTCGGCGCCGGCGTCGACTGGCTGCTCGGCACCTTTCCCCTGTTCGTGGTGATCGGCGTGTTCGCCGGGTTCGCCCTGGCGCTGTACGCCGTCTACTTGGAGACGAAGTGATGGACTCAGGAGGACGAGGCGTATCCGCAGGCCTTTCGTAGCACCGCTTCTCCTTGTCGCCGCCATCCTCGCCTGTGCGACCGTGGCGGCGTTCGTCGGCCAGCCGGTGTGGGCGGCTCTGGCAGGCGCGGGTCTCGCGCTCGTCTATTGGGGGCTCGACGCCCTCACCTGGCGTCGCGCGCGTGACCGCCGCGATCTCGCGCTCGGGCTCGCCGTGAGCGGCATGTTCATCAGGTTGCTCGTCGTGCTCGCCGTCCTCCTCGTGATCGGCATCGTCGACAGGCCATCCTTCGCGACCGCAGCTCTCTCGTTCCTGGCCGCTTTCACGCTGTACGTCGCCATCCGCCCCGTCACGTACCCGTCGGCCACGCCGCCCGCGGGTCAAGCGAGGCTGCAGTGAAGCATCCCTGGCGCTGGATCATCGGGTTCTGTGTCATCGGCGGCCTCGTACTGCTGGCCGTGCTCCCCGGCGGCAAGAAGCTCGAGTTCGAGGTCGCCGGCGAGTTCCAGCGCGAGGTCCTCGTCAAGCTGCCCACTGTCGGCCCCTTCGACATGTCGATCACCAAGACGGTGGCCTACCTGTGGATCACCGTCGGCATCATCCTCATCGTGACGATCATCGTGGCGCGGTCACTCAAAGTGCATCCGGGGCGGTTCCAATACGCGATGGAGACGCTCTACGAGCTCGCGCGCGACGGCATCGTGGGCTCGGTGATGAAGAGCGGCAAGAAGCAGTGGTTCCCGTACATCGGCGGCGTCTTCGTCTTCGTGCTCACCTGTAACCTCATCGGCCTCATCCCGCTGCCCTTCGGCGATCACCATCAGACCGCCTTCTACACGGCTACGGCCAACCTCAACGTCACCCTCATGCTCGCCCTGTTCACGTTCCTGTTCACGCACTACGCCGGCGTGCGCAAGAACGGCGCCCTCAAGTACGTCAAGGCCTGGGCGCCGTCGGGCGCCCCTCCTGTGCTCAAGCAGGTCATCTGGGCCATCCACGTGATCAGCGAGTTCTTCCGCCTCATCTCGCTCTCCGTCCGTCTCTTCGCCAACATGGTGGCGGGACACGCCATCCTCGCGGTCTTCTTCGCGATGGCGCTCATCTTCCAGAGCTACCTCGTGGCCGTCGCTCTCCAGGGCGCGTCGGTGCTGATCTACATGTTCGAGATCTTCGTCGCCTTCATCCAGGCGTTCATTTTCGCCATCCTCTCCGCCGTGTACATCGGCGGCGCCCTTGACCAGGACCACTGACAACCGCTTACGCAAGATAAGCAGCCCGCAGGAGGACATTGTATGAACCCCGCCGCGTATAGAGAGCTTGGCGCCGGACTGGCCATGGGCCTTGGCGCCATCGGCCCCGGCATCGGCCTCGGCATCATGATCGGCAAGGCGCTCGAGTCCATCGCCCGCCAGCCCGAGGTGTCGGGCGACATCCGCACCAACATGTTCATCGGCATCGGCGTCACCGAGGCCGTCGCGCTGTACGCGTTCGTCGTGGCCCTGATCCTCATCTTCGTCGCCAAGTAAGGACCGCGACACAGCGACGAGAGGAAGGAACCATGCTCAGCATCGATCCCGGCCTGATGATCTGGACGCTGATCACGTTCGGCATCGCCGTGTTCATCCTCTGGAAGTACGCGTTCGGGCCGCTGCAGAAGATCATCGACCAGCGGCGCGACGGCATCCAGGAGAGCATGGACGTGGCCGAGGAGACGCGCGCCGAGGCGCTGCGCCTGCTCGAGGAGTACAAGGCCACGCTCGCCAAGGTGCGCGGCGAGTCCGAGGAGATCCTCGAGCGCTCGCGCACGACCGCCGAGCACGCCAAGGCCGAGATCATGGCTGAGGCCAAGACGCAGTCCGACCGCGTGCTCGAGAAGGCGCACGAGCAGATCGAGCGCGACACGCGCGCCGCCCTGCGCGACATCAAGGGCCAGATCGCGGAGCTCACGGCGCTGGCCACCGAGAAGGTCGCGGCCAGCAGCCTGACGGCGGCCGATCAGCAGCGCCTCATCGAAGAGGCGCTCGCCGAGATCGACGCGGAGAAGCTGGGCGCGGAGGGTAGGGCGTGAGCGAAGAACAGGTCGCTCGGGTGTACGCCCAGGCACTGTTCGGCGCCGCCAGGGAGGCCGGCGTCGTGGAGCCGGTGCGCCGCGACCTGGGCGAGTTCGTCGCCGGGCTCGCGGCGTCCGCGGCGCTGCGCGACGTGCTCGCCGACCCGCAGATCGACACCGGCGCCAGGCGCCGCGTGCTCGCCGAGGTCACCCGCGGCGGCCAGCCGCTGCTCGCCAACGCGCTGCAGCTCATGCTGGAGCGCGGCCGCTTCGCCGCCGTGCCGGAGCTGCAGCAGGCCTACGACGCCCTCGCCATCGTCGAGGAGGGCGTCGTCGAGGTCGAGGTCACCTCGGCCGCCGAACTCGCGTCCGAGACCGAGAAGAAGATCGCCGCCCGTGTCCAGGAGGCCACCGGGCGCCGGGTCGAGCTGACCCGGCGCGTCGACCCCTCCATCCTCGGCGGCCTCGTCCTGCGCATCGGCGACGTCATCGTCGACGGCAGCGTCAAAGCACGGATCCGCCAGCTGCGCCGCCGGCTGGCTAC
>Ga0302299_10001515_pt1 | contig 13953 bp, 11 predicted proteins | sample III_Fen_N3_4_FD_198795 | JGI IMG/M metagenome (GOLD analysis project Ga0302299, IMG submission 198795) | Peat permafrost microbial communities from Stordalen Mire near Abisko, Sweden - III_Fen_N3_4 | ecosystem: Environmental > Terrestrial > Soil > Wetlands > Permafrost | place: Sweden: Abisko... | reverse complement strand
CTGGTGTGGGAGTTCATGTCGCTCGGGCTGGGCGAGCCCGTGGCCGTCAGCGCCCTGCACGGGCGGGGCGCCGGCGACCTCCTCGACCGGGTGATCGACCTGTTCGCCCCCGCCACCGAGGCCGAGATCGCGGCGTTCGAGGACGTCGACCACACCAACGCCCAGACCATCCGCCAGCGCTCCGGCGACACCGAGGCCGACCGGGTGTTCGCGGTCGCGCTGGTCGGACGCCCCAACGTGGGCAAGTCCACGCTCTTCAACCGCCTCATCGGCGAGGACCGTGCCGTCGTCCACGACATGCCGGGCACCACCCGCGACACCATCGACACCGTCGTCGACACCCCCGACGGCCCCATCCGCTTCGTCGACACCGCCGGCATGCGGCGCCGCAGCCGCATCGACGACGGCACCGAGTACTTCTCCATGGTGCGGGCGCTGCGCGCGGTCGACGGGGCCGACATCGCGCTGCTGCTCATCGACGCCACCCAGGGCATCACCCACCAGGACCAGCGGCTCGCCGAGCGCGTCGACGCAGCCGGCTGCCCCGTGGTGGTCCTCCTCAACAAGTGGGAGCTGCTCGACGCCGACCAGCGCGAGGCCATCACCGCCGAGATGACCCGGATGCTCTCGTTCATCGGCGACAGCGTGGTGCTCAAGATCAGCGCGCTCACCGGCAAGGGCGTGCACCGGCTGCTGCCGGCCCTCGCCGACGTGGTCGACGCCTACCACCGGCGGGTCCCCACCCGGCGCGTCAACGAGGTCATCATCGCCGCGCAGGCCGCCCAGCCCGCCCCGCACGGCGCGCGGGTGCTGTACGCCACGCAGGGTGCCGCCGACCCGCCCACGTTCACGCTGTTCGCCAACCGCGAGCTGCCGAGCACCTACGTGCGCTACCTCGAGCGCAAGCTCCGTGAAGCCTTCGACCTCGGCCAGACGCCCGTGAAGCTGCGCGTCCGCCGCCGCACCTCGTAGCCCGCACGTGACCGACGAGCACACCGCACCGGTGACCGCCCCCGCCGGGGCCGAGCCCGACGACGAGAGCGTCACCACCGGCGCGCCGTCCGACGAGGCCATCACCGACGACACCACCGACGACACCACCGACGAGGCTCCGGTGCCGGTCGCCCCACCCGCCGACAAGGAGCCGTCGCGCACCCGGAACCTGATCGAGTGGATCATCGTGGTGGTCGGGGCGCTCGGCGTGGCGCTGCTCGTCAACGCCTTCCTGTTCCAGCCGTTCCGCATCCCGTCGCTCTCCATGTACCCCACGCTGCACACCGGCGACCGGGTGGTCGTCAACAAGATGAGCTACCACGCGCACGACATCCACCGGGGCGACGTGGTGGTGTTCACCAAGCCCACCTGCAAGGCCGCGAACCAGCCGGTGTGGTCGAGCTGCGGTGGCCTCGAGCACATCGACGACCTCATCAAGCGGGTCGTGGCCGTCGGCGGCGATCGCATCGACATCCACGACGGCAAGCTCTTCGTCAACGGCAAGGAGCAGCACGAGCCGTACCTCGCGCCCGGCACGGTGACGGCGCAGGCCACCGGGTGCGCCTTCCCCATGTCGTACACGGTCCCGAAGGGCGACGTCTTCGTGATGGGCGACAACCGGGGAGACTCACAGGACGGGCGGTGCTTCGGCCCGATCCCGAACAGCAGCGTGGTGGGCCGCGCCTTCGTGCGGATCTGGCCCCTGGGACGCGTCGGGCTGCTGTGAGACCGGCAACGCGGCGTCGCCTCCTGCTGGCGACGGGGATCGGTGCGCTCGGCGCGGGGCTGGTCGCAGTGCGGAGGCGGCGCGCCCCCGGCGCGTCGTCCGGCGCACCGGTCGCGGCCTCGACCCGTGCCGCGCGCAGTGCCCACCTGGCGAGGGTCGCCGGTCGCACGGGAGGTGCCTACGGCATCCACCGGGCCCGCCGGGCGTTCGCCTCGGCCGAGCGGCGCGACGAGCTCGACACCCAGTTCCAGCTCCGCACCGCCGAGGAGGTGGCTGCGGCGCTCGGCAACCTCAAGGGCGCCCTCATGAAGGTCGGCCAGATGGCCAGCTACCTCGACCAGGGCCTGCCGCAGCCGGTGCGTGACGTCCTCGCGCAGCTGCAGTCCGACGCGCCGCCCATGACGGGGGAGCTGGCCACGAGCACGCTCGAGGCCGAGCTGGGTCGCTCGGTGGAGGAGCTGTTCCTCGAGTGGGACCCGGTGCCGATCGCCTCGGCGTCCATCGGCCAGGTGCACCGGGCCATCACGGCCGACGGGCGCGCGGTGGCGGTGAAGGTCCAGTACCCCGGCGTGGCCGCGGCGATGACCTCCGACCTCGAGAACGCCGACCTCATCTTCAACGCCATGCGGCTGATGTTCCCGAACCTCGACCCGAAGCCGCTGGTCGAGGAGCTCAAGACTCGTCTGCTCGAGGAGCTCGACTACCGCACCGAGGCCTCGAACCAGGCGCTCTTCGCCGACTACTACCGCGACCACCCGTTCATCCACGTCCCCGACGTCGACTGGTCGCTGTCGACCGAGCGCATCCTCACGTCGGACCTGGCCGAGGGCCGCCCGTTCTCCGAGCTGCTCACCTGGCCGCCCGGTGTGCGCCAGCGGGCGGCGGAGGCCGTGTACCGCTACGTGGTCCGCTCGCTCTACTGCCTCCACGCCTTCAACGGCGACCCCCACCCCGGCAACTACCTGTTCCAGCCCGACGGTCGGGTCACCTTCCTCGACTACGGCCTGGTCAAGCGCTTCGACGAGAGCGAGATCGAGCTGTTCCGGGGGATGCACCAGACCATGGTCGAGCGGTCCGACCCGGCGGCCTACCGGGCGCTCGTCGAGGGCGCGGGGCTGATCCGCCCGTCGCCCGACGTCAGCGACGAGCGCATCGCCGAGTACTTCGGCGGCCTCTACGCCCACCTCATCGAGGACGAGCCGACGGCCCTGACCCACGAGTTCGCCTCGGACCTGGTGGCCCGCATCCTCGACACCTCGGGCCCCTACGCCGACGTGCAGAAGCTGGCCAACGTGCCGCCGAGCTTCGTGGTGGTCCAGCGGATCAACCTCGGGCTCTACTCGATCCTGGCCGACCTCGGGGCGGTGGCCAACTGGCGGGCCATCACCCAGGAGATCGTGCCGTGGGACGACCAGCCCCCGGCGACCGAGCTGGGCCTCCTGGAGCGTGCCTGGCTCGACCGGACGGCGGCGCCGTCACCTGCGCCGACCCCGGTTCCGTAGCCGCTACCAGCCGCTTCGTAGCCAATCCCGGGGCTGCGCTCAGGGTCCGCACAGCTGCCGGCGGTAGCATGGCTGGCCTGATGGGCCAGATCGTCCTGACGGTGGTCTCCGTCGCCTGCTTCTTCGCCGCCGTCCTCTGGGGGCGGTCGACCCGCCAACATCAGCGCGCCTGGGAGCGGACCGCGCGTGAGTACGGGCCCGACTCCGATGCCGCGGTGCTCGCACGCGCCGCGTTCCGCAAGGAGATGCACGCCACCGCCCTCTACACGGCGCTGTTCTTCGCCGCGGGGGCCGCCGCCATCGTGCACCGGCCGCCCGTGGTGCTGGTGTTCGTGGTCCTGCTCATCCCGGTGGGCCTGTCGGTGGCCTTCAGTCGCGACTTCCTGCGGGCGGCCCGGCTCTCCGAGGAGCGCTTCTCGGTCGAGCGGCGCGCCGTCGAGGTGCTCACCCAGGAGCAGCTCGCACCGCGGGCCTGGGCGGCACGCCTGGCCCCCGAGGACCTGCCCGACATCACCGGCTTCGACGTGGGCCGCGTGTACCAGGCCGGCACCGGCATGATGGCCGGCGACTTCTACGACGTGTTCCGGTTGTCGCCGAGCCGGGTGGCGGCCGTCATCGGCGACGTCACCGGGCACGGCATCGAGGCCTCGATCACGGCGTTCCAGGCGAAGTACCTCCTGCGCGTCTTCCTGCGGCAGTTCCGTGACCCCGCGCAGGCGCTCGAGGAGCTCAACACCCAGATGTCGGCGCTCGAGCGCATCGAGGAGTTCATCTCCCTGTGCGTCGTGGTGTTCGACACCGAGGCGGGCACGCTGCGCTTCGCCTCGGCCGGGCACCCCGCCGCGTGGCTCTGGCACGACCGCGAGGTCCGCCCGCTGCGTTCGACCGGCCCGCTCCTGATGCTCGACCCCAACGGCAGCTTCATCAGCCGCGAGATCCCCCTCGACTCCCACGACCTCGTCCTGCTCTACACCGACGGCCTCGCCGAGGCCCGCAACGGCAACCAGCTGTTCGGCGAGGAGCGGGTGGCCAACATGCTGCGGCGCGACCCCGGGGCCGATCCCGCCGTGCTGTGCAAGTCCCTGCTCGAAGCGGCCCGCGACTTCGCCAGCTCGGCGCTGTCCGACGACGTCGCCATCCTCGCGATCCGCCGGAGCTGACCGTGCCCGATGCCCCCACCGACCAGACCGACGCGCACGCCGCCGCGCTCGCCGCGGCGGCCACCCGGGCGCTCGACGGCAACCTCGCCACCGGCGCCGACAAGCTCGCCAAGCAGCACAAGCTCTTCGTCCGCGACCGGCTGGCACGCCTCCTCGACCCGGACTCGTTCGTCGAGGACGCGCTGCTTGCCAACGCCTCCGCCACCGACCTGCCGGCCGACGGCGTGGTCACGGGCGTCGGCCGGGTCGAGGGGCGACCGGTGGTGGTGGTCGCCAACGACCCCACCGTCAAGGCCGGGTCCTGGGGCGCACGCACCGTCGAGAAGATGGTGCGCGCCACCGAGTACGCGCTGCGCCACGAGCTCCCCATCTTCTGGCTGGTCGACTCCGCCGGGGCGCGCATCACCGACCAGGTCGAGCTCTTCCCGGGGCGCCGCGGCGCCGGGCGGATCTTCTACAACCAGGTGAAGCTGTCGGGGCGCGTGCCCCAGATCTGCTGCCTCTTCGGGCCCTCGGCGGCGGGCGGCGCCTACATCCCGAGCTTCTGCGACATCGTGATCATGGTCGAGGGGAACGCCTCGATGTACCTGGGCTCGCCCCGCATGGCCGAGATGGTCATCGGCGAGATCACCACCCTCGAGGCCATGGGCGGGGCCCGCATGCACGCCACCGTGTCGGGGTGCGGCGACAACCTGGCCGTCGACGACGCCGACGCCATCGACCAGGCCAAGGCCTGGTTCAGCTACTTCCCGCAGACGTGGCGCGAGGAGCCGCCCCGCTACCGGGCCGACGTCCCCGCGCGCAGCTTCACCGCCGACCTCGTGCCCGACACCGAGAAGCTCGCCTACGACATGCACGAGGTCATCGACTCGCTCGTCGACGCCGACAGCTTCTTCGAGCTGAAGCCGCTGTTCGCCCCGGAGCTGATCGTGGGTCTCGGACGGCTCGACGGCCGGCCGGTGGGCATCGTCGCCAACAACCCCATGGCCAAGGGCGGCGTGCTGTTCGTCGACTCCGCCGACAAGGCCGCCCGGTTCGTGTGGTGCTGCGACGCCTTCAACATCCCGCTGGTGTTCCTCTGCGACGTGCCGGGGTTCATGGTCGGCACGCAGGTCGAGGCGCAGGGCATCATCCGCCACGGCGCCAAGATGGTCACCGCGGTGTCCGAGGCCACCGTGCCGAAGGTGTGCGTGGTCGTGCGCAAGGCCTACGGCGCCGGGCTCTACGCCATGGCCGGCCCCGCCTTCGAGCCGGAGGCCACCATCGCCCTGCCCACAGCCAAGATCGCCGTGATGGGGCCCGAGGCGGCTGTCAACGCGGTGTTCGCCAACAAGATCGCCGCCATCGACGACCCCGACGAGCGCGAGGCCTTCGTGGCCGAGCAGCGCGAGATCTACGAGGCCGACGTCGACCTGCTGCGCCTCGCATCCGAGCTGGTCATCGACGCGGTGATCGAGCCGGGCGGCCTGCGCACCGAGCTCATCCGCCGCTTCGAGATGGCCGGCGGCAAGGACCGCGCCTTCTCCGATCGCCGTCACGGCGTGCCTCCCGTCTGACCGGAAGCTGAAGGCGGTCTGCGGCCCGAGTGTGCGCCGCCGACCTCCCACCCGGCACCATGGGACCGTGACCCAGACCTCGATGGTGCGGCTGGCCGGGACCGGCGTCGACATCCGCGAGGTCGGTCCGCGCGACGGTCTGCAGCCCGAGCGGCCCCTGCCAGTCGCCGACCGGGTGCGCCTCATCGAGGCGCTCCTGGCCGCCGGCATCCGCCACGTCGAGGTGGCCGCGTTCGTCTCGCCCGACGCCGTGCCCGCCATGGCCGGCGCGGCCGAGGTGGTGGAGGCGCTGGGCCGCCCCGAGGGCGTGCTCCTCGCCGCACTCGTGCCCAACCGGCGCGGCGCCGAGGACGCGCTCGAGTGCGGCGTCGACGAGCTCACCGTCACCATCTCCGCGTCGGAGGCGTACAACCAGCGCAACGTGCGCCGCACCGTGGCCGAGTCCGAGGTCGAGGTGGCCGCGATCTGCTCGCTGGCTGCACAGGCGGGGGTGCTCGTCGACGTGGTCGTGTCGTGTGCCTTCGGCTCGCCCTACGAGGGCGACATCGAGCCCTCGGCGGTGGCCCGTCTGGCCGACCGGCTGCTCGACGCGGGGTGCGACCGGCTCACCTACGCCGACACCACGGGCATGGCCACCCCGCTGCGCGTCCACGCGCTCCTCGACGAGACGGGATCGAACGTCGGTCTGCACCTGCACCAGACCCGTGGCACCGGCCTGCTCAACGCCTGGGTGGGGCTGGAGCGGGGCGTGCGGCGCTTCGACACCTCGGTCGGAGGGCTCGGCGGCTCGCCCTTCGCAGCCGGTGCCTCGGGCAACGTGGCCACCGAGGAGCTGGTGGCGGTGCTCGACGACTGCGGCGTGGTGACCGGCATCGACGTCGAAGGCCTCGTCGAGGCTGCGGCCCTGCTCGCCTCCCTGGTCGAGCACCCGGTGCCGAGCGCCGTGGCCGCCGCAGGCTCTCGCTCACGCCTCGCATCCACGGACGAGGCCTGACCCATGCCCTGGTGCGACACCTGCGACCGCTTCTACAACCCCAACTCGCTCCCCACCACCGCCGAGTGCCCCGGCTGCGGGACCGTGCTCATGAAGCCGGCCCAGCTGCGCAAGGCCCAGCAGGGCAAGGGCGGCGGGCCCGACGCGCTCGCCGTGAGGGGTGCGGCCGCCGGGCAGCAGGCACACGAGGACACGACCACGGTCGCCAACGGCGTGGAGCCCGCCGAGGGGAGCGAGGCGGTCGACGATGACGACGACAACACGCCGGTGCCCTGGCACTTCTGGATCCTGGTCGTGGCGCTGGTGATCTACCTCGGCTGGCGGTTGGTGCAGCTCGCCATGTGGCTGGCCAAGTAGCCCGCACCGTCCGTCTTCGGGTCCACTCACCGTTCTCGGTGCGAAAAGCGTCGCTGGGCGACGCTTTTCGCACCCAGAACCAGGGGAGTGTGGGGGAGGGAGCCCATGGTCGCGTGTTCGGGGCCGGATCGGGGTCGTACTAGGGTGGCGTCCCTTACGGGCTGTGGCGCAGCTTGGTTAGCGCGTCGGTCTGGGGGACCGAAGGTCGTGGGTTCGAATCCCGCCAGCCCGACCACACGGAAGAGCAGCTCAGGGGCCACTTCGGTGGCCCCTCGCCGCGTTCTCCAGGAGGCCGGGATCGATGCTGGTGAAGACAGACCGTGTCGAGGCTCGGGCGTGGAGGTCACGATGACCAAGCAACGCACACCGGAGGAGCTGCGCCGCCGCGGCCTCCGCCTCGAGTGGGCCACCAACGGCTGGAACGCCATGGAGGTGGTGGTCACCATCACGCTGGGTGTGCAGGCGGGCTCACTGGCGCTGATCGCCTTCGGGCTCGACTCGATCATCGAGATCTTCGCCTCCACCGTCGTGATCCGGAACCTCCACGACGATCGTGACGACCCCGGCGACCGGCGGGTGCACCGCTCCCTCCGACTCATCTCGGTGGCGTTCTGGGTCCTGGCGGCGTTCCTCGTGGTCCTCAGCGTGCGGGGCCTGGTGCGCGGTGACCGGCCCGACAGCTCACCGCTCGGCGTCGCCTATCTGGCCCTCACGGCGGTCGCGATGTTCGGCCTCGCCGGGCTCAAGCGGGTCACCGCCCGCGAGCTCGGCAGCGAACCGCTCCAGGCCGAGGCCTCCATGACCTTCCTCGACGGGTGCCTCAGCACCGGCATCCTCACCGCGCTGGTGCTCAACGCGTGGCTCGGCTGGTGGTGGACCGACGCCACCGCCGCGCTCGTCGTCGCGGCGTACGCCGTCAACGAAGGTGTCGACCACTGGCGCGAGTCCGCGCCCCACGACGACGACCCCGCTCCTGCGACCAGCTGAGCGGTCGGCGTGGGAGAACACGTCGGCATGGTCCGCTCGACCCCAGGACAAGCCCCTTTCCGATCTTGCGCAGAGGCGATACCGCGGGTCAGCCGGTGTAGGTCGGCTCGGCCGCCACCGCGGTGGCGGGAGTCGAGGCGGGCGGCAGCACGGTCGGCGCGGTGGTCGCTCCGGCGACGGTGGAGGTCGCTGCCGGTCCGGTCGTCGTGGTCGCGGGGGACAGCAGCCGGGCGTAGGCGCAGTCGTGCATGGTCTTCGAGATCTCGACGACCTGCCGGTAGGGGTCGTCGTGGAGGTTCACCAGGCCGAAGTTGCTGTCCTCACCGCCGGGCCGGCCGGCCGGAGGCTCGTCGGCATGCTCGAACCAGTGCTGCCCGACGACCCACGAGGTCCCGAGCAGGCTCTTCACGAAGGACTCGTACGCGGCGGCGCGCTGCCCCTGCGTCGCGAGGACGGGGAACAACGGTGGCCAGGTGTTGGGCAGCCCCGAGTCCGCCGCACGGAAGCTCCACTCGCTGATCAGGATGGGCTTGTGCAGCACCGCCTCCTGCGCCGCGAGGCCGTGGTCGACGCTGAGGTAGGTGGGGTCGGCGTGGCGCAGCGGGCCGGCGAGCTCGGGCACGATCGTGTAGTCGTTGAAGCTGGCCACGTCGACGTAGCGCGCCGCGACCTCGAGCACCGGGGTGCCGGTGGTCTGCGCCAGCATCCGGGGCCCGAGATCGAGGTGGTGCGGGTCGGCCGCGCGCAGCGCGGTGTCGGCGTAGGAGAAGTAGCGCGTCGCCACCTCGCCGACCCAGGCGGCCCGCGTCGCCTCACCACCCGTGGCGGTCCAGGAGGTCACGTGGGTGGGCTGCGCGAGCGAGGCCCAGTCGGTGGCATCCGTGGTGAAGTCGGCGGCGAAGGCCGCGAAGGAGGGGTAGCGGGTGTGGAGCCAGGCGAGCAGCACCTGCTTGCCCGGTGCCGAGGCGGGGCGTGCCAGGTACTCGTCGAGGAGGTGCACCTGGCGCCAGTCGGGGCCCCAGTGCAGCTCGTTGTCGAGCCAGTACCCGAGGAGGCGCGGGTCGTCGCGGTGCGCCGCCACGACCGTCGCCATGACCGCGTCGACGTGGTTCGACCAGGCCGGTGCCCAGAGGTCCTCCATGACCCCGGTGCCGAAGTCCTCGTTCGTGAGGTCGAGCAGCAGCGTGTACGGCTCCCGCGCGCCGAACAGGTCGGCGTCGCTCCACGCCCCGAGGGTGTTGTAGCCCCAGGCCCGCATGCGCGACACCTGCGCCGCGGCCCAGGCGGCCTTCGTCCCGTACTTGGCCGTCACCGCGTCGCGGTAGGCCGCCACGCCGTACTGGTCCGGGGTCCCGTCGAACGCGACGTGGTTGATGCCCTGGGACCAGAAGGGGTGGCCCTCGGGCGTGACCAGCCACCACCGGCCGCCGTACCGGGCGGTGCGGAAGTAGCCGGTGGCGCCGAGGTCGACCCCGAGGTAGCCGCCGTCGCGGTCGAACCCCGACACCGCACACGACCCCGGCGGGGTGCGGGGCGCCGAGGGCCAGGTGGTCGAGGTGGTCGAGCTGCTCACCGCCGTCGTCGGGGGCAGGGTGGAGGGCGCAGCGGTCGTGGAGGACGCGGTGCTGACGGGCGCCGACACCACGTCGGTGGTCGCCAGGACGGCATCCGGCGCGTCGGGCGTGCAGGCCCACGGCCCGGTGATGCCTCCGACGACGGGGACGCCGTAGAAGAGCAGGCCCACGTCGACGTGCGCGTCGTAGGTGATCGCACCCGGGTGCAGGACGAGCTCCCTGGGGGGTGGTGCGCCACCGTCGGCGACCTCCCACGAGACCGTGAAGATGGCGGCCGCAGCCGGCGTGCGGGTGTCGGCCACGAGGTGCGCCACCGTGAGCGTCACCCCGTCCGGGCCGAACGCCGCGCTCGCCCCCGAGGTCGACGACGAGGCCGTGGGGGTGCCGTGCGCGGTCGTCCCGGACGGCAACGGGAAGGTGACCGCGAGCCGGTCGAGGTCGAGCACGTCCCAGGCGGTGGGCGCGAGCGTCGGGTAGCCGGCCGCGACGACCCCGGGCTTCACCCGTGTCTCGAGGATCGACGAGGCGACCCCGGCCAGATCGAGGTGGAGCGACGCGGTGGTGGTGACGATGCCGTGCGGGTTGATCTGGCTCGTCGCGGTGACGTCGGCCGGCGTCGAGATCGGGAGCGAGGTGCCGGTGATCTGGGGGAGCATCGGGCCGCTGATCAGGTTGCTGCCCGTCTGCGTCTGCGGCCCGGACGTGGCGCACGTGCTGCCGAGCGAGGTGGCGGCTGCCGGCGTGGAGCCGGCCACGCGCGCCGAGGGCACGACGAGCGCCGCCAAGGCGAACGCCCCGAGGACCACGAGCGCCCGGTGCGACCCCGCTCTGCCCTGGATCATCCCCACCCCCGTGGATCGTCCGACGCGGCACGCTACCCGGCGCCGGGTGAGGCCTCCGCGGCGGCGACGACGAAGGCCGAGTTGCGCCCGCTCTCGCCGATCTCGACCCCGGCGGGGTCGGTGGCGCGCTGCACGGTCCAACCGCTGGCCTGGAAGAAGGGCCGCACCTCGGCGCGGGGGAGCGCGGAGGCGAGAGGCTCACCCATCCGCGACACCGCGGCGTCGAGGAGGGTGCGCGTGGCGGCCGCGTCGTCGGGCCGGGGCTCGAGCGACACGGTGATGGCGAAGCTGCTCCCCACCGCCGCCCCGCCGCGCAGCGACGCCAGCAGGCCCGCCACCACGCCGTTGGTGAGGTAGCCGGCGACACCCTCACACAGGTACAGGCTCGGCCGCGAGGGGTCGTGACCGGCGCGGCGCAGCGCGGCGGCAGGGTCGTCGGCGGTGAAGTCGGCGGCGGCGAACCCCACGTGCCTGGCGTCGATGCCGAGGTCGGCCAGCCGCGCCAGCTTGTCGGCCTGCGTGTCCGGGTGGTCGAGCTCGAACCAGCGCACGTCGGGCCTGGCGTAGCGCAGGCTGCGGCCGTCGTACCCCGCCCCGACGACGACCAGCTGGACGGTTCCGCCGTCGATGGCGTCGACCACGGTGCGGTCGAAGAACGCCGTCCGCGCCCGCAGGTAGCGCGCCATGGGGGTGGCGGGCGGCTGGATGTCGCCGGCCACGTCGGCCTGGAGCCGCTGGTCGGCCTCCGGGTCGCCGTACGGGCGCTCCACCCGGGGGAACGACTGGCGGTAGGCGGCCACGTGCCGCGCCGTCATGGATGCCTCGCCCTGCCTCATCGGGAGCTCCTCGGGCCGGTGGTCGACCGTTCCATCCTCGCCCAACATCGCGGGAGAAACAGGTTGGCGTTCGGCGTCCTCAGTCCTAAGGTGCCATTTCGAGACAAACGGATCTCAAAACTCCCCTGGTTGCGACGACGGAGGACCGCTCATGCGGGCATGGCAGAAGGACCCGGACCTGGTGCATCGGCGCCGGTGGATCACCCTCGGGGTGCTCTGCGTGAGCCTGCTGGTCATCGTGCTCGACAACAGCATCCTCAACGTGGCGCTGCCCACGCTGTCCAAGCCGCTGCACCAGGGCGGCATCGGCGCCAGCGAGAGCAACCTCCAGTGGATCGTCGACTCGTACACCATCGTGTTCGCGGGGCTGCTGCTCACCGCGGGCAGCCTCGGTGACCGCTTCGGTCGCTACGGCGCACTCGCCCTCGGCCTCGCCATCTTCGGCACCGGCTCGGCCCTGGCGGCCACGTCCAGCGACCCGACCGCGCTCATCGGCTGGCGCAGCCTCATGGGCGTCGGCGGCGCGCTGATCATGCCGGCCACCCTGTCCATCATCACGAACGTCTTCACCGACCCCCGCGAGCGCGGTCGGGCCATCGGCGTGTGGGCCGGCGTGTCGGGCATCGGGGTCGGGCTGGGCCCGGTCACCGGCGGCTTCCTGCTCCAGCACTTCTGGTGGGGGGCGGTGCTGCTCGTCAACGTGCCGATCGTGATCTTCGGCCTCATCGCCGGCTTCTTCTTCGTGCCGAACTCCAAGGACCCCTCGGCGCCCAAGCTCGACCCGGTCGGCGCGGTGCTGTCGATCGTCGGCCTGTCGACGCTGCTGTGGGGTGTCATCGAGGGCCCGACCCGCGGCTGGGGCTCCACCGACGTCCTCGGGGCGTTCGGCATCGGCGTCATCGTGATGGTGGCGTTCATGCTGTGGGAGCTCAACTACTCGAGCCCCATGCTCGACATCCACTTCTTCGACAACCCGCGGTTCAGCGCCGCGAGCGGCTCCATCACGCTCACGTTCATGGCCCTGTTCGGCTCCATCTTCCTGCTCACCCAGTACCTGCAGATCGTGCTCGGCTTCAGCCCGCTCAAGGCGGGTGCCGTCCTGCTGCCCATGTCGGCCGTGATGATGGTGTTCGCCCCGCTCTCGGCCCGGGTGGTCGAGCGCGTCGGCACCAAGATGGTGGTCGGCAGCGGTCTGTCGATCGTGGCGGTCGGCCTGCTGCTGCAGACCCGGTTCACCGCCGACAGCAGCGTGACCACGGTGATCCTCGTCACCATGGTCCTCGGCCTCGGGATGGCGAACATCATGGCTCCGGCCACGGAGTCGATCATGGGCTCGCTGCCGAGGGCCAAGGCCGGCGTCGGCTCGGCAGTGAACGACACCACCCGCCAGGTCGGCGGTGCCGTGGGCGTGGCGCTGCTCGGCAGCCTCATGGCCACGAAGTACCTCTCCGAGGTGAAGTCCGGGCTGAACCTGTCGGCCCTCCCGCCGGCCGCGCGGGGCTCGGTCACGAGCAACCTCACGCATGCCATCGCGACCAGCAAGGCACTGCCGGCCAACATCGGCGCACAGGTCGAGGCCGTCGCCAAGAACGCGTTCATGTCGGGCATGCACCTCGCGGTGTTCGTCGCGGCGTGCATCATGATCGTGGCCGCCGTAGGCGTGTTCCTCTGGCTCCCGGCGCGCGCACCCGAGGTCGTCGAGCCCGTGGTCCTGGTCGACGACGCCGACAAGGGCGACCAGTCCGCCACCGGGCCGACCGAGCCGGTCCCGGCACGCTGATGAGCCTCGACCTCGGCGGCCGCCGAGTCGGCCGCCCCCGCCTCGAGGCGGCCGACCAGGCCATCGCGGATGCCACCATCGAGTGCCTGGTCGCCGAGGGCTACACCGGCATGAGCGTCGACCGCGTCGCCGAGCGCGCCGGAGTCGGCCGCGCCACCATCTACCGCCGCTGGTCCTCGAAGGCCGAGCTCGTCATCGACGCCGTGGGCAGCCGCACCTTCGATGCGCTGACCCCGGTCGACACGGGCAACCTCCGCGACGACCTCGAGCAGACGCTCACCCAGATCCAGTCGATGATGCAGCGCGAGTACGAGCTCATCCAGACGCTGAACCTGGTCAAGGCCCGGCACCCCGAGGTGGGGGAGGCCTTCCGCTGCCAGCTCGACGGGCGGCTCGAGGCCATGACGGCGCTCTTCCAGCGCGGGGTCGACCGGGGTGAGCTGCCTGCCGACGCCGACGTCGACCTCCTGGCACGGTCGGGCCCGGCGCTGCTGTGGCACCGGTTCACCGTGTCGGGAGAGGTCCCGCCCGCCGACTACGCGGCGCGCATCGTCGCGCTCCTCCTCGGTCAGGGCTCGTCGTCGCGTCGGGCCAGCAGCCGGTAGGTGTTCGACAGGCCGGGGACGCTCCGGAACACGGGCGCCA
>Ga0302299_10001514_pt1 | contig 13954 bp, 11 predicted proteins | sample III_Fen_N3_4_FD_198795 | JGI IMG/M metagenome (GOLD analysis project Ga0302299, IMG submission 198795) | Peat permafrost microbial communities from Stordalen Mire near Abisko, Sweden - III_Fen_N3_4 | ecosystem: Environmental > Terrestrial > Soil > Wetlands > Permafrost | place: Sweden: Abisko... | reverse complement strand
GCGGCGCGTCTCGAGCTTCGAGGACGGCGCCACCGTGCGGAACTGGCTCGGCCCGGTGCCGGAAATGGTGACGGCGCTCGACCCGCGGCACCCTGTGACGATCGGGCCGTACATGAACGACCCCGATCTGATCAACAACAAGTACCAGCTTGAGCGGGCGATGAGCGCCGCGCAGGCCGCACTCCCCGAGGTCATCGCCGAATACGAGGCGTTGAGCGGCCGGCGCTACGACCCGGTCGACCTGTACCGCATGGACGACGCCGAGGTCGCGGTCTTCCTGGTCAACTCGGCCGCGGAGACCGCGAAGGACGCGGCCGACCGGCTGCGCTCCGAGGGCATCCGCGCCGGCGTCGTCAGCCCCAACGTGCTCCGTCCGTTCCCCGCGGAGGCGATCCGCGAGGCGCTGCGCGGCGTGCGGGCTGTCGTGCTCGGCGAGCGCTCCCCGTCCTATGGCGCGCAGGGCGCCAACCTCTCGCACGAGGTGAAGTCCGCGCTCAAGGATGACCCGGACAACCGCACCCTCTGCCTGAGCAGGGTCTACGGTCTCGGCGGGCGCGACTTCTACACGGAGGACGCCGAGGCGTTCTTCCGACTCGCGCTGCAGGCGGCCGAGCGCGGCGCGGTGGAGGTGCCGTTCGACTACTACGGCGTGGAGCCGGGCAATCCCGCGATGCCGCGGCCACGCGTCGGCGCGCCGCCGCTCACCCGCGAAGAGACGACGACCGGGCTGCTCCAGGTGCAGCCGGGCCCGAACGGCCAGCTCGAGGTCGAGGCGCCGCCCTACTGGCAGCTCGCTGCGAAGCCGAAGCGCATCATGCCCGGCCACGGCGCGTGTCCCGGCTGTGGCGTCTTCCCGGCGCTCGACCAGTTCCTGCGCGGCATTGAGGGCGACGTTGTCGTGCTCTACCAGACGGGCTGCGCGATGGTCACCACCACCGGCTACCCCTACACGTCGCATCGCGTCTCGTACGTGCACAACCTGTTCCAGAACGGTGCCGCCACACTGAGCGGGCTCGTCGAGATGTTCCACGAGCGCGTGCGCCGTGGCGAACTGCCCGCCGGCGAGGACATCACGTTCGTGATGGTCACCGGCGACGGCGGCATGGACATCGGCATGGGCGCCGCGGTCGGGGCCGCGCTGCGCAATCACGGGATGATCATTCTCGAGTACGACAACCAGGGCTACATGAATACGGGCAGCCAGCTCAGCTACTCGACGCCGCTCGGCCACATGACGTCGACGAGCCACGTCGGGCCCGCCGAGCAGGGCAAAGCCTTCCACCACAAGGACACCCCGCAGATCATGGCGGCGACCAACATCCCGTACGTCTTCACCGGCATCGAGGGTTACCCCGACGACCTGATGGCGAAGGCCGCCAAGGCGCAGTGGTACGCGAAGCATGCGGGCATGGCCTACGGGAAGGTACTGATCTCCTGCCCGCTGAACTGGAAGACGGAGGACCAGGTCGGTGTCGAGACCGTCCAGGCCGCGGTCGACTGCTGCTTCTTCCCGCTGTATGAAGTCGAGCGCGGCGTCACCCACATCACGTACGACCCGGAGCCGATCGGGCGGCGCGCGGCGCTCGCCGACTGGCTGAAGCAGATGGGCAAGACGAAGCACCTCTTCAAGCCCGGTAATGAGGCGACGCTGGCATCGGTCGAGGCCGAGGTCGAGCGCCGCTGGCAGCGACTCAAGGCCAAAGACCAAAACCCCCTCTTGTGAGTGACTGACTATGGACACCACCGCACGGATTATCGAGAAGCGCGACCTGACCGACATCACCAAACTGTTTGTCGTCCACGCTCCGCTCGTGGCGCGCAACACGGCGCCCGGCCAGTTCGTGATCATTCGGGTAACCGAGACCGGCGAGCGGGTCCCGATCAGCATCACCGACTTCAGCCGAGCCGCGGGCACGATCACGATCGTCGTCCAGGAGGTGGGGCGCACGAGCGTGCTCATCGGCGCGCTCGAGGTGGGCGACACCTTCCTCGACTTCGCCGGCCCGCTCGGCCTCGAGGTGCCGCTCCCCGAAGAGGGCCACGCGGTGCTGATCGGCGGCGGCTTCGGCACGGGCGCGGTATTCCCGCTGGCCCGCGAGCTGCGCTCGCGCGGCGTGCGGGTCTCGTCCATCGTCGGCGCCCGGACCCGCGATCTGTTGATCCTCGACGACCTGCTGGCGTCGGAAAGCGACGAGGTGCACCTGTGTACCAACGACGGCTCCGTCGGCTACCGCGGCTTTGTCACGGGCCGACTGGAGGAGCTGCAGGATGCGGGCGCCGAGTTCACGCACTGCTTCGCCGTCGGCCCGATGCCGATGATGCGAGCGGTCGCGGAGACGACGCGGCGTCGCGGCCTGCCCGCCATGGTCTCTCTTGACCCGCTGATGGTGGACGGGACGGGCATGTGCGGCGGCTGCCGTGTGACCGTCGGCGGCAAGTCACTGTTCGCCTGCGTGGACGGTCCGTTCTTCGACGCGCACCAAGTGGACTTCGACGAGGCTGTCGCCCGTTTGATGACCTACAAAGAGCAGGAAGACCTGGCCGGCGAGCTGGCGGGGCTGGGAAGGTAAGCGTCATGCCGATCGTATATCCGCACAAGACCGCGATGCCGTGTGCAGACCCGGAGGAGCGCCGCCGAGGCTGGATCGAGGTCGCCGAGGGCTACACGGTTGAGCGCGCCCTCGCGGAGGCGCGCCGCTGCCTCAACTGCCAGGACCCGGTGTGCGAGCAGGGCTGCCCTGTCAACGTGCCGATCCGTGACTTCGTGCGCCGCGTCGCGGTGGGGGACTTCGAGGGCGCCGCCCGCACGATCGCCCTCCGCAACCTGCTGCCCGCGATCTGCGGTCGCGTCTGCCCGGTCGAGCACCAGTGCGAGTCGCAATGCGCGCTCGTCCCCCGTCAGGACCCGGTCGGCATCGGCCGGCTGGAGCGCTTCGTCGCCGACTGGGAGCGCGCGAACGGGAACGGCGGCGGGGTCGTCGCCCCCGAGGTGCAGCGCGATCAGAAGGTCGCAATTGTGGGCTCGGGCCCGGCCGGCCTCACGGTGGCCAGCGACCTCGCGCAGCTCGGCTACCCCGTCACGATCTTCGAGGCGTTGCACGCGTTCGGGGGCGTCCTGCGCTACGGGATCCCCCAGTACCGGCTGCCGAAGGAGATCGTCGACGACGACATCGAGCACCTCAAGGCGCTCGGCGTGGAGTTCGTGCGCGACGTGATCATTGGCAAGACGGTCACCATCGACCAGCTCGTCGACGACTGGGGCTACTCGGCGGTCTTCGTCGGCACGGGCGCGGGTTCGCCGATCTTCATGAACCTCCCCGGGGAGAACCTCAAGGGCATCTACTCGGCCAACGAGTTCCTCACCCGCGTCAACCTGATGAAGGCGTACTCGTTCCCGGAGTACGACACGCCCGTCGGGCGGCCGAAGCGGGCCGCGGTGATCGGCGCCGGCGACACCGCGATGGACGGGGTGCGGTGTTCGATCCGCCTCGGCGCCGAGGAGGCCCACATCGTGTACCGCCGCTCCGAGCAGGAGAAGGGCGCGCGGCAGGAGGACTACGAGCGGGCGCGCGACGAGGGTGTGATCTTCGACTGGCTCACCCTGCCGAAGCGCTTCCTCGGCGACGAAAACGGCTGGGTCCGCGGCATCGAGTGCATCCGCACCGAGCTCGGTGAGCCCGACGCGTCGGGCCGCCGCCGGCCGGTTCCGGTTCCCGGCTCGGAGTTCACGATGGAGGCCGACTTGGTCGTCATCGCCCTTGGCACGAACCCGAACCCACTCGTCCCGCGGACGACCAGCGGCCTCGACGTCAACGCCCACGGCTGCATCGTCGCCGACCCGCCGACGGGCGCTACGAGCCGCGACGGCGTGTTCGCGGGCGGCGACATCGTGACCGGCGCCGCAACGGTGATCCTGGCCATGGGCGCGGGCCGCAGGGCGGCGACCGCCATCCACGACTACCTGCTACAGCGCGCCGCAGGCAAAGCAGCGCCCGCTGACGAGCGAGATGCCTGGGGTCCCCTGTTCTTCACGAGCTTCTGATCGCGGCTTTCACGGTCCGGTGGGCGGAGCGCCTGGCGCTCCGCCCACCGGCGTATGTCCGCTGCCGCGAAGCCGTCAGAGGGCCCTGATGATGGCCGCCCGAGTCTGGGAGCCGACGCGTCCGTCCACCATGAGGCCGTGAGCAGCCTGGAAGTGCATCGTTGTCGCGGCGGTCACGGGGCCGAAGCGGCCGTCGGCCGCCAATTGGAAGCCGAGCCGCTGCAGGGCAATTTGGTAGAGGAGCACGTCAGCGCGGCTCTGCCCGGCCAGCCCGATGCTGAGCACCGGGACGGGTGTCGCCCGGGACGTCGTGTACCGGCTCGGGGCGGCCGCGTAGCGCGGCGTGACGGTTACCTGCCGGGGTGCTGTGTAAGAGGGCACCCGGTGGCTCGGCACGGCGCTCGCGGAGTATCCCGAGGACGGGGCAGACCCGCCGTAGCGCTTCCCGCAGGCCGGCCACGGGGCCGTGCCGTAACGGGCATACAACCGCCGTGCCGCCTCATCCTGCATCGCGGGCGAAGCGCTGCTGGGCACTCCGCTGAACCCCACCGAGTGCCAGGCATCAGCCGTCATCTGGTAGGCGCCGTAGAACCCGGTACCGTTGTTGATCGAATAGTTTCCGCCCGACTCGCACTGCCGGACGGCGCCCCAGGGATCGCCGGCCGCGGCTGCGGGGGGCGCCGCCAGCATGCCGGCTACCCCGGCGACGGCGACCCCGGCGGCGGTGACGCCAGCTGTCCGCTTCAACAGCCGCGAGCGCAGCCCCGAGCGTGGATGCAGGGACACGTGAGACATGAGGATCCTTCCCCCACGCCTGCGAGGTGAGCTGTCGGGTTCGGACGGGGTAAGGAGATCGCCCGGCCACCGAAAGGTGGCTTCACCCCCAGGCGCCTGTGGCGCCGAAGTTGGGTCCCCCGCTCCTGCCAAGCGACGAAAGAGAGGCGGCCTCCCGGTGGCAGGATTCGGCGTCCGGGAGCCGGTGTCACCTCGCCAGGTCACGAAGCAACTAGGGGAAAGCTAACAACTCCCGCTGCTGCGATGTGGGGGATCCGTCTTTCGTCTTTCGTCTTTCGCCGCGACGGGAGGGCTTTGCCCCCAGATCATCCCCCGGTAATCGTGGTGACGCCGCGTACGGGAGTTTCGACCGCACCCGGGGTGGGCGCCGCCGTCCGAGGGGCCGGCGCGGTGGGTGGCTGCGCGTGCGGGCAGTTCAGCGTGTAGCCGAGCTTCCACAGCCCGTTGAGATCGCCGATCATGTAGTTGGACCGGCTGCCGGCGAGCAGCGCCGGGAACATGACTTCGACCGCCTCCGGGCTGTCCCCCAGGCCGAGGACGTGGCCCATCTCGTGCATGATCAGGGAGCCGTCCGTCACCCCGTAGCCGAAGCCGGGACGCAGGGGCGTGTCCGCGTCCACGACCACGCTGCCCTTCACCGGGCGCGTCTGTATACCTGCCCCCCACCGCAGCGTCCCCCCGCCGATGCCGATGACGTCGCCCGCCAGGCCGGGGACCTGGCTGGCTGTGGACCAGGCGATCACCACGTCGGTACCCGCCGGGTAGCCGGTGAAGGCCAAGTCTTTCCACGGGAGGTAGCTCGTGAAACCGTCGAAGGTGAAGTGCATCCCGGTGGATGCAGTGATCTGGCCGAGGGCCACGAGCACGTCTTGGGCGGCGTTGGGGGGCGCGGCCGCGAGGTTGACCCGGAAATGCAGGGTCGTGCAGGGCTGCCACGCGACGTAGCGGCCGGGATGCGACGGGTCCGGGTAGAGGTAGGTGTAGGCGCTCGGAGTGCCGACCAGCGGTTGGCAGGCAACGGCGACCGCGGCCAGGGCGACCGCGACCAGCGGCAGCGCGATCCTCGACAAGAGTCTGCGAACAGGCACCGTATCCCCACCAAGCAGTGTGCCCCGGCCCACGCACGCGGCCAGGGCACTCCTGACTTCTGCGGATGCCTCGCCCTGGTAGGGGCTACAACCACATTACGTGAGCTTGGCCCAACATCAGGTGATCTGGACCCAACGTGCGTCTGCCGGAACAGTGCGGTTCTGCGACACGGCGCGCGGTGCCGAGCAGCCAGGGTCGTAGCCCAGCCGCGCGAGCCCGGCGCGGTCACCGGCCTCGTACCACGGGGTCGCGTTCCCTGTCAGCGCCGGGTACATGACCTGGAGCAGGTCGACCGTCTCGTGGCCGAGGCCGAGCACATGACCGACCTCGTGCAGCAGCAGCGCTCCCATCGTGGCGCCCTTGCCGAATCCGGCGGGGACGCCCGCCTGCCGGTCAAGGGATACCCCGCCGCGCAACAGGTGGGCCGGCGCAGAGTAGGTGACGTAGGCGCCGCCGACGCCGATGACGTTGCCGGCCAGGACCGGCACGGTGGTGGCGTCGCTCCACGCGATGACCAGGTCGGTGTCAGTGGGGTAGGTCCCAGGGCGGGTCGCTGAGGGGACGTAGGTCGTCGTCCCGAGGTAGCTGAAGCGCAGCCCCGTCAGCAGCGTGATCCGATGAAGTGCCTCGGTGACGTCGGCCGTCGCGGTAGTGGGTGCGGCCGCGAGGTTGAGGCGGTACCGCAGTGTCGAGCAGGGGGCCCAACCCACGTAAGAGCCCTGCTGGTTGCGATTGGCGAACATCAGGCTGTACGCGCTCGGGTCACCGGTCGCGGGCGGGGGCGTCGGCCCTGTCGTCGGGGTCGGTGTCACCGTGGCAGTCGGCGTCGGGCGGGACGTCGCGGTGGGGCCGGGTTTCGTCGTGGTGGGGCCGGGTTTCGTCGTGGTGGGGCCGGGTTTCGGCTTCGGCAGTGGGATGGCCGGCCCGCACGCGACGGGCAACAGCACTACTGCAGCGGCCGCAAGGGGCAGGGCGAACTTCGCTCGCAAGGGACTCTCCGATCAAAGGGGTCCCCTGAGGAATCGGGAATGCGACCGTTCGGCTGAATGGGCCAACCGTGCGATGCCGACTCGTCGCAAGGCCCTCGTTGATCAGCGGGTGTTGCCGGTATGGCCGAGGGAGAAGCGGCCTGGCTGCGGCCACACCGCGAGCCCGTGGGGCTCCAGGCCAACCGGGATCACGTGCGTGAGCCGTCCCGTCCGGGTGTCCCAGACGTAGACGACGTTGTCGCGGCGGCCGGACAGCCACAGTTCACGCCCGTCCGCGGTGACGCCGCCCATGTCGGGGGTGCCACCGCCGGGGATGGGCCAGATGGCGACGACTCGGCCCGCGTCCGGGTCGACCACGGCGACCGAGCCCTTCCGGTCGGGTGCCCCGCGGTTGGACACGTACAGGTAGCGGCCGTCCCTGCTCGGGTAGATCCCGTGCGCCTCCTGCCCCGTCTTCAGGAGGCCGACCTCGCGCATCACGCGCCCCCGCGCGTCCACGATGTGGACGCCGCCCGACGTCATGTCCGCAACGTAGAACACGTCCCCGCGCGGGCTCAGGCGGATGTCCTGGGGCATGGCGAAGGCGCCCCCGAGCAGGGTGAGATAGCCCGTCACCTTCCGGGTGCCCATGTCGAGACGCACCACCTTGCCGCTGAACTCGCAGGTGAACACCGCGTACGTCAGATCAGCGGAGAAGTCCGCGTGGTTGATGCCCCTGCAGTCGACCTGGGTGCTGCTTTGCAGGGCCATCGTCTGCGGGTCGCGGAAGTCGAGTCGTTGCTCCGCCTCGGCGACGACGATGGCGGCCCTCCCGTCAGGGGTGAAATACATGTTATAGGGGTCCGCGACCCGCACGTTGGGCCCCCGCCGCTTGCCCGTATTGGGGTCGATCGGCGTGAGGCTGTTCCCGCCCTCGTTGTTGTTCACCCACAGCGTCTTCATGTCGTAGGAGGGGACAACGTGCTGCGGATCCGCGCCGGTCCGGAACGTGTCGATCACCCGGTACGTCTTGGGATTGATGACCGACACCGTCCCAGCGGCATGGTTGGGCACGTAGACCAGGGACCGCTGGCCACGCACGGCAGGGGAGAGCATGTTCACGCCTGCCTCGGCATAGACGTTCTGCGCCCCGTTCTCGGCCGCCGAGGTTGCCGGGGCGGAGGCCGCCGGCAACGGCGTTGCGGGCTGGGTCTGTGCTTGCGTGCCCCCGGATGTCTGGCTGCACGCCGCCGCGGCCAGCATCGCGGCGATCGCCAGCGAGGTTCGTTGGACGCGGCGCTTTCGGGCACGGAGCATCGGGCGGGGACCTGTTCGTTCCGAGGGCCAAATGGGGGTCTGTGCCACTCTAGAACCAGGGGGTGGGGGGATCGCCCCGTGATCAAGGTCGCCAGCGCGTTCGCGTCTACGTGGGCGGGCGGATTGCGCCCCGTCGCGCCGGACGTTCTCGTAGCGTAGGCAGACCATGAGCTCAGACACTCTCGCCGCCGAGTCAACCGCCAGTCTCAGGGTTGAACGCAGCCCCGGTCACCTGGGCGAACACGTCTCGGAGGTCGTTTTGACCGGGCCTGGCAAGGGCAACGCCCTCGGGCCCGACTTCTGGCGCGACATCCCTGCCGTGTTCGCCCGTCTGGACGCCGACCCGTCCGTGCGGGTGGTCCTCATCCGTGGCTCCGGCAGCTGCTTCACCTACGGGCTGGACCTTCCGGCGATGCTCGGCGGCGGGCTCCCGGGGTTGCTCAAGGACGCGCCGTCGGTCGCCGACCGCGCTGCGCTTCTCGACACGATCAGGCAGATGCAGGGCTCCCTCACGGCTGTCGAGGCGTGCCGCAAACCGGTCGTCGCTGCCGTCCATGGCTGGTGCATCGGCGGCGGGGTCGGCCTGATCGCTGCCTGTGACGTGCGGTTGTGCTCCGCCGACGCCCGCTTCTCCGTCCGCGAGGTGCGACTGGCGATCGTCCCCGACATCGGGCCGATTCAGCGGCTGCCCCGCATCATCGGCGAAGGGATGACGCGCCGGCTGGCGATGACGGGCGAGGATTTCGATTCGGCACGCGCCGAGCGGATCGGGTTGGTCAGCGACGTCTACCCCGACGAGGGGTCACTGCTCGCGGCAGCCCGGGACCTGTGTGGCGTCCTGGCGGGGAACTCGCCCCTGGCCGTCCAGGGCACCAAGCAGATCCTCAATGCCAGCCGCGACCTGCCGCAGGGGGCGAGCCTGGAGCACGTGGCAGTGTGGAACTCCGCCTTCCTGCCCAGCGGCGACCTCAGGGAGGCGGTCACGGCCTTCATGGAGAAGCGGCAGCCCCGCTTCCAGGGCACGTGAGGGTGACCACGGTGTCGGAAAGGATGCGGCCATGACGTCCGGTGTGCCGGTCGACCCCCCCAGCCCCATCGGCCCCGCCGGTACACCCGCCCCCGCCGGCACACCCGCCCGCGCCGGCACGCCCGCCCCCGCCGGCCCCGCCGGCCCCGCCGGCCCCGCCGGCACACCCGCCCCCGCCGAACCAATGGGCTCCGCTGACCCCGCAGGTGTCCCTGCCCCTGCCGACCCCGCGGGCCTGACGGTTGCGGTACTCGGGGGCACGGGGCCGCAGGGCCGTGGCCTGGCGCGCCGGCTCGCCATGTCGGGTCAGCGCATCCTCATCGGCAGCCGGGTTTCCGAGCGTGCGGAGGCGGCGGCGGCACCTTTGCGGGGCGCAGGGCTCGACGTCTCGGGGATGGACAACGCGAGAGCCGCCGACACTGCCGACCTCGTCATCGTCGCGGTGCCCTACGAGGGCCACCGGGATCTGCTGGTTGCTCTCGCCGGCGCGCTGACGGGCAAGGTGGTCGTCGACTGCGTCAACCCCATCGGTTTCGACAAGCAGGGCGCCTTCCCTCTGCCCGTCGCGGCGGGGAGCGCGGCGCAGGAGGCGGCGTCGGTCCTGCCCACGAGCCGGGTTGTCGCTGCGTTCCACCACGTGAGCGCTGTGCTCCTGGAAGATCCGGGCCTGGATCGAGTGGACATCGACATCCTCGTGCTCGGGGACGATCGCGAGGCGACCGACCTGGTTCAGGCCCTTGCCGGGCGCATCGCCGGGATGCGCGGCATCTACGCGGGCCGACTGCGCAATGCCGCGCAGGTCGAGGCGCTGACGGCAAACCTGATCTCCATCAACCGCCGTCACAAGGCTCATGCAGGTCTCCGGGTCACCGGCGTGTGACGACCTCGGGACGCCCGTCCCGGTGCCGGCGGAGGTCACGAGAGTCGTCTCCTTAGTCCCCTCGCTGACCGAGTCCCTCGCCGCTACCGCGCCTGGGCTGCTCGTCGGTGCGACGGACTGGTGCACGCAACCGCCCGATCTGGCGGTGCGGCGGGTCCGGGGGACGAAGAATCCGGATCTGGACGCCGTCCTCGACCTCCGCCCGGACGTGGTGCTGACCAACGAAGAGGAGAACCGCCTCCCCGATCTCGATGCGCTGCGTGCCGCCGGGCTCGCGATCTGGGTGACAGCGCCGCGATCGGTGCCCGAGGCTCTGGCGAGTCTGGACCGGATGCTCACGGTGGCCTGCCGACTGGGCCGTCCTGCGTGGCTGGACGAGGCGGTGGCGGCCTGGGCCGGCGCCGCGGAGCCCAGCGCCACCGCGCCCGCCGCCACCGCGCCCGCCGCCACCGCGCCCGCCGCCACCGCGCCCGCCGCCACCGCGCCCGCCGGTCCTGGCGCCACCCTCGGCGCCGTCCCCCCTCCCCACCGGCGTGCCGTTGTCCCCATCTGGCGTCGCCCGTGGATGGCTCTCGGTCGTGACACGTTTGCTGGCGACGTCCTCGCCCGGCTGGGGGTCGCGAACGTCTTGGCAGACGCGACCGAGCGCTATCCTCGCGTCGATCTGGCGGCCTTGCCACCGCACGACCTGGTCGTCCTGCCGGATGAGCCGTATGCCTTCTCGCCGTCCGATGGGCCCGAGGCGTTTCCCGGGGTCGCGGTCGTGTGCGTCAGCGGGCGGCACCTGACCTGGTACGGGCCGTCGCTGGTGTCCGCGCCGTGGGTGCTGGCCCGCCAGCTGTCCACAGACGTCCGCGCCGGGTAGCCAGGAGCCCTACCGCGCGTTGAGCCTGCCCTCGTGGCAGGCACCCATCTGGACCAAGTCGAGGCAGTGCTCGCGCGGCTGGGCGGCTTCGTCGTCGTGAGCCATGTCAGCGCGGCCTGCCTCTGGGGACTGGACCTCCCTTCTCCACCTGAGGTCGTGGATGCGTGCGTCCCGCGAAACAGAAGTCGCGCGGCTGCCCCGGGCGCCCTGGTGCGCCGTCGCAGCGTTCCGTTGAGCGACGTTGCGCTGCTCGGCCCGCGACGGGTACCGGTGACCTCGCTGGCTCGGACAGCGGTCGACCTCCTCGAGGTGCTGCCGTTCCTGGCTCTCGTGGTCGCGATGGACAGCATCCTGCGCCGAAGGGACGTCACGGCCGCCGAGATCTGCGCGGTCGCGAGGCGGCTGCGGCGGTTGTCCCGGCTGGTTGCGGTCCTGGCCGCCTCCGACGCGCATTCGGGCTCGGCTCTCGAGTCGATGTTGCGTGTGCTCTTGCTTGCTGCGGGCCTGCGTCCGTTGACCCAGTACTCGGTCCGCGACGACGGCCGGGTGATCGCCTATGTCGACTTCGCCTGGCCGGTGCAGCGCGTGATCGTCGAGGCCGATGGCTACGCGTACCACAGGGAGCGGGCTGACTACCTCGCCGACCGGGAGCGCGCGCGGCACTTCGCCCGGCTGGGGTACGTCCTCCTGCGTTACGGCTGGGAGGACGTGACGCAGCGGCCGGACGAAGTGGTCAACGAGATCGTCACCGTGTTGCGCGGCCGCGGGATGGTGATCTGACGTGCGGTCGGTGCCGGCCGACACACATCCTCACCACGAACCCGGTATGTCCCGGTTCTGAAACCCCCACATCCGCGGCAAATGGGACCGATCTTGTGCGGGTGCGTGTCGGGCAGGCGACGTTTCGGGCAAATGGGACCGATCTTGTGCGCATGTGTGTCGGGCGGGGGTGGGGGCGCTATGTGTACGAGTGTTCCGGGCCCGGATAACGCCCGTACCGGACGTCCTCGGCGAACGAGCGCGCGGCGCCCGCCAGCGCGGACCGCATGTCCGCGTACCTCCTGACGAACTTCGGCCCCGGCAAGGGGGTCAGCCCCGCCATGTCCTGCCATACGAGCACCTGCGCGTTGCATCCGGCGCCGGCCCCGATCCCGATCGTGGGGATCGGCACCTCCGCTGTGACGCGACCGGCGAGGTCGGCCGGGACGAGTTCGAGGACGATCGCGAACGCGCCGGCGTCCGCGAGCGCGACGGCGTCGTCGAGCAGCCGGCCCGCGGCATCCCCGCGCCCCTGGACGCGGTAACCGCCGAGGGTGTTGATGCTCTGCGGGGTCAGCCCCACGTGGGCCATCACGGGCACGCCGGCGTCGACGAGCGCCGCGACCTGCGGCACCACGCGCTGCCCGCCCTCCAGTTTGACCGCCTGCGCGCCGCCGTCTTTGAGGAAGCGGGCCGCGCTGTCAAGCGCCTGGGCGGGGGAGGCCTGGTAGGAGCCGAAGGGCATGTCCGCGACGACCAGTGCCCGGGCGGTGCCGCGCACGACGGCGCGGACGAGCGGCACCATCTCGTCCATCGTGACCGGGACTGTCGTCGGGTAGCCGTACACGACGTTGGCGGCGCTGTCGCCGACGAGCAGGACGGGGATGCCGGCCTCGTCGAAGATCCTCGCGGTCAGAACGTCGTAGCAGGTGAGCATCGGCCACTTCTCGCCGCGCCCTTTGGCCGCACCGATGTCGCGGACCGTCACGCGCCGCCCCGGCCCGCCGGGTGGGGGTGCCCCGTACAGCGTCGCTTCACTCATGAAGCGCATCGTCGCACGGCGACCCGGCCAAGAAGGCGAAACGGAACCGTTGCGTATCGCAAAGAACGGGGCGTACTCTCGACCGGACGAGACCGTCCAGTATCGAAAAAGAGGCGCGCATGGACTCGGCCAAGGTGCACGACCGGCGGTGGGCGATTCTGAGCGTTCTGGTGGTGAGCCTGCTCGTCGTCGTCTTGGACAACACCATCCTGAACGTCGCCCTGCCGACCATCGAGCGCACGCTGCACGCGTCGCAGGCGCAGCAGGAGTGGATGGTCGACTCCTACACCCTGGTCTTCGCCGGTCTGCTGTTCACCTGGGGCGTGCTCGGCGACCGGTACGGGCGCAAGCGCATCCTCATGCTCGGGCTCGCCTTGTTCGGGGCGGCCTCCCTCCTCTCGGCGTACTCGGGGTCTCCCGAAATGCTCATCGCGACCCGGGCGCTGATGGGCATCGGCGGCGCCGCCGTGCTGCCGGCGACCCTGTCGATCATTTCGAACGTCTTCGAGCCCGCCGAGCGGGGCAAGGCCATCGGCATCTGGGCCGGGGCCACCGGCATCGCCGTGGCGATCGGCCCCATCACCGGTGGGGCCCTCCTGCAGGCCGGGTTCTGGTGGGGGTCCGTCTTCCTCGTCAACGTGCCCGTCGTCATCGCGGGAGTGATCGCAGTCGGGATCCTGGTGCCGGAGTCGAAGGACCCGCGCCCGCTCAGGCTCGACGTCCCGGGCGTCCTGCTGTCGATCGCCGGCCTGATGACCTTCGTCTACGGGATCATCAAGGGTGGCCAGCTCAACGACTGGACGTCCCCGCTGGTCCTCGGGGCGATCTTTGGCGGCGCCGCGATCATTGCGCTGTTCATCTGGCGGGAGCGTTCCAGTGACCACCCGATCCTGGACGTGTCGCTGTTCCGCAAGCCCGCGTTCTCCGCGGCGTCGGCGGCCATCACGCTCAACTTCTTCGCGCTGTTCGGCGCGATGTTCTACCTGACCTTCTACCTGCAGTTCGTGCGCGACTACAACCCGCTCCAGGCAGGCATCCGGGTGCTGCCGGTGGCGATCGCCATGGCCATCTTCGCGCCGCGGTCGCCGGTCTTCGTCCGTCGCTACGGCGCGAAGGCGGTCTGCGCCACCGGGCTGTTCCTGGTGACCTGCGCGTTCCTCATGTACCAGC
>Ga0302299_10001513_pt1 | contig 13959 bp, 11 predicted proteins | sample III_Fen_N3_4_FD_198795 | JGI IMG/M metagenome (GOLD analysis project Ga0302299, IMG submission 198795) | Peat permafrost microbial communities from Stordalen Mire near Abisko, Sweden - III_Fen_N3_4 | ecosystem: Environmental > Terrestrial > Soil > Wetlands > Permafrost | place: Sweden: Abisko... | reverse complement strand
ACGCAGTCGGGCTGCAGCGCCAGCACGGCATCCAGATCGTGCGACGCCGTGACCCCGATCGGCCCGATCCCCACGAGCTCTCCCACGTCGCGGCCCGACTTGTCGGGCGACCACGCGTAGCAACCGACGAGCTCGAGGTCGGGCTGGGTCTGGATGGCCCGCACCGAGCGCTGCCCGACGTTGCCGGTCGTCCACTGCACCACACGAATCGTCATGGCGGGTTTCCTAGCACCCGACTCGCGACCCCCGCCCCCGCCGAGGCTCGACTCGGGGCAGAATGCGGCCATGCAGGAGCTCGACGGCAAGGTCGGTGTGATCACGGGTGGTGCGGGTGGGATCGGGCTCGCGCTCGCCCTGAGGTTCCAACGGGCGGGGATGCGGGTCGCGATCGCGGATGTGGAGGCCGACGCGTTGCGCGCCGCGGTCGACGCGCTCGGCGGTGGTGACGACGTTCTCGGCGTGCCGTGTGACGTCACCGTGCTCGACGACGTGCACGCGCTCCGCGACCTTGTCCTCGACCGGTTCGGCGCCGCACACGTCGTGTGCCTGAACGCAGGGGTCGCGCCGAGCGGGCCGATCGTCGACACGTCGGTCGAGACGTGGCGCTGGGTCATGGACGTCAACGTGATGGGCGTCGTCCACGGCATCGACGCGTTCGCGCGCGGCCTCGTCGACCAGGGCGACGGGCACCTCGTGCTCACCGCGTCGGCGGCGGGGCTCAGCACCACGCCGGCGCTCGGTGCCTACAGCGCCACCAAGCACGCAGTGGTCGGCACCGCGGCGACGCTGCGCGCCGAGCTGGAGGGCACCGGTGTCGGGGTGTCGGTCCTGTGTCCCGGCCTGGTGCGCACGCGGATCTTCGAGAGCGAGCGCAACCGTCCCGATCCCGCGGCGGAGTCGCACGCCGACCCCGATGCCGCTGCGATGTTCCGCGGCATCGTCGTCGACGGCGTCGACCCGGCCGACATCGCCGACGCGGTCCACGCCGCGGTGGTCGACGACCGCCTCTTCATCCTCCCCACGACCGACGTGGCCGGCATGATCCGGGCCCGGCTCGACGAGATCGCCGCCGCGCTCCCTACGCCGTAGCCGCGAGCAGGTCGGCGACCTCCGCCGGGGTGCGGAGCCGGACGAAGCGCAGGTGCGCGTGCTCGGGATCGCGGGCCGCAGCCGCGTACCGATCGCGGTACTCCGGATGCTTGACCCAGGCCCACCGGAGGATGTTGCGCTCGGGGTCGAGGCGGTAGAGGTTGCCGAACGGCTCGGTGTTGCCGTTCCAGAGCCGCTCACGGGTCACCACCCGGCGCACGGTCCGCGTGGTGAGACGGCGCATCGTCAGGCTCCGGGGGAGGTCGAGCCACACCACCGTGTCGGCTCGCTCCCACACGACGTCCTGCACCGCCTCGTAGTTGCCGTCGACGACCCAGGTGTCGCCGGCGACGACGTCGCCGACGCGCGCCCGGAACTCGTCGCGCGGGGCCTGACCCCAGTCGGGCAGGTGGAACAGCGTGTCGAGCTCCACGAACGGCGCGCCGATGGCCTCGGCGATCGCCCGCCCCACCGTCGTCTTCCCCGACCCCGACACCCCGACCACCGACACGCGTCGCACCGGCTCATGCTCGCGCGACAGCCAGGAGATGGCTCGACGCACCGAGGAGGGTTGGTTCGGTCTCCACCATGCGCGCCGCGTGCAGCAGCACATCACGACGGCTCGGATCCTGCCAGCGCACCTCGAGGTCGGGAACGAGGAAGCCGGGACCCTCGATGTTGAACACGTGCTCCAGCGCGAAGCCCGCATCGGCAACCTCGTCGGCGAGATCGCCCGGGCGGTGGAAGTACGCGGTGGTGAAGAGTCCGTCCTGGTTCCCGTGGAAGACCCCCGTCTCGATCGCCTCCTCCACCGCAACGAGGATCTCGGGCTGGTGTAGCCGGTCCTGGGGGACCAGGAGATCGAACAGCCCGGCGAACCGCGAGATGGCGGCGGCGAACACCCAGCCCCCCGGGCGCAGCACTCGTCGCGCCTCCCGCAGCGCGAGCAGGCGGTCGGCGCGATCGACCAGGTGGTACAGCGGCCCGAGCAGCAGCACGGCGTCGACCGAGTCGTCCGCCTGGGTCAAGGCGCGCGCGTCCCCCACCTCGCACGACGCACCGGGCGCCGCGGCACGGGCCTGGGCCACGTGGAGCACGACCGGATCGACGAGGTCCACCGTGTGGCCGAGCGACACGAGCCACGCCGCGTAGATCCCCGGCCCGCCGCCCACGTCGAGCACCGTCTGCGGTGCCGGCCCGAGGTACCGCGCCACCAGCTCCTGGGTCCGTGCGAGCTCCAACCGCCCCGACGGGAAGCCGCCAGAGAGCCGCGCGGCTTCGCCACCGCGTTCGTAGTACTCGCGGATCACCGGATCGAGCGTCGCCATCGTGCCAGCATGACGGATCCGCCGAGGTCGGTTCCGCCGATTTCGCGCGGCCTACCGGTGGAGCGCCCGGGCGCGCTCCAACACGAGCGCGTGGTACTCGCGCTCGACCGGTGACAGCCGACCGGAGCGGTACACGAGGCCGACCGGGTAGAAGGACGGCGGGTCCAGCGACGCGACGACGGCGCCGCGCTCGACAGCCGCGGCCGCGCCGTCGATCGACATGACCGCGGCGCCGATCCCTGCGAGCACGAGCTCGATCGTCCCATCGAGGTTGTCGGCCTCAGCGACGATCCGCGCCGTGCCCGACGACAACCACTCCTGCTGCGCCTTGAGCTGCGGGGTCTGCGACTGGCGCGACACCACGAGCGGCAGGTCTTCGAGCTCCTGCACGCGGACGGGCTCGGTCCGCTCGGTGCCGGGCGGGAACACGACCACGATCTCCTCGCGGAACAGCTCGATGCCCTCGAGCTGGCCGGGGAGCGCGGTGATCCCGACGATCGCTATCGGCACCGACGCGGTCCGCACGAGCTCGACCACCGCACTCGGGTGGCCCACGGTCAGGCTGATCCTCACCTCCGGGTGCTTCGCCCTGAGGTCGGCCAGGGTCTCGGCGGCGAACCGCTTCAGCGTCGGGGTGACGGCCACCCGGAGCTGTCCGGTGACGATGCCGCCGACCGCGCACGCCGCCTCCCGCGCGGCCCGAGCCGCGACCAGCGACTCGCGCGCGTGAGGGAGGAACGCCTCGCCCGCCGGAGTCAGGACGACCCTCCGACCGGACCGCGCGAACAGCTGCACACCGAGCTCTCGTTCGATCCGACCGACCGTGTACGACAACGACGACTGCGTCACGTACAACGACTCGGCCGCCCGGGTGAAGCTACCCAGCTCGCTGACCGCGAGGACGCACTCGATCTGCCGCAGATCCACCGCGTGATCGTATTCACACCGGGTCGAACAGCACCGGGAGTCGCGTCGGGCCCCGGAACGCCATCCCCTCGACGTTCGGAACGGGCTCGGCGGGGTCGAGGCGGAGGTTCGGGAGCCGCTCGAGCACGGCGCGGACGCCGACGTGCAGCTCCGTCCGGGCCAGGTGGATGCCCAGGCACTGGTGCGGCCCCAGGCCGAACGCGAGGCTCGGCTGCGGCGCGCGGTCGGGATCCCAGCGATCCGGCTCGTCCCAGCGCGTGCCGTCGCGGTCGGCCGCGGCCACGATCACCTGCACCGTCGTCCCCGCCGCGACGGGGCAGCCGGCGAGCACCGTGTCCTCGGCGGCCGTCCGCACGGTCATCGGGATCGAGGTGTCCCACCGCAACGTCTCCTCGACGATCATGGGGATCGTCTCCGGTCGCACGCGTGCCGACGCCAACGCCTCGGGATGGGTCAGCAGGGCGAGGAGCACCGTGCCCAGGGCGCGGTAGGTGGTCTCGGCGCCGGCCGGGATGAGCAGCCGCAGGAACCCGTAGAGGTGGTCGTCGTCGAGGCGCTCGCCGTCGACCTCCGCGCCGACCAGGTCGCTGAGGAGGTCGTCGCGCGGATCGGCGCGGCGCGCCTCGACGTGGGGCGCCAGGAACTCGCCGAGGTCGTCCTTCGCCGCGAGCCCCGCCTGCGGGTCCATCGCACCGCGGACGATCTGCTCCGACCAGGCGAGGAACCGGGCGTGCTCGGCGGGCGGGATGCCGAGGACGGTGCAGATCACCTGGATCGGGAAGGCCGACGTCACCTCCGACACGAGCTCGGCCCGACCGTGCGGCGCGACCGCGTCGAGGAGCGCGTCGATCACCGGTCGGACGGCCTCGCGCTCCCACCGCTCGACGGCCGACGGGCGGAAGGCGTGTGCGAGCAGCGCGCGATGCCGCCGATGCTCCGGGCCGTCCATCTGCCGGATCGTCACGCCCCGGAAGTCGTCCTGGCGCGTGTGGATCGACGACGAGTACGTCTGCCCGTCGCGCAGGACCTGGCTGGCCTCCTCGAACCCGACGACCAACGCGGTCGGTCCGGGGTAGTAGTCGGACGGGGGGCCCGGGACGACGGGCCCCTGCGCCCGCACGGCGCGCCACATCTGGTGGAAGTCCACCGCCGGGGTCCCCGGGGCGTTCGCATCCGTCGCCATCAGCCGACCGCCTCGGCGTCCTCGCGCAGCCGCGCGAACGCCGCGAGCTTCTGCTCCTGGGTCAACGGCTCGGTCGGCGCAATCCACGGCTCGCCGACGTCACGGACGGCGACGTCCCAGCCCACGGCCTCCTCCCGCAGGGCCTCCACGGTGGCCCGCTCGCGCGGGCGCTGCGTGAACGGATCGAACCGGAAGGTCCGCATGGCGTTCTCGTGGGTGATGAGCGCGACCTCGTCGTCGGGGATCCCGGCGAGCTCGCGGTCGAGGTCTTCCGGCGAGTCGGGCCAGGTCGAGTCGGAGTGGGGGTAGTCGCACTCCCACGCGATGTTCTCGACGCCGATGTGGTGGCGCAGCTCCAGCCCGACCGCGTCGGAGATGAAGCAGGTCAGGACGTGCTCGCGGAAGATCTCGCTCGGGAGCCGGTCGCCCAGGCTGACCCCGGTCCACTCGCCGTGGCGGCGGTAGGTGTAGTCGGCCCGCTCCAGGTAGTAGGGAACCCAGCCGATGCCGCCCTCGCTCAGCGCGACGGTGATGTTCGGGAACTCCCGAGAAACACGGGAGAAGACGAGATCGGCCGCCGCCTGCATGATGTTCACGCCCTGCAGCGAGATCTGCACCGGGACCGGCGCATCCATCGCGGTCAGCACCATCTCCGACGACGAGCCGATGTGCAGGCACACGACCGTGCCCTCCTCGTCGCAGGCCCGGAGGAACGGGTCCCAGTGCGGACTGTGCCAGCTGGGATGGCCGAGCTTGGCCGGGTTCTCCGAGAACGTCACCGCGTGACAACCCTTGCGCGCGAGGCGGCGCACCTCGTCGGCCATGAGCTCGGGATCCCACAGCGGCGGGATCGCGAGCGGGATGAACCGGTCGGGGTAGGCGCCGCACCAGCCGTCGACATGCCAGTCGTTGTACGCGCGGACGAGGGCGAGAGCCGCGTCCTTGTCGTTCGACCGCGCGAAGAGCTGCCCGCAGAACTGCGGGAACGACGGGAAGCACAACGAGCTCAGCACGCCGTTCGCGTTCATGTCCTTGACCCGCGCGTGCACGTCGTAGCACCCGGGCCGCATGTCCTCGTAGCACGTGGGCTCCAACCCGTAGCGGTGCCGTGGCTTGCCGGCGACCGCGTTCATGCCGATGTTGTAGATCCGGGCGCCCTCGTAGACCCACGCGTCGCGACCGGCGCTCGTGCGCTCGATGCGCGGCGCCACGTCCCGCCACTTCGCGGGGAGATGCTCGTCGAACAGGTCGGGCGGCTCGACCACGTGGTCGTCCACGCTGATGAGGATCATGTCGTCAACGCGCATCGCGCACCGTCCGTTCTATCGCCAGCCGGTCAGCAGGAGCGCGCCGCCGGTCGGACCGCCGTTGGAAACCACCGCCACCTCGGGATCGCCGGGCACCTGGCGCGCGCCGGCCTCGTGGCGGAGCTGGAGGCAGGCCTCGTGCACCAGACCCAGCCCGTGCAGGCGCCCGGCCGAGAGCTGACCACCGTGGGTGTTCAGCGGTAGATCGCCGTCGAGCGCGATCCGCGTCCCGCCCTCGACGAACGCGCCGCCCTCACCCCGGGCGCAGAACCCGAGCGCTTCGAGCCAGTAGAGGGCGATGATGCTGAACCCGTCGTAGAGCTCGGCGAGGTCGACATCGGCCGGACCCAGGTCGGTGCGCTCCCACAGCATCGCCGCCGCGTCGCGCAGGCCCATCGTGGTGTAGTCGTCCCACTGGTCCCGGTAGACGCGCCCGCGTGCTGCGGTGCCCGCGGCTTCGATGCGCACCGGCGGCTGCGGGAGGTCGCCCCCGGTGTCGACGTGCGACACGACGAGCGCGGTGCTGCCGTCGGCGGGGACGTCGCAGTCGAAGAGGCCCAGCGGCGTCGAGATCATGCGCGCGCCGAGGTAGTCGTCGAGAGTCATCGGTGTGCGGTACACGGCCGCAGGGTTGCGCGCAGCGTTCACGCGGAGCGTCATCGGGATCCCCGCCAGCTGCTCGCGGGTGGTGCCGAACTCATGGAAGTGGCGACCCGCGGCCATCGCCGCCCAGGACACCGCCGACGGGGCTCCGAACGGCGCCATCCACTGCATGAACCCGGAGACCCGCGCGGCCTCGGTCTGCGGACCGTGGGCGGCGCCGGGCGCGAGCGAAGCCCGACCGCCGTCGCCTTGCGCGGTCGCCTCCCACACGGTGCGGAACACCACGACGTGCCGGGCCAGGCCGGCGCCGACCGCGAGCGCGGCGAGCACGACCGGGCCCAGCTGCGCGGGCATCTCGAGGCCCCCGGCGAACCAGCGCAGCTCGAGCCGCAGCGCGTCCTGCAGCTCCGTCACGCCGACGCCGGAGAAGCCCGGCGGCTGGGTCTGGGCCCCCGGGTAGGTCGCGACACCGTCGATGTCGGCAGGCTCCAAGCCGGCGTCGGCGATCGCGGCGAGCACGGCGTCGACGGTGAGATCGAGCGGGTCGCGCCCGAGCCGACGGCCCACGGCCGACTGGCCGATGCCGCTGATCACCGCGTCGCGCTCGCCGGGCGCGGTCACGCCGGCTCGCCCTCGAGCTCGAAGAGCGGGAGCCACACGTCTTCCCGGTGCTCGAAGACCACGCGGACGCGATCGCCGATGCCCACCGTGTCCGGCGGGCTCCCGATGATGTTCGTCATCAGGCGGAGATCGTCCTGCTCGTCCAGCTGCACGGCGGCGACGAGGTAGGGCAGCTCCCATCCCGGCAGCCAGGGATGATGGTTCTCGGTGAGCGCGTACACGGCTCCCCGCCCCGACACGGGCGCGAACCCCACATTGCGGCTGCGACAGCGCGCGCACACGGGGCTCGGTGGATGGGTGAAGTAGCCGCAGTCGTCGCAGTGCTGGAACCGGAGGACGCCGTCGGCGCCGGCGGTCCAGAACGGGGCCGTGGCCGGGGTGAGCTCCGGCAGCACCCGCACGGGGGTCGGGGGAGAGAACCTCGACACGTCGACCATCGCGAGGTCGTCCCAGCCGATCGGCGCGCCGTCGAGCTCGCCGAGCGACGCGAGGAGGCCCTGGCTGTCGACGAACCGGCCGGTGAACGCGGCCGGGTCCTGCTCCACCACCCACGCGACCGTCCGCGCGAGGTACTCGGGCGGCTCCTGGTTGGGGAGCTCGTGGGCGTCGTCGGACGCCGCGCGCCACCCCTGGGTGGGGACGAACCCGCTCGGCGCCACGACGTTCACCGCCACGCCGGTCGGGTGCAGCTCGAGCGCACTGGCGTGACTCAAGCGCACGAGCGCGGCCTTCGTCGCGGTGTAGCCCGGGAACCCCAGTGGGATCTGCGTCCCCCGCCACTGCGAGCTCAGCGCGCCGACGTTCACCACGTGCCCGCTCCCCCGCTCCGTCATGCCGGGGAGCGCCAGCTGCATCAGCAGGAACGGCGCCCGCACGTTGACCTTCCAGAGCAGGTCGAGACGCTTGACGGTCGTCTCGGCGACGCCGGTGAGCGAGACCACTCCCGCGCAGTTGACCAGGACGTCGATGCGGCCGAGCTCCGCCAGGACCCGCGCCACCTGCTCGGTCACGGCCTCGTCGTCGGTGAGGTCGCACGGCGCCGCCACCGCCCGGCGACCGAGGGCCTCCACCGCGCTGACGGTCGCGGCGACCGACGGTGCGCCGGCTTCGGCGCTCTCGGCCGTCCGCGCCATCACCGCGACGTCGGCCCCGCGGCGGGCGAGCTCCAGTGCGATCTCGCGTCCGAGGCCCCGGCTCGCGCCCGTGACGAGCGCCACCCGTCCGGTGAGGGAGTCGCTCACGGTGCTGCCTGGTGGGTCACACTCTCGGCGAGGAGCGTGTCGATCTCCGGGACCGAGAAGCCCGCGTCGCCCAGGACCTCGACCGAGTGCTCGCCGACGCGCGGAGCGCCCCGGCGGATCGCGATCGGCTCCCCCCCGAACTGCACCGGGCTCGCCACGATCCGACCGGTCGGGTGCGTCGGGTGCGCGGGCATGAAGTCGTTCGCCGCGACCATCGGGTCGGCCAGCACGTCGCTGAGCGACGCGAAGTGCGCGAAGACGCAGCCCTCGGCGGCCAGGCTCCGCTCCACGTCGGCGAGGTCGCGCGCGCCGATGACCTCGGCGAAGGTCGCACGGAGCTCGTCGGCGCGGCGAACCCGCCCGGCGGGGTCGCGCAGCTCCGGATCGTCGAGGAGTCGTTCGAGCCCGAGCGCGCGGCAGGCCGGCTCCCACCAGCGGTCCTCGGGCATCGTGAGCTGGAGGCGGCGCCCGTCGGCGGTGCGGTAGACGCCGAGGATGGCGCCGAACGACCGGGGCGGCAGCTCGGTCGGTGGCTCCTTCCCCATGAGGGCGGTCGAGGTGAGGTCGGGAGCCAGGGTCCACATCGCACCCTGGAGCAACGAGGTCTCGACGGTCGTCCCGAGACCGGTGCGCTCGCGCGCGTAGAGCGCGGCGGCCACGCCGCCGGCGAGCATCATCCCCGTGGGGCCGTCGCCGAGCGCGGCGTGCATGCGGGCCGAGCCCTCCGGCGGACTGAGCGCGTCGGCCACTCCCCCACGGGCCCACCACGTCGCCCCGTCGAACCCGGGCACGTCGACATCGGGGCCCCGCGAACCCTGCCCGGTCCCGCGCACGTAGACCACGCGCGGGTGACGGGCGTGGACCTCCTCCGGGGTGAGCCCGAGCTTCCGCAGCGTGCGAGGAAGGAAGTTCGTGATGAGGACATCGGCCCAGTCGAGGAGCCGGTCAAGGACCGCACGCCCGGCGGGTCCCGAGAGATCGAGCACGAGGCCACGCTTGTTGCGGTTGAAGTGCTCGATCAGCACCGCGAAGTCGTCGGTGCCGGGCACCATCTGGCCGTGACCACGCAGCGGGTCACCGCCCGGCTTCTCGACCTTGACGACGTCCGCGCCCCAGTCGCCGAGCACGGCGGCGGCACTCGGGACGAACCCGAACTCCGAGACATCGAGCACGTGGACCCCGGCCAGCGGTTGCGACACAGTGCACCTCTCCCGATATCTCGGTCGCTCCCCACGTGGTGCGAGAGCAGCACGGTGGAGCGGATCACCGTTCGCTCCCTGGCCTGCACTTGATCCCACGGGCCCGTGCTCGTCAACCGCGAAGCTCACACGCCGTCATCGAGAACTTCGATCAGTCGGCCGTCGACCGCCGGACCGCAGGGCGGTGGCGTCGTACGCTGCCCCGATGGCCACCCGCGTGACCCACCGCACCTACTGCCGGATCTGCATCGCGGGGTGCGGCCTCGAGATCGACGTCGAGGACGGCCGGGCCGTCGCCGTGCGCGGCGACGACGCCCACCCGCTCTCGGCGGGGTACACGTGCAGCAAGGGCCGCGCGCTCCCGGCCATCCACCACGACCCGGGGCGCCTCGATGGTCCCCTGCTGCAGGTCGACGGCAAGCAGCAGCCCGCGACCTGGGACGAGGCGCTCGGCGACCTCGACCACCGCCTCGCCGACATCGTGCGCGAATCCGGACCGGGCAGCGTCGGCTTCTTCCTCGGTGGCGGCATCTACAACGACACCGCGGGCTACTGGTCCTTCCGCCGGCTGTCGCGCCGCCTCGACTCGGGCCACATCTACAGCGACACCACCATCGACTCCGCCGCCAAGTACCGCGCCATGGAGCTCATCGCCGGCACCTACTCGCTGATGCCCCACGTCGACCCCGACGCGCGGCTGGTGCTGATGTTCGGCACCAACCCGGTGGTGTCGCACGGGCAGACGCCGATGTTCGAGGACCCGGTGCAGCGCATGCGTCGCGCCACCCGTGCCGGCGAGGTGTGGGTGGTCGATCCTCGCGTCACCGAGTCCGCCCACCACGCGACCCGGCACCTCGCGATCCGCCCGGGCGCCGACCACGCACTGCTCGCATGGCTCGTGCGCGAGCTCCTCGCGCACGACGCCGACCCCGACCTGCTCGCCCCCCGTGTACACAACCTCGACGCGCTGGCCCACGCCGTCGCGCCGTTCACCCTCGACGTCGTCACGGCACGGACCGGGCTCGGCGCCGAGGAATGCCGCGACCTCCTCGCCGCGGTCCGCCGCGCCGGCCGCCTGGCGGTGCTCACCGGCACCGGCGTCACGATGTCGGCCGGCGGCAACGTCGCCGAGTGGCTGGTCTGGGCGCTCCTCACCATCACCGACTCGTTCGACCGGCCCGCCGGGATGTGGTTCAACCCCGGCTACCTCGCGCGCCTCGACGAGCGCACCGCGATCCCGACCGTCGGGCCTCCGCAGCCGGGCCCGCCCTCGTTCCCCCACATCGCGCCGCTCATGGGCGAGTGGCCGGCAGTCGCGGTCCCGGCCGAGATCGAGGCCGGGCGCCTGCGCGCGCTGATCGTGCTCGGCGGCAACCTCGTCACCGCGCTGCCCGACACCGGACGCGTCCTCGCCGCGCTCCCCCGCCTCGACGTCCTCGTCACCGTCGACGTGGCGCACACGCCCACCACCGCGCTGGCCACGCACGTGCTGCCGACCCACGCGCAGCTCGAGCGTCCCGACCTGCCCCTGCTGAACGACCTCTACAACTCGACCCGGATGATGCAGTACACCGCGGCCGTGCTGCCCCAGCACCCCGACCGGCGGGCCGGCTGGTGGGTGATCGCCCGGATCGCGCGCACCCTCGGCGTCGACGTGCTGCCCGACGGCCTCGACCCCGACACCACCCCCGACGACACCGTGCTCGATCTCGCCGGTGGCGCCGACACCGTCGCGGCGCTGCGGGGCGCCGACCCGCCGTGGCTCACCGCGCCGTCACCGGTGCACGACTGGGTGATCCCCCGGCTCGCCGACGCACCGTGGGACCTCGCGCCCGCGCCGCTCGTCGACCAGCTGCAGACGCTCGACGACGAGCCCGGGCTCGTGCTCATCCCGCGCCGGATGCCAAAACGCTTCAACGGCCGCCCCCTCACCACCGACGACGAGCCCGAGGTGCTGCTCCACCCCGACGACGCGCGCGCCCTGGGCATCGGGGAGGGCGACCTCGTCGAGGTCACCAGCGCGACCGGGTCGGTCGCCGTGCCCGCCCGGCTGGCCCCGGCGATGCGCACCGGCACCGTGTCGATCAACCACGGCTGGTCCGAGGCCAACGTCAACCGCCTGATCAGCAGCCGCTCGGTCGACCCGCTCACCGGGATGCCCCGGATGTCGGGCACCACGGTCACGCTCTGCCGGGCTACGGCAACGGAGCGGGCGGTACCTTGATCGTCTTGACGGCGAGCCGGATCGAGGGCTCGTCGGTGGCCGGGCGGGCCTTCGCCGTCTTCGCCCGCAGCATGTCGGGCAGCGTCGGCGGGGCGGGCAGCGCGGCGACCTTGTAGTCGGGCGGCGCCGGGCGGGTCACGAAGACCTGGGCCGCGAACGCGGCGAGGTCCGCGGCGTAGGCGGGCGATGCGGCCTTGCCGCACGGCACCAGGTCCTGCAGGCCCGCCGGCAGGCTGGTGGAGTACGTGTTGCCCGAGAAGCAGTTGTCACCAGTGTCGGTCGGGTCGTCGATCGAGGCGACGAGCACCAGGTCGTACAGGCTCCCCACCACGGAGTTGCCGATCACCTTGTTGCCGGTCGCGTCGAAGTTCTGGGCACGCGGGTTCGCGGGCTCGACGATCTTCTCCGGAGCGACCACGACCGCGATCCCCGCGACCTTCTGGTCGAACACCCGGTTGCGGGTGACCAGGTTGTCCTGACCTCCGTACACCACGATCCCGTCGCCGTCGGCGAGGAGGGCGAGGCCCGACGCGGCCGACTGCTCGTTGTTGTTGTGGAACACCGTGTTGCCCACGATCGTCGCAGCCCGCTGGGGCGGGTCGGCCTCACCCGTCCCGCTGTTGGGCACGATGCCGGCCCGGTTGTCGTGCCACGACGACCGCGCGATCACGAGGTTGCCGCCCGCGTTGGTGCCCGAGTAGCCGACGCCGTTCCACTCGGCTTCGGAGTCGACGATGAGCGCGTTGCACTTCGTGCACTGCCCGATGTAGAAGCCCGCGTCCGGGCTCCCCGCGCCGTAGCTGTGGTCGAACTGGCCGTTGACCGAGTCGAACGCGTAGATCCCGTAGTCACCGTTGCGGATGGCCGACAGGTACGAGCCGCGGTACCCGTCGACCCCGGTCCAGAAGAACCCGTTGACGGTGTAGTTGCGCGCGGTCATGTTCTCCACCGCCACGCCGTCGGCGAGCACCTTGATGCCGTTCTCGAGGCCCGGCGCGTCGCTGAACTGGCCGTCGAGGATCGTCCCAGACCGACTCTCACCCCGAATGACGATGTTGCGATGTGCCGGGGTGACGGTGACGCCCTCGTGGTACACGCCGGGCGCGACGAGGACCATCGCGCCGGGCTTGGCCGCGTCGACCGCGTCCTGGATGGTCGGGAGGTCGCCCGGCACGCGGATCGTGCCGCTGCGGGTGGGCGCCGCGGTCTTCACCTGGGCCCCGTCGGCTTCCTCCGCACCCACGATCACCGTGCCCCGCATGCCGGTGGTCGCGGTGCCGTGGAGGGTGCAGTAGTACGCGTAGGTCCCGGGCTGGGAGAAGGTGAACTCGTACTCGTCGCCGGGTGCGAACGCGGTCGTCTTCACGCCGAACGGCGCGCCGAAGTCCTGACCCTTGCGCGACGCCACGATGTTGTGCGGGCTCCGGCCCCGGTTGGTCCACATCACGGTCGTGCCCGGCTCGACGCGCACCGTCTTCGGATCGAACTCGTTGTCGACGGCGTCGACCGCCTCGGTGTAGGCGGCGGCCTGGGCCGGCCGCTGATCGCGCCGCGCGGGCCCGGACGCGCCCGCGGCCACCGGCACCGCCAGCGCCGCAACGACCGCCACGGCCGCGAGCAGCCCCGCGCAGCGAGCACCGCGACCCGTTCGTCTCCGAGACCTCACGTGACGCCACCCCCAGCAGCCGACAGCGACACAGTCTCGCAGGCCGCGCCGTTCGCCGCGCTGCGGTAGGCGGCCTCCACGACGCAGTGCGCAGCGAGCGCGTCCTGTACGCCGGGTGACGGCGGCGTGCCGGCCGCCACCGACTGCGCGAACGCGCGGTGCGCGAGGTACTGGTACACGTAGAACGGCCGCTCGACATCGACGCCGTCGCGCATGAACGCGGCGCGGCACAGCGCGGCGGTGTCGAACCGGTCTGCCGGACCGCTGACCTCCTTGACGAGCAACGAGTCCTCCGGCGCGCCGACGACGAAGTCGGTGGTCGCCTCGATCGCGGCTCGCTCGAGGAAGACCTCGATGCGCCGCTCCTCGCGGTCCTGCACGCCGTTGAAGATCGTGAGCAGCGTGCCCACCACCCCGCTCGCGTGCTCGATGGTGAGCGCGGCGGTGTCCTCGACGTCGTAGCCGAACACGTTGCGGGTGCGCGCGTACACCCGGGTGACCGGCCCGAACAGCCAGCACGCGATGTCACACGAGTGGATCGAGTGCTCGAGCAGCGCGCCACCACCGGCTT
>Ga0302299_10001509_pt1 | contig 13963 bp, 9 predicted proteins | sample III_Fen_N3_4_FD_198795 | JGI IMG/M metagenome (GOLD analysis project Ga0302299, IMG submission 198795) | Peat permafrost microbial communities from Stordalen Mire near Abisko, Sweden - III_Fen_N3_4 | ecosystem: Environmental > Terrestrial > Soil > Wetlands > Permafrost | place: Sweden: Abisko... | reverse complement strand
TCGCGCGGGATGAATCCGTCGGGCGAGATCAGCACGGCTTCGGGCCGGTGCTCCAGGGCGTCGCCCGCCCGGGCCACGTCATGGCTGCGCACCGACAGCCAGGCCAGGCCGAAGACGGTGACGGCGACCGACAGCGCGAGCAGGAACCGACGCACCCATTGCTCGAGCCTCGGGAGGCAGGCGACGCCCACCGACGCCAGGATCGTGCCGGTGGTGAGGATGTAGCGGCCGGCCCACTGCGGCGCGGCGCCGCCGGGGAACTGGAAGAAGAACACCAACGGCAAGGGCACGAGGGCGAAGGTGAGGAAGAGCCGGGCCCGGGGACGGCTCCAGCCCAGCACCACGCCGGCGACGGCCAGCGGCGTGGTGGCCACCAGGCCGGGCACGAACCCCAACCCGCTGGCGAACCGGTAGAGGTAGATGAAGCCGACCAGCCCGGCGACGACGATCGAGATCGTGCGCTCGCGGCGCTTCCACGAGCACCACACGAGGTAGCCGAGGGCCAGGGTGAGGCCGATGCCGAGCACGAAGGCCTCGGCGTCGACCGATGGCACCGGGGAGAAGGAGGTGACCAGCGCCTCCTTGACGCGGAGGGCGAGCACGCCGCCGCCCGACGAGGCCGCTCCGCTCGTGCGCCCCGATCGGAAGGTGCTGCCGAGGACACCGATCTCGAGGGTGGCGTTGGCGAGCAGCATGGTGACCAGGCCGACCACCGCGGTGGCCCCGGTGAGCACGGCGCCGGCCAGGTTCTTGCGGGCCACGAGCAGCATCAGGCACGCCACGCCCACCATGGCGAAGCCGTAGGCGAGGGCCTCGGTGCGCATGCTGAAGGCGGCGCCGAAGGCCGCCCCGGCGGCCAGGCCCCGCCACCAGTTGGGTCGATCGTGGACCGCGTCGTAGAGCGCGACCGCCCCCCACGCCATCAGCGCCACGCCGACGCTGTGCTCCCAGAAGTCGAGGGCGTAGATGGCCAACGGCGAGGCCAACCCGATGACCCAGAACGCGGCCCACCCGCCCTTGCGGCCCACCCGCCGGGCGATGGCCCGACCGGCGAAGGCGGCGGCGATGGAGCCGAGCATGGGCAGCAGGAGGGCGAGCCGGTAGCCACCGAGCTCGTAGAGCGGCTGGGCGGCGAGCACCATCGGCAGCGAGGTGACGTTCAAGAAGCGGTCGCCGAGCTTGGCCGTGTAGTACAGCCCGTGCACCCGGCCGTCGGGGTCGTAAGGGGCGGCCCAGTAGCCCACATCGGGGTCGAGGTCGCCGTTGCGGGTCATGGTGACGAGCGTGGCGACCTTGCCGCCGGTGTCGGTGCCGAGCGAGCCACGCGTGTCGTTCAGGAACGAGAGGCCGACGTAGATCAGCAGCAGGATCAGCGCCGCGGAGACCGGACGCCGGAGCGCGGTCTGCCACCACGGGCTCGATGGTGCGGGTCTGCTGACCGCCGTGGCTTCCACCGGCCGGACCTTACCGACGGTCCGAGCGCGCCGAGCGCATCTACGGGACCAGCCCGGCGGACGGAGCCGCCGAGGTCGGATCGAGCTGGAGGCAGCGCACGTGGAAGCCGCCGTACTGCGCCTCGGGCGCGCACGATGGCGCGTCGATCGGCAGCGGCTCGTTGATGTAGGTGGCGTCTACCACCCAGACCCGGCCGTTCCAGGGGCCGTCACCGAGGACGAAGGCGGTGGTGTCGGGCAGGCCGAGGTCGATCGGGTGCTCGTTGCCGGCGCGACGGTCGGCCAGGTACCAGCGCATCATGGTGCCCTCCGGATGGGCGGCGATGGCATCGCCGTCGGCCGCCCCCCGGACCACGGTGCTCACCACGCCGTCGGTGTCGGCGGTGAGGTCGAGGGTCGGGCCGATCCACGGCACGATCTCGACCAGCAGCAGGGCCAGCACCAGCGCGCCGGCCACCGGGATCTTGCGCCAGGCGACCGCGACCAGACCGGCCAGCACCACGGGCACGACCCAGCCCACCACGACGAAGGTCTTGGGCAGGATGATCGGCTCCTTGAACCCGATCACCAGGGCCGCGGCGGCCGGCACCAACCCGGCGCAGACCAGCACCCGGCCCATCCGGCGGTCGGTGGCGATCACGGCGGCCACTCCCAGCATCAGCAGCGGCAGCATGATCAGGCGGTTGCTCGGCACCGCCGCGACCATCTCGTTCAAGCTGATCGAGACGTTCCCGAGGGTGGTGTACGAGTGGTAGGTCGTGCCCCGTGAACCACGAGCGAGCACCGATCCCCACAGCACCAGGAAGACCGATCCGGCGGCCACGATCGCGGCCCGCCACTCCCAGGCGTCGCGGTCGCGACGCAGCCCCGGCAGCAGCAGCAGACCGGGCAGCAGCACCAGTCCGCTGGCGTGGGACAGGGCGGCGGCCAGCGCCGCGACCGCGGCCAGCGCCGCCCAACCACGGGTGGGCCGGCCGAGCCAGCGCCAGCAGGCTGCGGCCGCGACCACACCGAGCAGCGTGAGCAGGCCGTACATCCGCGCTTCGCGGCCGTAGGCCAACTGAAACGGAACGATGGCGAACAGGAAGGTGGCGAGCAGTCCCTGCCATCCCCGGCGGCGCTGCCACCAGGCCATGACCCCCACCGCGGCGAGCGAGCACAACGCCGACAGGGCCCGCAGCTGCGCGTCGGACGCTCCCGCCGAGGCCAGGGGGTGCAACAGCAGGTAGAAGAGCGGCGGGTGCGGGTCGGTGCGACTGATCCAGCCGGGGATCTCGCCGAGCGGCAGGTGGGCCGAGACCGCGCTGTAGGTCTCATCGGGGCTCAGCGCGCCGTGGCCGAGGTTCGCCAGGCGCAGCACCGCGGCGACCACGAGGATGGCGCCGACGAGCAGCGGCCACCACCGAGATGGGGGCGCCTCCACGTCCGGCACCTCGGGCGCGTCGACGAGCAGCACGGTCGGCCCCGCGTCGAGCGGGTCCCCGGAGCCACGGTCGGAGGGAGGCACCCCCTCCTCATCGGCCCCCACCCGGCGGCGTTGAGTCAGACGACCTCGCGCAGCTCGCGCTTGAGGTCCTTGATCTCGTCGCGGAGCCGGGCCGCGTATTCGAAACGGAGATCGGCCGAGGCCTCGTGCATCTCCTCCTCGAGGGTGAGGATGAGTCGGGCGAGCTCGTCATGGGGCAGCTCGGCCAGGTCGACACGAGGCTGGTCACGCCGACGGGAGCGCTGATCGGCTCCCGGCATCGGGGCCTTCTCGGCCGGCCGCAGGTAGGCGAGGATGTCGGTGACCGCCTTGCGGATGGTCTGCGGGTTGATGCCGTGCTCGACGTTGTAGGCGTGCTGGAGGCCACGACGACGGTTCGTCTCGGAGATGGCCCGCTGCATGGAGTCGGTGACCTTGTCGGCGTACATGATCACCTGGCCGTCGACGTTGCGCGCCGCCCGGCCGATGGTCTGGATCAGGGAGGTCTCGCTGCGGAGGAAGCCCTCCTTGTCGGCGTCGAGGATGGCGACCAGGGAGACCTCGGGCAGGTCGAGGCCCTCACGCAGGAGGTTGATGCCCACCAGCACGTCGAACTCGCCCAGGCGCAGGTCGCGCAGGATCTCGATGCGTTGGATGGTGTCGACCTCGCTGTGGAGGTAGCGGACCCGCACGCCGAGCTCGAGCAGGTAGTCGGTGAGGTCCTCCGACATCTTCTTGGTGAGCGTGGTGACCAGCACCCGCGCTCCCCCGGTGACGCGCGTGTTGATCTGCTCGATGAGGTCGTCGATCTGGCCCTTGGTGGGCTTGACGATGATCTCGGGGTCGACCAGGCCGGTGGGGCGCACCACCTGCTCGACGACCTGGCTCGACTGGGCCAGCTCGAACGGGCCAGGGGTCGCCGACAGGAACACGACCTGGCCGACGCGCTCCATGAACTCCTCGAAGCGCAGCGGCCGGTTGTCGGCCGCCGACGGCAGCCGGAAGCCGAAGTCGATCAGGTTGGCCTTGCGGCTGCGGTCGCCCTCGTACTGGCCGTGCAGCTGGGGCACCGACTGGTGCGACTCGTCGAGCACGACGAGGAAGTCGTCGGGGAAGAAGTCGAGCAGGGTGTTCGGTGCCTCGCCGGCCGAGCGACCGTCGATCGGGGCGCTGTAGTTCTCGATGCCGTTGCAGAAGCCGACCTCCTGCATCATCTCGAGGTCGTACTGGGTGCGCATGCGGAGCCGCTGCGCCTCGAGCAGCTTGCCTTCCCGCTCGAACAGGGCCAGGCGCTCCTGGAGCTCGGCCTCGATGCGGACGATGGCGGCCGCCATGCGGGCCTCGCCCGACACGTAGTGCGTGGCCGGGAAGATGACCAGCTCGTCGAGCGTGTCGACGCGCTCGCCGGTGAGGGGATCGACCACGTTGATGGCCTCGACCTCGTCGCCGAACAGCTCGATGCGCACCGCGGTCTCGTCGTAGGCGGGGTGGACCTCGATGGTGTCGCCCCGGACCCGGAACTTGCCCCGCACCAGGTTGAGGTCGTTGCGCTCGTACTGCATGTCGACCAGGCGCCGAAGGATCGAGCGCTGGTCGTGCTCCTCGCCCTTGCGCACGACGAGGAGCTGATCGCGGTACTCCTCGGGCGAGCCGAGGCCGTAGATGCACGAGACCGAGGCGACCACGATGGTGTCGCGCCGGGTGAGCAGCGCGGAGGTGGCCGAGTGGCGGAGACGGTCGATCTCGTCGTTGACCGAGCTGTCCTTCTCGATGTAGGTGTCGCTCGCGGCCATGTAGGCCTCGGGCTGGTAGTAGTCGTAGTAGGAGACGAAGTACTCGACCCGGTTGTCGGGGAAGAACTCGCGGAACTCGTTGGCCAGCTGGGCGGCGAGCGACTTGTTGGGTGCGATCACCAGCGTCGGCCGCTGCACCTGCTCGATGGTCCACGCGATGGTGGCGCTCTTGCCGCTGCCGGTGATGCCCAGCAGGGTCTGGAAGCGATCGCCGCGGTTGACCCCCTCGGTGAGCAGCTCGATGGCCTTGGGCTGATCCCCCGACGGCACGAAGTCGGACACCATGCGGAACGGCGTGACCGATCGGGGCCCGGCCGCCTGGGAGTCGGCCACCGGGGAATGGGGGGGAGCGCTGGCCTCGGGCATGGGTAGGAGCCTACCGAGGGGGTATGACACTGAACGCCCCGCCACAGAGGGGAGGGGCGACCGGCCCGCAGTGGTCAGGACCCCGCCAGTGGCGTGGTGTAGCAGTCGAGCAGGTAGTCACCGATGCCACGGCGATCGACCCCCAGACACGGCGCCAGACCGGGCGTCGCCATGGCGTAGCTGTCGGGCTGGAGCACCCACACCCGACCGTCGAACGGGGCGTCACCCACGACGAAGACGAACGCGTCGAGGTCCTCGAGCTCGGACGGCACCTCGCCGGCACGGGGCGCGCCGAGGTCCCAGCCCACCAACGGCCACAGCCACTCGGGGTGCACCACCACCGCGTCGCCGGGGCGCACGTCGGCGGCCAGGGCCCGACGGGCTCCGGCCGACTCCTCCTGGTAGCCGATCGCCGGGCCGATCGACGGGACCACGACCAGACCGATGAGGACGGCCACGACCACGGCGATGGGCATCGATGCCCTCCGGGCCCGCTCGATGATGGCGGCGAACGCGAGCGGCGGGGCCCACGCGGCGAAGGCCAGGGTGCGGGGCAGCAGGAAGTGCAGCCTCACGCCGATCACGATGGCGGCGACGAACGGCACGAGGAAGAGCACGAGCCACACCCGGGCCAGGCGCCGGTCGTCCCGGTGCAACAGCAGCGCGCCGGCCGCGCCGAGCGCCAGCACCACCACGCCGAGCCCGTCGTACATGGTGACCATGCCGTTCATGGCATCGAGGGTCGAGCCGACACTGGTGAACGGGATCCACGAGGAGCTCTGGTGACGCAGCTGGTCGTAGAAGGACGGGCCCCACACCCCCGCCCAGATCACGACCGAACCGGCGATTCCCGCCCGCCACCGCCACGCGGCCCGATCGGTCCTCAGGCCCGGCACGACGAGGAGCGCGCCGGCCAGGAGCAGCACCGAGGAGTGATCGAACAGGCCCACGAGCAGCGCGCCGCACACGATCCACCGACATCGAGGCCGAGGGTCCTGCAGCCATCGCTCGGTGGCCACCGCGGCGACCGTGCCGCACAGCACGACGAGGGCGTACATCCGGGCGGTGTGGCCGTAGAGCAGCTCGAACGACGACACGCTCGTGAGGGCCACGACCGCGACGCCGTACCAACCGCGCCGCCACATCCACGCCACCATGACCAGGAGCGTGGCGGTGGCGAACACCGCGGACGGCGCGCGCAGCGCGAGGGTGTCACCGTTCGACCCGAACCAGTGCCGCACCAGGTAGTCGAGCGGTGGATGGGCATCGGATCGGCGCAGCGCGCCCGGGACCTCGCCGATCGGCAGGTGCGAGTAGACCCCGGTGAAGGCCTCGTCGAACGACGCCATGGGCCCGCCGAGGTTCCACCAGCGGAGCACGACGCCGACCGTCACGGCGACCGCGAGGGCGGCGCGCTGCGCGGTGGTCGGTGCGGGACCAGGGGCCACTGCGTCGGACCCCTCGGCGCCCACAGGGCCGGGACCGACCGGTTCTACCTGCACGGTCGACGACGGCTGCTCAGGCGCACGAGCCGATGCTAAACCGCGCCGGGCGAACGATCGGGACCACCGCCTCGCGGACCGCAAGCACCAACCGGCCTGGCGGCCCGCACTACGATCCCGGGCGGCGGCGGCGCCCGGCGCGGCATCTCGCCCCCACCCTGACACCCCGTTCCCGACCCCGATCCTCGACCCCTGGCAGGAGCCCCCATGCAGGACGCACTCGGATCGCCCCAGTCAGTGCTGGTGCTGGGCGGATCCTCCGAGATCGCGCTCGCCACCGTCCGTCAGCTGGTCGAGGCCCGCTGCCACCACGTCGTGCTGGCCGTGCGCAACCCCGACAGCGCCGAGATGGCGGCCGCCGAGCTGCGAGCCCGCGGCGCCGAGGTCGAGATCGTCGCCTTCGACGCCCTCGACACCGCCTCGCACCCGAAGGTCATCGGCGACGTGTTCGACCAGGCCACCGACATCGACCTCGTGCTCATGGCGTTCGGGGTGCTCGGCGACCAGGCCGACTTCGACGCCGATCCCGAGGCCGCCGCCGACGCCGCCCGCATCAACTACGTCGGCTCGGTCTCGTCAGGCATCGTCGTGGCCAACTGCCTCCGGGCCCAGGGACACGGCACCCTGGTTGTGCTGTCGTCGGTCGCCGCCGAGCGGCCCCGCAAGAGCAACTACGTCTACGGCTCGACCAAGGCCGGGCTCGACGCCTTCGCCCAGGGCCTCGGCGACGCCCTCATCGGCACGGGCGCCCGGGTGATGGTCGTGCGCCCCGGTTTCGTGCACACCCGGATGACGGCGGGCATGGAGGCCCAGCCGTTCTCGACCACGCCCGAGGCAGTCGCCACCCAGATCCTGAAGGGGCTCGAACGAGGCTCCGACACCGTGTGGGTGCCGTCGATCGTGCGGTGGTTGTTCGTCGTGATGCGCCACCTGCCCCGCCCGCTCTGGCGCATCGTCTCCGCCCGCTGACCGTGGCCACCGATGCGGACTCGGTCCGCAACACCGCCCCCGCCCGCGACGAGGGCAAGGTCCACGGGTTCATCCGCGCCCTGCGCCCGCGCCAATGGGCCAAGAACGTGCTCGTGTTCGCCGCGCCGGTCGCGGCCGGCAGCATCGACAACGCCTCCACCCTGCGCAACACGGTGCTGGCCTTCCTCGCCTTCTGCCTGGCCGCCAGCGGCACCTACCTGTTGAACGACGCCCGCGACGTCGAATCCGATCGGCGGCACCCGGTCAAGTGCAACCGGCCCATCGCCTCCGGGGTCGTGTCTCTCGGGCTGGCCTACGTGGCCGCCGTCGTGCTCATCATCGGCGCGCTGGCCATCGGGTTCGCCACCGCCCGCAACCTCGGGATCACCCTCGTGGCCTACCTGGTCCTCACGACCACCTACTCGCTCTGGCTGAAGCGCCAGCCCGTGCTCGACATCGTCGCGGTCGCCGCCGGCTTCGTGCTGCGGGCCATCGCCGGCGCGGCGGCCACCGACCTGCCGATCTCGGAGTGGTTCTTCATCGTCACCAGCTTCGGGGCCCTCCTCGTCGTGATCGGCAAGCGCGAGGGCGAGATGCACTCCCTCGGGGACCGTGCGGCCGAGGTGCGGGCCACCCTGGGCATCTACACCCCCGACTTCCTGCGCTACCTGCGCAGCGTGTCCACCGGGGTCGTGTTGGTGGCCTACTGCCTGTGGGCGTTCGAATCGGGCTCCACCAGCCCGGAGGGCGCCAGCTGGTTCAAGTTGTCGATCGTCCCGTTCGCCGTCGCCATCTTCCAGTACGGCCTCATCCTCGAGCGCGGCGAGGGCGAGCACCCCGAAGAGGTCCTCACCTCGAACCGGGCGATCCTGATCTCGGGCGCCGTCTGGGCGATCATCTATGGCTATGCCGTCTACCGCACCTGAGCTCCCGGACGACCCGGGCCCCCGCAGCGCCGACGTCGACCGCCCGACGGGTCCGGCCCTGCGACGGCGCGAGCTGCGGGGCTGGGGCGGCACCGCGGCCACCGCGGCGCTGGTGGCCGAGCCGACGTCGGCCACCGACCTGGGCACCTCGCTCGAGGGCATCGGCCCGCGTGGAGCCATCGCCCGCGGGCTCGGAAGGGCCTACGGCGACGGCGCCCAGAACGCCGGCGGGCGCGTCATCGACACCACCGGCGTGCGCGACTTCCACCTCGATCCGACCACCGGCGTCGTACGCGCCTCGGCCGGGGCCAGCATCGATGCGCTGATGCGCGACCTCGTCCCGCGCGGGTTCTTCGTGCCGGTCACCGCGGGCACCCGCTACGTCACCGTCGGCGGAGCGATCGCGGCCGACATCCACGGCAAGAACCACCACAAGGGCGGCTCGTGGTGCAACCACGTGCTGAGCATCACGCTCGCCCTGCCGGACGGTTCGCAGCTCGTCGTCACGCCCACCGAGCACGCCGACGTGTTCTGGGCCACCGCCGGCGGCATGGGCCTCACCGGGGTCATCCTCGAGGCCACCTTCCGCTGTCCTCCGATCGAGACCAGCCGCCTCGTCGTCGACACCGACCGCACCGACGACCTCGACGGCGCCATGGCGTTGATGCAGGACAGCGACGACGACTACGACTACTCGGTCGCGTGGATCGACCTCAGCGCCCGGGGTCGTTCGATGGGCCGGTCGATCCTCGGTCGGGGCCGCTTCGCCCGCGCCGACGAGGTGCCGGGCGATCGCGCCGCGCAACTCGCCTACGACGCCGGGATCCTCGTGAGCGCGCCGCCGGTGTTCCCCTCGGGCCTGCTCAACCGCTTCTCGATCCGGGTGCTGAACGAGGCGTGGTACCGCAAGGCCCCCAAGGCCCGCCACGACGAGCTGCAGACCATCCCCCAGTTCTTCCACCCGCTCGACATGCTCGGCCACTGGAACCGGGTCTACGGCTCCCGCGGGTTCCTGCAGTGGCAGTACGTCGTCCCCTTCGGCGCCGAGGAGACCGTCCGCCACACCGTCGAGCGGCTCAGCTCCACCGGCAGCAGCTCGTTCGTGTCGGTGCTCAAGCGCTTCGGCCAGGGCAACCAGGGCCCCCTGTCGTTCCCGATCCCGGGGTGGACCCTCAGCCTCGACATCCCCGTCGGCACCTCGGGGCTCGGCACGCTGCTCGACCAGCTCGACGAGCGCATCGTCGAGGCCGGCGGCCGGGTCTACCTGGCCAAGGACAGTCGCGTGCAGGCCCGGCACCTGCCCACCATGTACCCGAGGCTGGACGAGTGGCGGGCGATCCGCGACAAGGTCGATCCCGAGCGTCGCATCCAGAGCGATCTGGCCCGTCGCCTCGACCTGCTCTGAGCTCCGGCTGCTCCGACTGCCAGCTGCTCTGGGTGTCGGCGTCGGTCGACCAGCTAGGCGTCGCGCCCGGCCAGGCCGGCGATCCAGGTCCAGCACGCCTCGATCTGGGGATCGAGATCGGCCGGAGTGCCGTCGTTGCCGATCACGAAGTCGGCCTTGGCCAGCCGATCGGCCCGCGACGCCTGGCGGGCCATGCGAGCCCGCGCATCGAACTCGGTGAACCCCCGGTGCTCGACCAGGCGCGCCACGGCGATGTCGGGGTCGGTGTCGACGACGATCGTGCCGACCATGTCGTCGCGGCCCGACTCGACCAGCAACGGCACATCGAGGATCAGCACACCTTCGCGTTCGGTCGCGCCCTCGAGCCGGCGGACCAGCTCGGCCCCCACCGCCGGGTGCACGATGGCGTTGAGATCGGCGAGGGCGCCGGTGTCGCCGAAGACGATGTCGGCCACCGCCTGACGGTCGAGGGTGCCGTCGGGCGCGACGATGGCTGCCCCGAACCGCTCGACCATGGCGTCGAACACCGGGGTGCCCGGCGCCTGGAGCTCACGGACGATGGCGTCGGCGTCCACGACCTCGGCGCCCCGCGTCGCGAGCGCGGCAGAGACGGTCGATTTTCCCGACCCGATTCCCCCTGTGAGTCCGATCACCAGCACGGCGGCCGACGGTACCATCGCTGCCGGCAGGACCGGAGCCTCAACTGAGCCGGCACAACGACCGACAGGGGCAGGTAGTGGACGACACCGATCGCGCTCCTGTGGCAGCACCAGAATCCGATGGCAGGGGCCCCGACGAGCCGGGACGGCCCTGGCGCGAGCGCGTGGCCGCCATCGCCTCCACCACCGACGGCACCGCGGCGAGGGACAGCCTGGGCCTCGTCGATCCGGTCGACCGCGTGGCCGCGTTCGGCCCGGCGATCCTCGCGATCCGCTGGGGCACGACCCTCGCGTCCCTGGCGCTGGCCATCGAGCGCTACGACGATCGCCTGGCCGTGGCGGTCTGGGCGGCGGTGATCCTGCTCTACACCCTGCTGCGCACCGTGCAGCCCATCAAGTACATGGGCACCCTGCGCAGCCTCATCGAGGTGATCTTCGAGGTCGCCCTGGGCGTGGCCGCGGTCTGCACCACCGGCGCCTGGGACTCGCCGTTCATCTTCTCGCTGATGACCGCCGCCATCGTCGCCGGGTTCGCCCGGGGGTTCGGCTTCGCCCTCCGCATCGGCATCGTGTCCGCGGCCGCCGTCACCATCGTCGAGCTGATCCCCGACGCCAGCGACGCCCGCATCCAGTTCTCGGCCGAGTGGAGCCTCGTCGTCATCCTCGTGGCCGTCGTGGCCGGCTACGCCCGCCGCATCTCGGGTGAGGCCGATCGGCAGCACTCGTTGGCCCTCGACCGACTCGGGCGCCTCGCCGATGCCAACGCCCTGCTGTTCTCGCTGCACCGGGTCACCCAGACCCTGCCGGCCTCGCTCGACCTCGACGACGTCCTCGACACCACGATCGGCCGGCTCCGGGGCCTGTTCGACTTCGATTCGGCGGCGATCCTGGCTCTCGACGACACCGACGGCAGCTGGCAGGTCATCCGCCGGGAGAACGTGCGCCTCCCGGCCAAGATGCCGTCCAAGGACCTGCCCCCGCCGATCCGTGCCGCGGTGGCCGGCGAGACCGTGGTGAGCGCTCCGGCCCTGGCCGAGCAGGGTGGCCCCGGGCTCAGCCCCAAGGCCGGATCGGGCCTCTATGCCGTGCTCGCGGCCCGCGATGCCATCATCGGTGTGCTCGCGGTCGAGCACACCAGCGAGCGCCACTTCACCGGACGCGACCTCGAGCTGCTCAAGGGCTTCGTCGAGCCGGTCGCCCTGGCCATCGACAACGCCCGCTGGTTCGGGCGCCTGCGCACCGTGGGCGCCGACGAGGAGCGCACCCGAATCGCCCGCGACCTCCACGATCGCATCGGCCAGTCGCTCGCCTACCTCGCCTTCGAGCTCGATCGCATCGTGTCGCGGGACAAGCAGGGCGAAGAGCTCGGCCCGTCGCTGGAGCAGCTCCGCGACGACGTCCGATCGGTCATCCGGGAGGTCCGCGACACCTTGTACGACCTGCGCACCGACGTCTCGGACAGCCAGGACATGGCGGCCACCCTCGAGGCCTACATCAGCCGGGTGCAGGACCGCAGCAAGCTGTCGATCGAGCTGTTCTGCGACCGCGAGCACCGCCTGCCGATCCTGCAGGAACGCGAGATGTGGCGCATCGCCCAGGAGGCCCTCACCAACGTCGAGCGCCACGCCGCCGCCACCCGCGCCCGGGTGCTGTGGCGGTGCAACGGCATCTCAGCGGCCCTGGAGATCACCGACAACGGCCAGGGGTTCCCGATCGGCCAGGCCGGCCGGCTCGACTCCTACGGCATCCTCGGCATGAGGGAGCGGGCATCGAGCATCGGCGCCACCCTCGAGCTGTCGAGCCAGGTCGGTCGGGGCACCCGGGTCCGGTGCAGCCTGATCCAGTCCACCGATGCCGACCGCCGTGCGTCCACGTCGTCGTTCGCACCCACATGAGCAGGCCATACCGACCAGTCGGGCCGATGCCCGGTAGGCTCCTGCGCCAGACGGGCTCCGACCGGCCCGTTCCCGACGAGTTCCGAGGGGGTTCCGCGTGAGCATCCGCCTGATGCTGGCTGACGACCATCGCATGCTGCGCGAGGGCCTTCGTCGATCGATGATCGACCAGGGATTCGACGTCGTCGGCGAGGCCTGCGATGGCGACGAGGCCATCCGTCTGGCGGACGAGCTCCGACCCGAGGTCATCCTCATGGACGTCACCATGCCCGAGGTCGACGGGGTCGAGGCCACCCGCCAGATCCGGGCGATGCACCCCGAGATCCGCATCGTGATGCTCACCATGCACGCCGACCAGGAAGTCCTCACGTCGGCCATCCGAGCAGGGGCCAGCGGCTACCTCGTGAAGGACTGCTCCACCGAGGAGATCGCCTCGGCGGTGCGCATGGCCGTCAGCGGCGAGACCGCCCTCTCCCCCCAGCTCGCGGCCTCCATGCTCGACGAGGTGCGCCGGCTCGACCGGCCCAACGCCGACGAGGAGCGCATCGTCACCCGCCGCGAAGAGGAGGTGCTGCAGCTCATCGCCGATGGCTGCTCCACCCCCGAGGTCGCCGAGAAGCTCTACATCAGCCAGAAGACGGTCAAGAACCACCTGGCGTCGATCTACCAGAAGCTCGACGCCCGGGATCGCACGCAGGCCGTGCTCCAGGCCGTGCGCATGGGCATCGTCAGCCTCGACTGACATCGCTCGACAGGCTCGCCTCGGTCGACGAGCTGGCCTACGTCAGCTGTGGCCGGCGGCGAGCGGACCGAGCCGGTACACCGTCGTGAAGCCATCCCCGGCGACCTGCTCGAGCGACACCACGCCGGCGAGGTCCTCGGGCCGGTAGAACACGGTGGACCCGGTGTCCAACCACACCAGGCACACCTCGTGGTCCGAGGCGAGCGGCGCCAGCTCGTCCAGGCGCATCGACACGGGAATGGCCACCTGGCGATCGCTCTCGGGGCTCAGCTGGGCCTCGATACCGGCCAACCAGAGCAGCCAGGGGTCGTTGCTGATGACCTCGCAGCCCTCGGGAACCTGCTGGAGCACCGGGCTGGCGACGAACGACCGCACCGCGCCGTTGGTGTACTCGTTGCCGGCGTCGTGGCTGATCCGCAGCGTGTCGAGGCCGCGGAACATGCCGGAGATCACCAGCAGCAGCGGGAGGGCCAGGAGCAGCGCCCTGGCCACGTCGTGGCTCCTCGCCGCGAGCTGGTCGATCCCCAGCAGCACCAGCAGCAGCGCGGGGACGAGGATCGGCAGCATCAGCCGGGAGTTCAACGGGTCGAAGCCCGAGGTCGTGCGAGCGTAGACCATGTAGGCGAAGTAGCAGGCGGCGAAGACCGCCAGCACCGGTGCCACGCCGATCGCCGCTGAGGGTGGCGCCCGCCAGGACGACACCAGCGCCCAGCCGACGACACCGAGCAGCAGCACGCCGAACCCGATGGTGAGGGCCCGGGCGCTGTTGCTCGGCAGCAGCCACTGC
>Ga0302299_10001508_pt1 | contig 13964 bp, 12 predicted proteins | sample III_Fen_N3_4_FD_198795 | JGI IMG/M metagenome (GOLD analysis project Ga0302299, IMG submission 198795) | Peat permafrost microbial communities from Stordalen Mire near Abisko, Sweden - III_Fen_N3_4 | ecosystem: Environmental > Terrestrial > Soil > Wetlands > Permafrost | place: Sweden: Abisko... | reverse complement strand
GACCCCCACATGCGGGTCCGGGGCGGCAGCTGCGTGTGGAGGCCTACGTGGAAGCGCTGCCGTCTGTGCGGAAGAGCTCGCCGGCGAACGATGCCACCACGATCATCCTGTGGCTGCTCGACGGCGGTCGCGGTGCCGGACCAGCGGCTCCGCCGACGCCGGTGAGGGCGTTCACCGTGTCGACGCTGACCTTGAGCTAGCGCGTCGCGCGGTCGAAGCGTTGGGCCCAGTCGCGGATGTGGGCGGTGAACTCGGGCGGCCCCAGCACCGTGAACGGTGCGCCCACCATGCCCAGCGCGAGCGCGGGCCAGTCGAGGGAGTCGCCCACCATCCGCACGTGGCAGCGCGCCTCGTCGATCGCCGTGACGGTGGCCCACCGCCCGATGCGTTCGGCGACCACGTCAGGCGCGGCCTCGATCTCGGCCTCGACGTCGAACGTCGGCGCGAAGGTCTCCAGCCGTTCGGCGAGGTAGGTCTCGACGTCGGCTGCGGGAAGCTCGCGCGGACGGAACGGCGCGCCCGTGCCGGCCACGTCGGTGAGCCGGTCGAGCCGGAAGGTGCGCCAGTCGTGGCGGCCGAGGTCGTAGGCGACGAGGTACCAGCGCTGACCACGGCGCGCGAGCTGCAGCGGCTCGACCTCGCGCGCCGACTCGTCGCCGGTGCGCGACACGTAGTCGAACGTGGCCCGCTCGTGGTCGCGGCACAGCTGCGCGAGGCGCACCAGCGTCTCGGTCGCGATCGGGCCGGACGACGACGGCATCGCCATCGACACGGTCGCCGACCGCAGCGCCGACACCTGCCCCGCCAGACGCCGTGGCATCACCTGGGCCAGCTTGCCGAGCGCGCGCACCGACGAGTCGGCGATGCCGGCCACCGATGCCTGCGACGCCAGCTCGAGCCCCACGGCCAGGGCCACCGCCTCCTCGTCGTCGAGGATCAGCGGCGGCAGCACCGCCCCGGGCTCGAGCTGGTAGCCGCCCTCGACACCGGGGGTCGCGGCGACGGGGTAGCCGAGGTCGCGCAGCCGGTCGACGTCGCGGCGCACGGTGCGGGTCGACACCTCCAGCCGCTCGGCCAGCTCGTCGCCGGTCCAGTGCCGGTGCGTCTGCAGCAGCGACAGCAGCCGCAGGGTGCGCTCGCTGGTGGCCATGCCCCGAGATTCTTCCCTATTGCGGACAGGAACTGGCCGCAATACCGGGAATCGTCGTCCTCGTACGCAGGACCAACCCCCTGGAGGACCCGATGACCACGACCACGCTCACCGACACCCGCGAGCGCACCGACCTGCTCGACGTGCTCCGCCAGCACCGCTGGTTCCTCACCTACACGGTGCAGGGCCTCACCGACGAGCAGGCCACCACCCGCACCACGGCCAGCGAGCTCACGCTGGCCGGGATCATCCACCACGTCGCCGAGACCGAGGCGCAGTGGACGGACTTCATCACCCACGGCCCCGCCGCGATGACCGCGCGCATCGCGTCGTGGATGGACCCGGAGTCGGCCGAGGACCCGCGTTCGCGCTTCCGGCTGCGCGAGGGGGAGACGCTGGCGGACGTGCTCTCGGAGTACGCCGAGATCGCGGCCCGCACCGACACGCTCGTGCAGACGCTCCCGAACCTCGACGACGACCAGGAGCTGCCGGCCGCACCCTGGTTCCGGCCGGGCACGCGCTGGAGCGCGCGGGCCGCGCTGCTGCACCTCATCGCCGAGACCTCGCAGCACTCCGGCCACGCCGACATCATCCGAGAGTCGCTGGACGGCCAGCGCACCATGGGCTGACGCAGCACACGCGCTGCCGTCGACGCGGAAGATCGCGCCGGCGAACGAGGCCACCACAATCATCCCGTGGCCCAGCTCGACGTCGGTCGGTGCCGGGACGGTGGCGACGTCGACGTCGGTGCCGCGGATCCGCAGCAGGGTGTCGGACACGAAGGACGCGGCGTAGATCGTGCCGTCCTTGGCGACCGCGATGCCGGTGAGCGGCGGCAGCCCGCCCCACGTGCGCACGATCGCGCCGGTGCGGGCGTTCACCTTGTAGATGTGGCCCTGCGCGAACGCGCCGAGGCCCGACACGTAGAGGTAGCCGTCGGGACCCATCTCGACGTCGGTCGGCACCGCGTCGCACCCGAAGGTGCCCGGCGTGTTCTCCGGACGCGTGGCGCACTCGCCGTCGGTGAAGCTCGGGAAGACCGTGAGCGTGCGCATCCGGCCGTCGGAGCGCACCTCGATGAGGTCGTTCGCGCCCGCGTCGGCCACCAGCACGCGGTGCGGCAGCGCAAGAACGCCGTAGGGGTTCGACACGGAGTCGGTCGCCTGGCTCTGCCCGTCGGGGTTGTGCGCGAGCTCCCACGCCAGCAGGTCGGCCTTGACCTTCACCGTGCCGTGGTGACCGATCCGCACCAGGCGCGCCGGGGCCGCTTCCTTCTCCGGGTCGCCCAGCGTCGAGGTCGCGAACACGCGTCCGTGGCTGTCGACATCGACTCCGGCGGCGAGCCCGAGGCCGGATGCGACGACGGACTGCGCGCCCGTGCGCAGCTTCACGCGCGTGACGCTTCCGGTGCCCATGTCGGCGACGTACAAGGTGCCGTGCGGCCCGAAGGACAGGTGTGCCGGGTTGACGAAACCTCCGGCCAGCACCGAGACACCAGGCGGGAGCGGAGGCGGGGGTGCGGCTGTCGCTGCGGGTGCGGCGGCCACGGCGGCCGCCATGAGCGCTCCGACACTGAGGGTGGCTCCGAGGATCTTGCGCATGGTCGCTCCTGCTTCGACAGACCCGGGATCGCCGGGTCGCGATGCCCGCCGCGCGAACGCGCGACCGGTGGGTGCAGCGTCGGGGGGCTGAGGAACCCCACGATCGACCTGCGGATGGGCGTGCCGCGGTAACGCGGGTGCCGGTGTCTGAGCCAACCCCTGTCTGGCTCAACAATTCACCGTCCGCTGGATGGTGAATATCTGGACGGTAGGGTGGATGCATGGCGGGTGTCAAGAAGTCGGGCAGCGAGGTCGCGCAGCGTCGCTATCACTCACCGCTGCGCGACGAGAACGCCCGCGAGACACGGGCGCGCATCCTCTCCGCCGCGCGCGGGCTCTTCCTCGGCGACGGCTACGCGACCACCTCCATCAACGACATCGCGACAGCGGCCGGAGTCGCTCGCCCCACGGTCCTCACCGTCTTCGGGACGAAGGCGCAGCTGCTGCGCGCCGTGGTCGACGTCGCCATGGCGGGCAACGATCGCCCTGTGCCGGTTCCGCAGCAGCCGTGGTTCCAGCCGGTGTGGAAGGCCACGTCCGGACGCGAGTGCCTCGAGGCCTATGCGCACGTCTGCGTCCTGATCGGACGTCGCTCCGCCGCCGTCATCGAGCTGGTACGCCGGGCGTCGGACGAGGGTGACGAGATCCGCGAGCAGTGGGACGAGCTGCAAGCCAACCGGCTGACCGGCGCGCGATCGATAGCCGCGCGCGTCCACGAGCTCGGTGATCTCGCACCTGGTCTCACCGTGTCGCGCGCGGGCGACCGGATCTGGATGGCCAACGACTCGGCCCACTACCTCGCGCTTGTGGGCGATCGCAGCTGGAGCGAGCGGGCATTCGAGACCTGGTTGGCAGAGCAGATGCGAGCTACAGCGCTCGGCACGTCGTCGGCCTAGCCTCACGTCACTGTGCAGCAGGGTCGCGAGAGCGCGACCGAGTCGTCCGCGTGCAGACTGTCGCTCGACCTGGCTCCGGTCGACTCACGCCCGGTTCGGGTGAAGGCTGGTTCTGGCCGGCCGACGCATCGCCTGCCGACCGCGCGGACGAGAGGCGGAGATCATGACGGACGTCGCCGGTGCCAAGCGCGCCGACCTGGCAGGTCCCGGGATCGGCACCTACGAGGAGCTCGAGGCGGTGCTTCCGGGTGACTACCACTCGCTCCTCACGCCGCGTGAGACGCAGGAGGCGATCTGCTCCGTCAAGCGCTTCATCGAGGACGGCCTGTGCCGCGAGCTCGGACTGCAGATGGTTCAGGTGCCGCTCATCGTCGACGCCGGCTCCGGAGTCAACGACATGCTCGACCGCGACGGGTCCCGTACCCCGGTGTCGTTCCGGATCGAGAACGACCACGGCGTCCACCCGATCGACGCGCAGGTCGTTCAGGCCGCGACGAAGTGGAAGCGCATGGCGCTGGCCCAGTTCGGCATGGCCCCGGGCGAGGGCCTGTGCACCGACATGCGCGCGGTGCGCAAGGACTACTTCCTCGACCACGACCACAGCGCCTACGTCGACCAGTGGGACTGGGAGCGGGCGATCACGGCCGAGGAGCGCTCGTTGGACACCCTCAAGGACACGGTGCGGTGCATCTGGTCGGTGATCGCCGGCGCGGAGCGGCACGTGCAGGAGCAGTTCCCCGCGCTGCGCGATGACCGCTATCCCTGCCTGCCTGACGAGATCACGTTCATCCACGCAGAAGACCTGCTCTCGCGCTACCCCGAACTGCCCCGCAAGCAGCGGGAGACGATGCTGCTGCAGGAGACGGCTGCGGTGTTCATCATCGGCATCGGGTGGACGCTCGAGGACGGCTACCCGCACGAGATGCGCGCGGCCGACTACGACGACTGGGTCACGCCGGCCACGTCGACGCAGGGGCGCGCGACCCACGGCCTCAACGGCGACATCCTCGTGTGGAACCCCGTGACGCGACGGCGCCACGAGCTGTCGTCCATGGGCGTCCGAGTCGACGCCGAGGCGCTGCGGCGGCAGCTCGACCTCACCGGGCAGCTCGACTGGCTCGAGCTCCCGTACCACCGTGGCATCGTCGAGGGAACCATCCCGCTGTCGATCGGCGGCGGCATCGGGCAGTCGCGCACGCAGATGCTGCTCCTGCGCAAGGCCCACCTCGGCGAGGTCAGCGTCACGGTCTGGCCGCAAGTGCTCAAGGACATGTGCGCCCGCAAGGACATCCACGTCCTCGAGTGAGGCGGAGGGACGCGCGGCCCGACCTGCGCCTGCTCTCGCAACGGACAGGTCGCGCCGTTCCGGCCCGGCGCTCCGCATCAAGGGTGCAGCTCGGTGAGGGGCGCGCGGGCCTCGGCCATCAGCCGGACGCCGCTGGGCAGGCCCACGACGTTCACGAGGGTCCCGTCGGTGTCGACGGACACCCGGGCGCCGCCGATGATGATGTTGCGCAGCGACAACGGCGCGTAGCGGTCGGGCAGCGCCGGAGCGATCCGGACCTCGCCCTGCGACACCGACGGCTCGAGCCGCAGCAGCGTACGCATGAGCATCAGAGGGGCCGCCGCCGACCATGCCTGGGGCGAGCAGGAGGTCGGGAACGGGACGGGGGCGGCGAATTCCGCGCGATCGAAGCCGCAGAACAGCTCCGGCAGACGACCGCCGAAGCTCGCTGCAGCGTCGAGGATGCCGGTGGCCACGGTGCGGGCCTCGTCGGTGAATCCGTAGCGACTCATGCCGGCGGCGAGGATGGCGTTGTCGTGGGGCCAGACACTGCCGTTGTGGTAGCCCAGCGGGTTGTACGCCCCCATCGTGGTGGCCAGCGTGCGCACACCCCAGCCGCTGAACATCTCGGGCCCCATCAGCCGTTCGACGACCGCCGGCGCCTTGTCGCTGTCGACGATGCCGGTCCACAGGCAGTGGCCCATGTTGGACGCGAGCGCGTCGACCGGCTGCTTGTCCCCGTCGAGCGCCACCGCGTACCAGCCGCGGTCGGGCAGCCAGAAGGTGTCGTTGAAGCGGCGTTTGAGGCCGGCGGCGAGGTCGCTGAAGCGTTCGAGGACCGCCTCGTCGCCCTGCTCGCGCGCGATGTGGGCCCGTGCCAGATAGGCACCGTAGACATACGCCTGAACCTCGCAGAGCGCTATCGGAGGTTCGGCCAGGCGGCCGCCGGCGAAGTTGATCCCGTCGAACGAGTCCTTCCACCCCTGGTTGCGCAGCCCGCGGTCGGTGGCGCGTCGGTACTCGACGAAGCCGTCTCCGTCGACGTCTCCGTAGTCGGCCACCCACTCCAGCGCGCGGTCGACCGCTGGGAGGACCTCGACGAGCAGGTCGGTGGGGATGCCCCAACGCAGCATCTCGCCGACGAGCATGACGAACAACGGAGTCGAGTCGGCCGACCCATAGTTGAGGCGCTCGCCACCGTCGCGGCTCTCGGACGACGACCACCCGAAGCGGCGTTCGTGGAGGATACGGCCGGGCTGCTCATCGGTGAGCGGGTCCACCTCGCGACCCTGAGCCTCGGCGAGGGCGTGGACCGTGCCGAGCGCGAGCGACGGGTCCAGCGGAAGCGCCATCCACGACGTGAGCAGCGAGTCGCGGCCGAACAGCGCCATGAACCACGGCGCACCGGCCGCCGGGATGGCGCGCGTGGGATGGTCGGGATCGAAGATCCGCAACGACCCCAGGTCGGCCACGCTCGTGCGAAGCGTGCGCTCGAGGTCGTCGTCGGGCGTGTCGAGATCGGGGGACGACTCCCTCCACTGCCGGGCGCGCGCGCGGGCGACGGTCTCCGACGTCGAGGCGTCGTGGGTCTCGGGCGCGAGGCGGATCCCGTGGATGACCGACTCCACCGACAGCGTCGTGCTCCATTCACCGCGGGCGGGGACCACGACATTCCACACGATCCGGCCGGGGGAGAGCCACCGGCTCACATGGTGGGACTCAGCCTCCTCGATCAGCACGCGGACGGTGGCGGCCATGTCCGACCTGTCGGCGCGGAACTGCAGCGACGTGTGGTCGGTGGTGGACTGGCCGTGGTGGTGCGGCGAACCCGTACGTGCGACCTTGACCTCGAACAGGTCGGCGAAATCGACGCCGACCTGCAGCTCGAGGGACACCGCCGTGGCCTCGGGGCTGAAGCTGCGCAGGGTGAGCTTCTCTCGCATGCCGTCGCCGACCTCGCGGTCGCGCACGAGCACCAGGGTGCTCTCGTGCGCTCCGGTGCGTGGACGGACCATCGTGACGAACGTTGCCTGGAACGGCTCGGACCGGAGGTGTGACAGAGGTTCGAGTCGTTCTCCGTCGACCTCCAGGATCCACTGCGAGAGCACGCGCAGGTCGCGGACGAACAGCCCGAAGGTTCCACCCGGCACGATGTTGCCCACGGCGGTGCTGAGACAGAAGCACGACCCCTCGACCAGCGTCACGCTCGACGCCTGGTCGATCGCCGCAGCCGCCGTCAGCGGCTGGAACCACCCGTCGCTCACGTGGCCCTCGCCGACGCGCGGGCAAGCACGTCGTGGTAGAGCTCCTCGTACTGCGAGACCATGCGGCGGGCGGAGAAATGGCCCTCCACGGCTTCGCGGCACGCGGAGCGGTCGATCTCCCCGATCCGGGAGACCGCCTCGATGCCCTGATCCACGTCGTCGACGACGAAGCCGGTGAGGCCATCGGTGATGATCTCCGGAGCGGCGCCCCGCGGCGTGACGATCGCCGGGGTACCGAGTGCGAGGGCCTCGGCCATGACCAGGCCGAACGGCTCCTCCCACGCGATGGGGTTCACGAGAGCGATCGCCCTGCGGAGCAACGCGTCGCGCTCCTGCGGCGAGAGCTCGCCCAGGAACGTGACGCTGTCGTCGGCCACCGGTCGCACCTGCCGCTCGAAGTAGTCGAGCTCGACGTCTTCGCGCATCTTCGAGGCGACGACGAGCGGCAGTCCCGCGCCTCGTGCGATGAGCACCGCCTCACGAACTCCCTTCTCGGCCGACATCCGGCCTACGAACATGAGGTAGCCGCCGTCGCCGGGCCCCGGCTCGAAGCGGTCGGGGTCCAACCCGTGGTGGATGACGTCGCGGAACGGGAGATCGCCGGCCAGCTCCTGCTGGCGTCGCGAGATCGCGGTGAGCCGCACGAACTTCCCGGTCACAGCGTAGATGTCGCGGTTGAGGTCGGTGATGGGCCCGTGCGCCGTCGCGACGATCGGTGTCCGCACACCCGCCGCGCGCGCCCACACAGGTCCGAGCACGGTCTGGTCGTGGATGAGGTCGACCACACCGTCGAGGGCGTCGTACGCGCCCTGCAGGTGCCGCAGCTCCTCGGCGGTGGTGTTCATGGGCCGGGGCGGGGTATCGAACACCGAGATCGTGCGTACCGGGCATTTCGAGTCCGACGTCGCCACGAGCACCACGTCGTGGCCGTCGGCGGCCAGCCCACGCGCGAGGGTGTCGACGACCAGCTCCGTTCCTCCGTACGTCGTGGGGGGAACCGGCACCCACGGCGGCGCGATCAGACCGATGCGCAGACGCGCCGCCCGGGCCGTCGGGGCGGGAGGGGACGGTCGCGAGGGCAGTGCCGTACTCGAAGGCGAGGTCGTCGGCACGTGCTCGACCCGGAGGAGAGGGACGTCGGTCGCATCCGACCTGGTGGCCATGGGGCACCCCCCAGCACTCTGCCCGCCGTGGGCGGGGTCGAGCGACACGTCCTCGTGCGCCACGGTAACAAACGGCCGCATGCGCGTCCTGTCCCGCGATCGTCGTCCCCGGCCACCGGACGCCTGCGGCCCGCGGACACCGGTCCGTGCGCTGACCCTGGTGACGTGAGGCGCGAGCACGTCGCGTGCTCCCCGTCTTCCGTCGCGGGCCCACGACCGTGAGCATGGGTCCATGACCGAGCCCGTGTACCGCACGATCGTCGAGCCGTTCCGCATCCACTCCGTCGAACCGCTGCGGATGACCACCCGGGCCCAGCGCCGCGAGGCGCTCGAGGTGGCGTCGTACAACCTGTTCAAGGTGGCCTCCGCCGACGTGATGATCGACCTGCTCACCGACTCGGGCACCGGCGCGATGAGCCGCGACCAGTGGGCGGCGCTGCAGCACGGCGACGAGTCGTACGCCGGCTCACCGTCGTTCACGATCTTCCGCGACGCCGTGACGGCGCTGTTCCCGTTCCGGCACGTCATCCCGACGCACCAGGGGCGCGCGGCCGAGCGGATCCTGTTCAGCGTGGTCGGCGGCCCCGGCAAGGTCGTGCCGAACAACACGCACTTCGACACCACGCGCGCCAACGTGGAGTACACCGGCGCCGAGGCGGTCGACCTCGTCATCGCCGAGGGCCGCGACCCGCACTCCGACCATCCGTTCAAGGGCAACATGGACGTCGAGGCGCTCGACCGGCTGCTCACCGAGCGCGGCGCCGACGTGCCCGTCGTCTTCGTCACGATCACGAACAACAGCGGCGGCGGTCAGCCGGTGTCGCTCGAGAACCTGCACGCCGTGCGAGGGGTGTGCGACAAGCACGGCAAGCTGCTGTTCCTCGACGCGTGCCGCTTCGCCGAGAACGCGTGGTTCATCCGCTCGCGCGAGCCCGGGCAGGGCGACCGCGACGTGGCCGACATCGTGCGCGAGATGGCCGGGCTCGCCGACGGCATGACGATGAGCGCGAAGAAGGACCCGATGGGCAACATCGGCGGCTGGCTCGCGCTCGACGACGACGACATCGCGAGCGCGTGCCGCGACCTGCTCATCCTCACCGAGGGCTTCCCGACCTACGGCGGGCTCGCGGGCCGCGACCTCGAGGCGCTCGCGCAGGGCCTCACCGAGGCCGTGCAGCACGACTACCTGCGCTATCGGATCCGCTCGACGGAGTACGTCGGCCGCTCGCTGCAGGAGATCGGCGTCCCCGTCGTGTCGCCGATCGGCGGCCACGCCGTCTACATCGACGCGCGCGAGATGCTGCCGCACATCGACCCGCTCGAGTACCCCGGGCAGGCGCTCGCCGCCGCGCTCTACGAGATCGGGGGAGTGCGCACCTGCGAGATCGGCACCGTGATGTTCGGGATGCAGCCCGACGGCACCGAGAAGCCGGCGTCGATGGACCTGGTGCGCCTCGCGATCCCACGGCGTACCTACACCCAGAGCCACATGGACTACGTGATCGAGGTGGCGCACTACGTCGTGGACGAGGCGGCCGAGCTGCGCGGGTTCCGCATCGTCGACCAGCCGCGTTCGCTGCGGCACTTCTCCGCGTCGTTCGCGCCGCTCGGGTAGCGGCGCTCAGCTGGTGGTCGTCTGCCGCGGGTAGAGGCGCTCCCGGTCGTCGACGACGATCACGGCGCCCAGCGTCTCGAGCTGCTGGCCCCACAGGTTGGCGTGGTGGTGGCAGAGCGCGAGCCGCCCGGTGGGCAGCTGGTAGAGGACGTAGGCGCGCGAGATGTTGGTGATCCCGGGCGCGTGGCAGGCGTCGCAATACTCCTTGTCGAGTATTGACGGCGGCCACTCTTCGATGACGGTCCCCTCGTCCGGGCGTGTCCAGCCCATCTTGGCGTTCATGGCGTCTCCTCTCGGAGCGCGGGGCGTGCCCCCTGCTGCCAGCCTAGGTGCACCCGGGGCAGTTGGCAGATCGGCCGCACGGTCGGAACGTGCCTGCTTTCTCACGAACGGCGGCGAACCCGGTTCAGTCGTGTGGTGCCGTCAGGTGGGGACGTCTGCGGACGGGAGCGTCACGAAGCGGGTGCCGTCTCCGGCGCCGAGGGAGAAGCCCTCGGCGTGCCCGGGCGCGACGTCGAGCACGAGGGACGGCCGGCCCCATGCCTCGTCGAGGCGGTCGTCGATGTAGAAGGGGCAGTCGTCGACCACGCCGAGCAGCACGTCGTGATCGCCGACGATGAGCTCGCCGTCGGGCAGGCACTGCGGGACGCTGCCCCCGCAGCACCCGCCCGACTGCACGAACATGAACGACCCACCGCGGGCGGCGCGCAAGGTGGCGATGGCCTCGCGCGCCGCGTCGGTCGCGGCGATCCGTGCCGGGTCGGCGACGATCACGTCGGGCTCAGAAGAAGCCGAGAGCGTCGGGGCTGTAGCTGACCAGCAGGTTCTTGGTCTGGCTGTAGTGGTCGAGCATCATCAGGTGGTTCTCGCGGCCGATGCCGGAGATCTTGTAGCCGCCGAACGCCGCACCTGCGGGGTAGAGGTGGTAGCAGTTCGTCCACACCCGGCCGGCCTTGATCTTGCGGCCCATGCGGTAGGCGCGGTTGCCGTCGCGCGTCCACACCCCGGCGCCGAGGCCGTACAGGGTGTCGTTGGCGATCTCCAGCGCCTCGGCCTCGTCGGCGAAGGTCGTCACCGCAAGGACGGGTCCGAAGATCTCCTCCTGGAACACGCGCATCTTGTTGTCGCCCTTGAGGATCGTCGGCTGGAAGAAGTAGCCGTCGGACAGGTCGCCCGGCATGTTCGCAGGGGATCCGCCGATGAGCACCTCGGCGCCCTCGTTGCGGCCGATGTCGACGTACGAGCCGATCTTGGCCAGCTGCTGCGCCGAGACCTGCGGGCCGAGCATGGTGTCGGTGTCCATCGGGTCGCCCTGCCTGATCGCGGCGACGCGCTCGAGGCACCGGGCCATGAACTCGTCGTAGATGTCGCGCTGGATCAGGGCGCGCGACGGGCAGGTGCAGACCTCGCCCTTGTTGAAGGCGTAGAGCACGAGGCCCTCGATGGCCTTGTTGAAGAACGCGTCGTCCTCCGCCATGACGTCGTCGAAGAAGATGTTCGGCGACTTGCCGCCGAGCTCCAGCGTCGACGGGATGAGGTTCTGCGCCGCGTACTGCATGATCAGGCGGCCGGTGACCGTCTCGCCGGTGAACCCGACCTTGGCGATCCGCGGGCTGGTGGCCAGCGCCTTGCCGATGTCGGCCCCCGGGCCGTTGATGATGTTGACGATGCCCGGCGGCAGGACGTCCTCGAGCACCTCCATCAGCTTGAGGATCGACCACGGCGTGGGCGACGCCGGCTTCATGACCGAGCAGTTGCCCGCGGCCAGGGCCGGCGCCAGCTTCCACGCGGCCATGAGCAGCGGGAAGTTGAACGGGATGATCTGCGCGACGACACCGAGCGGCTCGCGGAAGTGGTAGGCCACCGTGTCCTTGTCGATCTCGGTGGAACGGCCTTCCTCGGCGCGGATCGCCGCTGCGAAGTAGCGGAAGTGGTCGATCACCAGCGGGATGTCGGCGGCCAGGGTCTCCCGGACCGGCTTGCCGTTGTCCCAGCTCTCGGCGACGGCGAGCATCTCCTTGTTGGCCTCGATGGCGTCGGCCACCGCGTTGAGCACCTCGGCGCGGTGCGTGGACGAGGCCTCGCCCCAGGAGTCCATCGCCGCGTGGGCGGCGTCCAGGGCGAGCTCGACGTCCTCGGGTGTGGAGTCGGGGACCTCGGTGATCGGCTTGGCCGTCGCCGGAGCCAGGTTCGTCCGGTACTTGCCGTGGGTGGGGGCGATCCACTTGCCGCCGATGAAGTTCTCGTACCGTGGCTCGACGGTCACGACACTGCCCGGCTTGCCGGGAGGGACGTACCTCATGCGATTCGCCGCCTTCGTTCGCCGTTCCCCCGCTGATCGGGGGAGCGCGTACTGCGGCCATCTGGGAGCACCGCAGTGCACCTGCTGTCGACAGTACGCGCGATCGGCAGCGGTGGACCCTCGGAGCGGCTGGCAATCTCGTCCGTCGCACCTGGGGGTCCGCTGGGGATGCAGCGGGTCGTCCGCCTGACCTGCCGCCGGGTGGCCGGGCAGACTGGGAGCGACGTCGTCGCGCACGAGGGGAGCGGGAGACCATGTGCCGTTGGTTCGCCTACCGCGGAGGCCCGCTGCGCACGAGCGAGCTGCTGCTCCATCCGGTGCACTCGATCGTCGCGCAGTCGCTCGACTCGCCGCTCGGGGCGGAGACGGTCAACGGTGACGGCTTCGGCTTCGGCTGGTATCCCGCCGACGGCGACGGGCCGCCCGGGGTGTTCCGCAGCATCGAGCCGGCCTGGCACGACCGCAACCTGCGCTCCATCGCGGAGGCTACGGTGTCGCCGCTGTTCTTCTGCCACGTGCGTGCCGCGGCGGCGCCTCCGATCCAGCAGACCAACTGCCACCCGTTCCGCCACGGCAGCTGGCTGTTCATGCACAACGGCGGGATCGCGAACTTCGGCAGGGTGAAGCGCGACCTCGTCCTCGCGGTCGACCCCGACCTCTACCCGCTCATGCTCGGCACCACCGACACCGAGGTGCTGTTCCACGTCGCGCTCACCTACGGGCTGCGCGACGACCCGGTGGCCGGCGTGAGCCGCGCGATCGGCGAGGTGGAGCGCATCGGGCGCGAGCACGGCGTGCAGTTCCCGTTCCAGGGCACGGTCGCCGTCACGGACGGCACGACGGTGTGGGCCTTCCGCTACTCGTCGCAGGGCCGCTCGCGCACGCTGTTCCACTCCACCGACGTCAGCGACCTGCGCGCCATGTACCCCGACGAGCAACGGCTCTCGCTGTTCACCGACGACGCCCACGTGATCGTGTCGGAACCGTTCAACGACCTGCCCGGCGTGTTCCTCGAGGTGCCCGAGTCGACCGTCGCGGTGCTCGACCCGTCGGGCTACACCCACGCCGAGTTCGTGCCCTCACCGAGCGGACGCTGATGGCTGGCACGGCGTCCCCGCCCACCACGGCGCCGCTCTCGCAGCGGCTCATCACCTGGGCCGGCTGGGGCTTCCTCGTCGGCTCGGCCTGCTTCATGGCCGGCGTGCCGCTGAGCCTCGCGCAGAGCCTGCCGCCGTCGGTGGCGGGCTGGACGTACTTCGTCGGCTCGGTCTTCTTCACCGCCGCGGCGACGTGCCAGACCGCGTCGTCGTGGCGACCCGACAATGAGGTCGCGAGGCCCTGGGCGCAGTGGACCCGCGCCGACCGCGCGAACCTGACAGCCGCTGCCGTGCAGTGGTTCGGCACGCTCGAGTTCAACGTGACCACGCTGCGCGCGGCGCTCGAGGCAGCGTCGAGAGCGTCGTACGACGCCCACCAGGTGTGGTCGCCCGACGCGATCGGCTCGTTGCTGTTCCTGGTGTCGAGCGCGATCGCGCTGGCGCCCGAGGTGCACCGCACGCGCTTGCGCCACATCCGCGACCGCGCGTGGGCGATCGCGGCGGTCAACATGCTCGGATCGATCCTGTTCGGCGTGTCGGCCATCGGCGCGTGGACGAACCCCTCGGGCGACCTCGTGAGCCTGTGGTGGT
>Ga0302299_10001507_pt1 | contig 13966 bp, 13 predicted proteins | sample III_Fen_N3_4_FD_198795 | JGI IMG/M metagenome (GOLD analysis project Ga0302299, IMG submission 198795) | Peat permafrost microbial communities from Stordalen Mire near Abisko, Sweden - III_Fen_N3_4 | ecosystem: Environmental > Terrestrial > Soil > Wetlands > Permafrost | place: Sweden: Abisko... | reverse complement strand
ACTCGAGCCCACCGTTGCTCTTCTTCAACACGACCAGGATGTCGACCGCAAGGGGATCTAGAAGATGATCACCCAGAGGGCGTACCACACGACCACGAGCGCGAGCCCCACGCCGATGGTCCGCTTGTGGTCGTCGTAGATCGAGTTGATTCCGCCGGTCGCCGTCCCGCCGATCACGCCGAGGCAGTTGAGCTCGAGGAACAGCCAGATCACCAGCGTGATCAGCCAGTAGATGCCGCGGTTCGAACCCTTGGCGACGTCGAAGCCGGCGCTGCCGAAGAAGTGCGCGGCACCGACCATGAAGAACAGCATCGTGAACGAGAACATGGTGTTCTGCCGGGACGCGAGCAGCGCCTTGCGGCCCGCCGCCGCGGCATCCGGGTCGGCCTCGCCGCCCGCGAGCACGTTGCGGGCGTTGGCGATGACGCGCTTCTGGGCCGGCCAGATCACCAGCCAGACGTTGGCGAACATCGTCACCGCGAGCAGGATGCCGGTGGCGATCGCGACGCCCTCGGCGGTCTTCCAGTAGTCGCCGTTCTTCATCGGGTTCACGGGATCGACGATGAGGATCAGGAGTCCCATCGCCAGCGTGGCCACCGCGGCCCACCGGAACCACCAGAGGGCGCGGGAGGCGAGCTTGTCCACCGCCTGGTTGCGCGCACCAGGGTCCAGCTCGGCGAACGCCGGGACCTGCACGAAGTTGAAGTAGTACAGGATGCCGATCCAGGTGATGCCGGCGACCACGTGGGCCCACCGAGCCAGGAACTCGAGCCCACCGTTGCTCTTCTTCAACACGACCAGGATGTCGACCGCAAGCGCTTCCACGGTTCCCCTTCCGACGTTTCCGCTACAGCCCGGGGAACGTACCACCGTCCCGGGCAACCCCGCGGGACCCGCGCCCGAGCCCGACGCGGGCTCCGGTCACAGGCGCCGAACGAGGTGTCGTCGGCGCCGTGCGCTCCCGACTCGCCCTCGCCGTCCTGGTCCTGCTCGAAGCCGCTGCCCTCGCGGCCGCGTGGTGGCGGATCCCCGTCCCGGCCCCGATCGACTGGAGTGACCCGCTCGGGTGGCTGCACCGCACCGACCCCGAGACCGCGACCCTCGTGGTCGGGCGGCTCCTGGCGATCGTCGTTGCGGCGTGGCTCCTGGGCTCCACCCTCCTGGCCGTCGCCGCGGCCGCGGCGGTGCGGTTCCCCCGGCACCTGCGCGCGCTCCTGACGCTGGGCGCCGGGGCCGCCCCCGGCACGGTGCGCCACCTCGCCCAGGCTGCCATCGCCGTGAGCCTGGTCGCGGCCACCGCCCGATCCGCGGTTGCGGCGCCCGCGGCCCCCGTGCCGGCACCGGCTCAGGTGCGGCCGGTCGCCGCCGCCCGGCCCCTCCTCGCCCCGCTCGCCCCCGTCCGCGACGGCCGGACCCCCACCACGCCGCCCGTCCCACCGGTAGCCGACGCGCCGCCCGCCGCACCCGCCCCGACCGCGCCGGGCGCGACGATCCTGCGTCTCCCCGTCGGCGACCGCCACCGGGTCGTCGCGGGCGAGAGCCTCTGGAGCATCGCCGAGGCCCGCGTGGCCGAGTCACACGCGCCGCGCGACCCGGGCGAGGTCGACCGCTACTGGCGGGCCCTGTGCGACGCGAACCGCGAGCGCCTGGTCTCCGGCGACGTGAACGCGATCCAGCCCGGCGAAGACCTCGACCTCCCGCCCGTCGCCTGATCGCGCGGGTCGACCACGACCGATCAGGGGTCGCGTGGGAGGCCGAGGACGCGCTCACCGATGATGTTGCGCTGGATCTCGCTGCTGCCGCCGGCGATGGTGAGGTTCCGGTTGAACAGGAACCCCCGGCTCCACATCTCCGCCGGACCGCCCGCCACGGCACCCTCGGGTCCGGCGAGGTGCAGGCCCACCTCCATCACCTTCTGGTCCTGGAGCACCCCGAGCAGCTTGCGGACCGCGGCCTCGGAGCCGCTGGGGTCGGCGCCCGTGAGCGCGGCGAGGGTGAGCCGGAAGCCGAGGCACGACAGCGCGTGCGCCGAGGCCACCAACGACCCCACCTCGTCGAGCACCCGCAGGTCGTCGTCGAGGCCGCCGGCGGCCACGAGCTTGAGGACCTGCTCGAGGCTGTACCCGAGGGTCTGGCTGCCGCCCATGAACACGCGCTCGTTCGCGAGCGTCGTGCGCGCGGCGCGCCAGCCGTCGTGCTCGACCCCGACGAGGCAGTCCTGCGGGATGAACACGTCGTCGAAGAAGACCTCGTTGAAGAACGCGTCGCCGGTGAGCTCGCGCAGCGGTCGGATGTCGATGCCCGGGCTCTTCATGTCGAGCATGAAGCAGCTGATGCCGTCGTGCTTGGGAACGTCCGGATCGGTGCGCGCGAGCAGGATCCCCCAGTCGGCCTGCTTCGCCATCGACGTCCACACCTTCTGACCGGTGAGCACCCAGCCGCCCTCGACCTTCGTCGCCCGAGTGGAGAGCGCGGCGAGGTCGGAGCCGGCGCCGGGCTCGCTGAAGAGCTGGCACCAGGTGATGTCGCCGGTGAACGTCGGCGGGATCCACCGCCGCTGCTGCTCCTCGGTGCCGTACATGATCACCGGCGGCAGGGCCCAGGCCCCGATGACGATCGACGGCCGCGGAACCTTCGCGGCACGGAACTCCTCCTCGATCACGAGCTGCTCCACCGCCTTCGCCGCCCGCCCCCACGGCGCCGGCCACGTCGGCACGAGGAAGCCGGCCTCACCGACGCGGCGACGCTGATCGACCGGGTCGAGGTCCTTGACCTCGGCGAGGAACGCGCGGATCTCCGTGCGGATCGCGTCGGCCTCGGGCCCGAGCTCGACCGACATCGGTCGGCGATCACCCGCGAGCGCGCGGCGCGCGGCGCGGACCCGCCAGTCGGTGGGCTCACCGACCAGTGCGCGCAGGGTCATCGCGCGACGCAAGTACACGTGGGCGTCGTGCTCCCAGGTGAAACCGATGCCGCCGTGCACCTGGACGCAGTCCTTGGCGTTCTCGAACGCGGCGTCGAGCGCGAGCGCGAGCGCCGACGCCGCGGTGAGCGTGCGGGTCGCCGGGTCGGTCACGGCGCGGGCCGCGTCCCACGCGGCGGCGCGCGCGAGCTCGACCCGGCAGAGCATGTCCGCGCACTTGTGCTTCACGCCCTGGAACTGACCGATGGGCCGGCCGAACTGCACCCGGTCCTTCGCGTACGCGGCGGCGGTGTCGACACACCACTGCGCGACGCCCACGAGATCGGCCGCGGCGAGGACCGCCGAGATGTCGTCGACCACGTCGTCGTCGACGCCGGTGAGCACGCGATCGTCGCCCACCACGGTGTCGACCGCGAGCTCGGCCACGCGCCGGGTCGGGTCGAGGCTCGTGCACTCGGTGGCCACGACGCCGTCGCCCACGTCGAGCACGACCCACACGGTGTCGTCGGCCGTCGCCACCGGGACCACGACGACGTCGGCGAGGTGGCCGCTCAGCACCGGCCGCAGGCCACCGACGACGCGGAGGCCGCCGGCCGCGCGCTCCCCGCCGAGTCCGAACGCGCCCACGGCGACCGCACCCACCCTGGCGCCGGTGGCGAGCGCGGGAAGGAGTGCGGTGCGGAGCGCGTCGTTGCCGGACGCGGCGACCACCGCGGCGGCGAGGGTGGTGGCGAGCACCGGACCGGGTGCGGCGGCGGCGCCGAGCTCCTCGAGCACGACCACCAGCTCCGGGATGCCGTAGCCGGACCCGCCCTCGGCTTCGGGCAGGTGCAGGCCGAGCCAACCCTGCGCCGCGAGGCCGTCCCAGAACGGAGGCAGGCCCTCGGACTCGGCGTCGAGGAGGGCCCGCGGCACCGACGGCGGGCAGTGGCGCTGGACCCAGCCGCGGACGGCGTCGTGGAGGGCGGCATGGTCTTCGGAGATCCCGATGGGCATCCGCGGAGCGTAGCGAGCGTCACGGCGAAGCCCGCTGGCGACGCGTAGCGACCCAGAGTGCGGACGCAGCCGTCAGGTAGAGGTCGCGGCGATCCCGTCGACGATCGCGGCGAGCTCGCGGGGGCGGCTGAGCATCGCGTTGTGCCCGGTGTCGAGGTCGACCACCGTCACGGTGCCGCCCGGCACGGCCTCCAGGTTGGCGACGCTCTCGTCCTGGTCGGCGACCGACAGCGTGGCGTCGCGGAGGCAGCGCACCCAGGTCTTGGGGATCGCCGCCGGCATCCCGGCCCGCGACACCCGTTCGTCGATCACGGGCAGCACCTCGTTGCCGAAGCGGTCGAAGACGAGCTGCATCGTCTCGTCGTCGAGGTCGGTGCCGAACATGTGGCGCAGCAGGTCTTCGCCCATCGGTGACTCGGTGATCTCGCCGCTCGCACCGCGCGCCATGGAGGCGGCGATGTTGTCGCGCGCCATCGCGGCGAGGTCGCCGTCCAAGCGGTCGAGCGTGGATCCACCCTCGGCCGGGATCGTGCAGGTCACGAAGACGAGGTGGGCGACGCGGTCGGGTGCACGCGTCGCGACCTCGGGCAGGGTCAGCCCCGCGAGGGAATGGCCGACGAGCACGAAGCGGTCGTAGCCGGCCGTCTCCGCGTCGGCGAGCACCGCCTCGGCGAAGTCACCGACGGTGATCGTGCGCAGCTCGGGAAGGTCGCGGAAGCGGTCGGGACCACCGCGCACGGCCCGCGGCGGGAGGTCCACCGCGAGCGCGTCGCTCGTCAGGTGCTCGACCATCGGCGCCCAGCACCACGCGCCGTGGCCGCCGCCGTGGACGAGGACGACCGGCAGGGCCACTGTCAGTCCCGCGTGAGCGTGATGGCCTTGGTCGGGCAGCCGTCGACCGCAAGGACGACGCGATCCTCGGGGGCACCTTCGGGGTCGACCACGACGGCGATCCCGTCGTCGTCGATCTCGAACACGCCGGGGGCCCAGAACTGGCAGTTGCCCGAGCCCATGCAGGCGTCGCGGTTGATGTCGATGCGCAAGGTCACAGGCGGAGCGTAGCGAGATCAGGAGCGGAGCGAGCGTCCCGCCACCGCACCGGGGATCGCGGTCGAACAACCTGCGAGTACAGCGAGCGGAGCGACCCAGAATCAGGACATCTGCAGGAAGCGCTCGTAGCGCTCGCGTACCGGCTCGACCCAGGCCGGGTCGGGTTCGACGGTGCGCCCGGCGCGGGCCCAGCGCCGGCCCTCGGTCATCGCCATCGGCTCCTCGAGGCCGGCCGCGATGCGGGCCAGCCAGGCCGAGCCCAGCGCGCCGCCCTCGGGGACGGCCACGCACTCCACCGGCAGCTCGGTGGCGTCGGCCACCGCCTGGAGCCACTCGTCGACCCGGATGCCGCCGCCGGTGGCGACGATCCGCTTCGGCGCGACGCCGCCGTGGGCCCGCGCGGCGTCGAGCGCCCGGCGGGTGACGAACCCCGAGGCCTCGTAGGCGGCACGGCGGACCGCGGCGCCGTCGTGGGTGAGGTCGAGGTCGGCGAGCACCGCGCGGCGGTCGGGATCGTGCAGCGGCGCCCGCTCCCCGCGCGGGTACGGCGCCCACACCGGCACCGACCCGGGCCGCACCTCACCGCCCGTCGGATCGCCGATGAGTCGCCGGGCCCAGTCGCAGAACAGCCCACCGGCGTTGCTGGGGCCACCCACGAGCATCTTCCCCGGCGCGGTGTGCGGGATGGTCCAGTAGCCCGGGACCTCGGCGGTCGAGTCGGAGACGGCCCAGACGATGAGGGTGGTACCGAAGATCACCAGCACGTCACCGTCGTGGTCGGCCCCGGCCACGAGCTGCTCCGCGAACTCGTCGATGCAGCCCGACGCGAGTGCGGGACCGTCGCCGTCGACCCGTCCACACTCCCATCCCGTGGGCACGAGGCGCGGAAGCTGCTCGACGCGCGCGCCGATCTCCTCGACCAGCGCCGCGTCCCAGCCCTGGAAGTCGAAGAGGGGGTACGCCGTGGCCGCGGTCGAGGTGTCGAGCACGGCCTCTCCCGCGAGCTCGTGGTTGGCCACCGCCTGCGCGGGCCACAGCCCCGCGGCGGCGGGCGCCTGCTCGACCATCCACCGGGCGAAGTTGCGCAGCTCGCCGTTCTCGACCGGGTTGCCGGTGTCGGCGCCGGGCCGCCGCCCGCGCTCGTCGCCGTAGAGCAGCCCGGGCAGCAGCGCCACGCCCGCGTCGTCGACGGCGGTGAGCGAGGGCACCATCGCGGCGACGCTCACCCCGCGCACCCGACTGCGGTCGACCTCGGCCCCGATCGCGGCCAGTGCCGCCCGGGGTCCGTCGCGCCACGCCGACTGCACGTCGTGCTCGAAGCGACCCGGCGTGGGGACGAGGAACCGGTGCGGCACGCGCGCCCGCGCGACGACGGCGCCGTCGTCGTCGGCGGCGATCGCCTTCACCGACGACGTGCCGATGTCGATCCCGACGGTGACCGGCGAAGTCGTCATCTCGGGTCGGCTCCGCTGCGCGCTCGCCACTGGGCTGTCCCGCTCGGGGCTTCGCTGCGCCTCATCTCACCCGTCCGTTGCGCCGGGGTCCCAGCCGTCCTCGGCGACGAGCGCGAGCACCTCGTCGTGGAGGATCCCGTTGGTGGTGACGGCGTTGCCGCCGTCGGCGTGGCGCACGCCCCGACGGTCGGTGACCCGGCCGCCGGCCTCCTCGACGATCGGGATCACCGCGGCGACGTCCCAGATCGCGAGGATCGGCTCGAACATGATGTCGGCGATCCCCTCGGCCACCAGCATGTGGCCCCAGAAGTCGCCGAAGCCACGCCGATCCCACACCGCGCGGGTCAGCGCGTCGAACTCCGGCCCGGAACCGAACCCCTCGTAGGAGAGCACATCGGCGTGGCACAGCAGCGCGTCGCCGAGCGACGCGACGGCCGACACCTGGAGAGGCTCGCCGTTCGCGTACGCGCCGCCACCGCGCGTCGCCCACCAGCGGCGCCCGAGCGCGGGGGCCGACACCATCCCGAGCACGAGGTCGCCGTCGACCTCGAGCCCCAGCAGCGTGGCCCACGGCGGCGACCCGCGCAGGAACGACTTCGTGCCGTCGATCGGGTCGACGATCCACCGCCGGTGCCCGGCGCCGGTCACCCCGTACTCCTCGCCGACGACCCCGTCGTCGGGCCGGGCCCGGCCGAGCTCGGCCCGGAGGGCCTCCTCCACGGCGTGGTCGGCCTCCGTGACCGGCGTGCGGTCGGGCTTGGTGTGCACCACCAGATCCCGGGCGCGGAAGCGCTCCATGGTGATCGCGTCGGCAGTGTCGGCGAGGGCGACGGCCAGCTCGAGGTCGGCCGCGAGGTCGGGGGCGGGTGTCGTGGCGATGGCCGGAATGTAGTGGCCCGGGCCGGGCCCCGACGGCGGCGCGACCGGCGCCGCGAGTCAGCCCCGGGTCACTTCGACTGCGCGACGGTGAGCTTCAGGCCGTCGGCGAGCTGCTGGCGCTCGGCCGCGGTCAGCTTCCCGTTCTGGTGGAGGCCGAACCAGTAGTAGTTGCTCGGCGGCATGCTGCCGTTGCGCACGGCTTCGACCATGTCGCCGGTCTCGCCCTTCCCGCCGGTGGTCCACTCGGAGAAGTTGAGGGCGCTGCGCCCTTCGTCCACGTGGTTGGTGATCCACCACGACAGCGGGGCGATCTTCTCGAACCACAGCGGCTGGGACTCGTTGCTGTGGCAGTCGAAGCAGGCCTTCACGGCCAGCGCGCGGGTCTGCGGGCTGTCCCACTTCGGCTCGCCGGTCACCGCCGGGTTGCTCACCCGCATCGGGACGAGCTGCATCAGGAGGAACACGACGACCGCGGCGACCAGCGCCGTCAGCCACCACCGCTTCGTGACGAGGTCCATGGCTCTGCCCATGGACCCATTGGACCACCGAGCTCCCGGGGCGCGACAGGGCCGGAAGTCATCAGCTCGTCGCCATCAGACCGCGGGGACCTCGATCACGGTCGCCGAGCCCATCCCGCCGCCCGCGCACATGGTGGCGACGCCGATGCCGCCGCCGCGCCGGCGCAGCTCGAACGCCAGGGTCGTGAGCATCCGGGCGCCGGTCGCGGCCACCGGGTGGCCGAGGCTGCACCCGCTGCCGTTCACGTTGACGATCTCGTGCGGGAACCCGAGGATGCGGCTGCTCGCCACCGCCATCGACGCGAACGCCTCGTTGATCTCGACGAGCGCCACGTCGGCGGTGCTCAGCCCGGCCCGGTCGAGGGCCTTGGGCACCGCGACGGTCGGGCCGAGGCCCGTGTCGGCCGGAGCCACGCCCGCCGACGCCCAGGAGCGCACGGTGGCCAGCGGCTCGAGCCCGTGGGCCTTCGCGTAGTCGGCGTCGCAGAGCACCATCATGCACGCGGCGTCGTTGAGCCCCGACGAGTTGCCCGCGGTGATCGAGAAGCCGGGGATCTCCGGGTGCAACGGCGCCAGCGCCGCGAGCCGCTCGATGGTGGTGTCACGGCGCGGGTGCTCGTCGACGTCGAAGATGCGGGTCTCGCCCTTGCCCGCCGGAACCTCGACCCCGAAGATCTCGTCGCGCAGGCGCCCCTCGTCGGTCGCAGCGATGGCCCGCATGTGCGAGTGGTACGCCCACTCGTCCTGCTCCTCGCGGGTGATGCCGCACTTCTGGGCCGTGTTCCACCCGACGGTGATCGACATGTCGCGGTCGGGAGCCTCGGGCGTGGACCGGTGGCTGGGCGACAGCCACGGCTCGACGCCGCTGTAGCTGCCCGGCAGCTTGCGGAAGACCTGGGGCGAGCGGCTGATGCTCTCGGTGCCGCCCGCGATGACCACCCGGTCCATGCCGGCCATGATCCCGGCCGCGGCGGTCTGGACCGAGGCCAGGCTGCTGGCGCAGTGGCGGTTGTGGGCGAGACCCGGCACGTCGGTCATCCCGAGCTCCACGGCGACGTAGCGGGCGATGTCGCCCCCGCCCTGGAGGACCTCGCCGAGGACGATGTCGTCCACCTCGTCGACGGGCACGCCGGATCGCTTCAGGGCCTCCGCCACCGCGAACTTGCCGAGGTCGAAGGCGTCGTGGTCGACGAGCGAGCCCCGCCGGGCCGAACCGATGGCGGTCCGGGTGGCGGAGACGATGACGGCATCACCCATGGTCGGGCACTCCCGAGGTCGGACCGGTAGCCCCCGATGGCGGTCAAGGGGGGCGTCCGGCGGGACGAAAGAAGACTGGACGGCCGGAGCGTAACCCGGACCGGTTGGCCCCGCCGGGGCCGTGGGGACCGCATGAGCATCAGCACCGCACCCAACGACGGCCGAGCCGTGGACGAGCGCGGCCCCACGGGCTCGCCCCCCGGCTCGGACGCGGCCCGATGGCTGCGGCGCGCCATCGTCACGCTCGGCATCGTCACCGGCATCGTGGTCCTCACCGGGATCTACCTGACGTTCCGCTACCGCCCCGCAGCCCGCATCGACGGCCCGGGCATCGACGCCCGCGCCGGTCTGGTCGGGGTCGCCCAGACCCTCCACGCCGTCGGCGCGTACGCGTTCGTGGCCCTCGTCTGCGTGGTCGTCGGCCTCGCCCTCGTGGTGGTCAGCCAGCGCGACCACACGCCCGGGGTGATCCTGGCCAGCGGCTTCGGCCTGTTCCTGGTCTCGACCGGCTTCCTCGTCACCGGGTTCCAGCTGCCCTGGCGGGGGTTCGTGTGGGTCGCCTCGGGGTTCCGCCAGTCCTTCGAGGGGATCGTCGGCTTCCCCAAGGAGGTCGTCGCGGTCCTGGTGGGCAACGGCGACGTCACGCCGGCCCGCTACGAGACCGTCGCCTGGATCCACATCGCGGGCCTCCCGGTGTTCGCCGTGTTCGCGGCCTGGTGGATGCTCGGCGCGCTGCAGTCGAGCCGCCAACCCGTGACCGCCCCGACGGTTCCTCCGCCGCCGGGCGCCGTCCCGCCGTCGGAGCCGGCGCCGACCACCCGCTCGGTGACCCTGGCCGAGCAGCTCTTCGGCACCGACGACCCGGAGACGGTGCGACTCCAGGTCGACGCCTTCCTGACCCGTCACGTGGGCACCGGGATCGGGGCCCTCGACTTCACCCGGATCGGCACCGGGATCATCCTCGGCGTGACCCTCAGCGACGGGCGGCCCGCGGTGGTCCGCCTCCACCCGCCCGGAGCCGACGCCGGCTACCTCCGGGCCGTGCAGGACGTCCAGCTGCACCTCGTGACCCAGGGCTATCCCGCACCCCGGCCGCTCCTCGAGCCGGTACCGTTCGGCGTCGGGCTCGCCACGGTGGAGGGACGGCTGTTCGAGCCGCCGGCGCCGGATCCCACCGATCGGGCCACCCGCCGCGCCCTCGCGGAGGGCCTCGCCCGCTTCGTGCAGCTCGCCGCCCCGCTCGCCCGCCACGCCGACCTGGGCGGCCGGGGCCCGCTCGGGCGCCCATCCCCCGGCTCGGTGTTCCCCCAACCGGCCGGGACCCAGTTCGACTTCGCGGCGACCGGCGGGGGCGCCGAGTGGATCGAGGAGCTCGGCGGCCGGGCCCGGGCCGTGCTCGATGCCGCGCCGGCGACGGTGCCGGTGGTCGGCCACTTCGGGTGGCGGATCGAGAACGTGGCCATCGGGCCGTTGGGCGTCGTCGGCGTGTTCGACTGGACCCAGGTGGGGACCGCACCCGAGGCCGTGGTCATCGGCTCGGCCGCGCACCAGTTCACGATCGACGGGCGGACCGCCAGCCCCCACGTGCCCACCCCGGAGGAGATCCGGGAGCTCGTCGCCGACTACGAGGCCGCACGGGGGACGCCCCTGAGCCCGGCGCAGCGGGTGGAGGCCAAGGCCGCCTACGTGTTCTGCACCGCGTTCGGGGCCCGCTGCGAGCACGTCCTCGCGGTCACCGGTCAGCCCGCCCCGGCCCGCTTCCGGGAGCGGCTGGCATCGAGTGGCGCCGCCCTCCTCGCCTGAGGAGCGAGCGGTCACGAAGTGAGACCGAGCGAAGCCTCGCGACCGGCCGAGCGAGCGACTCCATGGTCAGGAGCGAGCGGTCACGAAGTGAGACCGAGCGAAGCCTTGCGACCGGCCGAGCGAGCGACTCCATGGTCAGGAGCGAGCGGTCACGAAGTGAGACCGAGCGAAGCCTTGCGACCGGCCGAGCGAGCGACTCGATCGACTAGGTTGCGTCGGCGTTCGCCGTCGACTCACAGGGGGATCTCGCACCGTGGCACTGACCGAGCTCAAGGGCCAGAACACCGGGACGACCAAGGTGGTGATCGAGCGCGGGCCGGTCCGGGTCTTCGCCGACGCGCTGCTCGACGACGACCCGGTGTACCGCCAGGACGAGCCGGGTGGCCCCGTTCCCCCGACGTTCCCGTTCGTGATGCCGTTCTGGGGGTCGCTCGGCACCGGCGGCGCCGCCGGCCTGCCGATCGAGAAGCTCCGCGGCCCCGGACGGGCGATCCTCCACGGCGAGCAGGAGTTCGTGTACACCCGCATGCCGCGGGTCGGCGACGTGCTCGAGGGGACCACCACCATCACCGACGTGTACGAGAAGGAGCGCTCGAACGGCGGGAAGATGGAGTTCTACGTCTCCGAGACCGACTGGCGCGACGAGGCCGGCGAGCCCGTGGTGAAGACGGTGTTCACGATGATCGTCAACGTCCGTCCGCCCAAGCAGGATTAGCCCCCGGCCCGCAGGGCCTGGAGCGGAAGTCATGAGCATCTTCGAGTCCGGGCCGGGCCCGATCGGCGGCGGCGAGACCACGCGCCACCCGTTCGGCAGCTACCGGCGACGCATCCGCCTGGTCAACACCGGCGCGCGCACCGTCGTCGGCGGCCTCGAGGACGACTTCCACTACTTCATCGTCGCCGTGCACCACGACGGCACCGTGGTGACGCGCACCGAGACGCGGGCGATCCGGTGGCCGTGGACCACGTGCCCCGACGCCGGCGGGCAGCTCGAGGCGCTGGTGGGCATGGAGCTGTCGCCGCGCTGCCTCGCGGTGGGCGACGTCACCAACCCCCGCCTGCAGTGCACCCACCAGTTCGACCTCGCCGGCCTCGCGATCGCGCACGCCACCCGCGACCTCGCGGCCCGCCAGTACGACACCGAGGTGCCGTACGGCGCGCAGTCGGGAGGGCCGCGCGAGGTCCGCCTGTGGCGCGACGGCGAGGAGCACCTCGTGTGGACGCTCGACGGGCACGCCTGCGTCGACCCGGAGCCCTACGCGAGCGCGCCGTGGCGAGGTGGCTTCCTCAAGTGGGCCGACACCACGTTGGCCGTCGACGACGCCGAGGCCGCCGCGGTCCTCCGCCGCTCCTGCGACATCGGCTTCGGCCGCGGCGCCGACCTCGAGTCCTATCCCCGGGCCAACCAGCTCGCCATGGGGTCGAGCGGCGTCTGCTACACGTTCCAGCCCGACACGGCTGCGGTCAGCTTCCGTCAGCTCGGGACCATCCGCGACTGGGACGGCCACACCGCCGAGATGCTCGCCGAGGGCCCCCACCTCCCCGAGCCGAAGAACCAGTGAGACGACGATGAACCTGACCCTCCTCCTCGACATGGCCGCCTCCGGCTTCGACGACCGGGTGGCCTTCGGTCCCCGCGCCGGGGGCGTGACCTACACCGAGCTCCAGGCGCGGGCGAACACCGGCGCCGCGGTGCTGCGCGAGCTGGGCGTGGAGCACCTCGTCTACGTCGCGACGAACGGGCCCGAGTTCCCCGTGGCCCTGTTCGCGGCCGCCCGGGCCGAGGTGCCGCTGGTCCCGATGAACTACCGCCTCGGCGCCGAGCAGCTCCACGAGCTCCTCGCCGCGCACCCGTCGGCGCTGGTGATCCTCGAGGACGAGATCCGCGAGCTGGCCGGCGACGTCGGCCGGGTGCGGGTGAGCCCGGCCGAGTGGATGGCGATGACCGACCCGGCCAACGACGGCGACCCGGGCCCGGAGCCGTTCGACTCCGAGGCCGTCGCGCTGCTCCTCTACACGTCGGGCACCACGGCGGCGCCCAAGGCCGCGGTGCTGCGCCACCGCCACCTCACGTCCTACGTGATGGGCACCGTCGAGTTCGCGAGCGCCGACGACGACGCGGCAAGCCTCGTGAGCGTCCCGCCGTACCACATCGCCGGCGTGTCGAACACGGTGTCGAACCTCTACGCGGGACGGCGCGTCGTGCACCTCACGACGTTCACGCCCCAGACCTGGCTCGAGACCGTGCGCAGCGAGGGCATCACCCACGCGCTCGTCGTGCCCACCATGCTCGCCCGGGTCGTGGAGTACCTCGACGAGATCGGCGTGCCCGACGCCGCGGTCCCGACGCTGCGCTCCCTCGCGTACGGCGGCGCGCCGATGCCGGCCCGCATCATCGAGCGAGCACTGGCGCTGCTGCCCACGACCGACTTCGTCAACGCGTACGGCCTCACCGAGACCAGCAGCACCGTCGCGGTGCTCGGCCCCGACGACCACCGCGTCGCCGCGGCGAGCGACGACCCTGCGGTCCGGGCCCGGCTCGGCTCCGCGGGCACGCTCGTCCCCGGCATCGAGGCCGAGATCCGCGACGAGTTCGGCGACCCGGTCACGCCCGGCGGCGTCGGCGAGCTCTACCTGCGCGGCGAGCAGGTGTCGGGCGAGTACCTCAACCGCGACAGCGTGGTCGACGGCGGCGGCTGGTTCCCCACCCGCGACCGGGCGTGGATCGACCCCGACGGGTTCCTGTTCATCGAGGGCCGGGCCGACGACACCATCATCCGGGGCGGCGAGAACATCGCCCCCGCGGAGATCGAGGAGGTGCTGCGCGCCCACGAGGCCATCGCCGACGCCGCAGTGTTCGGCCTCCCCGACGAGGAGTGGGGTCAGGTCATCGCCGCGGTGGTCGTCACCCGACCCGGCCACGCACTCGAAGCCGAGCAGGTCCGCGACTTCGCCCGCGAGCACCTCCGCTCGTCGAAGACCCCCGACGTGGTCGAGTTCCGAGCCGAGCTCCCCCACACCGAGACCGGCAAGCTCCTCCGGCGCGTCCTCCAGACCGAGCTCGCCGAGTCACGCGGCTCCTGACG
>Ga0302299_10001506_pt1 | contig 13975 bp, 11 predicted proteins | sample III_Fen_N3_4_FD_198795 | JGI IMG/M metagenome (GOLD analysis project Ga0302299, IMG submission 198795) | Peat permafrost microbial communities from Stordalen Mire near Abisko, Sweden - III_Fen_N3_4 | ecosystem: Environmental > Terrestrial > Soil > Wetlands > Permafrost | place: Sweden: Abisko... | reverse complement strand
TCGGTGCGATGGCGCGGACGTGCCTCGAGATCGGGTCCCGGCTCGCCGACCAGGGCATCAGCGTCACCGTGGTCGACCCGCGCTGGGTCAAGCCGGTACCGACCGAGGTCGTCGCGCTGGCGGCCACCCATCGACTCGTGGTCACGGTCGAGGACAACGGTCGCACCGGTGGGGTCGGCAGCTCGGTCACCGGGGCCCTGCAGGACGCGGGGGTCGACACCCCGGTGCACGTGTTCGGGATCCCGCAGCACTTTCTCGAGCACGCGAAGCGCGGCGCGATCATGTCCCGGATCGGGCTGAACGCGCAGGACATCTCGCGCGCGGTAGTCGAGGCGGTTGCGCGGCTGGACGCGGCCGCCGCGGACCCGGCTCAGGCCGAGGCCGACCAGTAGGGACAGCGCATTCCGGCTGGTGCGTCGCCGGGTCAGCGGTAGAGCACGTCCCGCAGGCCGATCACCGAGCTGGCGGAGTCGCGCAGGGCTTGCAGCACCGGGTCTCCGCCCTCGCGCGCGAGCACGACCTCCTCCGCGGCGATCAGCAGGGGTCGTGCGAAACCTCGCTCGAAGTCGTCGGCCAGCGCAGCCGCGACCAGGGCGAACGCCGGGTCGGTGCGCGAGAGGTCGAGCCACCCGCGGTTGCGCGTGGGCACCGCCGCGGCCCGGAGCCCGGCATGCTCGGCTCCGCTCAGGGCCAGGCGCAGGGCTCGTGATCCGAGCAACGTCGGTACGTCGCAGTCGCCCATCGGACGCAGCGGCGCGGTCGGGGCGAGCCGGTAGCGGTCGGCCGCGAGCTGGCCCATTTCTTCCAGGTAGCGCAGCGCCTCGGGCCACCAGAGCGACTCGTCGACCCCGCAGGCGAGCAGAGCGCCGGGGCGAGGAACGCTGACCACGTCAGGGTCACCGCCGATGCCGAGCAGACCGATGCCGAGGTCGAGACAGTCGCCGTGCACGGTGTGACGGACCCAGCCGGCTCCTGGGTGCAAGGCATGACCTCGGGGCAACCCGACGGGTCGGGCCCGGTCCCGGAGGTCCTCAGGGGAGCGCCAGCTCACCGACTGGAGCGAGCGCAGCCAGGACGCCAGCACCGGGCGTGCCGCTGGCGACTCGGGATCGTATCCACCCACGGCGGCCCGGAGCGCAGCCCAGGGGATGACGCGACCACTCTCCAGCGTCACCCCGGCCGCACTCGGGTCTAGGTCGATGTCCTGCAGGACCGAGACGGCGAGAACCAGCCGGCGCAGCGCGACGTCAGGCCCGGCGCCGCTCATGTCGTCCACGTCAGCACGGTAGCCCGGGGCTCCGGCAGACACAGCCACCGCCAGGGTGAGGACGGTTACCCAGCGTGTTCGGAGTTTTGCTGTGCGCGAGACCGGGTCGCCAGGCAGACTTCTCCTATGACGGGGGAACCGACGGAGGTCGGCGGGCAGCGCCCGGTGCCGCCTCGCTCGTTTGGCCACCCGCTGCTGGGTGCGACGCCGTACGGTGGCGAGCCGGTCTACGTGCCTCGCACGCGTGCACCTTGGGTCTCCGCGTTTGCGCCGTCGGCCGCACCGGCGCCGGCGCCCACCCGGATCGGCCGGGTCGGCATCGCACTGATCGGTCTGCTGGCGTTGGCGTTGCTGGCCGTCGGAGTGGTCGGCTCGGTGGCGACGCTGGACCATCTGGGGAAGACCTGGCTCGGGCCCAGCACCTCGACGGCGGCAGCCACGCCGCCGGTCAACCCCGACACCTCAGCGGTGACCACGGCTGCTGCTGCGGCTCTGCTGTCGGCGCGCAGCCGGGCCGTCCTCGCAGGCGACGAACCCGGATTCCTGGCCGGGGTCGACCCCACTGACGAGCAGTTCGTCGCTCGGCAGCGCGAGCTCTTCACCTCGCTCGAGTCGCTCCCGCTCGGCTACGCCCGCTGGACCGTGCGTCCCAACTCCTCGTACAACCGCCCGACGCTCGCGACGCAGTACGGAGCACCGGTCTTCGTGACCGACGCGGAGTTCGACTACCAGCTCAAGGGGTACGACTCGTCTCCCGTCGCCAACGCCGAGACGCTCACCTTCGTGCGCCGCGAGGGCCGGTGGGAGCTCGGCGGCGACAGCGACCTCGACAACCTGCTTCCTGAAGGCGGTCATGCCGAGCCCTGGGACGTCGGCCCGATCGAGGTGGTGCGGGGAACGTCGTCGCTCGTGATCGGCACGCCCGAGGACCACGACGCCCTGCCCGAGCTGGCGCGGGTCGCCGACCAGGCGGCAGCCGCCGTGGCGTTCCGGTGGGGCGAGGGCTGGTCCCACAAGGTCGTCGTCTACGCGCCGCGGGACCCCCGCGTCATCTCGACCTACTTCCGCTCCGACCTGCAGTCGGTCGACTCCGCCTCCGCCGTCCAGATCGAGGTGTTCAACGCCGTGCCGGAGTGGGACAACCGGGCGGAGTCGGTGGGGTCGCGGGTCATCTTCAACCCGACCTACACCCAGCCAGGCGACTCCGAGCTCCCGGTGCTGCTCCGGCACGAGTTCACGCATGTGGCCACGCGATCGGCGACCTCCGAGGCGACGCCGACCTGGTTGATCGAGGGTTTCGCCGAGTACACCGCCTACCTCGGCCAGCCGGGGGACCGAGGCGTCTCACGCGAGGTCGTCGACGCCGCAGCCGCCGGGCAGCTGATGCCGTACCTGCCGTCGTCGATCGACTTCTACTCCGACGGCAACAACTACGACCGGTCCTGGCTGCTGTGCCTCTACATCGGTCAGCGGTACGGGGCGGCGAAAGTCACGGCCCTGTACGAATTCCCGGCAAGCACCGGCGGTACCGACCCGGGTGAGGCCGCCCGGCTTGCCATCCGCTCCGTCCTCGGGATCACCCAGGAGCAGCTGATCAAGAACGTGAACGACTGGGCCCGCACCGCGGTCCCAGCGATGTGAGGCCAGCGCGGTGAGGCTTGCGCTGCAAGGGGTTCGAGCGGTTCTAGCGGTTCAAGAGAGGGAGCGACGTGAGGGCTGACTGGCCGTACGGTGGGCCCGGTCGTGATTTCGGCGGCCGGCCGGTTTCCGCAGCGAGTCCCTACGGTGGGGCCTCGCGGCAGGCGACCAGCCCCTGGGTGGGTGCCCCGCCGGCGTCCCTGCCCGGCGCATCGGCGAACCCCCAACCCAGGCGCAAGCGGCGGCTGCTCGTGGGTTCAGGCTTCGGGCTGGCGCTGGCCGCCGTCGCGGTCGTGGCCTGGCCGCACCCCGGCACCAGCCCGGTCGGTCATCAGACGCCGGCCGCCGGTGCGTCCGCGTCGGCATCGTCGTCGTCCGGTGTCGTGCGCGGGATCGACAACGCCTCCGTCATGGCCCTGTTCGCGCGCCGCTCCGCTGCCTTGAGGTCGGGCAGCCTCGCCGGTTGGCTCGCCGACGTCGACCCGGCCAAGAAGGCGTTGGTGGCCCAGCAGAAGCAGCAGTTCGCAGGCCTGAGGGCGCTTCCCCTGGTGTCGTACGGGGTGCAGGCAGGGACGTCGGCGCAGCACGACCAGTACGTCCCTGCGGACGACCAGGTGGGGGCCACCAGTACGCGCAGCCTCGGGCTCCAGATGGTCTACCAGCTGCGCGGCTTCGACCCGGGGCCGGTCGCGCGCGAGTACGTCCCGATCCTGGCCGAGCACGACGGGCACCTGATGATCGAGGGCGACCAGACGCAGAACATCGATCCGGGGACTCCGCTCGAGCCCTGGGAGTCTGGGCCGATCGCCGTGGCCGTCGGCAAGCGCGCCCTCGTGGTCGTGTCGGCCCGCGACCGTAGTCGCCTCCCCGCGCTCGTTGCGCAGGCCGACGCTGCGGTCGGCTGGGTCGGCAGCATGTGGCCGAAGACGGGCTCGGTCCGGCCCGTCCTGTACGCGCTGAGGGACCGGGCCGTCATCGCTCGCTACGCCGTCCACCAGTCCACCGTCGCAGACTTCGACGGGGTGACGGTCGGCGCCTACGACCCTGCGGCCGATCCGGTCGTGCGCGGCACCCGGGTGCTGTTCAACCCCAAGTTCGTCACCCCGACGAGCTCGGTCGCCTTGTTGAACGACCTGCTTCGCCACGAGTTCACGCACGTCGCGCACTGGAACGACACCCATCTCGGTACGCCTACCTGGGCGATCGAGGGGATCGCCGAGTACACCTCGTTCCGGGGCCACCGCTCCGACCAGCGAATCTCCGGAGAAATCGGCAAGGCGGCCCGGGCCGGGCGGCTGCCTAAGACGCTGCCGCGTACGCGCGACTTCTACGTCGATCCCCGGGGCATCCACTACGGCATGGGCTGGCTGACGTTCGAGTACCTGTCGGAGACGTACGGCGAGGCCAAGCTCCGCAAGCTGTACTACGCGCTGGCGGCAATCACGTACGAGCCCGACTCGAAGGGCGCGCTGAGGGCGGAGAGCACAGCCTTCGTCAAGGTCCTGGGGGTCGGCGAGACGACCTACGTGACCCACCTGAACACCTGGATCGGCCACGTGCTCCGGCCTGTCTAGCCCTACCCCACTACCTGACTGACACGAAAGTGCGGCCTAGTGGCATGAAGGGACCCATGTGGCGGGCTAGGGGGAGTCGGCTAGACCAGGGGGGAGGAAGCGCTGGCCGGTGACTCGCTCGGAAACTCCCGTGCGGTCGAGCGACGGGGTGATCCCGCCGTTCCAGAACGCCCAGCCACCGCCGAGCAGCAGGCACAGGTCGATGTCCTGCGGGGCCGCAACGACGCCTTCGTCGAGCATGAGCCGGATCTCCTGCGCCAGCGCCATCCGGGCGCGGTCGAGGACCTCGGCCGCGGTGAGGGGCTGGTCCCCGCGCGGCCAGAGTGCCTCGACCTCGGGGTCGACGACGGCCGACCCGGTGTCCCAGGAGTAGACGCCCGGCTTCCCGGCGGCGACGAGTGCCTGCAGCCCCGGGGACACCCCGAACCGGTCCGGGAAAGCGCTGTGGAGCGTCTCGGCGGTGTGCAGGGCGATGGCCGGACCGACGAGCTGCAGCAGCAGCATCGGCGGCATCGGCATGCCGAGCCCGTCGACCGCACGATCGGCGACGTCGAACGGGGTGCCGGCGTCGACGGCCGCGATGACCTCGCCGAGCGCTCGCGTGACGAGCCGGTTGAAGACGAACGCAGGCGCGTCCTTGACGAGCACGCACGACTTCTTGAGCTGCTTGCCTACGGCGAACGCGGTGGCGAGCGTGGCGTCGTCGGTGTCGGTGCCCCGGACGACCTCGAGGAGCGGAAGCACGGCCACCGGGTTGAAGAAGTGGAACCCGACGACCCGCTCCGGATGGGCCAGGTGCTCGGCCATGGCCGACACCGAGAGCGATGAGGTGTTGGTGGCGAGCACGCACGTCGGCGAGACGATCGTCTCGAGCTCGGCGAAGACCTGCTGCTTGACGGCCAGCTCCTCGAACACCGCCTCGATGACCCAGTCGGCGTCGGCGAAACCGGCCTTGCTCGTGGAGCCGGTGACCAGGTGCTTGAGCCGGCTGGCCCGGTCGGCCGACACGCGGCCCTTGGCCTGCAGCTTGTCGATCTCGGCGTGGACGTAGCCGACGCCCTTGTCGACCCTGGCCTGGTCGAGGTCGGTCAGCACGACCGGGACCTCGAGCCGCTGGGCGAACAGCAGAGCGAGCTGGCCGGCCATCAGCCCGGCCCCGACGACGCCGACCTTGGTGATCGGCCTCGCCAGCTTGCGGTCAGGTGCCCCCGCGGGTCGCTTGGCGCGCTTCTGAACCAGGTCGAACGCGTACAGCCCGGCGCGCAGCTCGTCGCCCATGACGAGGTCGGCGAGGGCTTCGTCCTCGGACGCGAACCCGACGTCGTGGGTGGCGGTACGTGCCAGCGCGATCAGCTCCAGGGCCCGCAGCGGGGCGGGAGCCAGACCGTGCGTCTTCGCGTCGACGATGGCCTGCCCGCGGGCGATCGCCGCAGCCCAGGCGCCCTCGGAGCGGTCGACCTCAGCGCGCTCGACGGTGGTGCCGCCAGAGAGGACCCGGATCGCCCAGGCGATCGACTCTTCGAGGAAGTCGGCCGGCTCGAACATCGCGTCCGCGATGCCCAGATCGAGCACCTGCTTGGGTTTGAGCTGGCGGTTCTGGTTCATCGGGTTCTCGAGGATGACCGTGACCGCACGGTCGGCACCGATCAGCTGGGGGAGCAGCTGGGTGCCGCCCCAGCCGGGAACGAGGCCGAGGAAGCACTCAGGCAGGCTGAGGGCGGCGGCCCCTGACGAGATCGTCCGGTACGTGCAGTGCAGGGCCAGCTCGAGGCCGCCCCCCATCGCTGCGCCACCGACGAACGCGAACGTCGGGACGGCGAGCTCGCCGAGCCGGCGGAACACCCGGTGGCCGGTGCGGCCGAGCTCGACCGCGAGGTCGCGGCTGGTCACCTGCGGGATGCCGGACAGGTCTGCGCCGACCGCGAAGATGAACGGTTTGCCGGTCACGAAGACGGCGAGCAGGTCAGGCCGCGCCGAGACCTCGTCGAGCGCCGCGTCGAGCGAGGCCAGCCCCGCCCGACCGAAGGTGTTGGGCCGGGTGTGGTCGAGCCCGTTGTCGAGGGTGATCAGCGCAGCCGGGCCGGCGGGGAGGTCGACGTAGCGGACGAGCGCGCGGGTCACCACCTCGTCCGGGGCTGAGACGCTGAGGGCGTCGGTGCTGGTGGTCTCGGTGCGCGTGGTGTCGGTGCTCATCGTGTGCCCTCCCAGGCGCAGTTCTCCCAGATGATCGTTCCGCCCATGCCGAGCCCGATGCACATGGTCGTGAGTCCGTAGCGGACCTCGGGGTGCTCGGCGAACTCGCGGGCCAGGTTGGTCATCAGCCGTACGCCGGACGACGCGAGCGGGTGCCCGACCGCGATGGCACCGCCGCGGGGGTTGACTCGAGGGTCGTCGTCGGCGATGCCGAAGTGGTCGAGGAAAGCGAGCACCTGGACGGCGAACGCCTCGTTGACCTCGAACCGTTCGATGTCGTCGATCGCGAGCCCTGCCTTGTTGAGCGCCTTCTCGGTGGCCGGCACCGGGCCCACGCCCATGACTTCGGGCTCGACCCCGGCGAAGGCGAACGAGACCATGCGCATGCGCTTGGGCAGCCCCAGCTCGTCGGCCGTCTCCTCGGCGGCGAGCAGGCAGGCGGTGGCGCCGTCGTTCAGTCCGGCGGCATTGCCGGCCGTCACCCGTCCGTGCGGACGGAACGGGGTCTTGAGGGTGGCCAGCCCGGCCATCGTCGTGCCGGGGCGGGGTGGCTCGTCGACGGTCGCGTAGCCCCAGGCGCCCTCGGGTGAACGGGTGGCCATCGGCACGAGGTCCGGCTGCAGCAGCCCGTCGGCGTAGGCCGCGGCCGTGCGTTCCTGACTCAGCACGGCGAACGCGTCGGCCCGCTCCTTGGTCAGCTGGGGGAAGCGGTCATGGAGGTTCTCGGCCGTGTTACCCATCGAGAGCGCGCTGGGGTCGACGAGCCGTTCGGACAGGAACCGCGGGTTGGGATCGACCCCGGAGCCCATCGGATGGTGACCCATGTGCTCGACGCCAGCGGCGATCACCACGTCGTAGGCGCCGAACGCGATCCCGCCAGCGGTCGTGGTGACCGCCGTCATGGCTCCGGCACACATGCGGTCGACCGCGTAGCCGGGCACCGACTTGGGGAGCCCCGCGAGCATCGCGGCACTGCGGCCGATGGTCAGGCCCTGGTCGCCCGTCTGGGTGGTCGCCGCTACCGCAACCTCGTCGACGCGCTCCGGCGGCAGGCCAGGATTGCGCCGCATCAACGCGCGGATGCAGCGGACCACGAGGTCGTCCGCTCGGGTCTGCGCGTACATCCCGCTTGGTCCGGCTTTGCCGAACGGGGTGCGGACACCATCGACGAACACGACGTCTCGGGCGGTACGAGCCACGGGTACTCCCTCGGCAGGTTGGGGACGCTGACCCGCTCTGAACCAGCGCCTCTCGTCATGCTACCCGCCAGTACTACTGGCGAGTAACACCGGTCGGTCAGCCAGGTTCAGCGCCCGCGCCGGGGTTCGTAGACGTACAGGACGGTCGGCGGCGTCCGCAGCTCGAGGACGAAGCCAGCCGCCTCGAGGGCCCGCCACGACGGGTGGTTCTCCTCCAGTGCTTCGGCCAGCACGGTGCGCACGCCGGGTTGCGCGATGGCCCAGTCGCGCAGAGCGAGGACCATCTCCGTCCCCAGGCCCTGCCCGCGTGAGGGCGCCGCGAGGCCGTACCCGATCTCGACCTGGCCGGCGGCGTCCGGGCCGCCCTTCCAGCCCGCGTCGCCGATGACCTGGCCGGTCTCGACGAGCAGTACCAGGAAACCGGTCTCCTCGTCGCTGGTCGCGAACTCCGCGGCGATCCGGATGCCGTCGAGGGTGTCGTCGTGGGGCCACCCGGGGGCCGGGTCGAGGCCGGTGTAGTCGCCCGCCACGATCGCCTTCGCCCGCTTCAGCCCGATGCGCTCCAGCCGGATCCGCGAGCCGATCGGTGCACCCGCGGCGTCGGCGCGCTCGGTCACGTCGCGCTGTGGTCGCGCAGGCGGGTCAGCGCGCCCGACAAGGCGGGCACGGTCAGCGCGATCTGCCACGGCCGGGCTCCCAGCTTGGCCAGGGTCGCGCCGACCGACTCGCCGGACAGGTCGTCCGGTGGCTCCCAGGTCAGCCGTCGCACGAAGTCGGGCGACAGGAGGTTCTCGACCGGCAGGCCGTGCTCGTCGGCGATGGCGGCCACGGCGGTGCGAGCGGCGGCCAGGCGGGCCGCGGCGACCGGGTCGCGGTCCGGCCAGGCCCGGGCGGGCGGGGGAGCATCGGAGTGCAGGGTCGGCGTCGGCAGCGCCTCCGCGGGCAGGGCCAGGGCCGCAGTGATCGCGGCGTACCAGTACGGCAGGTGCTTGCGGGTCCGCTGCCCGTTGAACGGCGCGATCGCAGCCAGGTCGGCCACGGACTTCGGCTCCGCCAGGGCGGCCTCGACGATTGCAGCGTCCGGCAGCACCCGCCCCGGAGCGACATCGCGGCGGCGGGCCATGTCGTCGCGGGCGACCCACAGCGAGCGGACGACGGCGAGCGACCGCCGACCGCGTACCCGATGGAGCCCGGACACCCGACGCCACGGGTCGACGCGCGGAGGTGGGGGGCCGGCCACTGCAAGGGCGGCGAACTCCTCCAACGCCCAGGCGAGCTTGCCCTGCTCGGTCAGCACCTCGACCAGGGCGTCACGGAGCTCGACCAGCACCTCGACGTCGAGCGCCGCGTAGCGCAGCCACGGCTCGGGGAGCGGCCGGGTCGACCAGTCGGCTGCAGCGTGGCCCTTCTCCAGTGAGTAGCCGAGGACCTCCTCCACCAGCGGGCCGAGACCGACGCGGGGGTACCCGGCCAGGCGTCCGGCCAGCTCGGTGTCGAACACCAGAGCCGGTACGAGTCCGATCTCGGCCAGGCAGGGCAGGTCCTGGTTGGCGGCGTGCAGCACGAACTCCACGCCCTCGAGGGCGTCGTTCAGGCTGGACAGGTCGGGACAGCCGACGGGGTCGATCAGCGCGCTCCCGGAGCCGACTCGGCGCAGCTGGACGAGGTATGCCCGTTGTCCGTACCGGTAGCCGGAGGCACGTTCGGCGTCGACCGCGACCGGGCCGACTCCGGCGGCGAAGGCAGCAACCGTGCTGGCCAGCATGGTGGGGCCGCTGACGACGGGTGGGACGCCTTCGCGTGGCTCAAGCAGGGGGATGCTCGTGCGGACGGGCTCCGCCGGCTCCTGCTGCTCATCCGTTACCACGTCGGTCACCTCTGTACCGTACGCGTAACACCTGCTTGGCGGCCCCAAACGCGACCACGGCTGACTGGCGGAGCAGTCAGGAGATCGCGCCCGCTCGCAGCGAGACCGCCACCATCTCGGCCCGGTCACCGGTCCCCAGCTTGCGAGCGATTCGGGCGAGATGACTCTTGACCGTGAGGGCGGACAGGTGGAGCTCGGTGCCGATCTCGCGGTTGGACCGTCCGGAGGCAACCAGGGCGAGCACCTCGATCTCACGGGCGGACAAGCCGTCGACACCGCAGCCGAGGCCCGCGCCACGAAGCGCACCCCTCGGTGGTCCGGCGCTGAGCGGCGTGCGAGTGGCGGGCTGGTTGACCACGAACCCGCGGACCCCGGCGGCGAGCGCTGCCCGGACGGAGAAGGGGTCACCGTCAGAGGCGAGGACGATTCCTCGCTGCCAGCCGGCGCTGCGGAGCTCGCCGAGAAGCGACACTCCCGAGCCGTCCGGCAGTCCGATCTCCACGACGACGAGGTCGCGCGGGAGGGTGGAGCGCACCCTGGCCCGGACCTCGGCGATGCTCGCTGCTTCCATGACATCCACGGCACCCAGGGAAGTGAGGCCGTGGACCACGTCCTGACGCAAGGCAGGGTCGTTCACGGCGACCAGTGCGGAGAACCTGGGCGTCCGCATGCTGGGGGGCATGCCCCGCTGCTCGACGAGCGCGCTCACGCATCCTCCGCCCCGCAGACAACTCTGACGAGGATGTCATCGGCGCGCGTACGGGGATCCTGTAGGTCAGAAGGCGCGGCGGCCGCTGGCCCGGACCAGCGGAACCACGCCGGGGATCACCGGGGGAAGCCCGGCGACCGCGCACAGCACCTCGGCCCACGCCTCGAGGTGCGGCCCCAGGCGCGAGTCGACGGCCGTCCACGACGCCCGGATCTCGAGCTCGGCCGTGGGCTCGCGGTCGGCCATCGAGCCGAAGGACTCCGACAGCACCCGGGTGACCGTGCCGCTCGCTGCGATATAGCGGATCCCCGCAGCGTCGAGAGCCTCGGTGAGCCAGGACCAGCCGACGGACGGCAGCACGGGGTCGTGGGCGAGGTCGGGCTCCATCGCGGCCCGGACGAAGGTGACCACCCGGAACGTGCCCTGCCAGGTCTCGTGCCCGACCGGGTCGTGCAGCAGGACGAACCGCCCGCTGGCCAGCTCGGGCTCGTCGTCGTCGGCTGGTCCGCCGATGGGGAACACGTCCGCCGACAGTGCCAGTGCGTACGGGGCCAGCCGCTGCGGGGCCGCGGTCTCCTCGAGCACGACCTCAGGCCGAAGCACCGCAGCCCGCAGTCCCTCGACCGCCCGGCGGAACGGCTCCGGTGGGCCCTCGGACGACGAGGCTGGGTTCATTGCGTCAGCGTAGGTGGCGATCACGTCCCTGCGCCGAAGCCACGCGGGTGAGGTGGGTACGCTCGGGCCGCCATGGGTGCCCTCTTCGCTCTGCTCTCCAGCGTCATCTGGGGCGCGGCCGACTTCCTGGGCGGCACCGTGTCGCGGCGGGCCCGTCCGGTGGCCGTCGTGGCGTCGTCGCAGGCGGCCTCGCTGCTGCTGGTCGTCCCGGTGGTGCTGCTGTCCGGCGCGTACCACGCGAACCACGGCTACGTGCCGTGGGCGGTCGCGGCAGGTCTCGTCGGGATGGTCTCGCTGGTCGCCTTCTACACCGCGCTCTCCATCGGCACGATGGGCGTCGTCGCACCGATCGCAGCGACCGGCGCGGTCGTCCCGGTTGCCATCGGGCTGATCCAAGGGGAGCGGCCCGCGCCGGTGCAGCTCGCCGGCATCGCCCTGGCCGTGGTCGGAGTCGTGCTCGCGAGCGGTCCAGAGCTGCGCGGCGTCGAGAAGCACGAGGCGCGTGGCGGCGTGCGGGCGCTGGCTCTGGCCTTGCTCTCGGCCGTCGGATTCGGTCTGGTGCTGTGGCTGATCGCCGAGGGCAGCAGGTACGACGTGGCGATGACGATGCTCACCCAGCGGACGGCCAGCGTGACGGTCCTGCTGGTCCTGTTCGCCTTCACCAGGAGCTCGGGGGGCCTGACCCGGGCCGACAGCTGGCAGATCATGCTCGTGGGTGCCGGTGACGTCATAGCCAACGGGCTGTACGCCCTATCGACGCGCTCCGGCCTGGTGAGTCTGGTCGCAGTGCTGGGGTCGCTCTATCCGGTGACGACGGTGCTGCTGGCTCGGGTCGTGCACGGCGAACGGCTTCGGGCGATCCAGAATGCCGGCGTGGCGACGGCCCTCCTCGGTGTGGTCCTGATCGGCGCCGGCGGCCTGTAGGCACGCGCCGATTGACGACGCTCCGCGTGGGACGATCACCAGGTGACCAACGAACCCGACCCGCGTCTGGCCGAGTCCGCTTTCCTGCTGGCGTGCCGGCGGCTGCCGGTGCCGCATACGCCCGTCTGGTTCATGCGGCAGGCCGGACGCTCGCTCCCGGAGTACCGCAAGGTCCGGGCCGGCGTCGGCATGCTCGAGTCGTGCTTTCGTCCCGAGCTGGTCACCGAGATCACCCTGCAACCCGTTCGCCGCTACGGCGTCGACGCGGCGATCTTCTTCAGCGACATCGTCGTTCCGCTCAAGGCGATCGGTGTCGACCTCGACATCAAGCCGGGAGTGGGACCCGTGGTCGCACACCCGATTCGGGCGGTTGCCGACCTCGAGGTGCTCCGCGACCTCGAGCCCACGGACGTCGCGCCCATCGCCGAAGCGGTGCGCTCGCTGGTCGGCGAGCTGGGAGCAACGCCGCTGATCGGGTTCGCGGGGGCGCCGTTCACCCTCGCGTCGTACCTCGTGGAGGGCGGGCCGAGCCGCAACCACGAGCGCACCAAGGCGCTGATGTACGGGGATCCCGAGCTGTGGCACGCCTTGCTCGGTCGCCTCGCGTCGATCACGTCGGCGTTCCTGCGGGTCCAGGTGGAGTCCGGGGCGAGCGCCGTGCAGCTCTTCGACTCGTGGGCCGGGGCGCTCTCCGAGGCCGACTACCGAAGGTACGTCCTGCCGCACTCGTCAGCGGTGCTCGACTCGGTCGCCGGCCTCGGCGTTCCACGCATCCATTTCGGCGTCGGGACCAGCGAGCTGCTCCCGGCCATGCTCGAGGCCGGGGCGGACGTCGTGGGGGTCGACTTCCGCACGCCGCTGCGCACCGCCGCGGCCCGGCTGGGTGCCGACGTCGCCCTCCAGGGCAACCTCGACCCGGCTGTGCTGTTCGCGCCGCCCGCTGCCGTGCGTACGCAGGTGGACTCGGTGCTGGAGTCTGCGCGCGGGTTGTCCGGTCACGTGTTCAACCTCGGCCACGGGGTGCTGCCCGAAACCGACCCTGACGTGCTCGCTGCCGTTGTCGAGCAGGTTCACGCCGCGACGGCCCGCTGACGTCGGCGAAGCAGCACCCGTACGGGAATTCCCACGAGCAGGGCGAGGACGGCGAAGGGGAGCAGCGCGCCCAGTGCGGTGAGGACCCACGCGGCCGAGCTGGTGAATGCGTTCCAGCCGCGGCTCAGACCGGCGGTGAACCCGGTCGCGTCGGTCACCGGCACGGCGTCCTTCTCGGGTCCGATGAAGGTCGCCGTCACGGTGGCCAGGGACGTCTGGTCGGCCAGTGCCTTCGACTGGGCTGCGAGCGACTCCACCTCGGCCTCGCGCTGCGAGAGCTCTGCCTCGATGGCCACGATCTCGCCGATGGTGTTGGCCTTTGAGAGCAGCGCCCGGATCCGCGCGACCGAGGCCTGCTGCGACTTGAGCCGGGCCGCGACGTCGACCACCTGGGCGGTCACGTCCTCGGCCGACTGGTCCTGCGTGATGAGCTGGCCGAAGCCGGCCAGCTGGGCCAGCTCCTGCTCCAGGTGGTCGGACGGGATGCGGAGGGTGAGGACCGCGCTCGCGCTCTCGGGGTGGTCCGGCTGGGCCTGGGTCTGCTCGCCGGCGACGAACCCGCCGGCGCCGGCCGCGCGGGTGGCTGCGTCACGGGCGGCGGCGCGTACGTCCTTGACCCGCACCGTGAGGCTGGCCTTGCTGATGATCGAGCGGTCGGCGTAGGACGCGGGCAGGGTGAATCCGGTGGTTCCCTTGTCCTGCGGAGTCGCTGCAGGTCCGCCCGCGGTGCCCCCCGCCGTGTCCGCGAGACCATTCGGCGTCGGAGCGGTCGCGATGCTGCTGGACGACCCGCCCGCGCCGGCGGAGCACCCGGTCAGGGCGACCAGCCCGACGACT
>Ga0302299_10001505_pt1 | contig 13976 bp, 7 predicted proteins | sample III_Fen_N3_4_FD_198795 | JGI IMG/M metagenome (GOLD analysis project Ga0302299, IMG submission 198795) | Peat permafrost microbial communities from Stordalen Mire near Abisko, Sweden - III_Fen_N3_4 | ecosystem: Environmental > Terrestrial > Soil > Wetlands > Permafrost | place: Sweden: Abisko... | reverse complement strand
ATTCACCCGTGGGCCGACGGTCACCCGCTATGAGGTCGAGCTCGGGCCGGGCGTCAAGGTCGAGAAGATCACCGCGCTGACCCGCAACATCGCCTACGCCGTGGCCACCGACAACGTGCGGCTGCTCGCGCCGATACCGGGCAAGTCGGCGGTCGGCATCGAGGTGCCCAATTCCGACCGGGAGATGGTGCGGCTCGGCGATGTGCTGGCCGCGCCCGACGCCCGCGGGGACCATCACCCGCTCGTCATCGGTCTCGGCAAGGACGTCGAAGGCCTCTTCGTCACCGCCAACCTCGCGAAGACCCCGCACCTGCTGGTGGCCGGCGCGACCGGCTCCGGCAAGTCGAGCTTCGTGAATTCGATGCTGGTGTCGTTGCTGCAGCGGGCCTCCCCGGCCGAGGTCCGGATGATCCTCATCGACCCGAAGATGGTGGAACTGACGCCCTACGAGGGCATTCCGCACCTGATCACGCCGATCATCACCGCGCCGAAGAAGGCCGCCGCGGCACTGGCGTGGCTGGTCGAGGAGATGGAACAGCGCTACCGGGACATGCTGGCCCACGGCGTGCGGCACGTCGACGATTTCAACCGCAAGGTACTGTCCGGCGAGATCACCACCCCGCCGGGTTCCGAGCGGGTCTACCGGCCGTACCCGTACATCGTCGGAATCATCGACGAGCTGGCCGATCTGATGATGACCGCGCCGCGGGACGTGGAGGACGCCATCGTCCGGATCACCCAGAAGGCCAGGGCGGCCGGCATCCACCTGGTGCTGGCCACCCAGCGTCCTTCGGTGGACGTGGTGACCGGTCTGATCAAGACGAACGTGCCGTCCCGGTTGGCCTTTGCCACCTCGTCGCTGACCGATTCGCGGGTCATCCTGGATCAGCCCGGCGCGGAGCGGCTGATCGGCATGGGCGACGGGCTGTACCTGCCGATGGGCGCATCGCGGCCGGTACGTATCCAGGGCGCCTACGTCAGCGACGCCGAGATCTCCGCGGTCGTCGAGTTCGCCAAGTCCCAGGCCGCGCCGGAGTACCACGAGGGCGTCACGGCCGCGAAGGCCGACACCTCCCGGGATGTCGATCCGGACATCGGCAACGACCTGGAGTTGCTGATCGAGGCGGTCGGGCTGGTGGTGACCTCTCAGCTGGGCTCGACGTCGATGTTGCAGCGCAAGCTGCGGGTGGGTTTCGCCAAGGCCGGCCGGTTGATGGACCTGATGGAGACCCGCGGCATCGTCGGGCCGTCCGAGGGGTCCAAGGCCCGGGACGTGCTGATCAGGCCGGACGAGCTGGATTCCGTGCTGAACGGGCTAACCGGGGCACCCGACGCCGTTCCCGACGAGATCTGAGTCCGGCCGGGTACCCGCGTTCGGCCACCCCCGGAGCGCGTCCGGGGGTGGCAGCGTGCCGACCGTCAGACCGACGGCGGGATGTTCTGGTTGAGCCGGAACAGGTTGGTCGGGTCGTACTGGTCCTTCACCGCCACCAGCCGGCGGTAGGTGTCCGGCGGGTAGGAGGCCCGAACGATGGACTCGGAGCCCTCACCGGTGAAGTTCACGTACATGGCGGCGTCCGGACCCAGCGCGGACGTCACGCCGCGCGCCCAATCGACGACTGCGCCGAAGCCCTCCGCGGTCGGCGTCCGGGCGATCACCTCGACCAGGTACTCCTGATCACGCTGCGAGAATGCCGTCGCGTCCGCCGCGACCCTGCTCACCGCGCCGCCGAGGCGGTACAGATGCAGCTCGGACATGGCATTGGGCAGCCGCGCGAAGGAGTCCAGCAGCGCCCGCAGGGACGCGTCGCCGGCGGTGCGCAGGAACGCCGAGCGGAAATAGTTGTGCATCCCACGTGGGAAGAGCGGGTCGAGCGCCTGCTGCCATGCCGCGTAGGGATTTGGGGCGAACACGTCGGAGATCACGGTGCCCAAGGAGCGGAAGGCCGCGGTGGCGGCCTCGCCGGCGTCGAGCTCGCCGGACCAGCAGCCGCCCACCGCGATGATCGGCTTGCCGTGCACCGACTCCGGCAGGAACGGCACCGGCGGCGCGGTTGTCATGTTCACCAGTGTGGTCAGCTCGTCCGGGGCCTGCGCGCAGGCGGCGCGGTACCCGCGGAGCACTTGTTCCGCCTCGTCCGCCGGATAGAACACCAGGCCCGCGTAGACCGTCGGTCCGACGTCATGCAGCTGATACTCGAAGGACGTCACCACGCCGAAGTTGCCGCCACCGCCGCGCAGACCCCAGAACAGCTCGGGATGCTCACCGGCGTCGGTGTGGATGAACTGCCCGTCCGCGGTGACCACGTCGGCGCCGACCAGGTTGTCGCTCGCCAGCCCGCAGCGCCGCATCAGCCAGCCGAGGCCACCCCCGGTGGTGAACCCGGCAATCCCGGTGGTGGACATCAGGCCGCCGGTCAGCGCAAGCCCGAACTGTTGGGTCTCCGCGTCCAGGTCCTGCCAGCGGCATCCGGCCTGCGCGGTCACCCGGCGGTGGGCGGGATCCACCCGGACGCCCTTCATCGGCGACAGGTCGAGCACGATCCCCTCGTCACAGGTGGAGAACCCGGCGATCGAGTGGCCGCCGCCCCTGACCGCAAGTGGCAGCCCCTCGCTCCGCGCGAGGTCGATGGTGCGGATCACGTCGGCAACGCCGGCGCACCGCGCGATCACCGCCGGCCGCCGGTCGTGGGCCCCGTTCCAGATGTTCCGCTCGCGGTCGTAGTCCTCGTCCCCCGGCCGGAGGGCAGTGCCGCGCAGGCCACCGGCGAATTCCGCGAACGTGGCCTCCCCGATGCTGCTCGGCCCGGTTTGCGTCATGGTCATGACGATTTCCTCCTCGTTGGTCCTGGCTTGTCCAGGACCAGGGACCGACGATAGGGAACCCACCTCAACGCGATCTCAACACGACCTTCAACGCGATCTCGGCATCGTCACCTCGGCATCGTCCCCTCGGCATCGCCACCCCAGGGACGTCACCGCAGTCCTCTTCGCAGCACCGCTACCCGTCGATCGGCGACGACGCAGCCCATCGAATCGAAGGCCGCGACGGCTCGGTCGCTCTCCCGCGTCGCCTGTCGCCGGTCGCCCAGTTCATCCGACAGCTCGGCGACCATCAACCGCTGCCAGGCCGCGAGTCGCCGCCAGGGGGCAAGCTTGTCGGCGGCTCGCGCGTACATCTCACGCGCGGCACGCACTTCTTCCCGGGAGATCTCGATGGCGCCCAGGATGGTCAACGCCGCGCCGATACCGACCTGGTCCCCGGCGGACTCGAACTCGGTCAGGCAGCGGCGGGCGGCGTGCAGTCCTTGATCGACATCGCCGCGCACCGCCTGCAGGAGGGCGAGGTTGATCTCGGTCAGCAGCTCCCCCCGGCGATCGCCGAGCGCCAGCCGCAGGTCGCGCGCCAGGCGTAGGTCCTCGTCGGCCCCTTCGTGGTCACCACTGTCGCGACGGACGCAGCCGAGTTGGTGCAGCGCCTGGGCCCGGGCCAGGTCATCCCGCAGATCGGTGAATTGCCCGATCGCCTGCGTGATGAACCCGGCTGCCGACTCCGGGTCGGCCGCCAGCCCGGCCGCGTAGCCGAGCGCGGACAGCACGTAGCCGCCGGCCTGGACGACGCCGACCCGCCGGCACAGCAGCAGGGTCTCCTCGAAGCACGGCACCACGCGTCCGTTGACCGGGACCAGTTGCAGGCTCGGGGTGATCACGGTCAGGAAGGGCGGGCTGTGCGGATCGGCCTCGGCGAGTTCGACCAGGCAGGCGTCGAATCGAGCGGCGGCACGGGTGCCGTCCTCGCGCGACAGGGCGCACTGGCCCAGCAGCCAGCTGGTCGCCGCAACCACGTCGGCGCGTCCGCGGTCGATGGCCTCGACCCGAAGCTCGCGGGCCAACCGTTCGGCATCATCGAGGTCGAACGTGCTGCACGCGAGCGTGATGTCGATCAGCCGGGTGAGCACCACCTCGTCGGGGTCGCCGACCTGCCGGGCGATCGCCAGAGCCTGTGCACCGAGCTCCCGGTGCCGATCGCTGCGGCCTTGGCGGCTGTCCAACCCGGTGAGGCCGATCAGCGCACGCGCGCGAGCTTGAGTCGCGGCGGGCGCAGCCATCAGGGCCCGCTCGACCCACCGTGCCCCCTCGACCGAGTGACCGCGCAGCACCCAATAGCGCCACAGGCTGGCCGCGAGCTCGATCGCGCTGGGCGGATCCTCCGAGCATGACCAGCGCAGCGCGGCCCGCAGGTTGTCGTGCTCGGCGTCGAGCAACCTCGGATGCTCGGTGACCACGCCCCTGGCTCGCTCGGGGTCATGGGACCGGGCAAAAGCGAGGTAGTACGCGCAATGTGCGGCCGAGGTCTGATGTGTCTCGGCCGCCCGGTCGAGATTCTCCCGGCCGAACTGCCGGACCACCTCCAACTGGCGGTAGCGGGTTCCGCCGGCGGCCGGGTCGGTCAGCACCAAGGACTTGTCCACCAGCCGGCCCAGCACGTCGAGCAGCTCCGCCGTGTTCAGCGGCGGGCCACCGCAGATCGACTCGAGCGCAGCCAGGGTGAAATTGCCCGCGAACACCGAAAGTCTGCGCAGCAGCACCTTCTCCCGCTCGGTGAGCAGGTCGTGACTCCATTCCAGAGTCGCGCGCAAGGTCTGGTGTCGGGTCATTCCGGCTGGCCCCCGCCCGAGCGCGGACAGGGCGTCGTCCAAACGCAGCACGATCTCGGCCGGCTCGAGAACTGCGGTCCTGGCGGCCGCCAACTCCACTGCGAGCGGCATCCCGTCGAGCCTTCGGCACAGGTCGGCCACACCCTGCGCGTTGTCCGCGTCGAGAGCGAAACCCGGCCGAACCTGCGCTGCTCGCTCGACGAAGAGCCGCACCGATGCCAGGCGCCCCAGCGTGGCCAGATCCGACTCATCGATCGGGCCCGGTGCGGGCAGCGCCAAGGACGGCACACGGAACGTGAACTCGCCCGGCGTCTGCAGCGGCTCCCGGCTGGTGGCCAGCACATTCACCCCCGGGCAGCCGGCCAGCAGGGCGGCAACGAGTTGGGCGCACGCTGCGAGCAGGTGCTCGCAGTTGTCGAGCACGACAAGGACAGTGCGCCACTGCAGCTGGTCGACCAAGGCCTGTGCACGGCTCGGCCCCGCACCCGGCTGCACACCGAGCGCCTCGGACACGACGTCGGCCACGAGCAGCGATTCACCGACCGCCGCCAGATCGACGAACCACACCCCGTCGGCGTACGCCTGACCGACCCGCCGCGCGGCCTCCAGCGCCAGTCTCGTCTTACCGCAGCCCCCCGCTCCGGTCAGCGTGACCAAGCGCGCGCGACCGATCAGTCGCTGCACGTCGGCGAGTTCACGCTCGCGTCCGATGAAACTGGTCAACGGCCGGGGGAGGTACCCGACGTCGGCTTCCCGGCCGGGATGACCGCCGGTCTTCCCGCCCGGCGACCGCCGGTGCGGTACCGGCGGTGACCCGGTGAGTAGTTCGCGAAACAGGTCGGTGGTCTGCGTGTCCGGGTCCGTGCCGAATGCGTCGAGCAGGTCCGCGCGCAGTCGCTCGTAGCGCGCCAACGCCTCGGAGCGCCGGCCGGTTGCCGCCAGCAGCGCCATCAGCGTGCGAACCGCTCCCTCGTGCACCGGGTCCGACTCCAGCACCTGGGCCAGGACGACCAGCGATTCCTCGGGGGCGCGCTCCCGCAGGCAGGACGCGAGCTTCACCGCGACGGCGCGATGGGTTTCCCGTAGCTCGTCCCGGCGTGCCGCCAGCCAGTCCGCGTGCGGCAGATCGGGCAGCAGGTCGCCCGCATAGCCGTCTGCCGCCGCGCGCAGCCTGCTCTCGTCACCGGAATCCAACGCGGTCGCGGCCGACCGCTCGAACTGCACCGCGTCGACCTCGACCGGGCCCGCGTCGTCGAGCACGACGAGTTCGTCCCTGATGACCAGCAGCCCGTCGGTCGGCGCCCCCGGCCCGGCCAGTGCACGGCGCGCAACGTACAGGGTCTGGTACAGGTTCCTGGCGGCGGCGACCGGCTGGAGATCGGGCCAGAGCCGCTCCAGCACCTGCTCCCGATGCCGGCGCTGCCCGGGTGCAAGCGCGAGCATTGCCACCAGGGCACGGGCCTTGCGCAGTCTCCACTGCCTGGCGTCGACGGGCCTGCCGGCGACCTGCACGCTGAACGCTCCGAGCAGCTGGATTCGCGCTCCCCGTCGGGAAAATTCCACGCCCGCCACTATGCACGCCCTGCCGCCGGCGCGACGGCGGTCTTGGCGTGGCGCACCGGCCGAACGGAAGTCGATGTCGGCGTGGGTCGTGGTCGGCTGGATCTGGCCCCGACCGGGCGGCTCGGTATCGGCAGCTCAGATCGAGCCGGCTGAGCTCAGATCAGGCCCAGCGAGCGCACCGCGTCGCGCTCCTCGCCCAACTCGGCGACCGAGGCGTCGATCTTTCCCCGGGAGAACTCGTCGATGTCCAGGCCCTGGACGATCTCCCAGGAGCCGCCGCCGGATGTCACGGGGAATCCGCAGATCAGCCCTTCCGGCACGCCGTAGGAGCCGTCGGAGGCGATCGCCGAGCTGACCCAGTCCTGGGCCGGGGTACCGAGTGCCCAGGAGCGCACGTGGTCGATGGCCGCGTTGGCGGCGGACGCGGCGGACGACGCGCCGCGGGCCGCGATGATGGCCGCCCCGCGCTTGGCCACGGTCGGGATGAAGGTGCCCGCCAACCATTCCCGTTCCACCTGTTCGGCGACCGATTTGCCGCCCACCTCGGCGTGGAAGAGGTCGGGGTACTGGCTGGCCGAGTGGTTACCCCAGATGGTCATCCTGTGCACGTCGGAGACCGGGACGCCGAGTTTCTTCGCGACCTGGGTGAGCGCGCGGTTGTGATCCAGCCTCATCATGGCGGTGAACCGGTCGGCCGGCACGTCCGGAGCGTGGCTGCGGGCGATCAGCGCGTTCGTGTTGGCGGGGTTGCCGACCACCAGCACGCGAACATCGGCGGCCGCGCCGGCGTTGATGGCCTCCCCCTGCGGTTTGAAGATGCCGCCATTGGCCTCCAGCAGGTCGGCCCGTTCCATGCCCGGTCCGCGGGGCCGCGCGCCGACGAGTAACGCGACCGACGTTCCGTCGAACGCGGCCCGCGCGTCGTCGGTGATGTCGATGCCGGCCAACAGCGGGAACGCGCCGTCGTCGAGTTCCATCGCGGTGCCCTCGGCCGCCTTCAGCGCGGGCGTGATCTCGAGCAGGGTGAGATGCACCGGTGTCTCGGGGCCGAGCATCGCCCCGGACGCGATCCGGAACAGCAGCGCGTAGCCGATCTGCCCGGCCGCGCCGGTCACGGTGACTTTCACGGGTGCCTTGGTCATGCGATGGTCTCCTCTTCGTTGAGAACGGGCCAATCAGAACCGCGCCGGCGCGCTGCGGCCGGTCATCCGCGCGATGGGTGCGTCAGGCGACGGGGGCCCGGGAAATGCCGGGTGGGAGCGCAGCCGCAGAGTGCCGGTCGAGGAGCCACAGGGTCCTGGCCCGTCCGACCGCACCGGTCGCCGGAACCGCCACCTCCCCGGCGCCGCCCAGTGCCATGGCCACCGCACCCGCCTTCTCCGCGCCGGCCGTGATGATCCACACATCGGTGGCCCGGCGGATCGTCGGCAGCGTCAGCGAAATCCGGGTGGGTGGCGGTTTGGGACAATTACGCACCGCCACCACAGGACGAGTGTCGTACACCGCGGGCGATTCGGGGAACACCGAGGCCACGTGACCCTCACCACCCATGCCCAGCATGACGAGGTCGAGACCGTCTCGGGCATCGATGATGTCGCCGTACGCGGCGGCGGCGGCGTCGACGTCGTCGCCGAATTCCCCGTCGGAAGAGGACATCGCATGCACCCGGTACGGATCCAGCGTGACATGGTCGAGTAACGCCTGCCGGGCCTGGATCTCATTGCGGTTCGGGTCGTCCGACGGCACGAAACGCTCGTCACCCCAGAAGATCTCGACCCTGGTCCAGTCGACGGCGTCGCGGGCGGGGGAGGCGTTCAGATGCCGCAGCACGCTCGTCCCGACGCCGCCCCCGGTGAACGCGACGGCCGGCACCCGGCCCGAGGACTGTAGGTCGACCAACCTGGTCACCAGCCTCGCGGCGGTGGTGGCGGCGAGCAGGTCCGGGGTGCCGTGAATCACCACCTCGCGGTCGGTCACGACGAGCCCGAAGGTCGGGCCCTGCGACGGCGACCGGTGACCCGCTGCGCCGAGGCCGCCTCGGTGCCTCCAGCCGCGGTGCTCGCCGAGCCGTTGGAGCTGGTTGCGCTGCCGGCCTGACCGGCGGCCACGGCGGTCCGCCGGGTCGACGTTGCTGCCCCGGAATCCCGCGGCCGGCGGGTGGTTCGGCCGCTGCTCGATCCATAGGCCGCCGCGGCCGGCTCGGCCGACCCCACGTCGGAGGCAACCGCGGTGTCCGGCGCCGTGGTCGCGGCCGGGTTCCGCTCAGCCACCGCCTTCCCGGTGCCCTTCGACAGCACCTTCCGGGTTCGCGCCGGCCCTGCCTTCGCAGCCTGCGCCGCCGAGCCGGACCGCCTCGACGTGGTCACCGCGGTTCGGGCTGGTTCCGCCGAGGCTTGCTTGGCCACCAGCGCCAGGCCCCTGGACAACACTTCCTCGTATACCTCATCGGCGTCCAGGCGGCGTAGTTCCTCCGCCAGGCAATCCCGCAGCCCGCGCCGGGGGAGTGCGACATGCCGTTCGGGTTGGTTGGTGACCTTGAGTTCGGCGGTGATGGACTGCGGGCGGACCAGGCTGATGTCCCCGGCCCGCCGGGTCAGCACGACGGAATGCAGCCCCGGACCGCTCTTGGCGGGCGACTTGATCCGCCTCACCGGGCAGCGCAACGCCAACGCCAGCCACCCGGCCAGCAGTTCCGCCGACGGCGAATCCGCGGCGCCCGCCACGCTCGCGGCGACGACCTTCTCGTGCGGTGGCTGGTCCAAGGTGGCGGCCAGCAGGCCGCGCCATCGGGTGATCCGCGTCCAGGAGAGATCGGTGTCGCCCGGCCGGTAGGACGCCACCTGCTTGTTCAGTTGAGCGATCGGTCGCCTGGCCGCGGCGGTATCGGTGATGCGGCGGGTGGCGAGCGCACCGATCGGGTCATCGGCCGGCACCTCAGGCGCTTCCCCGGGCCACCAGGCGACAACCGGGGCGTCGGCCAGCAGGAGCGGGACGACGACCGAGGCACCGTGATCGACCAGGGAACCGTACAGTCGCAACACCACGACCTCGCTGGCGCCCGCGTCACCGCCGACCCTGATCTGGGCGTCCATCCGGGGCGCGGCCCGCCTCGCGCCACGGGCCACCACGATGACCCGGCAGGGATGTTCGAACGATGCGGCGTTCGCGGCCGCGATGGGGTCCTCGGTGTCCGGCTCTTCGGTGACGATGACCAGCGTGAGGACCCGTCCGAGGGTGACCGAGCCGCCCTTCTCGCGCAGGTCGACCAGCGACCTGTTGATGGTCGACGAGTTCGTCGACGGCAGGTCGATGATCACCGGCTGATCCCGCGGTGGCGTGCGGTCAGGGGAACTCCGGGGCCTTCCAGCGCCGGGTCGAACGGCAGACGTGCCGTCATGGTCGCCGCCAGGTTCGGCCGTCGCGGGCCATCATGGCGTCCGCGCACGGCGGTCCCCAGGTGCCCGACGCATACAGATCTGGCTGCGTTCCCGCTCTGGCCCAATGCTTCTCGAGCGGATCCAGGATCTTCCAGGAGAGCTCGACCTCTTCGTCCTGCGGGAACAACGACGGTTCGCCCAGCAGCACGTCCAGGATCAGCCGCTCGTACGCCTCGGGTGAGGCCTCGGTGAAGGACTGCCCGTAGGAGAAGTCCATCGACACATCCCGGACCTCCATCGAGGGCCCCGGCACCTTGGAGCCGAAGCGGATCGTGATGCCCTCGTCCGGCTGCACCCTGATCACCAGCACGTTGGAGCCGAGTTCTTCGGTGTCGTTGTGCGAGAACGGCAGGTGCGGCGCCCGCTTGAAGACGACCGCGATCTCCGAGACGCGTTTGCCCAGGCGCTTGCCGGTCCGGAGGTAGAACGGAACCCCGGCCCAACGCCGGTTCGCCACCAGCAACTTGACCGCGGCGTAGGTCTCGGTGGTGGAGGACGTCGAGATCCCCTCCTCATCGCGGTAGCCGACCACCTTGGTGCCGCCCTGCCAGCCGCCCGCGTACTGGCCACGGGCGGTACCGGTGGACAGTTCCCTGGGCAACTGGACCGCGGAGAGCACCTTGACCTTCTCCTGCCGCAGCTCCTTCGGATCGAACGCGACCGGTTCTTCCATCGCGGTCAGCGCCATCAGCTGCAGCAGGTGATTCTGGATCACGTCGCGAGCGGCGCCGATGCCGTCGTAATATCCCGCCCGGCCACCGACTCCGATGTCCTCGGCCTGGGTGATCTGCACGTGGTCGACGTAATTGCTGTTCCATATCGGCTCGTACAGCTGATTGGCGAACCGCAGCGCCAACAGGTTCTGCACCGTTTCCTTGCCCAGATAATGATCGATGCGGAACACGCTGTCGGACGGGAAGACCTGGTTCACCAGGGAGTTCAATTCGACGGCAGATTTCAGGTCTTGCCCGAAGGGTTTCTCGATGACCACCCGCCGCCATTCCTCGGGATGCGGGTCGCACAAGCCCGACCGCTTGAGCTGCTGCAGCACCAACGGGAACGCACTCGGCGGGATCGACAAATAGAACGCGTGGTTCCCGCCGGTGCCGCGGATCCGGTCGAGATCGCTCAGGGTCGCCGCCAGATTGTCGAACGCGGCGTCGTCGGCGAACGAACCCTGGACGAACCGGAATCCCTCCGCCAGATGCCGCCAGACCTCCTCGGAGAACGGCGTTCTCGCGTATTGGCGGACGGCGTCGTGGACGACCTGGCTGAAGTCCTCACGGGCCCAGTCCCGGCGGGCAAACCCGACGAGGGCGAAACCCGGTGGCAGTAGACCACGATTCGCCAGGTCGTAGATCGCGGGCATCACCTTCTTGCGCGACAGGTCGCCGGTGACACCGAAGATCACGATCCCGGAGGGACCGGCGATACGCGGCAGCCGTTTGTCGCGCGGATCCCGCAGCGGATTGGTCGCAAGGGGAGCCATCGTGCGTGGGTCCTTCCGCTGGGGACAAGCCGGTCAACTGCCGGCCGAGGTGCCTGATCCGGACGCAGGTGCAACCGGTCAGCTGGTGCCGGGCCTACCCCTTGTTCAATTCCTGGCCGACCGTCTCGAGCAGTTCGGCCCAGGATTGCTCGAACTTCTCGACACCTTCGGTTTCCAGGACGTCGAACACGTCGGTCAGGTCGATGCCCAGGGATTCCAGGGCACTGAAGGTGGCCGATGCCCGCCCGTAGGTGCCGCCGATGGTGTTGCCACGGATGACGCCGTGATCGACGACCGCGTCGATGGTCTTCTCCGGTGCGGTGTTCACCGTGCCGGGAGCCACCAGCTCCACCACGTACCGGGTGTCGTCATATTTGGGGTCCTTGACGCCGGTGGACGCCCACAGCGGGCGTTGGGCGTTCGCCCCGGCCGCGGCCAGCGCGTCCCAGCGGTCGCCGGCGAACGCCTGCTCGTAGACCTGGTAGGCGAGCCGGGCGTTGGCGATGGCCGCCTCACCGAGCAGCGACTCGGCCTCGGCGCTGCCGATCGCCTTGAGCCTCTTGTCGATTTCGGTGTCCACCCGGGAGACGAAGAACGAGGCCACCGAGTGGATCTGGGAGATGTCGTGACCGGTGGACTTCGCCCGCTCCAGGCCGGCCAGGTAGGCGTCGATCACCGCGCTGTACCGCTGCAGCGAGAAGATCAGCGTGACGTTGACGCTGATGCCCTCGGCGATGACGGCGGTGATCGCAGGCAGTCCGGCCAGCGTGGCCGGGATCTTGATCAGCACATTGGGTCGATCGACGATCTTGGCCAGTTCCTGGGCCTGGGCGATCGTGGCCTCGGTGTCGTTGGCCAGCCGCGGGTCGACCTCGATCGATACCCGCCCGTCGACATGTCCGCTGGCCTGGAAGATCGGGGTGAAAAGGTCGGCGGCGTCCCGGACGTCGTCGGTGGTGACCTCGCGGACGGTGTCGTCGACGCCGGCGCCGCGGGCGGCCAGCTCACCGATCTGCTTCTGATAGGACGCACCGTCCTTGAGCGCAGCGGCGAAGATCGACGGGTTGGTCGTCACCCCGACGATGTGCTTGCCGGCGATCAGCTGGGCCAGGTTCCCCGACTGCAGGCGCTGGCGGGACAGATCGTCCAGCCACAGCGAGACACCTTGCTCGGACAGGGCAGCAAGGGCGTCGGTTGATTTCGATGCGGTCATGATTCTCGGCCTCTTTCTGTGATGTCGGTGCTCGGGTCGTACCGCTCGTTCCTACGCTCGTTCACGACTGGGGGTGGTCGGTGCCGGCGTGCGCGAGTTGGTCGGGACTGGACTGCGTGCTCGGCCCGGTGCCCGCGCCGGCCGCGGCCAGCGACTGCTTGGCAGCGGACACGGCGGCCTCGGAGGTGATGCCGAACTCGCGGTACAGCGTTTTGAAATCGGCCGACGCGCCGTAGTGCTCCAGCGACACCGGGCGGCCGGACGAGCCGAGCCAGCGCCACCAGGGTTGGGCGATGCCCGCCTCGATGGAGACCCGGGCGGTGACGGCCGCCGGCAGCACGGATTCGATGTAGTCGCTGTCCTGGGACTGGAACCAGTCCAGACAGGGGATCGACACCACCCGGGTGCCGATGCCCTCGGCCTGCAGGCTTTCGCGGGCCGCGACCGCGATCTGCAGCTCCGAACCGGTGGCCATCAGGATCACCTGCAGGTCACCGTCGGCGTCGGCCAGCACGTACCCGCCCCTGGCCACTCCGTCGGCGCGCGTGCCCTGGAGCACCGGAACGGTCTGCCGGGTCAGGCACAACCCGACCGGGCCGGAGAACCAGTCGGCCTGCCGCAGCAGGATCGCCCGCCAGGCGTGCGCGGTCTCGTTGGCATCGCCCGGGCGGACGATCGACAGGCCGGGGATCGCGCGCAGCGCGGCGACATGTTCCACCGGCTGGTGGGTGGGGCCGTCCTCGCCCAGGCCGATCGAGTCGTGGGTCCACACGTAGATGGCCGGGGCGCCCATCACCGCGGCCAGCCGGACGGCGCCGCGCATGTAGTCGGAGAAACTCAGGAACGTCCCCCCGTACGGGCGGGTCGGGCCGTGCATCACGATGCCGGTCAGGATGGATCCCATGGCGTGTTCGCGGATCCCGAAGTGCATGGTCCGCCCGTAGGGCTGCGCGTTCCAGTTCTTGGTCGTGGCCGCCGCCGGCCCGAACGAGTCGGCGCCGGCCATCGTGGTGTTGTTCGACTCGGCCAGGTCGGCCGATCCGCCCCACAGCTCGGGCAGCACCGGGCCCAGCGCGGAGAGCACCTTCCCCGATGCTGCGCGGGTGGCCAGGCCCTTCGGGTCCGGCTCCCACGAGGGCAGCACATCGGTCCACCCGTCCGGGAGTTCCCGGGCGGTCAACCGGTCGAACAACGCCCTGCGGTCCGGGTTCGCCGCCGCCCAGGCATCGAAGCTCCGCTGCCAGCCGGCTCGGGCGGCCGCGCCGCGATCCAGCGCCTGCCGGGTGTGCTTGATCACCACGTCGTCGACCTGGAAGAAGGTGTCAGGGTCGAACCCCAGGATCTGCTTCACCGCGGCGACCTCGGCGTCACCCAACGCGGCGCCGTGCGCCTTCCCGGTGTTCATCAGCTTCGGCGCCGGGTAGCCGATGACCGTGCGCAACTGGATGAACGACGGCTTGTCGGTGACCGCCTTGGCCGCTTCGATCGCCTGCAGGATGCCGACGACGTTCTCGCCGCCCTCCACCTTCTGCACGTGCCAGCCGTAGGCCTGGTACCGGGCCGCGACGTCCTCGGACAGAGCGATGTTGGTGTCGTCCTCGATCGAGATCTCGTTG
>Ga0302299_10001504_pt1 | contig 13990 bp, 10 predicted proteins | sample III_Fen_N3_4_FD_198795 | JGI IMG/M metagenome (GOLD analysis project Ga0302299, IMG submission 198795) | Peat permafrost microbial communities from Stordalen Mire near Abisko, Sweden - III_Fen_N3_4 | ecosystem: Environmental > Terrestrial > Soil > Wetlands > Permafrost | place: Sweden: Abisko... | reverse complement strand
CGCTCCTGCTGATGAGCATCCCCCGGCGCGGCCAGCGGGATCAGCCCATCACGGTCTACATCAACTCGGGTGGCGGCTCCGTTGGCGATGGGCTGGCGATGATGGAGATGATCAACCGGATGCGGCGACGCTTCGACGTCCGGATCGACACCGTCGTGCTGGGTTACGCGTACTCGATGGGCGCGATCGTCAGCCAGGCCGGCGACCATCGCTCGATCGGCCGCTTCGGCACGCTGATGCTCCACTCCACCCAGTGGATCCTCTCGGGCGAGGACGAACGGATATTCAAGGACTATCAGCAGCTCTCCGAGCACTACCAGCACACGGTGGCCGAGCTCTTTGCGCGCAGGACCGCCTACCGCGACGAGGCGTGGTGGCGCCGCTTCATCTGGTCCGGTCGCGAGCGCTTCATCGGCCCGGACGAGTGTCTTCAGCTGGGCCTGGTGGATGAGATCCTCGAGCCGGCCAACCTGCTGGTCGGAGCGCCAAAGCCGGAGTCGTCGCAGCCGAAGCCCCAGTCGCCGAAGCCCGAGCCGCCCGCGGCCGGCTCGCTGTAGCCGTCAACCGCCGCCCGCTGCCCGCGACGCCAGCTCCCGGAGGAATCCCAGGTCGTCGATGCCCAGTACCGCGACCCGTGTCCCGGGCTGGGCGCCCAGCTTGTCGAGCACGTGCGCGGTGTGCGTCCGGCCATGCGCCGCATCGTGCGACGCGGTTGCGTCGTGGGGGCGGACCGCGTCACACTGGAACTGTGCCTGATGGCACCCCACTCCCTGCCGAACGGCATGGCGGACGGGCCATTCGACACCCTCGATTCGTGCGCGGGACGACGATCCGGGTGGATTATGCCCGCGAGGGACCTATTCGCACATGCGCATCCGGGGTGCCAGATGGCATGCCGGACCGTGCATGATTGGTGCCAGCGGGCACCCGCGCAGCGTGACCGATGGCGGAGACGGAAGAGGGTTCATGTCTTGCACGCTGCGCGCAGCAGATAGACGGGTCGCGAAAGGGACGCGGCCGGAAGGAAGGGAGCCACCACATCATGCGGATCACGAGCCGGAAGTTCGGCCTGGCGGCCGCCGTCGGGCGGATCGTCATCGGGATCATCTATCTCTGGGCGGGCCTCGAGAAGGTCTTCGTCGGCGACGGGAAAGGCGGCCCCTTCTCGGCGGTCGGCTTTCTCAAGTTCGGGACCAACGGGACCCTTGGCTGGCCCTTCGTGTCCGGCACGCCGGCCGATGGCACGATCTTCAACCCGACGCACGACTTCTGGGTCGGGCTGGCCGGCGGCGGCTTGATGCCGCTCATCAACCTGCTCGTCGTTGTCGGCGAGGTGGGCATCGGCATCGCGCTGATCCTCGGCGTGGCGACGCGCTTCGCCTCCGCGATGGGCACGCTGATGATGATCTTCTTCTTCTTCGCGGCCTGGGACTATGCCTTCGGCATCGTGAACCAGCACCTGACGTACGCGGTGGTCACGTTCGGCCTCGGCGTCATCGGCGCGGGCAACTACTACGGCCTCGACGGGATGATCGCCAAGAATTTCCCATCGCCCGTTCGACGGTGGCTCCTGTCCGGCGACCCGGACGAGCCCACGAAGGTCGCCCTCTGACGTTCATCCCAGGCGGTCGCCGGGACCCCTGACCGGCGGTCGTCAACGCGTCCCGGGTGAAGCCCGGCAGGCCCCGTGCCCGCCGGGCTTCACGTTTCCAGCTCGTCCGATGCTCCGTGCACCCAATTCCGAACAGGTGATCGGTTCCACCGTCCGGGCGTATACTCCCGCTCCCGTGGCTCCCCGGTCCAACCCCGCCGCCGACCCCCTCGCCCGGTTCAGCCCACCGGTGGCGACCTGGTTCCGCGATGCCTTCGCCGCGCCCACGCCCGCGCAGGTCGACGGCTGGGCCGCAATCGCCGCTGGCGGCCACGTCCTCCTCCACGCGCCGACGGGCAGCGGCAAGACGCTGGCCGCGTTCCTGTGGTGCCTGGATCGCCTGGTCCGGGAGCCGGTGCGACCAGCGGTAACGATCGCCGCCGCGGCCGCGCGGGTGGACCCCGCGGGTCCGGGCTCCGTCCGGATCCTGTACGTGAGCCCGCTCAAGGCGCTCACCTACGACGTCGAGCGCAACCTGCGCGCGCCGCTGGCCGGGATCGCCCTGGCGGGCGCGCGCCTCGGCAGCCCCGTCCGCATTGTCTCGATCGCGTCGCGGACGGGCGACACGTCGACGGACGAGCGCCGCTCGATCGCGAAGCGGCCGCCGGAGATCCTCATCACGACGCCCGAGTCGCTCTACCTGCTGCTGACATCGCAGGCGCGCGAGATCCTGCGGGGCGTGGAGCACGTGATCATCGACGAGGTCCATGCGGTCGCGGGCACGAAGCGCGGCGCGCACCTGGCCCTGAGCCTCGAGCGCCTTGAGCGTCTTCGCGCTCCCGGCGCACCGGTGCTGCAGCGCATCGGCCTCTCGGCCACGCAGCGGCCGCTCGAGACGATCGGGCGGTTCCTGGCCGGCACCGGGGAGGGCCGCGCCGTCACGCTGGTCGACCCGGGGACGCGCAAGGTGCTCGACCTGCAGGTGATCGTGCCGGTGGAGGACATGCGTCGCCTGGGCGAGGCATTGCCGACGGAGGACCTGCCGGGCGGTCCGGTGGGCGGCGGCGAGCGCCGGGTCAGCATCTGGCCGGCGATCCACCCGCGGATCCTCGAGCTGATTCGGTCTCACCGCAGCACACTCGTCTTCGTCAACAGCCGCCGGCTGGCCGAGCGGCTGGCGCAGCGTCTCAACGAGCTCGCCGGCGAGGATCTGGTGCGAGCCCACCACGGCTCGATCGCCCGCGAGCAGCGCGTCGCGATCGAGGAGGCCCTCAAGGACGGCAGGCTCCCGGCGCTCGTCGCGACGTCCTCGCTCGAGCTCGGGATCGACATGGGCGCCATCGACCTCGTGATCCAGGTCGAATCGCCGACCTCGGTGGCCCGCGGGCTCCAGCGTGTCGGCCGGGCCGGCCATCGCGTCGACGAGGTGAGCCGCGGGGTGATCTTCCCGAAGTACCGCGGCGACCTCCTGGAGTGCGCCGTCGTCGCACAGCGAATGCGGGAGGGACTCATCGAGGCGACGACGATCCCGCGCAACCCGCTCGACGTGCTGGCCCAGCAGATCGTCGCGATGACGGTCATGGACCGCTGGTCCGTCGACGACCTGCTCGCAACCGTGACGCGGGCAGCCCCGTTCGAGTCGCTCAGCCGCGAGGTGCTCGAGGGCGTGCTCGCGATGCTGGCCGGGGCGTATCCCTCGGACGAGTTCGCCGAGCTCAAGCCGCGCGTCGTCTGGGATCGCGTGACAGACACGGTGGAGGGCCGCCGGGATGCCCGGGTTGTCGCGGTGACCTCCGGCGGGACGATCCCGGACCGCGGCCTCTTCGGCGTCTTTGTCGCGGGCGAGGCCGGTACCCCGGGTCGGCGCGTCGGCGAGCTCGACGAGGAGATGGTCTACGAGCTGCGCGCCGGCATGCACGGGGATGTGATCGTGCTTGGAGCGAGCAGCTGGCGGGTGCTGGAGATCACGCCGGAGCGGGTGATCGTGGCGCCGGCACCCGGTGAGCCGGGCAAGCTGCCGTTCTGGAAGGGCGACGCGATCGGGCGACCGATCGAGCTAGGTCGCGCCCTCGGCGCGATGGTCCGTGACGTCGAGGGCGACCTTGCCCGCGGCGCGGCGGGACGGGAGGCCGTGATCGCGCGACTCCGGGACCGGCATCATCTCGACGCGCTGGCCGCAGAGAACCTCGTGGCCTACCTGGAGGACGAGCGGGAAGCGGCGGGCGCCCTCCCGACCGATCGCAGGGTCGTGGTGGAGCGCTTCCGCGACGAGCTCGGCGACTGGCGGCTCGTCCTGCTCACGCCGTTCGGGGGTCGCGTCCACGCCCCGTGGTCGCTGGCGATCGAGGTGCGCCTCCGCGAGCTGCTCGGCCAGGAGGTCGCCTCCATCTGGTCGGACGACGGGATCGCGATCCGCCTGCCGGAGGGCGACCTCGACGGCGTGGAGGAGGCCATCTTCCCGGATCCCGAGGCAATCGAGGACCTCGTGGTCGCGGCCGTCGGGGGCTCCGCGCTCTTCGCCGCGCGATTTCGCGAGAACGCCGGCCGGGCGCTCCTCCTGCCGCGCCGTCGCCCAGGCTCCCGGACGCCGCTCTGGCAGCAGCGCCAGCGGGCCGCGGACCTGCTCGGTGTCGCTCGCCGCTACGGGAGCTTTCCGATCCTTGTCGAGACCTACCGGGAATGCCTCGCGGATGTCTTCGACCTGCCGGCACTCCGCGAGGTGCTGGGGGGCATCGCCCGGCGCGAGATCCGCGTCCATCGCGTGGAGACGCCGGCCGCGACGCCGATGGCGTCGTCACTCCTGTTCGACTACGTGGCCGCCTTCATGTACGAGGGCGACTCGCCGCTGGCGGAGCGCCGCGCCCAGGCGCTCACGCTTGACCGCGACCTGCTCCGCGAGCTGCTTGGCCAGGAGGAGCTCCGCGAGCTGCTCGACCCGGCCGCGCTCGACGAGACGGAGCTGGGCCTGCAAGCCCTCACCGATGAGCGAAAGGCTGGCTCCGTGGACCAGGTCGCGGACCTGCTCCGCCGGCTGGGCGACCTGGCCGAGGGCGAGGTCTCGGCCCGGACGCGGGGTGGGCGGCCGGCCGCGCACGAATGGCTGGAGACGCTCAGCGCGGCGCGCCGTGCGATCGTCGTGCGGATCGGCGGCGAGCCACGCTGGATCGCAGTCGAGGACGCGGGCCGCTACCGGGACGCGACGGGCTCGCAGCCACCGCAGGGCACGCCGATCGCATTCCTCGGCCCGACACAGGATGCGCTCGCAGGATTGCTCGCTCGCTGGGCCCGCACGCACGGTCCGTTCCTCGCCGTCGAGCCCGCCCATCGCTGGGGGCTGCCCGCGGGCATCGTCACGGAGGCGCTCGGGCGGCTCGCGGACGCCGGCACGCTGCTCCTGGGCGAGTTCCGACCGGGCGGGGCGGAGCGGGAATGGTGCGACCCGGACGTGCTCCGGACCCTCCACCGCCGGTCGCTCGCGCGCCTGCGACGGGAGGTGGAGCCGGTCGACGCGGCCGCGTTCGCGCGGTTCCTGCCTGCCTGGCAGGGGGTCTTCCCCGTGCCAGGCACGGGGGCCCAGCACGCCGCGCCGCTGCGGGGCCAGGCCGCCCTCGAGCGGCTCGCCGAGGTCGTCGACCAGCTCGCCGGGGTCCCGATCCCCGCGTCCGTCCTCGAGCGCGACGTGCTCCCGGTGCGCGTTCCGGGCTACCTGCCGCGACTCCTCGACGAGCTGGGCGCACTCGGTGAGGTCGCCTGGATCGGGTGCGGGGCGCTGGGCCGTGACGATGGCCGCGTGGCGCTCTTCCGGCCCGGCCGGGGCGACGTGCTGCGCGCGGCCCTGGCCGCGTCCGGGGCCGGTGTCGCCGATCCGGTCCCTGGTCCACGCCACGCGGCAATCCGCGACCTCCTCGCCCGCCGCGGCGCATCGTTCTATCGCGAGGTCCATGCCGCCGCAGGCGGTGGCCTCGACCGCGAGGTCCTTGACGCCCTCTGGGACCTGGTCTGGGCCGGCGAGGTGACGAACGACACATTCGCGCCGCTGCGAGCGCTCCGCTGGAAGCGCCAGGGCCGGGACCGGCGCCCGCGGCCGGGCAGGCTCGCGACGCTCGGCCCGCCCGAGGCAGCCGGTCGCTGGTCGCTCGTCGAGCCGAATACGGCGGCGGGCGATAGCTCGGCGGCGGTCGGCATCGCGGGGCCGGGCGGCGTCACGCCTGTGAGCGCGACCCAGCGCCTTCACGCGCTCTCGCTCGCCCTGCTCGACCGCCACGGCGTCGTGACGCGCGAGGCCGTGATGGCGGAGGGCATCGACGGCGGCTTTGCGGCCATCTACCCGGTCTTCCGCGCGCTCGAGGAGTCCGGCCGGATCCGGCGCGGCTACTTCGTGGACGGGCTCGGGGCGTCCCAGTTCGCGCTCGCCGGCGCCATCGACCGCCTGCGCGCGGTCCGCGAGGGGGACACCGCCGCGCCGCGAGTCGACCTGCTCGCGGCCACCGATCCGGCCCAGCCATACGGCGCCGCGCTCGCCTGGCCGCGCCGCGACGCAGCCGACCGCCGGCCGTTCCAGCGCGCAGCCGGCGCCTATGTCGTGCTCGTGGACGGCGCGGCGGTCCTGTACCTCGAGCGCGGCAACAAGAGGCTGGTCAGCCTCCCTGCCGCCGGCGACGCTGAGCGGCTGGGTCACGCGCTTGCTGCGCTTCGGGCGCTCGTCGTGGACGGCCGCCTCCGGGAGCTTGTCGTGAGCCGGGTCGACGGCGAGTCCCTCGGGCCGGTTAACCCGTGGCGCGATCGGCTGGTCGCCGCCGGATTCGTCGCCGGATACCGCGGGATGGCGCTCCGTCCGTCGGGCGATCGTCAGCCCGACCCATTCATGCGCGCGGAGCGTTAGCCCGGCGGGCAGGGAGGTCGGCCCGGCCGCGGTCGCGGCGTGGTCTCGGCGCCCTGTCGGAGGGCAGCTGGGACCGGCGCGCGATCAGGCAGCCAGGCCAAAGAATCCGCGCGCCGCCATCCATAGCCGGTGGCCCGCGCCGCCCGGGACCGGGTCGACCTGTCCGCGCGGGGGTCGGCGCCCGGCGCCGATCGTTGTGACCAGGCGAGTGGCCCACACGCTCCATGTCGCGGGCCGCAGGAACCAGGCCGGGTCTGGTCGGAGCCACAGCGAAGGAACAAGCGCCCACAGGAAGACGAGGTAGTCGAGCCGCACGGGCCGGGGGAGCCCGAACAGGACGGAGAGCTGGACGAGCGTGAGTGGGAGCGTGGCGAGCGTCAGGAGCGCGCCGATTGCGAGGAAGACGACGCCATGCAGTCGTGCCTTCGGGGCAAGGATCGGCAGGAAGGCAATGGGGATCCATTTCATCGCGACGGCGAGTGCCCAGAGGATGCCGCCCGTCCGTGGACCGGTGAACCGGGCCCCCCAGAGGACCAGGACCAGCACGAGGTTGATGTTGCCCGTGTCGAGGTTGGCGAAGGCCGGGAACGCGAGCAGGAGCGCCGTCACGGCCGTCGCGAGCGGGTGGCGGCGGTAGGCCCAGGTGACCGTCCATAGGAGGAGCACGATCGTCCCGCCGCGCCACACGAACCACGCCACGTCCCATGGCAGGAGGGCCCACGGGGCGAACACAGGGAGCAGCCACGGCGCGTAGACGTAGGGCATGAACGGGCTGGCGGGGTGGTACGGATCACCACCGTTGAGCCAGATTCGCACGGCGGCCCAGTAGGCGCGTGCGTCGACGCCGGCAAGCTCACCGCGCGCGAACATCCCTGCCAGCCCGATACCGCCGGCCAGCGCGAGCAGGAGGATGGCGAGCAGCCGGCGCCGGTCGTGAAGGCGCGAGACCTGGCGTCGAAGAGCGCGTCGAAGGACGCCGCCCCGCCTGCGCCCTGGGCGATCGGCGAGCCCATCCAGGCGCCACTCCGCGGACTCCGCCGGATGCCCCGATGCCATGTCAGGAGTATCGCATCGCGCCGAGTCCGCGGCGGGCGCGCCACCGCGTCGAGCGCGACCAGGTCGGGCGTGCCGCGCGCGTCACAGCCGCGGTGTCGACGCTGCACACGCCACGCATTGGAGAGCAGCCCGGTCGATGCGATCCGTGTCTTCGTCATTCTCGTGACGGCAGCCTCCGTGGTGGGCCTGGTCGCGGCGCGCATCCGGCTGCCGTACGTGGTGGGCCTGGTCCTCCTTGGGCTTGCGGCGGGCTACGTGCTCCCGGAGGCTTCGCGCGGGATCACCCCGCGACCTCGTGCTTGCCGTGCTGCTCCCGGGCCTGATCTTCGAAGCGTCCTTCCGGACGCCGCTCGAGCCATTCCGCTGGGCCGTCTCGCGGGTCGTGGTGCTCGCCGTGCCCGGCGTGATCCTCACGGCGGTCGTCGTCGCGGTGGTGGTCCACCTGGGCACCGGCATCTCCTTGAGATCGGGCCTCCTCGTTGGTGCGATGGTGTGCGCAACGGATCCAGCCTCCGTGGTCGCCACCGTAGACCGGCGAGATGCCACTGACCGGACGACCCCGCCGGGCGCCCTGTAGACCGGCGAGATGCCCACGATTGGACGACCCCGTTGGAGACAGCGACCTCGCCGCGCGACGCGCTCGGGTCGAGACGGCCCCTGATTCGTGCCGCCGGATCAGCCGATCCCGAGCGCCCGGGCGGCGGCTGCGGCGACGATCGCGACGAGCAGGCCGAGGAAGAGATTCCTGCGCCACGCAACGAGGGCCGCGCAGGCAAGCACCGCCACCGCCTCGATCCCGACGTGGAGCACGGGCCGGCCTCCTGCGCCCGTCGCCACAAGCACCTGCGACGCTGCGATGGCCCCGAGCACCGCCGGTCCGACGAGGCGGAGGTACTCGAGCGCACGCGGGGGCAGGCGCTCGAAGGCGGGCGCGAGGAGCGGGATCGCCCGTGCGGGGTAGGTCACCGCGAACATGAGCAGGGCGAGCCCGACCAGCCCGATGTTCACCTCGGGCTCCTCACGGGGCGAGGCCGTCGTCGGAGCGATTCGGCACGCTGAACGAGGCCGGGTCGGCGGGCAGCTCGTCGACCTCGGGGACCTTCGGGTCGCGGCGCGGGACCAGGAGTCCCACGACAGGCCCGAGGAAACCGCCAGCCAGGACGCCCGCGCGTGGATCGCTCGCGAGCCCCACGACGATAGCAATTCCTACGCCCGCGACGCCCGCCGCGACCTCACGCCGGGCGGTGGCCAGGCCCACCGCGAGCCCCGCCATCGCCGCCGGGAAGACGATGTCGAGGCCGAGGAGGCGCGGATCGGGCACGACCTGGCCTCCGAGGACTCCCGCGAGCGTCGCGAGGTTCCAGGGGATGAAGACCCCGCCGATCGCGGCCAGCCAGTAGCCGCGCCGGTCGGCGAACCCCAGCCGTCGGAAGTGGACCAGGCTGAGCGCGAACGACTCGTCGGTGAGGACGTGTGCCATCAGCGCCCGCTCGCCGCGCGATCGATCACGCAGCCACGGCCCCAGCGCGGCCGCGTAGAGGAGATGACGGGCATTGACGAGCCCGGTCAGGATCACGATCGCGGCCCACCCGAACCCGGCCCCCACCATCCCCGCGGCGAGGAACTGCGATGCCCCCGCGAAGACGATCACGGAGGATGCCATTGCCTCGATCGGGGAGAACCCGTTTGCTCGCGCGGTGAGCCCGAAGACGACGCCGAAGCCCGCGGCCGACGCCACGATCCCGAGCATGTCGAAAAGCAGGCGCCGGCGCGCCGCGCGGAGCGTGGAGGCGTCCGGCTCGGGACCGTGCCCGGGCGTCATCGACGTGGTCGGCCGCGGTGGGTGGTGATCCTCAGCGGAGCGCGGATTTCCCGCAGCGGTCGCACAGGACGTAGACCGCATGCTGGTCGCGTGCGTAGCCGGCCGCGTGGAGAGTGCCGCCGCAGCCGGCATGGTGGTAGGTCCACCAGCGCTCGCCCGGGTCCAGCGGTGAGGACTCGCCCGCGATCGTCACGTCGAGGCCCGAGTGGGCAGCAACGGTCGCGTCCACCGCCGCGGCGCGCTCGACCTCGGATTCGCTCGAGTACGGGTAGGACTGCGAGATGTTCGAGGTCACCGGGTCCTCCGCGGGCGGTGCGGACGTGGCGTCCGCCGCAGGTGATGCTGGTCCCGAGGCGAGTATCGCACGCGTCCATGGCCCCGGGCGCGGTGCCATCGGGCCGTTCCCTGCGGCCCGCGATCGTCAGGCCGGCGGTTCTCCCAGCGCCTGGCGCCAGGCACGCTCGAGCGCGTCGACGACGGGGACGGTCAAGTGCGCTCGGAGCGTCACCGCACACGCCACGTTCCAGCAGGCCATGATCGCGAGGCGCGGGTCCCACGGCGCCACCGCGTCGTCGATCAAGGCGATTGCCGTGTGCTGCAGTGCGCGGTCCGCCGAGGCTGGACGCACCAGGCGTACGAGGTCGCCGAAGGCGCCTGTCCGGTCTCCGCCGCCGAGACGCGCACCGAGCCGCCTGACGTCGAGTCCCGTGAGCCCCGAGGCGATCGCGACCACGACGGCCGGGAACAGCTCGCCCACGTCGCCGCGCTCTGCGCTGGTGAGCCGCGGCCCTTCGTACCACGCGAGCCAGAAGCCCTTGTCCACCCGCCCGCGGTACGGCTTCTCCGCGCGGAGCGCGCGGACGGCCGCATCGAGCCGCTGGAGGTCATCGATGGTTAGACGGCCGAGCCGCTCGAGCACCGCGGCCCGTGGCCCGGGCGCAAGCAGCGGATCGCGGCCCGACGAGCCTCTCACCAGGCCGCCGGGAGCCCGAGGGAGCGCGGATCGGTCGCCGCTGCCAGCGTGCCCCCGCGAGCGGGTCCGCCGCTCACCAGCTCGATCGCATGGGCATGCCCGAGCCCGCCGTCGAACGGCCCGCGAACGTCGAGGCGGTGCCCCATCGAGGCGAGCCCGGCAAGCAGCCCGTCACGGAAGCGCGGCTCGATGACGACCGTGTCCGGGGGCGCGAAATGGCGGGGCGACGCCGCGTGCCAGCGCGGCCCGGCGACGGCGGTCGCGACGTCCACGCCACCGTCCACCAGCGCCGACACGACCTGGGCGAAGATCGCCGGTTGCGCGTCGCCGCCCATCGACCCGTGGACCACCCACGGCCGGCCGTCGCGGAACAGCATGCCGGGCAGGAGCGTATGGAGCGTCCGCTTGCCGGGGGCCAGCACGTTCGGGTGGCCCGGGTCCAGGCTGAAGTAGCTCCCGCGATTCTGGTAGGCGATCCCCGTCGCCGGGTCGACGATTCCTGAGCCGAAGCCGGCGTAGTTCGACTCGATCAGGCTGACCGCGTTGCCGTCGCGGTCGACCACCGCCAGGTAGATCGTCCCGCCGCCGGGCGGGTTGCTCGCCGGTGGGGAATCTGCGGCCCGGCCGGCGTCGATCCGCCCGGCCAGCTCGGCCCCATACGCCGGGTCGAGCAGGCGATCGACCGGGATCGCGCCGAAGGCGGGATCGGTCAGGTGGGCGTCCCGATCCGCGAGGGCACGTTTCGTCGCCTCGATCCCGAGGTGGACCCAGCGCAGGTCCGGGCCGGCGGTGGCACCCCCGCCGCCCGGAGCGAAGTCCCCGGGGCCGGGCGCGGGCAGTGCCCGCAGGATGTTCAGGATCTCGAGGCCGACGACGCCCGCGCTGTTGGGTGGGTGCGTGGTGGCGGTCACGCCGCGGTAGTCGAGGGCAAGCGGCGTCTCCCACGTGGATGCGTGCGCCGCCAGGTCCGACCGTGCGCACGCGGAGCCGGCCGCCGCGAGCGCCGCGGCCTGGCGCGCCGCCAGGGCGCCTTCGTAGAAGTCACCGAGCCCGGCGGTCGCGAGCTGCTGCAGCGTGGCCGCGAGCGCGGGCAGGCGAACCCGTTCGCCCAGACGCCAGGGTCGCCCGGCGGGTCGGTAGACCGCGTGGAACCCAAGGGCCAGCGGGCCAAGCTCCACGTCGAAGACCCGTGCGGATCCCTCGACCGCCCGGGCGAAGAGCTCGTCTGCGGGGAAGCCATCCCGGGCCAGCTCGATCGCGGGGGCGAGCAACGCGGCCACGGGCAGACGGCCCCAACGGGCGTGCGCGTCGGCCCACGATCGGACTGCCCCCGGCACTGTGATCGTCAGGGGCCCGCGGAACGGGAGCGCCGAGAGCCCGCGGGCCCGTAGCGCGGTGGGATCGGCGTGGGCGGGAGCCCGGCCCGACCCGTTGAGCGCGACCTGGGTCCCCGCCGTTTCGTCCCACACGAGCCAGAACGCGTCGCCGCCAAGACCGCACGCCTCGCCCATGACCACCCCCAGGACGGCGTTCGTGGCAATCGCGGCGTCGACGGCGCTTCCACCGGCCCGGAGGATGCCCAGGCCGGCCGCAGTTGCCAGGTGGTGCGGCGCGACCACGGCCCCGGACCCGCCGCGAGCGAGCAGGGCGGGCGCAAGCGGCCGGTCGGGATCCATCTCACCGCATTCTAGGGCTGCTCCGCGCGCCCATGCCGGGTACCCTGCAGCGATGGCACGCTCCGTCTGGTCCGTCATCATGGGGACCCTGACGCTCCGATTCAGCACGGGCCTGACCGGCGCGATGCTCGTCTACTACCTGGCCGACCTGCCGAAGCACGGCGGCGAGCAGGTCTCTTCGATCACGGTGGCGATCTTCACGGCCTCGTTCTTCGCGGCCGAGCTGATTCTCTCGCCGCTGTTCGGACCGCTTGCCGATCGATTCGGCTACCACCGGATCATGCAGCTCGGTCCGGCCTTCGGGGCAGCCGCCGTCATCCTCACCGGGATCACGACGAACCTGTGGCTGCTCGGCGGCACCCGCTGGCTGGAGGGTGCCTCGACGGCGGCGAGCGTCCCCTCCATCCTCGGCTTCATCGCGATCGCCACCATGGGCGACGAGGGCCTGCGCGGGAAGGCGGTGGCTCGATTCGAGGCTGCAACCCTGGCCGGCCTCGGGGCGGGAATCGTGGCAGCGGGGCCGCTCTGGACCCTTCTCCATCGCGACGCGTTCTTCCTCAACGCGCTCCTCTACGGCGTCTCGTGGGCGATCTACCGGTTCGGCGTCGCCGATCCTCGAGCGGACCACGGAGGCCATGAGCACGAGCAGCGCACGAGCCTGGCGCGCTACCTGGAGATCCTGTCCGGCGCCCATGTCTGGCTGCTCGCGCCGACCTGGATCGCGGTGAATGCGGCCATCGGGCTCTGGACCTCCCAGTCGATCTTCCAGCTCGTCAAGGCGCCCGATCCGCGCTACGCCGACCAGCGCCTGATGGCAGGCGTGTCGCCCCTTCTCGTGAGCGCCGGGCTGGCCGTCGGCATGCTCGTGTTCCTCGCCGGCCTCGTCTACTGGGGGAATCGCTTCAAGAAGCTGCGCCGGACCACGATCATCTTCTACGGGCTCGGCGGCGGCGCTGCGCTCGTTGCCGCGGCCGTGGCGATCAACCACGGGGCGGGCATGCCCGTGATCCTGACGGTCGTCCTCATGGTGCCGGTGGTGGGAGGGCTGTTCGTGCTCGCGGGCGCCACGCCCGCGGCGCTCGGGCTGCTCGCGGACATGTCCGAGCCGTACCCACGCGACCGCGGCGCGATCATGGGGCTCTACTCCGTCTTCCTGGCCCTTGGCCAGATCACCGGCAGCATCGCGGGCGGCGTGGCCGCGGACGTAAGCGGAATCGACGGCCTGCTCGTGGCCACGCTGGTCATGCTCGCGATCGCCGTCCTGCCGCTCTGGCGGCTTCGGACGGTCGAACACCACCTGAGCTTCATCGGCCTGCCCGGGCCCGCGCCCGAAACGTAGACCGGGGCCCCGGGGCGGCATCGACGACCGGCGCCCGGCGGGAGGTCCACGCGCCCGGCGACGGAGACGGTCACAGCCATCCGTATCATGCGCAGATGCCCAACGTCGCGATCGTCACCGATTCTGCCTCGGACCTCCCGCTCCCGATCGCCGACGCGATGGGAATCCGGGTTGTGCCGCTCCTTGTCCGCTTCGGGGCGCACGAGTACCGGTCCGGCGTGGACCTCTCCACGGCGGACTTCTGGACCCGGATGCTCGCCCCGGACGCCCCCTTCCCGACGACCGCCGCGGCCGCGCCCGGCGCCTTCGCCGGGGCGTTCGCGGACGCGTTCGCCGCGGGAGCCGATTCGGTCGTCTGCGTGACCGTGGGCAGCCGGCTGTCCGGGACGTTCGCGAGCGCGGAGATCGGGGCGCAGCAGCATCCCGGCCGCGAGATCCACGTGGTGGACTCGACCTCGGCCTCGATGGGGACGGGTCACCTCGCGATGCTGGCCGCAGAGCTGGCGGCGGCCGGCCGGACCGGCGCCGCGATCGCGGCGACGATCCGCGAACGGGCCGCCGACCTGGATCTGTTTGTCGCCCTCGACACGCTCGAATACCTTCGCAAGGGCGGCCGCCTCTCCGCGGCGCGCGCCGCGATCGGGACGATGC
>Ga0302299_10001503_pt1 | contig 13991 bp, 12 predicted proteins | sample III_Fen_N3_4_FD_198795 | JGI IMG/M metagenome (GOLD analysis project Ga0302299, IMG submission 198795) | Peat permafrost microbial communities from Stordalen Mire near Abisko, Sweden - III_Fen_N3_4 | ecosystem: Environmental > Terrestrial > Soil > Wetlands > Permafrost | place: Sweden: Abisko... | reverse complement strand
GGGCGGTACCTCTGGGTCCAGCTCACGCTGACGGGTACGGAGCAAGTCACCCCGCGGGTGCGTGCCCTGCGGGTCGAGCGGCCAGGCCACCAGCTGCTCAACAGCCTGCCCCGGTCGTGGTCGCGGGACGACGCCGACGTCGACTTCCTCCATCGTTACCTCACCCCGATCGACGGGGTGCTGCACGAGCTCGACTGGCGGGCCGCCCAGCGGGCGATCCTGCTCGATCCGCGCTCGACGCCAGCGGAGGCGTTGCCCTGGCTGGCCAGCTTCGCCGGGCTGGTGCTCGACCAGCGCTGGTCCGACGACGCACGACGGACCCTGGTGGCCGAGGCGTACCGGCTGTACGCACGGCGCGGGACCAAGGCCGTGCTGATCAGGCTGCTCGAGATCTTCCTCGAGCGGCGTCCCGTGATCGTGGAGCAGTGGCAACTGCGCGGGCTGGGCGGCACGGTGCTCGGGACCGCGCCTGGCGGCCTCGCCGCACCGGTGGTCGGCGGATCGGCCTCCGCCACGGGGACCCTGGGTCGTTTCACGATCGGCGGGCGCCTGCCGGGAACCGACTCCTACCAGCTCTCCGCGCACCGGTTCACCGTGCTCGTCGCGGGGCGGCTCACTCCCGAGCAGCGGGACGTCGTGGACGGGCTGGTCGCAGCGCACCGCCCGGCTCACACGGTCGCCGACGTGTGCGAGCTGGGCAGCGGGATGCGCGTCGGTGAGCGGTTGCGACTCTCGCTCACCTCGTTCGTTGGCCCGACTGCTCGCTGGAACCCGGCGATCGTCGGCCAGACCCGCGTGAGCAGCGACGGCATCGTGGGCACGCCTGCCGTGGGTGCGCGGCTCGGCGAGTCGAGCGTTGCGGGGACGGTGAGAGTCGGATGACCGAGCTGACCATCTCCAGGCTCACGGCCACGGTCCGCCCGGCGCCTGGTGCTGTGGACCAGTCGGGCCGAGTCGACCGGCTGCTCCATCGGCTGGCCGGAGAGCGGCTGGAGGCTGGGCTCGCTCTGTGGGCACTCCCCTCGGGGGAATGGTGCCTACGCCGGATCGACGCGACGGTCGCCCTCGACCTCGACGAGCCGGACGCACGGCTGGAGACCGTGTGGGCGGACACCCTGCTCGAGTCCATCGCTCGGCAGGTGCGGACCCCGTCCGCCGACGTCGTCCATTTCGCTGATCGCCGGGACGCGGTCTACGACCTGGTCGCATCGGTGGCTGCCCGGCGAATCGAGCGCGCGTGGGCCTGGCAGCAGGTGGGCATCCTGTCCGCTTCGGACCCCAGTCCCGAGACCGATCCGGCCGGCGCAGTCCTGGCCGTGCTCGGACGATTCCCCGAACATGCGGTGCACGCAGTCGTCGCAGCGGCACGCCGACCCGGTGTGGTGGCCCTGCACCGGATGTTGGGGACAGCGGGCTGGGACCGGCTCGCCGGGTTGACGGCTGCAGGGGCCGCGGGCGCACTGGGTTCTGCTGCGGCACTGGGTTCTGCTGGGGCACTGGGTTCTGCTGGGGCACTGGGTTCAGCCGGCGCGACGACCGTGGAGCCATTGCGCGGCGAACGGACAGCCGGGTTCCTCGCGGGTCGCCCACCTTCGGAGATCAAGCAGCGGGCGGCCCGCCTGGTTGCCGGCTCGTCCTTCGCTGGCGCCGTGTCGAGCAGCGGTCTGCGGCCCGGCGCGGAGGCGGTGCGGGCCTGGGCTGTGATCGTGGTTGCCGAGTCGGACCCCGCCTCGCTGCGCTGGGACCGGGCCGGCCAGGTCCTCGACGCCGTCCAGGGCCTGCTCGTGCCGGTCGCCGCCGCGGTCGGCCTCGTCCGACCCGGTTCGTCGGGCGAGCAACGCGAGCAGGGCGGGTCGAGTGGGCCGAGTGGGCCGCTGGTCGGGTCCCGGGACGGCGACGAGGAGCCAGCAGGGACGTCCTCCGCGGAGTCGCCGGGCGGTCCCGAGCAGGTCTCGCGACCGGAGGCACGGACGGCGTGGGGTGGGCTGCTCTTCCTGCTCGCCACGGCCGAAGCTGCCGGTGTGCCCGACCGGGTGCTTGCGGACGAGAGACTGCGCGCCCGCACGCTGCGCTGGACCCTGCACTCGCTGGCCCGGCGGCTCGTGCCACTTGCCGCGGACGACCCGGCGGCTCTTGCGTTCGCCGGGTTGCCGCCGTCGGCCGAGGTTCCGGACGGGCCCGTGGCCACGGAGGACGAGGTCACCGCTCTCGAGGAGTGGGCGACCCGCTGGGCCGAGGTCGCGGCTGCGCGCCTTGGTCGACCCGCTGACCCGTACGCCGGCGACGAGACGGCGTTCGACGTCGTCGGTCGAGTCGCCCGGCGCCCGGCCGAGATCGTCGCGGACCCGGGATGGATCGAGGTGCTGCTCAGCCTCGAAGCCGTCGACCTCGACATCCGCCGGGCGGGGCTGGACATCGACCCGGGGTGGGTGCCCTGGCTCGGAGTGGTTGTGCGGTTCAGCTATGGCTGAGCTGATGTTCGCAGCGAACCCGCTGGCCGGCGCGGGCCTGTCGGCGCGTGCCGCCGACGTGGCCCGGCGGGTCGCCGACGTCGTGCAGACGCACTGCAGCACCGGGTCCGGTGCTGCTGAGACGGTCGCCTTCCTCCGTGAGTGGGCCGACAGCAACGGCCCGGGCTACGAACCGCAGGTGGGGCCGCTGGACCTGCTGGCGATGCGCTTCGACCTGACCCCCGAGGAGTGCGACCTGGTCCTGCTGGCGGGTCTGCCCGACGAGCACGAAGGCGTTGCCTCGACGATGCGTAGCCTCCACCCGCTGGCAGAGCCGTGGCCCACCGTCGGGCTGGCCGCGCTGGTCCTTGGCGGGACGGGTGCGGACCGGGTGCAGCTGCGCGGTCTGCTGAGCGACGGTGCAGCGGTGCGGCACCGGCTGGTGCACGTGGTGAGCGGTCCCTGCTGCTGCCGGATCGGCTCTGGGACGCACTGCACGGGTACGACGCGTGGCCCGCCGACCTGCCGCGGGTCCTCGTCGATCCGCCACCGCCAGGACTGGCCAGCTGGTTGCGGACCGACCAGGCCTCCGCGGCGATCCGCATCCTCCGCGAGGACCGCAAGGCGGTGGTAATCGTCCAGGACGACGACGAGACGGTGGGCCGGGCCCGTTGCTCGGCCCTGGCCAGAGCGGCGGGTCGTGAGCTGGCTGCCGCCCGCATCGGAGTCGGCGACGGGCCGCGCATCGCCCTCCTCGCCGCCCATGCCGCCGCGCGGGGAGCAGTCGCGATGATCGTGGCTGCCCCGCCGGTGGACGGTTCGGCCGACCGGCTGGCCGTCGCAGACGCCCCCGGCGCGATCCTCGTGTGCGCCGCGCCGGGGGCAGTCCGCGCAGCACCCGACCGCGCCGTCCTCGCTCTGGTCGCGGGGCCAGTCGGCGCGCACGAGCAGCTGACTGCCTGGCGTGCCGCTGTCCCGGCTCTGGCCGGGCAGGCCTCGATGCTGGCGGCCCGGCATCCGCTCGACCCCGCGGTGACGGCACAGCTGGCCATCGACGTGCGCGAGCTCGGACGCGATGTCGGCCTCGCGGACGTGTCCGCCCTGATCCGGACGCGCGCCGCCGCCTCGTTGCCCACGGGGGTGCAGCTGGTCACGCCACGAGTTCCGTGGGGCCATCTGGTGCTCCCGGCGGAGAGTGCGCTCCAGCTGCGTGACGCGGTGACCCGGCTGGACCACCAAAGCGTCGTCCTCGACGACTGGGGGCTGCGCGAGCGGGCGCACGCGTCTCGGGGCGCGCGACTGCTGCTCACCGGTCCACCCGGCACCGGCAAGTCGCTGGCCGCGGCAGCGGTCGCCACCGCGGCTCAGACGGACCTGCTGATCGTGGACGTCTCCAGGGTGGTCTCGAAATGGCTCGGCGAGACCGAGAAGAACCTGGCCGCAGCGTTCGAGGCAGCGGAGCGAACCCAGTCGGTGCTGCTGCTCGACGAGGCAGACGCGCTTTTCGGGGCCAGGACAGAGATCTCGGATGCGCACGACCGGTACGCCAACCTCGAGACCGCGTACTTGCTCCAGCGGCTCGACCGGTTCGAGGGCCTGGCGATCCTGACGACCAACCTGAGAGCGAACATCGACGGAGCCTTCATCCGGCGGATGGACTTCGTCGTCGAGTTCCCGCTCCCGGACGAGTCCGGGCGGGTCGAGCTGTGGACGCGGCACCTGCCGAGCTCAGGTCTCGCCGACGACACCGACCCGACCGCTCTGGCTCGCTTGTACCCGGTCCCGGGTGCCTGGATCCGCAACGCGGCGGTGGCTGCCGCGTTCGGCGCAGCCGCGGAGCGCGGCCGCATCACCCAACAACACCTGGTTACCGCTATGCGCCGGGAGTACGCGAAGGTCTCGCTGCCCTTCCCCGGCGAACCCCCGAGGAGACGACATGAACCGGTGTGACGACGACGCGACGCCCACGACGACGGGCGCGAAGACACCGTGCGACTGCGAGGGGTGCCGAGGCGGTGACCTCCCCGTCAACCCGTTCGTGGCGTTGCGGGTTGCGTACGGGATGCTGCTCGGCGAGGACGACTTCCGGGTCCTGATGGGTTCACCGCGTGGCAAGCAGATGCTCCACTCGGCCTGGTTGCACGGCACCGGTGTCGTCTGGGGCTACGAGGTCACCCGCAGCGGAGTCTGGGACGTCAAGGTCTCGGCCGGCCTCGCCCTTGACGGGATCGGCCGCGAGCTGATCAACGAGGCGACCCAGTGCCTCGACGTCCGGGACCTGGTCTCGTCCAAGCCGAAGCAGACCGAGCAGGACTGCAGCTCGTGGACCGTCGAGGCCTGCCTGGTCGCCGAGTTCGACAGCTGCCTCACCGCACCGGTGCCCACGTTGGCCGACCCGTGCGACGTCACCCGCAAGCACGACGACTTCTCCCGGGTCGTCGAGCGGGCCCGCCTCTCGTTCCGTCCTGGCTGTTGCCCTCGCCCGGTCCGGCCGTACCACCGGATCCGGGTACTCCTCGGGCTGGCCGACGTCGGCACGGACGATCCCGCCGGCCAGCAGGCCCTGGCGGGTCGGCGCAAGGCCGCGGCCGCTGCACCCGACGAACGAGCCGAGGTGCTCGTCCACGTCTTCCGCCGGCTCGCCGCGCTCGATGCCGCCGAGCTCAGGCCGGCAAGCGAGTCGGGTGACTGCTTCCTGACGCTCTTCCCGGTGACGGAAGAGGAGTCGGCGGTCGTGCTGGCCTGCGTCGAGATCGACGTGCGCGAACGCGACGGCTGCCCGGAGATCACCGACGTCCGGATCGACTCGGCCGTCCGGACGACCCTGCTGCCGACAGCGACGATCCAAGAGCTCGCCTGCGGGCTGGCGGCGGGTCTGATCACCGACGATCGGGGCCATGACGATGCGGGCGGACCTCGCGTCATCGGCGAGCGGGTCGAGCTGAGCTCCGACGGTCGCCGCCTCGTCCTCCCGGTGACGGCAGCACTGGCCAGGGGGTCGGTGCCGGGCAGTGTCGGCATCACCTCGCTGTCAGCGGACAAGGCCGGTGGCTGGGTGGTCGAGGACATCTACGACACCAAGTACGACGAGGGCCAGCAGGCGATCGTCGTCGACCTGGCCGACCGGCCGGTCAACCATCTCGTCCGGGTCGTGGTCCGCGGCACCGGTGCGAAGCCAGTCATGGGCGCTGCTCCGCCGGTCCCGTTGGCCGGCCTTGTCGGCGGACCCCCTGGCAACGAGCACGACGGCCACGACGCCGTGTGGACCTTCGACCACGTCGTGGCGGCGCAGGACGACAGCGACAAGGAGGCAGGCCGATGACGTCGACATTCTCCGGCGCCGCGGGGTGGGGCTCCGCGTCCGGCCCGACGACTCCGGGAGCTGCCACGGTGTCGGGCGACATCACCGCGCTGAACCCGGTCGACGGACTGTTCCTGCGGGCCGAGCACCTGCGCACCATCGAGTCGTATGCGCGCGACCTGGTCTGGGCCGTCGGTATCGGCTCCGGTACCGGTGCCGTGTACGGGTTCCACGTGACCCTCGACCTGACCAAGCCGGCGCTGAACGTGCAGCCTGGTCTGGCCATCAGCCCGGTCGGGCAGCCACTGCGGTCGTCGACGACCGCAGTGGTTTCGCTCGACGCGAAAGACTTGCCCGCCATAGGCAACAACGGGTTCTGGGTGATCGAGGTGACACCGGCCTGGTGGCCGTTCGGCGAGGAGAAGGTCTACGGGAACCTCTGCGACGAACCATGCTCGGGCTCGGACTCGGCGATCCGTCCGTGGATCGCGGAGGGGGTCACAGTCCGGCTGCGGGCTGACGACCTGCCCGGGCTGGCCGAGGTCCAGCCTGGCCACCGGCGCAACTGGCTCGCGTCGCAGTACTTCGAACGCGAGCGACGGCAGGGGTACCCGTGGCTGGTCCCGAGCCAGGGACCGAGCGCCGTCGCGTCGATCCTGTCGCACGACTGGACCGACGGGATCGGGCAGCCGGTCGGCACCGCCGTCCCCATCGGTGCCATCCAGCTCGTCAACGACGTGTGGACGCTGGACGTCTGGACGGCACGTCGCGACGTCGGGGGTCCACCTGCCGACAGCGCTTGGCGGTCGAGGCTGGCGATGCGGCCCTGGAACGTGTTCATGGCCCAGATCCTCCAGTTCCAGGACCAGCTCAGCTCGCTGCACTTCGACGACGCACTACCGCCGAAGGACGAGGCGGTCGACGCACGGGACGCCTTCGCCGAGGAGTTCATCGCCAAGATCAAGGACACCCCGGTCGGGCGCTGGTCCGACTTCAAGAGCTTCGTGGCCCACTACCGGGACGCGGCGGCACAGCTGGCGCTCTCCGCCGCCGGGGAGTCCCTGAGCGAGCGTGGATTCGATGAGCTTCCCCCGGCCGGCTTCATCGTGGGATCCGGGCTCGGACGCGACTCGCGCAAGCAGCTCGAGTCCTTCTTCGGCAAGGGAGTCAGGCTGCGCATCTGCCTGGCTCGGGCTGACGCGATCGCCACGGAGGTCGAGGAGGCACAGCAGCTCGACCGCATCCCGCTGCAGTCCCAGTACGGAGTGGTCGACGTCGACATCCTCGTACCTGACCGGCTGGCCGACCTCCCCGGCACCCGGACCGAGGACTACGGCTGGGCGGCCTTCGTGCGGCGCCGGTTGGTCGACTGCGAGGGATCGGCTGCAGCGGCCGACGACCTGGTCGACGTGTACGTCGTCAACGTCGAGCAGCCCGGCGAGATCCCGGCCGCCGTGGTCGACATGTTCAAGAAGGCTGAGCTTCCTCCGGGGGTCGTCTCCATCGGCCAGCTGGCGTACCCGGCCGGTGGGTGGGAGTTCCCCGGTGGCGAGCTAGCGGCCAAGGTCGCCCAGGCCGGCCCGTTCGTCGGGATGCTCGCGGTCACGGCCGACGAGCAGCGGGGCCCGCTGATGGCGTTGCGGGCCCACCTGTTCGCTGCCTCGTTGGACGCACAGGCGGGGGAGGTCCTGGTCCAGGTGGTCGTGCCGGTCAAGCCGTTCGCCGACGCTCTCGTCGCCCTCGTCCAGACTCAGTTCGTCTGAGGCAGACGAGGGTGCGGAGGCGTTCTCGAGTCTGGGAGGGACTGCACATGCACTGCGAGGGGTTGCCGTGAGCGGGGTGAGCCGGCCCCAGGTCGGCGTGTGCATCCTGCGCGTCGAATCGGCGCCCGGCCAGCTGCTGATCACGATCACCACCAACCGGAACCTGGACCGCAACTTGTTCTCGGCACGGCCGGAGCTGGCCCAGCGGTTCGCCGACCCCGAGGCGGCGATCGAGGTGGCGGAGGAGTTCTTGCGCTCCTTCGGCTGAATGGGGCAAGCGGCTGAATGGGGCACGCGGCGGCGATGGTTGGGCCGGGGCTGCTGGGGGTACTGATACGCGGTGACACCGCGGTGACGCAGGGTCACTACGTTGCGTGACACTCGTCGTTCGTGGCACTCATCCGAAACAGGGGATCGGACATGGCCGCTCAACCAGCGAATCCGGCCGGGCCAGCTCGAGGTGACCGACCGGTGGTTCACCTGTTCGAGGGTCCGTACGTCACGTGCGGCGGGCAGCGGTTCGCCGTACCCCAGGGGAGCAAGCGGCTGCTCGCGTTCGTGGCGCTGCGTCGAGGACGGGTCGAGCGGCCCTATGCCTCGGGTGCGCTCTGGCCGTTCGGCGACGACGTGCGCGCAGCCGGCAACCTGCGCTCGGCGCTGTGGCGGCTGCGCCGTTCGGGCATAGACGTGCTGGACGCCGACAAGTGGTCCCTCACCCTCGCCGAGGACGTGGCCGTCGACGTCCACGTCCACGCGGACTGGGCCAGCCGGCTGATCCACGGGACGCCTGCCTCTGACGACCTTTCGCTCTCGCGCCTACCCTCTGGCGCACTCGACCTGCTTCCGGGCTGGTACGACGACTGGGCGATCGTCGAACGAGAACGGACGCGGCAGCGGATGCTCCACGCGCTCGAAGCGCTGAGCCGGGCCCTGTCCGACCTGGGCAGGCACGCTGACGCGGTCGAGGCCGCCATGACTGCGGTGGCAGCCGAGCCGCTGCGCGAGAGTGCCCAGCGGGTCCTGCTGGAGGCGCATCTGTCTCAAGGCAACCGGGCCGAGGCCGAGCGCGCCTACCTGTCGTTCCGTTCGCTCATGCGGGCAGAGCTCGGCACCGAGCCGTCAGCTCAGATCGCCGCCCTGCTGGCTGCCGCCCAGCGAGAGCCGCTCGCAGCCTCTCAGTAGGCCGCTCGCGGGTGGGCCACTGCTCGAAGATCCGAGCGAGCTCGGCGGGCGGGGCGATGCCGAGCTCGCTCTCCAGCAGGTCGCGGTAGGTACCGAAGCTCCGCCAGGCCTCGCAGCGGTTTCCTTCCGCCAGGTGCGCATCGATCAGTGCCCGCTGTGCGCTCTCCCGAAGCGGCTCCACGCTCACCGCTGTCAAAGCCGCCTCGACGGCGTCCCCAGGACGATCAGCCAGGACGAGCAGCTGCGCCAACGCGTCGATCGCCTGCAGGAGCAAGTGCCGGAGCCGCTCCCGCTCCAGCAGCACCCAGTCGTCGTACCACCCGGGAAGCAGGTCGAGTGCGTGCAGTGCTACCGCTCTCAGGTTCAGGTCCTCGGCTTCGGGCTTGCCGGCGACGAGCCGGTCGGCCCAGGCGCGCACGCCTTCGAGGTCGACGCTCAGGGTCGGATGCAGCGACAGCGAGCAGGTGTCGGCGTGCAGCACCCGAAGGTCGGCGACCCGCAGTCGCCACATCGCCGAACGCAGGTTCCCCGCAGCCCGGTGCGCCTCGACGTCCGGCCACAGGGTTGTGGCCGCCTGTCGGCGGTCGACGCACCTGCCGTTCAGAGCCACGAACGCGACGAGCCGCTTGCTGCCCTCGGGCACGGGCACCCGACGACCGGCGACCACGACGTGCGGTCCACCCAGCAGGTTCAGCGTGGGTGCTTCGGTCTCGGCTTCGGTGAGCGTCACAGTGACCCCCGTCGTGTCGTGCGTCCTGCCAACGGCGCTGCGGGGAACGCTAGGGGGCGCACGTCACGCCGCCGTCTCGGGGCCGTCACCCGATCTGGCGCATTGCGAGCTGGCTCAGTGGGGCATCCGCAGAATCGGCTTGATGACCGCGCCTGCGTAGGACGCCGCCAAGGCGCTCTCGATGTCGGCCAGCTCGAACCACTGGACCAGCCGGTCGAACGGGAACCGACCTTGCTGGTAAAGGTCGATGATCGTCCCGATCAACGCCTGGCTCCGCCCGCTCCCTCCCAGGACACCGATGATCCTCTTGCCCCAGAGCGTGCTCAGATGGTCGAGGCTGAACTCGGCGCCAGCGGGGGCGCCCCCGATGAGAACGCACGTTCCAAGCATTCCCACTGAGTCCACTGCCTGACGGACCACAGAAATCACGCCGGTGCACTCCAGTGAGTAGTCGGCAGGCCCGGCGCAGATCCCGTGAATCGCTGCCACCGCGTCGTCGGTGGATGCGTCGATGACGTGAGTTGCACCCAGCTCCCGAGCCAGCGCAAGCCTTGCGGGAACCCGGTCGACGGCAATGATCGTCGTTGCGGGACTGCACCGGGCCGCCATCACTGCCGCCAGCCCGACGGTTCCCGCGCCGTACACGACCAGACTCGAGCCGGGCTGCGGTCTCAGGGTGTTCAGCACGGCGCCGGCTCCGGTGGAGACGCCGCACGCCAGTGGGCCCATGAGCTCGAGCGGAACGCCGTCGGGAACTCGCACCAGAGCGGAAGCCGTGGTCAGCGCGTGCGTCGCGAAGGAGGACTGGCCGAAGAAGTGGCTTGCCAGCGGTGACCCGTCGGTCCGGTGAAGCGCCGTCGGACCGTCGAGCCGATGTCCGGCCACCAGGGCCTCACCCAGGCGCGCACAGTACCGAGGCTCGCCGTCGAGGCAGTTGCGACAGAGCCCGCAGAAGGGCCACCCGATGACCACCCGGTCGCCCTCGGTGAAGGTCTGCACATCCGGTCCTACCGCGGTGATGACTCCTGCGCCTTCGTGCCCGAGCACGCCCGGGAACGGGAACGGCAGATCGCCATGGCGAGCCAGCCCATCCGTGTGGCAGATGCCGGTGGCCGCCACCTCGACCAGGACCTCACCTGGGCCTGGGTCATCGACCGTGACCTCCTCGACGATGAACGGGCCGTCGAGCTCGCTGACGACGGCCGCGATCGCTCGCACGGCTCGTCGTCCTCAGAAGGGGTACTGCGGTGGCTCGGCGCGGACCGTGACCCACTGTGTGTCGGTGAACGCCTCGACGTTCGCCGCCGGACCGCCGAAGCGCGAACCGGTGCCGGAGGACCCGACGCCGCCGAACGGGATGTTGGCCTCGTCGCTCACGGTCTGGTCGTTGATGTGCACGATGCCCGTCGGGATCCGATCAGCAACGGCCAGGCCGCGCATGACGTCCTTGGTGACAATTCCGAGCGCCAGCCCGTACTCCGTGTCGGCGGCGAGCTGGACCGCTTCGTCGATCGTGGCGAACTTCACCACGGGGGCGACCGGACCGAACACCTCCTCGGCGAACGCGGCTGACGTCGTCGGACCTCCGGCCAGAACGGTGGTAGAACAAGCCTTCGTACGAACCGCCTGCGGCGAGCTTGGCCCCGGCGCTCTGGCTGGCCGTGACCAGGCCGTGGATCTTGTCCCGCTGGCCCGCGTCGATGACCGGCCCGAGCGCGACCTGGTCGGTGGCCGGGTTGCCGACCGGGAGATGAGCGGCCTTGGCTGCCAACCGCTCGACGTAGTCGTCGAAGAGCCGCTCGTGGACGATGTGCCGTCCGGTGGTCATGCACACCTGACCCTGGTGGAAGAACGAGCCGAACGCCGCAAGAGTCACTGCCTGGTCGACGTCGGCGTCGTCGAGCACCACCAAAGCCGAGTTGCCGCCGAGCTCGAGGTGGGCGCGGGTCAGGTGCCGCGCCGCCACCTCGCCGACCCGGCGGCCGGCAGCAGTCGAACCGGTGAACGAGATCACGTGCACGTGTGGGTCACTGATCAGCGCCTCGCCGATCGCCGGCCCGCCCGGCAGCATCTGCAGGACGCCCGGAGGCAGGCCGGCCTCCTCGAAGATCCGAGCCATCGTTACCCCGCCCGTGACTGCGGTACGTGAGTCCGGCTTGAGCACCACGGAGTTGCCCAGCGCGAGGGCAGGGGCAACCGAGCGGATACCGAGAATGATGGGGACGTTGAAGGGGGAGATCACGCCGACGACGCCGACCGGCTTGCGCCGTGCGAGCGACAGGCGAGGCTCCTCGCTCGGGATCAGCTCTCCGTACGCGCGGCTCGGAAGGGAAGCGGCCTCGTAGCACTCCTGGGCTGCGACGTGGAGGGCGAAGCCAGCCATCGGCGGGATCGTGCCGACCTCGCGGATGTTCCACCACGAGATCTCGTCGGCGTACTCAGCCCACAGGTCGCCGGCTTTGCGCAGCACGGCCGCGCGCACCGGGTAGGGGGTCGCAGCCCAGGCGGTCTGCGCGGCGGCCGCGCTCGCAGCGGCCGTCGCCACGTCGTCGCTCGTCGGGTTGCCCATCCGCGCCAGCTCGTTGCCCGTGGCCGGCTCGACGACCGGGTAGTCGCCACCTGAGGCTTCGACCCACTGCCCGCCGACGAAGATCTTGCCGCTCCACAGACTGGCGTCCATCAGACTCACGGCAGGCTCCCTTGTCCGCCGGCGGCTCAGCGCCTACCGGAGCCGGCGGCTCAGCGCCCACCGGAATTGTGCCGACGGTACGAGCCGTGGTGGTTCCAGTCAAGGGTCTGAGCATCCCCGTGAACGGAACGCTTCTCACTCGCGTCCGGTGGGTGGCCGGTAGCCCATCCGCAGCGAGATCTCCTGCACTGTCCGTCGTAGCGGAGTCTCGAGGCGCGCAAGGATCGACGTCGCCGAACCGTTCCACATCGACAGGTGCACGGCGACGTTCGCCGCTGCGACGACCGTCCCCGAGCCGTCGCGTACCGGGGCGGCGATCGACCGGAGTCCGGGCGCGAGCTCCTCGTCGTTGATGGCCACCCCGGATTGCCGGATCTGCCGCAGCGAGGTCAGCAGCGCCTCTCGGGCGGTGATGGTGTGCGGCCCGCGACGGGCCAGGTCGGTGCGCTCGAGCAGGATCTTCAGCCGCTCGGGTGACTGGTTCGCGAGCAGGATCTTGCCCATCGAGGTGCAGTACGCAGGAAGCCGAGAACCCACGTGCAGGTTGAGATTCATGCTGAACTTGCCCTCGCGCATGCTGCGCCGACGGTCCACCAGGACGATGTCCGTACCGTCGAGAACCGCCAGGCTGACGGTGTAGCCGGTCTCGTCCGAAAGTGCCTGCAACGGGCGACCGGCCACGCGGGTGATCTCCATCGAGTTCACCGCTGCGAATCCCAGCTCGACCACGCGCGGGCCGAGCCGGTACTTGCGGGAGTCCTCGTCCTGCTGCAGGAAGCCGAGGGCGGCCAACGTCGCGACGTACCGGTGGGTCGTGCTCTTGTTCAGCTCAACGTCGCGGCACAGATCGGCGATGCCGAGCACCGGCCGGGCCTCGGTGAAGGCGGACAAGATCGCCAGTCCACGCTCGAGGGACTGGGACAGACCCGAGCTTGCCGTGGAGCCTTCTTCGCTCTGTTCCCGATCGTTGATACCCATGTTCCGAATACTAGAACCAAGGTCTTGACGGTGTGGAGGGTTGCTTCTAGGTTTCGCGCTCAACCAGCCCCAGCGCAATCAACCCCTGCGCAATCAACCCAGCGCAAACAACCCAACGCGGAGGTGCCCGTGGACAGTCAGCCTGAGCCCACTCCACTCGAATCCGGTCTGACCCGCCGGCAGATCCTTCGCTCTGCGGGCCTCGGCGTCGCCGGCCTCGCCGTCGGTGCCCCGCTGCTCGCAGCCTGCAAGGGCAGCTCGGGGTCGGCCACCAGCAGCAGCGGCGGGACGCTCAAGATCGGGTTCGTCAGCCCGCGGACCGGGCCGGCGGCCGGGTTCGGGGAGCCGGACGAGTACGTCCTCGGGCTGGCCCGCAAGGCTTTCGCCAGCGGCGTGACCGTCGGCGGGAAGCACTACGACGTCACCATCATCGACAAGGACGGTCAGTCGGACCCGGCCCGCGGTGCCCAGGTCGCCAACGACCTGATCCACTCCGACCAGATCGACCTGATGCTCACGACGTCGACGCCGGAGACCGTGAACCCGGTCTCGGACGCCTGCGAGGCGGCCGGCATCCCGTGCGTGTCCACGGTCGTGCCGTGGGAGGCGTGGTACTTCGGTCGCGGCGCGAAGCCCGGCGCTCCGTCGCCGTTCAAGTTCACGTACCACTTCTGCTTCGGGGTAGAGCAGTTCTTCAACGCCTACACCACGATGTGGCCGCAGGTTCCGACGAACAAGAAGATCGGGGTGCTCTGGCCGAACGACGCGGACGGCAACGCGATCCGCGGAGCCCTGGGCCCGATGCTCAAGAAGGCCGGCTACACGGTGGTCGACCCGGGTGCGTACTCGGACGGGACCAACGACTACTCCGCGCAGATCGCCAAGTTCAAGGCCGAGG
>Ga0302299_10001502_pt1 | contig 13994 bp, 13 predicted proteins | sample III_Fen_N3_4_FD_198795 | JGI IMG/M metagenome (GOLD analysis project Ga0302299, IMG submission 198795) | Peat permafrost microbial communities from Stordalen Mire near Abisko, Sweden - III_Fen_N3_4 | ecosystem: Environmental > Terrestrial > Soil > Wetlands > Permafrost | place: Sweden: Abisko... | reverse complement strand
ATGATGGAGGCGATCGACCGTCCCGACGAGATGTCGCCGTTCGCGCCGCGCATCATCTCGATCCAGATCCCGGTCGACAAGATCGGCGAGGTCATCGGGCCGAAGGGCAAGATGATCAACCAGATCCAGGACGAGACCGGCGCCGAGATCACGATCCAGGACGACGGCACGATCTACATCGGTGCGACCGACGGCCCCAAGGCCGAGGCCGCGCGGGCGCAGATCAACGCCATCGCCAACCCCCACATGCCGGAGATCGGCGAGCGCTACCTGGGCACCGTGGTCAAGACCACGACGTTCGGCGCGTTCATCTCCCTCATGCCGGGCAAGGACGGCCTGCTGCACATCTCCAAGCTGCGCAGCCTCGCCGGCGGCAAGCGCGTCGAGAACGTCGACGACGTCGTGTCCATCGGCCAGAAGGTGCTCGTGGAGATCTCCGAGATCGACGCCCGCGGCAAGCTGTCGCTGTCGCCGGTCGAGGACGACGCCGAGGCCGCTCCGGTCGAGGCCGACGCGAGCGACGAGGCCTGATCGTCTCGATGACGAGCTCACGCACCACCGCACCGGGCGCACGGCACAGCCGTGCGCCCGGTGCGCGTGAGCAGGCCACCGGCTCAACCCGCACGCTGCTCGTCGAGGACGGCGCGCGCGTCAAGCGCACCGTCCTCCCGGGCGGGCTGCGCGTGGTCACCGAGAACATCCCGGGCGTGCGCTCCGCGGCGTTCGGCATCTGGGTCGGCGTGGGCTCGCGCGACGAGACCCCGGCGCAGGCCGGGGCCGCGCACTACCTCGAGCACCTGCTGTTCAAGGGCACGTCGCGTCGCTCCGCGCTCGACATCTCGGCCTCGCTCGACGCCGTGGGCGGCGAGATGAACGCGTTCACCAGCAAGGAGTACACCTGCTTCTACGCACGTGTCCTCGACGCCGACCTGCCGCTCGCGGTCGACGTGATCAGCGACCTCGTGACGTCCGCGCTGCTGCGCGCCCACGACGTCGAGTCCGAGCGCGACGTGATCCTCGAAGAGATCGCGATGCGCGACGACGACCCCGGCGACCTCGTGCACGAGGAGTTCGCCGATGCGATGTTCGGGCCGACCCCGCTCGGGCGCCCGATCCTCGGCACCATCGAGACCATCGAGTCGATCACGCCCCGCGCCATCCGCGGCTTCTACAAGCGCCGGTACCGCCCCGAGAACATGGTCGTGTCGGCCGCCGGCAACGTCGACCACACGACCGTGGTGCGCCTGGTGCGCAAGGCCTTCGGCGCGGCGGGCTTCCTCGACGGCGACGCCGAGCCGTCCCTCCCGCGAACCGGGGACTTCCGCACCCGCGGCGCCGGCGACGTCCGCGTGCTCACCAAGACCACCGAGCAGGCCAACGTCGTGCTCGGCGTCCCCGGCATCGCGCGCGACGACGAGCGGCGCTTCGCCCTCGGCGTCCTCAACGCCGCGCTCGGCGGCGGCATGAGCAGCCGGCTGTTCCAGGAGATCCGCGAGAAGCGCGGCCTGGCCTACTCCGTGTTCTCCTTCGCCTCGCACTACGCCGACACCGGCATGTTCGGCGTCTACGCCGGCTGCATGCCGAAGAAGGTCGACGACGTCCTCGAGATCTCGCGTGACGAGCTCGCCAAGGTGGCCGCCCACGGGCTGACCGCCGACGAGCTCGCGCGCGGCAAGGGCCAGGTGCGCGGCGGTCTCGTCCTCGGGCTCGAGGACACCGGCTCGCGCATGTCGCGCATCGGCAAGGCCGAGCTGCTCGCGGGCGACCTCTGGTCGACCGCCGACGTGCTCGCCGCGATCGACGCCGTCACGGTCGACGACGTCCGCGAGATCGCCGGGGGCCTGCTCGAGGTCACGCCGACCCTCGCGGTCATCGGGCCGTTCGACGCCGACCGAGACTTCTCCTCCGCCGTCGCCTGAGAGGACCTGCCATGACCACGCGCGTGGGCGTCATCGGTGCACTGGGACGCGTCGGCTCCTCGATCGTCGAGGCCGTGCAGGCGGCTCCCGACCTCGAGCTCACCGCCGCCGTCGACAAGGGCGACTCTCTCGAGACGCTCGTCGCCGCCGGCTGCGAGGTCGTCGTCGACTTCACCCATCCCGACGTCGTCCTCGGCGACGTCGAGTTCCTGGTGGCGCACGGCATCCACGCGGTGGTCGGCACCACCGGCTGGGACGACGCCAAGCTGGTCCAGGTACGCCGCTGGCTCGAGGCCTCGCCCGCGACGGGTGTCCTCGTGGCGCCGAACTTCGCCCTCGGCGCGGTGCTCATGACCCGCTTCGCCGCGCAGGCGGCGCCGTTCTTCGAGTCCGTCGAGATCGTCGAGCTGCACCACCCGAACAAGGTCGACGCCCCCTCGGGCACGGCCGCCTCGACCGCGCGTGCGATCGCCGAGGCCCGGCGCGCGGCCGGCAGCCCGGCCATGCCTGACGCCACGACGCAGAGCCTCGATGGTGCTCGAGGTGCTGAGGTCGACGGCGTCCCCGTGCACTCGGTGCGGCTGCGCGGGCTCGTCTCGCACCAGGAGGTGCTGCTCGGCGGCGCGGGGGAGACCCTCACGATCCGCCACGACAGCCTCAGCGTGTCGTCGTTCGCCCCGGGCGTCCTTCTCGGCGTGCGCAACGTCGCCGCGCACCCCGGTCTCACCGTCGGCCTCGACGCCTACCTCGGTCTCGCCTGACGCTCGTCACGGGCGTCGAGCACGACGTTGACCGCCACCATGCCCGCGGCGCACAGCCCGGCCACGAGCACGGGCTGCGGAGCGAAGGTCGCCAGCAGCAGCAGCGGGATGCCGAGCAGCGTGAAGCCTCGGCCCTGGGCGTCCTCCTGCGGGCGCAGGTGCAGCCAGTAGACCGTCACGACGTAGATCGCGGCCGGCACGGTGACGCAGGCGGCCGCCAGCTCGCGGCTGATGTGGGCCGTGCCGAGCGCCTGGTCGACGGCGAGGGCGACTCCGGCGCCGACGGCGGCCGCGGAGGCGTACACCGCGAGATGGCCGTAGCCCCAGATGAACGCCTGGCGGCTGCTCGTGAGCAGGTCCTCGGCCGAGCGCGCGAAGTACTTCCACCACATCGAGAACACCAGGAGCAGCCCGCCGACCGCGATGCCCCACACCTGGCCGAGCCGGCCGTCGGGGCCGACGGCCGCACCCAGCGCGACCGAACCGGAGAGCACCGACTCGCCGAGGACGATGAGGGTGAAGAGGCTGTAGCGCTCGGCGATGTGTCCCGGGTGCCAGTTCGTCCGGCCGCGCCGCTCGCCGGCGACCGGCACGAGCAGCTCGGCCACCACCAGCACGGCGAACAGCGGCATCTTCAGCGACGACGGCACGAACAGCAGTCCCACCCAGCCGAGCTGGCAGAGGGTGATGCCCAGGGCCATGCGCAGCGCGGTGGCGCGGTGCGGCGGGTCGTCGTGCGCGGCACGGAGCCACAGCAGCACGAGCGACGTGCGCATGATGCAGTAGCCGATCGTGACGACCAGGAAGTCGTGGTCGGTGAACGCGCTCGGCACGCCGGCCGCGAGGACGAGCGCCCCCGCGATCACGATGAAGATGGAGATCCGCCACTGCACGTCGTTGCTGTCGTAGGCGGAGGCGAACCAGGTGACGTTCATCCACGCCCACCAGATCGCGAAGAACACCATCAGGTAGGACACGACGTCGGTCGAGAGGTGGCCCGCGTGCGCCTCGGCGTGGTGGAGCTGCGACGCGGCGGCGGCGACGGCCACGACGAAGCACAGGTCGAAGAACAGCTCGAGCGGCGTCGAGACCCGGTGCGCCTCCTCGGAGTCGCGCGACACCATAGGCCGGCGCCAGACGAGGTCGCGGTCGCTCATACGGCCCAGCCCAGGTGCCGGAAGACCGCGGCGGTGACAGCGGCCACGACCACCACGACGAGGAACGGTGCGCGCAGCAGGAGCGCGACCACCGCGGCGCCGAGACCCGCGACGCGCGCGTCGAGCACCAGGGTCTGGCCGACCGCGAAGGTCTGCACCGCCACGAGCGCCATCAGGAGTGCGATCGGGAGCGCGTCGGAGACCTCGCGGACCAGCGGCCGCTCGAGGAAGTGCTGGGGCACGGAGTGGCCGCCGAGCTTCGCGGCGTAGCAGCCCAGGGTCGCGAGGATCACGGCCCACCAGGTGGCGCTCACGACTCGACCTTCCGGCGTACGGCGAGGACACCCGCGACGACCGCGACGACGGCGGTCAGGAGCACGGGCACGCCCGGGCGCAGGAACGGTGTGAGCGCGAGCGCCACGGCCGCGGCCGTCAGCCCGATCGTCCAGCTGCGCCGGTCGTTCAGCCGCGGCCACACGAGTGCGATGAACCCCGCGGGGATGGCGGCGTCGAGACCCCAGACCTTCGGGTCGCCGAGCGCGTTGGCGCCGGCCGCGCCGAGCAGCGTCGCGAGGTTCCAGAAGACGAAGACCGAGATGCCCGTGGCCCAGAAGGCGAGGCGAGACGCACGTCCTCCGTCGTGCTCGACCGATCGCCCCACTGCCATGGCGGTCGACTCGTCGATCGTCAGCTGCGCAGCGATGAGACGACGGAGCCCGTGCACCTTCAGGACCGGTGCCATCGCGAGGGCGTAGAACGCGTTGCGGAAGCCGAGCATCACGCTGGTCGCCACGGCCGACGCCGCACCACCGCCGGCGATGAGGACGCCGACGAGCGCGAACTGCGACCCGCCGGTGAACATCAGCGCGGACAGGAACTGCGTCTGCAGCACGGTGAGGCCTCCGGTCACGGCGATGGCCCCGAAGGACACGCCGTACGCCGCCACCGCGATGCCTACGCCTGCGGCGTTCACGACGATGGCACGGCGCTCCTCGTGCCAGTGGGTCTCGCCGTCGGATCCGAGATGGCCCTCGACCGTGCTCACCGCGGCTCCGGCGGGATGCCGTCGTCCTCGGGTCCGACATGGTCGGTGAGCCACTCGATGAGCGGGGCCATCGCGCGCCACTGCTTCTGCACGTGGGTGATCGCCTTGCGGGTCGAGACCCAGGCGGGCGTGCCGTCGTTGCGCTCCACGGTCAGGGTGCGGTGGCGGAGCAGCTCGATGCGCGGGTGGTCCTCGGGGATCCCGCGCGGGCGGGTCTTCATGACGTCGCCGCCCAGGGTGAGCCCGGCCTTCTCGGCCGAGGCGACTGCCTTCTCGAGCACGACCCCCGCGGCCGTGTCGACGGCGTCGCGGTAGCGCGCGACCTGCTTCGGCGACGGCGACCACCAGCCGCCGGCGACCATCAGCCCGCTCGCGGAGACCTGCACGTAGTAGCCGATGCCGTCCTCGGTCGGGACGTAGGCGCCCTGGTGCACCTTGTAGGGCGTCTTGTCCTTGGAGAACCGCACGTCGTTGTAGGGACGGAACATCCGGCCCTCGCCGAACTCGTCGGCGAGGTCGGCGATCAGGTCCTCCATCGGTCCACGCACCGTGGTGTCGTACGTCGCCTTGTGCGCCGTCCACCACGCCTTCGTGTTCTCCGCGGCCAGCGCCTCGTAGAACTCGAACGCCTCGACCGGGATGCCCTGGAACCGTGCCGCCATGCCCGGAGCCTAGGGGAGGGCCACAGCCTGCGTTCAGTCGATGCGGGCCGACCAGCGGACCTGCCGGAGCGCGGCCGCTCCGGGCCCGCCGTCCAGGGTGCGGCTCGCGCCGTCGGCTGCGAGGCCCGCCGAGGCGAGGAACGCCATGCGGGCGTCGTCGCCGACCGCGACCCACACGAGCAGCTCGCCGCCGCCGGTCTCGCGCAGCGTGTCGACGACGGCGCTCAGCAGCCGCGACCCGTGACCGTGCCGGGTGCGGTCCTCGCGCACGACGAGGTCCATGATCTCGCCGCTCTGCCCGTCGGAGTCCGGGTCCCGCGACGGCGCGACGACGGCGTAGCCCACGACCTCGTCGGCCTCGAGGGCGGCCAGCACGACGTGGCGCATGCTCGGCGGCGCGGACACGGCCTCGCGCCACTCGCCGGCGACCTCGTCGACCGTCACCGCGGCGAGCGCCTCGGCAGGCAGGAGGTCGGTGGGCTGGGTCCGCCAGGAGGCCAGCGTGAGAGCCGCCATCGCGTCGGCGTCCGTGGGGCGGGCACGGCGTACCGACGCGTCGGGGGCCGGCACCGAAGGGAACGGGAGATCGCTCATGGAACCATCCTCGCGGGTAGCGTCGGCACTGTGAGAATCGTGGTCGTCGGCGCCGGGGCGTGGGGGCTCCCTGCGGCGACCGAGCTCGCCCGTCGCGGGCACCAGGTCACCCTCGTCGACCGGCACGGCCCCGCCTCGCAGCTGATGTCGAGCTCGGGTCCGACGAGGCTCTGGCGGGTCACTCATCCCGACCGGCTCCGGGTGCGTCTGGCCCTGCGCTCGGTGGAGGCATGGGAGCGGCTCGAGGCCGCGAGCGGCATCACCGCGATCCTGCGCCGCGGCCTGCTGTGGCGCGACGACGTGACGGCGCAGTCCGTCGCGGACGCGCTCGAGGCCGAGGGCGTCGCGCACACCGTCGTCGAGCCGCACGACGTCGGACGCGTCTTCCCGGGCCTGCGCCCCGACGGCCGGGTGGGGATCTGGCAGGAGACCGCCGGCCCGGTGCTGGCCCGGGCCGCGCTCGACGCCCAGGCCGGGCTCTTCGCGATGGCGCGCGGCAACAGCATCGTGGGTCCGGTGATCCGCGAGGTCGACGTCACGGACGACGACGTCGTGCTGCGCGCCGAGGACGGCCGCGAGTTCCGTGCCGACGTCGTCGTGCTCGCACCGGGACCAGGCGCGGGCGCGCTGTTCGACGCGCTCGGCATCGACGTGCAGTTCCGCCCGGTGCTCGAGCAGGTCTGCCACGTCGGGCACGCTCCGGACACCGACGCGATGCCGTGCCTCTACGACGGCCCCCTCGGCGACGAGCCGGGCATGTACGCCATGCCGACGCCCGGCCGCGGCTACAAGCTCGGGATCGACGCACCTCTCCGGGCGTGGCACGAGGACGACCGCGACCGCGTGCCGGTGCCCGAGGTGTCGGCAGCGATCTCGGCGCGCGTCGTACGCAACTTCACCGACCTCGACCCGACGTGCCTCGACGCGCAGGTCTGCTCCTGGACCGAGTCGCCCGACGGCCGCTTCGTGATCGACCGCATCGCGGGAGGCCGCGTGGTCCTCGCCGCCGGCGACTCGGGGGAGGGCTTCAAGTTCAGCGCCCTCATGGGACTCGTGCTGGCCGACCTCGCCGAGGGACTGCCGGTCGACCCGGACATCGCGCCGTTCGGCCTCGCACGCTTCGCGGGCGACGGCACCCTGCATGCCCCCCACGTCCTCGGCCGCTAGCTCCCCACCGCCACGGGGAAGGGCAGGGCGGCGGAGCCGAGGACGGGCGGGTCGTCGAGGCGGTGCAGCGCGGGCAGGAACGCCGTGGCCACGGACACGACGAGCAGCAGCGCGGTGAAGAGCACGAAGACCGCCTGAGCCCCCCACGCCTCGACGAGGGGACCGGCGACGAGATAGCCGAGCGGCCCCGCGGCGTAGGCGGCCGACCCCATCACACCGACGACGCGACCGCGCAGGGCCTCGGGCGTGCGGTTCTGCATCGCGAGGTTCGTGATCGGGTTCACCGCGCCGAAGAACACGCCGGTCACGACACCGAGGACCAGCATCACCGGATAGGGCGGCAGGAACGCCATGGCGAGCACGGGGATCGCGCAGCCGACGAGCGCCACGACGAACGCGGGGCGCCGAGGCAGCCGCGGTCCGAGCCACGTGTAGCCGAGCGCGCCGATGACGCCGCCGGCGCTCATCGCGGTGACGAGGAAGCCGAGCCGCTCGGGCTGGTCGAGCGCGTTGAACAGCACGGGCAGCACCACGCCCTCGACGGGCAGCCACACGCCGACCAGCAGCGCGGTGAGGATCGCCACGGCGCGCAGCACGCGGTCGTCCCACAGGAACGCGAGACCGACGCGGGTCGATCGCCACATGCCCTGCGGTCGCTCCGATCGCGCGGGTCGACCGCTCGCCGGCATGCGCGTCACGGCCATGAGCAGCGCCGACAGCGCGAACGCGACGGCCGTCGCCCAGAACGTCGCGGTCGAGCCGACGAGACCGATGAGCACGCCGCCGATGCCAGGACCCACGAGGAAGGCGACGGAGTACGACGTCTCGTGGATGCCGTTCGCGCGCTCGAGCGAGAGACCCGCGCTGCGCGCCGCCGCCGGCAGCATCGTCTCGCGCGCGGTGAGGCCGGCCGGGTCGAAGACGGCACCGAGAGCGGCGACGAGGAGCAGCAGGCCGAAGCCGAGACCGACCGTGGCAGCGAGCACCGGGACGAGCACCACGCTGAGCATCGACAGGACGTCGCTGGTGATCGCGACGGCGCGCCGGCCGAGCACGTCGACGACGGCGCCGGCGAACAGCATCGAGGCGAGCAGCGGCAGAGCCGTGACGGCCGCGATGGTCGCGGTGGCACGGGCGTCGCCGGTCGTCTGCAGGACCAGCCACGGGAACGCCACCATCGTGATGCCGTTGGCCGTGCCGGAGAGGATCGCCGTCGCCTCGAGGACGACGAACGGGCGGCGCATGGTCAGACCTGTCTCGTCGGGGGAGTGATGCCGGCGAGGGTGAGGGTGACGACGTGACGCGTCGCGGTGGCAGGCGCGACGCGACCGTCGCGCACGCCGTTCCACACGCCGAGCAGGATGCCGGTGAAGGCCTCGACGACGACCTCGGCGGGGATGTCCCCGCGGATGTCGCCCTCGAGCTGGCCGCGCTGGACGAGCGAGTCGAGCGAGGCCGTGACGGACCACCAGGCGTCGCGCATCTGGGGCAGGTCCCAGACCTCGGGACCGCTGTCGAGGAACGCCAGCTCGTCGGCGAGGGGGAGGACCTCCTCGACGACGCGCGCGAGCACGTCGGTGGCGGGACCGTCGTCGAGACGTGCGGCGGTGAGCGCGCTCGTGAGCCGCTCGACCGCCTCGAGCGCGAGCGCGGTGAGCAGGTCCCCGCGTGTCGGGAACACCCGGTGGACCGTGGTGCGACCCACGCCGGCAGCCGCGGCGATCTCGGCGAGCGAGGCGCCGGAGTCGGTGGCGAGCAGGGCCGCGGCGGCGCGCAGCACGACCTCACGCACCGGCTCCGCGGGCTGGGGAGTCGTGGGGAGGGCACGAACCGAACCACTCATGTACCCATTGGAACACGGATGTTCCATTCGGGCAAGCGTGGTTCCACGACGGGGACGACGCGAATCGGTGGGTGCGGTGGTCTAGGTTCGGGCCGTGACCGAGAACGAGACCACCGAGATCACCTTCCGCAGCGACGTCACCGTCGAGCTGGTGAAGTCGTCCGCCTCCGACGCCGACGTGCTGTTCGCGGCCCGCGTGTCGACGAAGGGCGAGCAGTCGCTGGAGAGCGTCGACTCCGACGCGTCGCGCTCGTCCGGCCTCATCAACTACCTGATGCGCGACCGCCACGGCAGTCCCTTCGAGCACACGTCGTTCACCTTCTTCGTCCGGGCCCCGATCTTCATGTGGCGCGAGCACATGCGGCACCGGATCGCGTCCTACAACGAGGAGAGCGGTCGCTACCGCGAGCTCGAGCCGGTCTTCTACGTGCCCGGCCCGGAGCGCAACCTCGTGCAGGAGGGGAAGCCCGGCGCCTACGACTTCGTGCCCGGCACGCCTGAGCAGTACGCCCTGGTCGACGCCGAGGTCCGCAGGAGCTGCGAGCAGTCCTACGCCGCCTACCAGGCCATGCTCGCCGCGGGCGTGGCCCGGGAGGTCGCGCGCATCGTCCTGCCGGTGACGATCTACTCCTCGGCGTACGTCACGATGAACGCGCGGGCGCTGATGAACTTCCTGTCGCTGCGCACCAAGCGCGAGGGGTCGCACTTCCCGTCCTTCCCGCAGCGCGAGATCGAGATGGTCGCCGAGCTCTACGAGCGGGAGTTCGAGCGGCTCATGCCGCTGACCTACGCCGCGTTCCAGTCCAACGGGCGCGTGGCGCCCTGACCGGCGTCGCGCGGTAGCCTGAAGGCCATGCCTCCGACGTCCACCCCTCAGCGGCCGTTCGGCCGGATGCTGACCGCGATGGTCACGCCGTTCCACGCCGACGGCACCCTCGACGACGCCGCGGCCGCCGCTCTGGCGGTCGAGCTCGTCGACCTCGGCAACGACGGCCTGGTGGTCAGCGGCACCACCGGCGAGTCGCCGACCACCAGCGACGACGAGAAGGACCGCGTCCTGCGCGCCGTCCTGGACGCCGTGGGCGACCGCGCGTTCGTGGTCGCCGGCGTCGGCACCAACGACACCCGGCACACGATCGAGCTGGCCAAGGCCGCCGAGAAGGCCGGTGCCCACGGCCTCCTCGTGGTGACGCCCTACTACAACAAGCCGCCGCAGGACGGCCTGCGCGCGCACTTCACCGCGGTCGCCGACTCCACCGGGCTGCCCAACCTGCTCTACGACATCCCGGGGCGCTCGGGCGTCGCCATCTCGACCGAGTCGCTCCTGCGGCTCGCCGAGCACCCGCAGATCGTCGCCAACAAGGACGCCAAGGGCGACCTGTTCGCCGCGCAGCAGGTGATGTCGCGCTGCGAGCTCGTCTACTACTCCGGCGACGACGCCATGAACCTCCCGCTCGTGGCTGTCGGCGCCGTCGGCGCCGTCAGCGTGACGGGCCACCTGGTCGCCGACCGCATCGCCGCCATGGTGATCGCGCACGAGTCGGGCGACGTCGACCTCGCACGCGAGCTCAACGACGAGCTCGTCCCCGTGACCGAGGCGATCATGACAAGGACGCAAGGAGTGATCGCCGTGAAGGCTGCGCTGGAGCACCAGGGCCGACCTGGCGGAGGTGCGCTGCGCCTGCCGCTGCTGCCGATGCCCGCTGCCGACCGCAAGGCCCTCGTGCAGGGCCTCGCCGACGGTGGCGTGCCCGGCTTCGAGTCCGTCGCATGACGCACGCTCACCCGCAGCTCGGCGTCCCGCCGCAGCTGCCCAAGAACGGCCTGCGCATCGTCCCGCTCGGCGGTCTCGGCGACATCGGTCGCAACATGACCGTCTTCGAGCACGCGGGCCGGCTGCTCATCGTGGACTGCGGCGTGCTGTTCCCCGAGGACGCGCAGCCCGGCGTCGACCTGATCCTCCCGGACTTCGACTTCATCCGCGGACGCCTCGACAAGATCGAGGCGATCGTCCTCACGCACGCCCACGAGGACCACATCGGCGCGGTGCCCTACCTCCTGCGCGAGCGCCAGGACATCCCGGTCTACGGTTCGCGGCTCACCCTCGCGCTGCTCGAGTCCAAGCTCAAGGAGCACCGGATCAAGGCGACGACCATCGAGGTCGTGGAGCGCGAGACCGCGAAGGTCGGCCCCTTCGACCTCGAGTTCGTCGCGGTCAACCACTCGATCCCCGACGCCTTCGCCGTCTTCATCGCCACGCCTGCCGGCACCGTGCTGCACACCGGCGACTTCAAGATGGACCAGCTCCCGCTCGACGGCCGGATCACCGACCTGCGTTCGTTCGCCCGTCTCGGCGAGCGGGGGGTCGACCTCTTCCTCGTCGACTCCACCAACGCCGAGGTCCCCGGCTTCGTCGCGAGCGAGCGCGACCTCGAGCCGGCGCTGGACCGCGTGTTCAACAACGCCCAGGGCCGCATCGTGGTGGCCTCGTTCGCCTCGCACATCCACCGGATCCAGCAGATCATCGACGTCGCCCACCGCCACCACCGCAAGATCGCGTTCTTCGGCCGCTCGATGGTGCGCAACATGGGGGTCGCGAGCGACCTCGACTACCTCACGATCCCCGGCGGCATCCTCGTCTCGTCCGAGCAGCTCACCGAGCTGCCCGACAACGAGGTCGTCCTGATCTGCACCGGCTCCCAGGGCGAGCCGATGGCAGCGCTCTCCCGCATCGCCAACAACGACCACCAGATCAAGATCGGGGTCGGCGACACGGTCGTCCTCGCCTCGTCGCTGATCCCCGGCAACGAGAACGCCGTGAGCCGTGTCATCAACGGCCTCACCCGCCTCGGCGCCAAGGTGGTGCACAAGGGCAACGCGATGGTCCACGTCAGCGGTCACGCCGCGGCCGGCGAGCTCCTCTACTGCTACAACATCGTGAAGCCCAAGAACGTCATGCCGGTCCACGGCGAGGTCCGCCACCTGCGCGCCAACGCCGAGCTCGCCCTGGCCACCGGCGTCCCCGCCGAGCGCATCGTGCTCACCCTCGACGGCGGCGTCGTCGACCTCGTCGACGGCCGCGCCACCGTGACCGGTGCCGTCCCCTGCGGCTACGTCTACGTCGACGGAGCCAGCGTCGGCGACCTCACCGAGTCCTCCCTCAAGGACCGCCGCGTCCTGGGCACCGAGGGCTTCATCACCTGCTTCGTCGTCGTCGACTCCGTCGACGGCAAGGTCACCGCCGGACCCGAGATCCAGGCCCGCGGCTTCGTCGAGGACGACTCCGCCTTCGACGACGTGATCCCCAAGATCAAGGACGCCGTCGAGGAAGCCCTCCGCCACGGCAACACCGACCAGTACGCCCTCCAGCAGCTGGTCCGCCGCATCCTCGGCCGCTGGGTCAACGACCAGCACCGAAGGCGCCCCATGATCGTCCCCGTAGTAGTAGAGGCCTGAGCCACCCCAGCCTCGATCACCCGAGCGAGAAGGCCCTGAGCCCCGTCGCGCACCCCCACCCGACAGCCCTCAGCTCACTCCCCCTCACCCGGTAACGCCCGACCCCGAACTCACCCACCCGGGCCAGTGCGGGCGAAACCGGGCGCCGTCCTAGGCGTGGCGACGCCGGACGGTCCGCCCCTTCCCAGCCCGAAAGCAAAGAAAGTCGGTCTGGAAAGGGGCGGACCGCCCGGCTGACATGCACGTGAGTCGACTCAGGGCACTGTCAGCACCGGGGTCCGGCCCCCTTCCGGACCGGGTTTCTCTGCCCTCCGGGCCGGGAGGGGGCCGGACCCCGGGGCGCACCGGAGCGGGGGGAACCCACGCGAGCCAGCCGACGGAGCCCGTGCGTGGTACCGGTGTGGCGCACGGGTCTAGTGAGGCGAGTGTGGGTAGCCTCGCAAGCATGGCGACCCGTTCGCCCGCGCCGCCGCGTCCCCGTTCGGGGTCGGGACGGTCCGGGACTTCCCCCACGAGCCGCTCGAGCAAGACCCAGGCCGCGAAGCCCCGGTCGTCCTCGACGCGTCCCTCCTCCGCGCGCCCGCGCACGGCCCCGGCACGCTCGGGTCCCTCGCCGGTCTCCCGAGCGTTCGGCGGCGTGACCGCCGTGCTCGCGGCGATCTGGCTCGGGGTCGGGCACGTGCTCGGCGGCGTCGTACGCCGGATCGGCCACGGCGCTCGGGAGCTCGATCCGGCGCACCGCCGCGACGGGTTCGGGCTGACTCTCGTCGGCCTCGCGATCCTGGTCGCCTTCTCGGTGTGGTGGAACGTCACGGCCGGGCTCGGCGGGTTCGTCGGCGCGATCGTCACCGGGGCGCTGGGCAGCCTCGACTGGACGCTGCCCTTCCTGCTCCTCGGCCTGGCCTGGCGCGTGCTGCGCCGCCCGGACGAGTCCGCGGCCACGGGCCGCATGACCATCGGCTGGTCCGCGATCGTGCTGTCGGCCTGCGGACTCACTCACGTGCTCCACGGCACCCCGGTGCCGGCCGACGGCAGCGCGGCGATGGAGTCCGGCGGCGGCTGGATCGGCTGGCTGGCCTCGGCCCCGGTCGTGGCCGCCACGCACCCGATCGTCGCGAGCCTGCTGCTCGTGCTGGTCGCCGTGTTCGGCGTGCTCGTGGTCACCGCGACCCCGATCGCCGCCGTGCCCGAGCGGCTCCGCCACGTGCGCGACCGCCTGCTCGGCGTGCAGATCGAGGGCGAGGTCGAGGTCGAGCCGACCGGTCCTGTCACCACCACGCGCCGGCAGCGTCGCCAGGCCGCGAAGGACGCTGCGGCCGACGACGCCGGTCTCGGCGTGCTCGCCGGCGACATCGCGTTCGAGACCCCGCTCGTCGCGGAGGAGCCCACC
>Ga0302299_10001501_pt1 | contig 14005 bp, 10 predicted proteins | sample III_Fen_N3_4_FD_198795 | JGI IMG/M metagenome (GOLD analysis project Ga0302299, IMG submission 198795) | Peat permafrost microbial communities from Stordalen Mire near Abisko, Sweden - III_Fen_N3_4 | ecosystem: Environmental > Terrestrial > Soil > Wetlands > Permafrost | place: Sweden: Abisko... | reverse complement strand
CCACCAGGAGGCGGATGACCGGCTCACGCGCCCAGTAGTTCGGGCCCCGCAGGACACGCGTCTCCAGGACGCGCAACGTGGGCGCCGGACCGCTCGCCGCGGGCTTGGGCGCCTTGGCGTTGCCAGACGCCGCGGCACTGCCGCCGCCCGGCTTGGCGGCGCCGGCCGGCTTGGCCTTGGGGCTGCGATCCGGTCCGGACGATGGTGAGCGCTGGGCCACGGGACTCCTCCTCCGTCGGCGGCAGCGCCGCCCACCTGGACCTGATCAGCTGGAGGCGGCCTCGCCGCCGGGCAGTGCGTGGAGCGTGGGGGCCGCCACCCGACGACGGCGGCGCAGGTCGAACCGATAGCCGGCCGGCAGCGAGTGCAGCACGACTCCGCTGATCATGAGCGGGCGGTGGCCGTGGACCTCCCACGCGTCGGTCTCGGAGGCGGACCCGTCCACGACGGTGATCGAGCCCCGCCCGATGACCTCCATGACGTGGTCCGGCCCGACGACCCCGGCCGTGTCCTCATCGACCCCGAGGCCGAGCAGGGACGGGTTCTGGGCGATGAGGCTGAGCAGCCGGCCGAGCCGGTTCCGCTGCTGGAAATGCTGGTCGACGATGACCCCGGGCAGGACGCCGAGCCCCGCGGCGATCTGGGCCATCCGATGCTTCGGCGTCGCACCCGACGCCCCGAAGGCGATCATGTGGCTGGACATCGCCGATGCGCCGGCACTCGTCCCGGCCACCACAGCGCCGTCGCGGAAGCGCTCCATGATCGCGTCGGCGAGGATCGTGCCGCCGATCGTCGAGCTGAGTCGGAGCTGATTGCCGCCGGTCATGAAGATGCCGGTCGCGTCGTGGAGGGCCGCGGCGTTGACCTCGTCGTTGGCCTGCGGCCGGGTCACGGCGTGCAGCGGACGGACCCGTGGCGCGCCAAGCTCGCCGAAGACCTGGCGATAGCGCTCGCCCGCCTCCATGCCCATCGAAGACGCCGTCGAGATGACCGCGATCGTGGCGTTCTCGCCACCGGCGAGCGAGACGAAGCGACTGAGGATGACCCGATCGCGGACCTTGTCCTCTGCCCCTCCGATGATGATGACGGTCCCGTCAGACAAACTCGATGTCACCCTGGACGATGCGGCGATGATCGGCGAAGGATAGCAAGGTGACGTGGGAGAATGCCGGCGCATGAGCGAGACGCCGTCCGAACCCGTCGAACTGGTCCCCGTCCCGGGCTCGGCGGGCGGCCGGGGCCGGATCGTCGTGGACCTGAGCGACCTCATCGATCGGCCGACGCGCCGGCGGGCGGGCGTGTTCCGTCGGGCGCTCCGACGCCAGGTCACCCGCCTCCGCGATCCGCGACGCGTCCTCGCGATCGTCCTGCTGAGCCTCACGTTCGCCCTGATCGCGGCCGGACTCATCGCGCGCGGCGAGGCCGCCGGGGCGGACGCCCGGGCCTACTGGGCAGCCGTGCGCTTCTGGCTGACCGGCGGCGACCCGTACCACCCGACCGGCCCGTTCCTGCCGTATGTCTACGCCCCGTGGATGCTGCCGCTGTTCGTACCGTGGGCCATCCTGCCGTGGGACGTGGCGTGGTTCGTGTGGCGAGGCGGGACGATCCTGCTGCTGCTCTGGACGATCCACTGGGCGTACCGTCGCCGGCCGTTGACGACAGCAGTCATCGTGACGTTCCTTGCGTTCCCGTTCGGGGCCAACCTGGACACCGGCAACATCAACCTCCAGCTGACCCTGATGCTCTGGGCGGCCCAGTTCAGCGGTCCGATCCTGGGCGGATTCCTGTGGGCCCTTGCCACGTGGATGAAGTGGTTGCCGGTGTTCTTCTGGCCCATCCTCGGCCGGCAGGCGCGCTGGTGGGGGCTCGTCTGGCTCGCGGTGTCGATCGGCCTGAGCCTGCTGATGTTGCCGCTGACGATCGTCCAGCTCCAGACGCTCTTCGGGTTCGGGGCGCGCCCGATCCGGCTGGACTACGTCGTCTACCTCTGGGCGCTCGTCCCGTGGCTCTATCGCCGGCCCGAGCCGTTCGACTTCCTGCACCTGCGCACGTGGCGACGCTGGGTGGCGGAAGCGCGCAGCCGGATCCACCGGGTCGCGTCCAGCGGCTGATCGACTTCGCGTCGGCCGGCTTCGAGCCCGGGCGCGAGCGAGGGCCTACGCGACCGTCGTAGCGCTCTCGGTTTCCCGGGTACCGAGACCGAAGTATCGCTTGCCGAGCCAGAACGCCACGTTCACGAGCGCGATCATGACCGGGACCTCGACGAGCGGGCCGATGACCGCGGCGAACGCCGCTCCACTGGTGATCCCGAACGTCGCCACCGCGACGGCGATCGCGAGCTCGAAGTTGTTCGACGCCGCGGTGAACGAGAGCGAGACCGTCTGGCCGTACGTCGCCTTTGCCCGCAGGCCCATCCAGAAGGTCACCAGGAACATCACGACGAAGTAGATCAGCAACGGGATCGCGATCCGTATGACGTCGAGGGGCAGCGCCACGATGTCCTGGCCCTTGATCGAGAACATGACGACGATCGTGAACAGGAGAGCGAACAGGGTGATGGGACTGATCCGCGGGATGAACGTGCCCTCGTACCAGGCTCTGCCCCTCATCCGGATCAGGGTGAACCGAGTGACGATGCCGGCGATGAATGGGATACCGAGGTAGATGAACACGCTCTGCGCGATCTGGCCGATCGTGATGTCGACGACGACGCTCTGGAGACCGAGCCAGGTCGGCAGCACCGTGATGAAGAAGTAGGCGAACACGGAATAGAACAGGACCTGGAAGATCGCGTTGAAGGCCACCAGGGCGGCGCAGTATTCAGGATCACCGCGGGCGAGGTCGTTCCACACGATGACCATGGCGATGCACCTCGCGAGGCCGATCAGGATCAGGCCGGCCATGTACTCGGGGTAGTCGTGCAAGAAGATGACGGCGAGGGCGAACATCAGAAGGGGTCCGACGACCCAGTTCTGGAAGAGTGAGAGCCCGAGGATCCTCACATCTCGAAAGACGCGCCCGATCTCCTCGTAGCGGACCTTCGCGAGGGGTGGATACATCATCAGGATCAGACCGAGCGCGATCGGGATCGAGGTCGTGCCGATACTCAGGCGATCAAGGAGCGGCACCACGCCCGGCAGCACGTTGCCGAGGATGATCCCGAACGCCATCGCGGCGAAGATCCAGACCGTCAGATACCGATCGAGCAACTTCAGGCGACGCACGGGATCGGACGTCGTCTCGACGACCTGGACCGTGGCTGGGGTGACCGACATCGTGGTCAGGAGATCATCGGGCGCCGCTCGCGCCCTGCGGCTCGAAGGGCGATCTCGATGAACGGCCGGAGACGGGCCGCGATCTCGATCTCCGTCCGCCGAAAGGCGGCGAGTCGATCGTCGTCGGAGCCGTCGACCCCGGAGGGATCCTCGAGACCCCAATGGAGCGTGTTCTCCGAGCCTGGGAAGACCGGGCATGTGTCGCGGGCACGATCGCAGACCGTGATCACGTAGTCGAAGTGCTGGCCAAGAAACTCCGTGATCGTCTTGCTGCGGGCCGCCGACCAATCGATCTCGAGTTCGCCCAGGACTCGGACAGCGTACGGATCGACCTTCGTGGCCTCGGTGCCCGCCGAGACGACCTCGAAGTCGGCGCCGCCATCACGCTGCAGGAGCGCCTCGGCGAGCTGGCTTCTAGCTGAGTTGTGGGTGCAAACGAACAGGACCCGGATCGGCGACATCGGTGACTCCGTACGTGTGGCGCGGCCCGCCGCCGCGATGGTCAACTCGAGATCGAGGAGCTCGCCTTCGAGCCGGTCGAGGTCGGCGCGCTGGCGGGCGATCACCGTCCGCTGACCGGCGAGCAACGGGGCGAGATCGGTGTCGATCGCCCCGCGCTCGAGGCACAGCCGTGCCAGGCGTCCCGCGTCCTCCGGTCCGAGGCCCAGGCGTCGGAGCGAGACGACGATTCGCAACCGGGCAAGGTCGGTGTCGTCGTAGTCCCGGTAGCCGTTGCCATGTCGCGCGGGCACAGGCAGGATCCCGACGGACTCGTACCAGCGCACAGCTGATGACGCGATGCCCGCGCGTTCAGCCAGCTTCGAGATCCTCACGACCTCGAGTCTAGACCTTCAAGTCACTTGAATGTCAATAGGCGGCCGACGGTGTCGGAGTGCGCGTCCCTGGATCTCCGGCGTCACACCGCGGCCGGGGCCTCCAGCGGCGACTCCACGAGCATCGCGGGGTCCTCCTCGCGCCGGTGTTCGTCCACCGGATGCAGCAGCCACGCTCCGATCGCGAACCAGATTGGCGCCAGCAGGAACGCCGCGCGAGGGCCGAGGTCGGCTGCGCCGGCACCCGCGAACCGATCGACGATGAAGTAGCCGATGAGCCCGGCCACCACGCCGTTCGTCGCGGTCGCGACGTTCGAGATGCCCATGAACCGGCCGGCCGAGGCCTTCGGGATGATGTCCGTCATGAGCGCCCAGTCGACGGCGAGGAAGCTGCCACCGCCCACACCGACGAGGCTCGCCCCGACGGCGAGCAGCCAGACCGACGGCGCGAAGGCGCACACGACCATGCCCGTCGCACTCGACGTGCAGGCCGCGTAGATGAGCCGCTTGCGCCCATACCGCTGCGAGAGGCGAGCCGCCGGGATGGTCGCGATCGCCGTGCACAGGGCTGCGATCCCGGTGATCGCCAGGATCCAGACCGCCCGCTCGTCCGGGTTCGTCATGCCCAGGGCGCGCTCCAGGTACGGGACCGCCAGGACGATGAGGAACGCGCTGCCGCCCAGGATGAAGAACCGCGAGCCGACGAGGTGGATGAAGCTCCGCTCGCGCAGGATGTCGGTGCCCCAGGCCTCCGCGGCGATGGAGCGCCAGGGACGGCCGGCGCGGTCCTTCGCGGCCCGACCCTCGTCGAGCCGATAGAAGAGCGAGGCCATCGTGAGGAACTCGACGACCCCGAGCAGGATCGTCGGTCCGCGGAAGTCGCCCAGCACAAGCCCGAGCGACGCCATCGCGCTGCCGAACACGACACCGAGGACCGTGAACAGCCCGACCATGCCGCTGGCGAGACCCACCTGCGGCGCCGGCACGAGATCGGGCACATAGCCCTGGAACGGGCCCTGCGCGAAGTTCGAGCTGAACTGGAGCGACACCACGAGGGCCGCGATGATCAGGATCGAGTCCGACGTGGCGATCCCGATGAGGAACAGGAGATCGAGCGACGTGCCGATCACGATGTACGGCTTGCGGCGCCCGAATCGACTGATCGTGTAGTCGCTGATCGAACCGACGGTCGGCTGGACGAGGACCGCGATCGCAACCCCGGCGAGCTGGACGACGCCGAGGGTCGTGTACTGGACGGACGTGTCGGGGACCAGGACCTTGATCCGCTCCTGCATGATCAGGCCGATCCCCTGGAAGACCGCAACGAGTCCCAGCCAGTAGACGGACAGCCGGATGAGCTGACCCATCGGCAGCAGCCGGGTCGGTATCCCTGGTGCCTGGGCCGGCGATCCGCTCACGTGACCCTCCGAGGTTGGCCGAAGCCTACTCCACCGCCAGGGGCCGTCCGTCGGCGTCGATCGTCGCCACGCGATGGAGCGGGACGAGTCGCCGCTCCGTGGCACCAGGTGCCACGAATCGGAACAGCGACCGGTCGAGCGAGTAGATACCGGTGCTCACGATGCCGATCCGCCCGAGGCGGAAGCTGAAGACCGGGTTCTCGCCGTTGCCCGCGTAGTGGAACGGGTCGCCGTCCGCGGTCAGGACGATGAGGTTGGCCTGCCCACCGAACCGGTCGTGCAGTGCCGCCAACAGGTGATCCGGGCGCTCGGTCGGGTCCCAGGCGTCCTCGAGCCAGCGCGCCCCGACTTCACTGTCCGCCCGGCCGCGGATGCGACCCTGCGCGCGGTAGGTGGCACGCAGCGTCCGATAGTCGCGCAGGTCCCCGTTGTGGCTGAAGGCATACCGCCCGGCTGGGTCCTCGAACGGCTGCGTGTCCGGATCGGTGAGCGTGGACAGCCTCGAAGGACGGCGAAGGTGGACGAGCGCCGCACGCGTCTCGGTGGCACCCAGAGCACCGGTCCCAGGGTCGTCGCGGAAGGCGCGGATGTCGCGATAGCTCCTGAGACCCCCGTCATCGCCGATCCAGGCCGCCCCCCAGCCGAACCCGGCGATGCCGAACCGCTCCAACCTCTCGGCGAACGGCCACAACTCGTCGAGGCGGAACGGCTCCGCGGCTCGGGCGATGAAGTGCTCACACATCGGGCGCGATGATACCGGCGGCTGGCTGGCAGGACGGACACCAGAACGTGAGGCGGGGCAGGTCGACGCCCTGGCTGGCCCTGGCGATCGGCGTGCGACAGCGCCGGCAGGGACGGTCGGCCCGGCCGTAGACATAGAGCGGGCCGGGCGCGCCACGGTCACCGGTCGTCGTCGTGCGTTCCGCGCCGTGCGTCGGGGCCACGTTCGCCAGGAGCAGGCGGCGGGCCGTCGCCACGAGCCGGGCGAGCGTCTCGTCGTCGACATCGCCTGTCCGGGTGAACGGTGAGACGCGTTCGATCCACAGGATCTCGCTCTTGTAGACGTTGCCGAGGCCGGCCAGCGCCCGCTGGTCGAGCAGGGACTCCGCGATCGTCAGCCCCTCGCGCATCGGGTCGCGCAGGCGGCGGATCGCCTCTTCCGCATCGAAGGTGGGCGCGAGCAGGTCCGGCCCGAGCGCAGCCAGGGCCGGATGGAGTGCCTCGGCGCGCTGCTCCAGGAGTTCGACGACGGGGGCATCGAAGCAGACTGCGACCGCGCCGGGGACCTCGAGCACGAGTCGCGCCCGGGCCGGCGGGCGGCGCCAGCGCTCGCCAGGCCGGTAGCGATGCCACGACCCGTTCATCCGCAGGTGCGTCCGGATCTCCAGGCCGCCATCGAAGCGGATGAGCAGGTTCTTGCCCATGGCATCGACCGCGGTGATCTCGTGACCGACCACGCGGTGGACCTGTGGGATCGGCCCGGGTCCGTTGGCGCGGGCCGCGGTCACCCTCTTGCCCACCAGGTAGGGCCGGAGACCCGCCGCGGTCCGGAAGAGCGTGTCGCCCTCAGGCACTCACCGGGTCCCACGCAACGTCAGGCCACGATATCCCGGCGCGAAACCGGCGGCCAGGAGGGCGTCCCTCCAGGGCGACTCGGCGACGGGGAGCCCATCGACCTTGCGGATGACGAGCTCGTGCAGGCGGCCGTCTGCGACGAGCGTCGCCAGGGATCGCAGGGCGGCCGCCGCGCTCGCCGGGTCGTCGGCCGGCGCGAGTGTCTGGAGGGTCGTGCCGCCACGCTCGAGATAGGTCACCGCCAGGCCGTCGACGAGCGCGACGTACGCACCGGCGGCGCGTTGCAGCGGTCGCCGGTCCGCCTCGTCCCGGCGCGGCCACGGGATCGCGGCGCCATATGGGTTCGCGGGGTCCGTGGCGGCCAGGAGGTGGACGGACGCACGGTCCGGGCCCTCGGCTGCCTCCCGCGTCGCACGGAGCCGATCCAACGCGCCGGCGAGCGCGAACTGGGCCGCCCCGAGTCCATCGACGAAGTAGCCACGCCGGATCCGGCCGGCCTCCTCCATCGCCCGCAGGATCGGGTAGACCGCGCTGAACCCGCCGGCGATGCCTTCAGAGGCGACCGCCTCGCGGGTCAGGACCCCATGGCGCTCCAGGAGGCCCAGGCTCTGGGCGTGGATGCGAGCCGTCGGGGCGACCTCGACCGCCTCGACGAGCGACCAGCGCCCGGCAGCCTCCGGTGGCCCGAGGCTCGTCAGCCGGCCCGCCCGCGGACGGCGCGGGCCGCCACCCGCGGTCCGCTTCCAGCGCAGAGCTCGCAGGGGCGCGAACGTGTCGTTGGTGACCTCTCCCGCCCACACGAGATCCCAGAGCGCATCGAGGACCTCACGCTCCGATCCGCCGCCCGCGGCCGCGAACAGTTCGCGATAGAACGAGGCCCCGCGCCGCCCTAGGTGCTCGCGGATCGCCTCGTGGCGAGGATCCGTCGGACGTTCGACGCCGTCCGGTGGCCCGACCGGACGCACGGCCTCGCGACCCGGCCGGACGAGGGCGATGCGGCCGTCGTCGCGGCCGAGCGGCCCGCAACCCACCCACGCGACCTCGCCCAACGCCCCCAGCTCGTCCAGCAGTCGCGGCTGGTAGCCGGGGATGCGGGCCGGCAGGATGTCGCGCTCTAGCACGGACGCCGGCAGCGGCAGGCCCGCGAGCTGCTCCACGACCCCGGCCAGGCGCTCCAGCGCGGCCGACCCGCGATACGTCGATGGGGACTCCCCCACGGCCGCGATCCCGTGCCAGCCGGGAAGGAACCTTGCGAGCGCTGCCGGATCGACTGGCTCCACCTCGTGCCGGAGTCGCGCCAGGGACCGTCGCCGCAGGAGGCGCAGGACGTCCGGGTCGCACCACTCACGCTCGGCCCCACCGGGCCGGAACTCGCCGCGCAGGATGGTGCCGGCGGCCAGCAACCGCTCCAGGCCATCCTCGACGATGCCGAGCGGCAGGCCCCAACGGCGCGCCGGCTCCGGGGTCAGGAACGGCCCGTGGGTCCGGGCCCAGCGCGCCAGCAGCGAGTCCGATGCCCCGAGCGCCGGCTCGAGGAACGCGGCCGGGATCCCGACCGGCACCGACACGCCGACCGCGTCGCGATAGCGCGCGACGTCCTCGACCGCGATCCAGCGTTCGTCGCCCGCGATCCGGACGGGCACGGCCCGACGAGCGGCCGCGAGTTCCGCCAGCCAGGGTCCGGCCACGGCCGCGCCGCCCTCGGTCCGCGCCGCCACTTCCGTCTCGTCCAGATCGCCGAGCCGGCGAAGCAGGTCGTGGACGCCATCGAGCGTCGAGGCCTGGCGATCCTCGGTCAGGGCCTGGACGTTCAGCTCGAGATCGGCGAGCGCCTCCGGATCGAGCAGCTCGCGCAGCTCCTCCTGCCCCAGCAGCTCGCGCAACAAGTCGCGGTCCAGCGTCAGCGCGCCGGCCCGGCGTTCGGCCAGCGGCGCATCGCCGTCGTACATGTAGGCGGCGACGTAGTCGAACAGCAGGCTGCTCGCGAACGGCGAGGAGCGGACGGTCTCCACGCTGTGGATCGCGATGTCCCGCCGCGCGACGTCGGTGAGGATCTCGCGCAGCGCAGCCAGGTCGAACACGTCGCTCAGGCACTCGCGATAGGTCTCGACCAGGATCGGGAAGCTGCCATAGCGGCTGGCGACCGCGAGCAGGTCCGCGGCTCGCTGGCGCTGCTGCCAGAGAGGCGTCCGGGTGCCCGGCCGGCGACGTGGCAGGAGCAACGCACGGGCCGCGTTCTCGCGGAACCGGCTGGCGAACAGGGCGGAGGTCGCGAGCTGGCCGACCACCAGGTCTTCGAGTTCTTCGGGATCTGGGAAGAGCAGCGCCTCGATGCCGTCCAGCGGCGCGTCGCCTTCGGGCAGCCGGATGGCGATGCCGTCGTCTGACCAGATCGTCTGCACTTCGAGCCCGAGATGCTCCTGGAGCCGCGCTTCGATGGCCAGCGCCCAAGGTGCATGGACCCGTCCGCCGAACGGCGTCAGCAGGCACAGCCGCCAGTCGCCGAGCTCGTCGCGGAACCGCTCGAGCACGACCCGCCGGTCGGTCGGCAGGGCGCCGGTCGCCGCCCGTTCGTCGTCGAGATACGCAAGCAGGTTGGCCGCGGCTCGCTCGTCGAGGTCGTGCGTCTCCTGGAGCCGGGCGGTCGCCGCCGCGCGACCCTTCGGTCCCCGGGCGAGATCCGCCTCCGTCTCCCGGATGAACGCCCCGACGGCGCGGCCGAGTTCGCTCGGCCGCCCGACGGCGTCGCCGTGCCAGAACGGCAGCTTGCCGGGCACGCCGGGCGCCGGGCTGACCGTGACCCGGTCGTGCCCGATGTCCTCGATCCGCCAGCTCGAGGCCCCGAGCGTGATGACCTCGCCGGCGCGGCTCTCATAGACCATCTCCTCGTCGAGTTCGCCGACGCGCCTGCCGGGCGTGCCGGCCTCGCCGACCATGAACACGCCATAGAGACCGCGATCCGGGATCGTGCCGCCGCTCGTGATCGCCACGACCCGGGCGTCGCGACGTCCCTGGACGACGTCCGTGACGCGGTCCCAGACGACCCGTGGCTTGAGCTCGGCGAACTCGTCCGACGGATAGGCACCGGCGAGCATCCCGAGGACGCCCTCGAGGACTTCGCGCGTCAACGTCTCGTACGGCGCGGCACGAGTCACCGTCGCGAGGAGATCGTCCACGGTCCACGGGTCCATGACCGTCATGGCGACGATCTGCTGCGCGAGGACATCGAGTGGGTTGCGCGGGATGAGCGTCGCCTCGATGGCGCCCTCGTGCATCCGGCGCGTGACGACGGCTGTCTCCAGCAGGTCGCCGCGGTACTTCGGGAAGATGACGCCCTTGCTCGGGGCGCCGACCTGGTGGCCGGCCCGCCCGACCCGCTGCAGGCCGCGCGCGACGCTCGTCGGGCTCTCGACCTGGATGACGAGGTCGACGGCACCCATGTCGATGCCGAGTTCGAGCGAACTCGTGGCCACGAGCGCCGGGAGCCGACCCGCCTTGAGCTCCTCCTCGATGGCGAGGCGCTGCTCGCGCGCGATGCTGCCGTGGTGCGCGCGGACCAGCTCCTCACCCGCGAGGTCGTTGAGGCGTTGTGCCAGTCGCTCGGCCAGGCGCCGGCTGTTCGTGAACACGATCGTGCTCCGGTGGGAGCGGATGAGCTCGAGGATCGCCGGATGGATCGACGGCCAGATGCTCGATCGGGCTTCCGCGGCGACCGCGGGGCCGCCCGGCTGCTGGTCGAGCGGCAGGATCTCGCCGATCGCGGCCATGTCGTCCACGGGCACGACGACGCGAAGCTCGAGCGGCTTGCGGGCGCCAGTATCGACGATGGCGACGTCGCGGCCCGGCCCGATCCCGGCCATGAACGCGGCGATCGACTCGAGCGGCCGTTGGGTGGCGGACAGCCCGATCCGCTGGGGCGACGGCGCGTCCTCGGCCCGCAACGCCTCGAGGCGCTCGAGCGAGAGCGCCAGGTGGGCGCCCCGCTTCGTGCCGGCGATGGCATGGACCTCGTCGATGATCACGTGGTCAACCTGGCGGAGGGTCTCGCGGGCAGCGCTGGTGAGCATCAGGTACAGCGACTCGGGGGTCGTGATGAGGACGTCGGGCGGTCGCCGGGCGATCTGGCGGCGGTCCTCGGCAGGCGTGTCCCCGGTCCGCGACGCCACCGTGATGTGCGGCGGTTCGTCACCGAGCCGTTGGGCCGACAGGCCGATGCCGGTCAGCGGCGCGCGCAGGTTGCGTTCGATGTCGTAGGTCAGCGCCTTGAGCGGCGAGATGTAGAGGACGCGGACGTGGCCCGGCTCCGTGCGCGTCGGGGCCGGGCTTGGGTCGCGGGCGAGGCGGTCCAGACACCAGAGGAACGCGGCCAGTGTCTTGCCACTCCCCGTCGGGGCGTGGATGAGCGTGTGCCGGCCCGCCGCGATCGCCGCCCAGCCTCGGACCTGCGCGTCCGTCGGGGCCTCGAAGCTGGACGCGAACCAGGCGCGTACGGCCGGCGAGAACGGGCCGAGCGCGTCCGGCAACGGCCCGAGCGCGTCGCCCGCCGGGGATGACTCGGGGGGTTGGGGAACGATCGCAACCACGGGACCGAGAGTATAGGCCCGTCCCGACCGATAGACCACCTGTTCGGTTTCATCGACCGATCACAGCTCCCTGACGTCGCCACTGCACCGGACGTCACCGGAACGGCACAAGGCCGGATGGCACGGATGGCACGGGCCGCTCGGCCCGCACGAGGGGCCGACCGGCCATATGGCCCGACCGGGGTCGCGGGGTTAGATGGCATCAAGCGATAGGACCCGCCGGATCAGACGGGGCGCGCAGGGAAGGGAAGGCATCGAGATGGCAAGCACTCGAAACGTCGCAGGGGTGTTCGGTGGGATCGCAGCGGTCCTGCTGTTCTACCTCGTCAATCCGTGGGTCAACCCCGCGGTCGGCAGCACGATCAATCAGCTCGTGACCGTCGGCTTCTGGATCTCGTTCATCGTCCTGCTGGTCCTCCTGTTCCAGGAGCGCAACCAGCCGGGTGGCGAGACCATCGACATCGAAGGGCCCGCCTTCACGCGGTTCCTGTTCAGCAACTCCAACGCCGGCCTCTTCTGGCTCCCGATCCGACTGTTCGTCGGCTTCTCGTGGCTCGAGGCTGGTTGGCACAAGTTCACCGGCACCGGCTGGATCGACGGTGGCGCGGCGCTGGCCGGCTACTGGAAGGGTGCCGTGGCGATCCCGGATCCGACGCAGGGACGCCCGGCGATCACCTACGAGTGGTATCGAAGCTTCCTGCAGGTCCTCCTCGACAACGGCGCCGAGAAGTGGTTCGCCTGGGTCATCACCTTCGGTGAGATGGCTGTCGGCCTGGGTCTGATCTTTGGAGTCCTGACCGGCTTCGCCGCCTTCTTCGGGGCCTTCATGAACATGTCCTTCCTGCTGGCCGGCTCCGCGTCGACCAACCCGATCATGTTCTCCCTCGCCGTCGGGCTCATCCTCGCCTGGAAGGTCGCCGGCTACTACGGCCTCGACCGCTTCATCCTCCCGATGCTCGGAACGCCCTGGAAGCCAGGAGCCGTCCGGGGACGCGAGACCGCACCGGCCGTCTAGACGGTCCCTCACCGTCAACCCCACGGCCACAGGGCCCCGGGAGCCGCAAGGCTCCCGGGGCCTCTCCATGTCCGTCAGCCGCGGCTCAGATCGGGTCGACCCGCTTGGTGCCGCCGAGGGCCCGGGTCGCCTCGTCGGCGGCGGCCCGTTCGTCGTCGGTGAGCAGGTGCCGCCGATCCTGGCTCGAGTGGTGCGCATACGCCTCGAGCCGGTCGTGGATGCCTCCGAACCGCGCCAGCTGGGCGCGGGCCACGGGCTCGAAGGCCTTGGCCGACCCGGCCGTCTCCCACAGCGCGAGGAGATCGTCGAGGCAGAGCGGCGAGTCGGCGAGGGCCACGGCCCAGTCGTCGTGCTCGGCTCGCTCGGCCAGGCGTGTCCGGGCCGTCTCGGCGGCCGTCGCACCGTTTGTGCAGGCGACGCACGGAGGCCGCACCCGAGCCGCCTTCACTCGAGACCGCACGGTCCGCCCACCGGTCCCGACCGTGTCCGCGAGGCCGGTCGTCCGCCGGTCGATGATCGCGGCGAGCAGCAGCGACGCCCCGAGGATGCCGCCCGTCTCGCGCCGATCGGCCGCCACGAGCTCGACGACATGCCGCCGGCAGAAGCCCTCTCGACGTTCCAGATCGGCTCGGAACCCTCGGTCGAGGACGCGCTCGCGGATGATCGTCTCGACGACGCCCCGCTCCGCACGGGACCGCACGACGCACACGGGACAGCCGCCTTCGCGCATGGCCTCGAGCAATCGGACGTCGACGAGGTCGTGGGCCTTCGGGCCTGCCTCCTCCCGGCGGGTCATGGCCGGTCGGCCGGTCGGGTGCGCGAGGCCTGGATCGCGGAGGGGTCGATCCGGCGGACGCCGGCCTCCGCGGGCGACACGGTGAAGCCGGCATCTTCGAAGAGGCGCCGTGCGACGGCCACCCGGTCTCGAAGGGGTAACGGCTCGACCGGGTCGCGCTCGGCGACCGTGCACCCGGCGGAGACCGCGGACGAGGCGGCGAGCAACGCGCTACCGAGGCCCTGGCGGCGTCGATCCGGCGCGACACCGAGTCCGAGGAGCGCGCCATCGGGCCCGACCACCGCGGCCCCGACGACGGCCGAGCCATCGATGGCGGCGGTCACTGATGCGCCGTCTGCCAGGGCGGCCGCGACGAGCGCATGAGCGTTGGCGGGATCGAACGGCGGGAGGACCCTGGCCGCCAGGGTCAGCCCGGACCAGGTCGCCGCGTCGATGGCCCGGATCGTCGGCATGCCCGAGGCGGCCGGCATCCCGGTCTCGCCGACCGTGCCCCGCGCCCCTGATGCCGGT
>Ga0302299_10001500_pt1 | contig 14009 bp, 14 predicted proteins | sample III_Fen_N3_4_FD_198795 | JGI IMG/M metagenome (GOLD analysis project Ga0302299, IMG submission 198795) | Peat permafrost microbial communities from Stordalen Mire near Abisko, Sweden - III_Fen_N3_4 | ecosystem: Environmental > Terrestrial > Soil > Wetlands > Permafrost | place: Sweden: Abisko... | reverse complement strand
GATCGGCGAGGTCTACGGCGTGCTCGCCGGTGCCGCGGCCGTGATCCTGGGTGTCGGCCTGGTCGCCATGTGGTGGGGCCGCACGCGGTGGTGGCTCGGGGTGGCCGAGTTCACGGCCTTGTGGGGCCTCGGGCTGCTCGCGTCGGCGTTCCTCGTCCGGTTCGCGCGGCTCGACGAGGCGGGCGTGGTGGCGTACTACGCGGCGTTCTTCGGCGTGGGCGCCGCGGTGGCCGGAGTGTGCGTCGTGATCGGTCGCCGCCGTCGTCTCGACGGCCTGATTGCCGGTCTCCTGCTGATCGTCGCGGTGCTCGGGCTCGACGCGCTGCGCGGTGCACCGCTCGTGCTCAACTCGACGCTCGGGTACTCGCCGACGGTTGCCGGTCGCTTCGCCGGGTTCGGCAACCCGACCTACGCGGCCTTCTCGGCCGCGGCGTTGTGTGGCGCCGCGCTGCTGGCGCACCGGATCGGCGGGCGACGGGGTCTCGTCATCGCGGGCGCCGTGCTCGGGTTCGCGTTGGTGATCGACGTCGCGCCGATGTGGGGTGCCGACATCGGTGGGATCCTGTCGATGGTGCCGGCCTACGGGCTCGCGATGGTCGTGCTCAGCGGCCGGCGCGTGCGCGTCCGGACGGTCGCGGTCGCGGTTGCGGCGGTGGTCGTAGTGGGAACGCTCGCCGCGCTCGTCGACTTCGCCCGACCCGCGAAGGACCGCACGCACCTCGGCCGCCTCGTCGAGCGCGTGCGCGACAACGGCCTCGGCGAGGGCTGGACGGTGATCGAGCGCAAGCTGGGGGAGAACCTCGCCACCATCGGGACGTCGATCCTCGGGCTCGTCCTGCTCGTTGCCGTCGTCGGGTTCGTCGTCGTGTGGCGGCGCGACCCCGCTCGACTGCGGGGAGTGTTCGCCGCGATCCCCGAATGGCGGGCCGCGTGCCTCGGGTTCGCGGTGCTCGCCGGGCTCGGATTCGCCCTCAACGACTCCGGCATGACGGTCCCCGGCATCATGCTCCTGGTGTTCGTGGCCGCGTGGATCCACCTGTTGGTGACCGTCGCACCCGTCGGTGGAGTGCCACCGGACTCGGACGCCCCGGACGCCCCGGACGCCTCCGACGTACCGGCGGTCGAGCCGGTCGGGGTGGGAGCCGCGCCGTGACCGTGGTGTTCGGGCTCCTCGCGGGCGCGCTCGCGGTCGTGTTCCTGCGCGTCGGCGCACCCGACCTCCTCGCGTCCCCCACGCTGGACCGCGAGAACTACCGCGGTCACCATCTCCCGACCGCGGCCGGCATCTTCATCGTGGTTGGCGTGCTCGTGGTCGAGGCGGGCCGGGCCGTCCTGGGCGCGATCGGGCTCGGCGACGATCCGGGCCTGACCGTGGACCGCAGCCTCGTGCTCTTCGCCGTGTTCGCGTTCGGGCTGCTCGGGTTCATCGACGACGTGCTCGGCGACAGCAGCGCCCGCGGGTTCACGGGTCACGTGGGCGCGCTCGCCCAGGGTCGCATCACCACCGGGTTCCTCAAGCTGTTCGGCGGTGCGGGCGTGGCGATCGTGCTCGTGGCCACCCCCGGGTTCGCGTCGGGGCGGCGGCTGATCGTCGACGCCGTCCTCATCGCCCTCGCGGCCAACCTGGGCAACCTGCTCGATCGCGCGCCGGGGCGCACGCTCAAGTGCGCCGCGATCGCGTACGTGCCGCTCGCGTTGTTGCTCGGGACCGGGGCTGCGGGCGTGGCGATCGCGCCAGCCATGGGCGCCGCGTTCGCGCTCCTGCCTGACGATCTCGCCGAACGCGTGATGCTCGGCGACACCGGAGCCAACGTCGTCGGGGCTGTGCTCGGGCTCGGCGTGGTGCTGGGCCGGGGCGAGACCACCCGGGTCACCGCGCTCGTGGTCCTCGTGGTGCTCACGGTCGTGGCCGAGGTCTCGTCGTTCTCCCGCATCATCGACCGGGTCCCTCCGCTGCGCTGGTTCGACCGGCTCGGGACCACTCCCGAGCGGCGTGCTGCGAAGGGCTAGCGGCAGTCGCGGACGAGGAGCCGCCGGGCGCCGTCGTGCAGGACCGTGCGGTAGCCGTCGTCGGTGAGGCGAGCGGGGAGGTCGGGAAACCGGCCCATTCGCTCGCCGGAGGTGACGAGCACGGCGCAGACGGCACGGTCGCGTGCGGCCCGGAGCACGTCGGCCTCGGTGATCCGGCGCTGGTCGAACTGCTTCACCGAGACGTCGACGAGCGCGTCGGGCACCCGGAGACCGGCGCGCCACGGGAAGCCGGGGTCGTCGGTCACGACCACCGCGGTGTCCGGGAGCGCCCGCAGCCGCGCGGCGACCGTCGCGTCCGCGCCGCGGTAGCCGCCCGGACGGACCATGCCCGCCACGTTGATCGCCCACACCGGGAGGGCAACCACCCAGGCGACGGCGAGGACGCGCCACGAGGGCAGGCGCAGCGCGGCGAGCAGGCAGAGCGGGACCACGAGCTGGCTGACGTGGGGCCGCCACATCGCGGACTCGGCGAGCAGGAATCCGACCTGCGCGCCGAGCCAGATCCCGAAGATGGTGCCGGGTCGCTCGTGGACGGGGAGGTCGGACGGCCGCCACGCCGCGCGGGCGAGCAGCGCGGCGCCCACCACGACCAGCGCGGTCACGGTCACGAAGAGGTCGCGCTCGAGCAGGGTGGTGACGATGCGCCACGCGACTTCGCCGACGGTGTAGCGGCGGGCTTCGCGGTGGTACGACACCGACTGGTCCCACACGCGGGCGTAGCCCCAGGGTGCCGCGAGCGCGAGGGGGACCGCGACCGCGAGGACGGCCGCGGCGACCAGCTGGCGCGGTCGTCTGCGGTTCCACAGCAGCAGACCGACGACGAGCACCACCGGACCCACCAGCAGCTTCACCGAGCAGGCGGCGCCCACGAGCAGCCCCGCGACCACCGGGCGGACCCACCCGTCGTGGTCGCGCGCCGAGAGCGCGACGGTGACCGCGCCGATCGCGAACGCGATCGCGGGGCCGTCGCCGCTGATGCCGGTGGTCACGAGGAGCAGCGAACCCGCGGTGGTGGCGAGCAGCGCGGCCACGAGGCCAGCCCGCCGGTCGGCGACCGCCCGCGCCGCGAGATACGTGCACAGGGTGATCGCGATCCCCGCGGCCAGCGACAGCGTCCGCGGCGCGACCGACGTGCGGAGGCCGACGAGGTCGGCGAGGTAGATGAGCGGATGGTGCAGCGGTCCCTGCGACGAGAACACGTCGCGGTAGGGGCGGGCGCCGTGGCGCATCGCGACCGCGGTCGCGCCGTACACGCCGTCGTCGAAGCTGAGGTGGCGGGGCGACAGGATCGCGGGGAGCCGGAGCGCCACGGCGACCAGCGTGAGCGCCAGGAGGTCGCGGCGCCGGCGGTCCGCCATGGCCCGAACCTAGTGGGTGCGCCGGCACGAGGCTTCGCGCGTTCTTCGGCTCCATCACGTACGCGCGCCGCCGTGACTGTTACTGTCGCTCCACGTGGTGAAGCACATCTTCGTAACGGGTGGTGTGGCGTCGAGCCTCGGCAAGGGCATGACGGCCGCCTCGCTGGGCCGGCTGCTCAAGGCGCGGGGCCTCCGGGTCACCATCCAGAAGCTCGACCCCTACATCAACGTCGACCCGGGCACGATGAACCCCTTCCAGCACGGAGAGGTGTTCGTCACCGACGACGGCGGAGAGACCGATCTCGACCTCGGTCACTACGAGCGCTTCGTCGACGTTCCGCTGTCGCGCAAGTCGAACGCGACGACCGGCTCGATCTACAACGAGGTGCTCGCCAAAGAGCGGCGGGGCGCCTACCTCGGTCAAACGGTCCAGGTGATCCCGCACATCACCAACGAGATCAAGGACCGGATCCTGCGCCTCGCCGACGAGGACGTCGACGTGGTGATCACCGAGGTCGGCGGCACCGTCGGCGACATCGAGATCCTGCCCTTCCTCGAGGCGATCCGGCAGTTCCGCAAGGACGTCGGCCGCGAGAACGTCTTCTACGTGCACGTCACGCTCGTGCCGTTCATCGGTCCGTCGGGCGAGCAGAAGACCAAGCCCACGCAGCACTCCGTCACCGAGCTGCGCAGCCGGGGCATCCAGCCCGACGCGATCGTCTGCCGGTCCGACCGGCCGATCCCCACCCGGCTGAAGGAGAAGATCGCCCAGCTCTGCGACGTACCCGAAGAGGGCATCGTCTCCGCGGTCGACGCCGACAACCTCTACCTGATCCCGCTCGTCCTCCACGACGAAGGGCTCGACAACTACGTGTGCCGGGTGCTCGACCTCGCGGACCGCGAGCCCGACCTCACCGGCTGGAAGGCCCTGGTCGACCGCATCGCGTCCTGTGACCAGACCGTGCGCATCGGTCTCGTCGGCAAGTACGTCAACCTCCCCGACGCGTACCTGTCGGTGGTCGAGGCGCTGCGCCACGGTGGCTTCGACTGCCGTACCAAGGTCGAGATCGACTGGATCGCCTCCGACGACGCCGAGGGGCTGCTCGCCGAGGGCCGCCTGCGCGACCTCGACGGCATCGTGATCCCCGGCGGCTTCGGCTTCCGGGGCATCGAGGGCAAGATCGCCGCGGCGGGGTACGCCCGCGAGCAGCAGGTGCCGTTCCTCGGCCTGTGCCTCGGCATGCAGTGCGCGGTGATCGAGTACGCGCGCGACGAGTGCGGCCTGGTGGGCGCGAACTCCTCCGAGTTCGACCCGCACACCCCGCACCCGGTGATCGACCTCATGGACGAGCAGCGCGAAGTGGTCGACCTCGGCGGCACCATGCGCCTCGGCCTCTATCCGGCGAAGCTGAAGCCGGGCACGCTGGTCGAGCAGGCCTACGGCGACGAAGTGGTCTACGAGCGTCACCGGCACCGCTACGAGGTCAACAACAAGTACCGGGCCCGCCTCGAGGAAGCCGGGTTCATCTGCTCGGGCACCTCGCCCGACGACCGGCTCGTCGAGTTCGTCGAGCTGTCGCCGGAGAAGCACCCGTTCTTCGTGGCCACGCAGGCGCACCCGGAGTTCAAGAGCCGGCCCGACCGCCCGCACCCGCTGTTCGCGGCGTTCGTGCGTGCGGCCCGCGAGCGCGCCGACGGCCGGTCGCCGCGTCTGCCGATGGACGCCCGCGAACCGGCCGACGCCGAACGCGTCTGACGAAGGCGTCCGCTCCGTGACGTCGTCGTTCCGGGTCGTCGGCCAGTCGTCGGTCGCGACCGGCGGATTCCTCCGGCTCGAGGGTCTGCGCATCCAGGGTCCCGATGGCGCGGTGCACGAGCGCTTCGTGGTGCGGCATCCTGGCGCGGTCGTCGTCGTCCCCTTCGACGAGACCGACGGGAACGTGCTGATGATCCGTCAGTACCGGGTCGCCGTCGATGCCGAGCTGCTCGAGGTGCCGGCGGGCAAGCGTGACGTCGCGGGCGAGGTGCCCGAGGCGACCGGTCGCCGAGAGCTCGAGGAGGAGGTCGGCCACCGCGCGCAGCGCATGGTGGCGCTGGCCGAGTTCTTCAACACCCCCGGCTTCTGCGACGAGTACACCTACCTGTACCTCGCGCTCGGGCTCGAGCCGCTCGCGCAGCGCGACACCCAGACGGCCGAGGAGCACGCGATGCAGGTCGAACGCGTCCCCCTCGATGCCGCGCTGGCCATGATCGCCACGCGCGAGATCGTCGACGCCAAGACGATCATCGGGCTGACCCTGGCCAAGGCCTGGCTCGACGCCGCGGGCGGGTGAGCGCGGCCGCGGTCACGCTCGACGCGGCGGTGGCCGAGTTCCGAATCTGGCTCGTGGTCGAGCGCGGGCTCGCGCCGAACTCGGTGACCGCGTACCTTCGCGACCTGCGGCGGTACGTGGCTTTCCTCGACGCCCGGGGGGTCCGCGAGGTCGACCGCGTGTCCGAAGCCGACGTCGTCGCCTACGCCGCCGATCTCGCCGCGGCACGCGACGACGACGGCCACCCCCGGTACGCGCCCGCGTCGATCGCCCGCGCCCTGGTGTCGGTGCGGTCGCTGCACCGGTTCGGGCTCGACGAGGGCTTCGCGGCCGACGACCCCACAGTCGAGCTCCAGGGGGGCCGGGTGCCCCAGGGCATCCCCAAGGCCATCACCGAGGCCCAGGTGGAGGCGCTGCTGCGCGCCGTCGCCGGGGACGACCCCCGTGCGCTGCGTGACCGCGCCGTACTCGAGACGCTCTACGCGGGCGGGCTGCGGATCGCGGAGCTCGTCGGGCTGGACCGGGCCGACCTCGACCTCACCGGTGGGCTCGTGCGGGTGTTCGGCAAGGGTCGCAAGGAGCGCATCGTCCCGATCGGCCGTCCGGCGCGTGAGGCCATCGCCGAGTACCTGCGGCGCGGTCGCCCCGAGATGGAGACGCGACGGCGGCCGGCCGGCGACCCGGTGTTCCTCAACGCTCGGGGCGGTCGGCTCTCGCGCCAGGCCGGCTGGAAGATCGTCCACGACGCCGGGGTGCGAGCGGGGCTGGGGGACGCGCTCTCGCCCCACGTGCTGCGGCACTCGTGCGCCACCCACATGCTCGACCACGGCGCGGACATCCGGGTGGTGCAGGAGCTGCTCGGCCACGCCAGCCTCTCGACCACCCAGATCTACACCAAGGTCTCGCCCGAACGCCTCCGCCAGGCCTACGCCGCCGCCCATCCCCGGGCCTCCCGCAAAGGGGAACGCGCGGGCAGCCGGTAGGATCGGGGTCATGGTCGATGCCCCCAATTCGGTGCTGCGTGTCCAGCTCGAGGAGGAGCGCGACCGCCTCCGGTCCCAGCTCGAGGATCTCCACGCTTCCGAGGGATCGTTCGACGAGGGCTTCGCCGACACGAGCCAGGTGACCGCCGAGCGCGGCGAGATCGAGGCGCTGACGGGCTCCCTGGCCGAGACCCTGCACGACATCGAGGACGCCCTCGCCAAGTTCGACGCCGGCACGTTCGGCGCGTGTGAGCAGTGCGGGGCCGAGATCGCCGCCGCCCGCCTCGAGGCCATGCCCGCGGCGCGGCTCTGCATCAACTGCGCCTCGCAGCGCCGCTGACCCGTGCCGCTGCGCCAGGCGCTCATCCTGTTCGGGTGCCTGGTCGTGGCGGTGATCCTCCACGAGATCAGCCACGGTGTCGCGGCGTACTGGTTGGGGGACGACACCGCGAAGAAGGCGGGGCGGCTCACCCTCAACCCGATCCCGCACATCGACCCGTTCGGATCGCTGATCCTCCCGGCCATGGGCGCCCTGGCGGGCCTGCCGATCGTCGGCTTCGCCAAGCCGGTGCCGGTGAACCCGAACCGGCTGCGCAACCCGCGCCGCGACATGCTGTTCGTGAGCCTCGCGGGGCCCGCGTCGAACATGGTCATGATGGCGATCGCCGCGGTCACCACCCGGTTCCTGCTCAACTCGGGGAGCGGGCTCGCGGCCGCGATCGACCAGAGCGGCTCCGACCTCCTCGTGCAGATCGTGTTCTCGTTCGCGGTGGTCAACCTCCTGCTCGGACTGTTCAACCTGCTGCCGATCCCGCCGCTCGACGGCGCGGCGATCTTCGAGCGGTTCCTCCCGAACGAGTGGCTGCCCAACTGGTACAGGGTCCGTCCGTACGGGCTGCTCGTGGTGTTCGCCGTGGTGTTCATGGTTCCCGGGCTCATCACCCGGATCGTGAGCCCGTTCTACGACGCGCTGTTCAACTTCGTGGTGAAGTAGGCGGACGGCGAGTGGGACGCGAAGCCCATCTCGCTCGCCGCTTCTTCGGCGCGCTGTCGCCCGCGGCGCCGAAGCCCGCCGACATCGTGTGGGTCGAGACCGTGCTGAACGCGCGCGAGTACGCGGTGTGGAACCGCATGCCCAAGCACGACCGCCGCCACTCGATCGCGGTGGCCCGACGGGTGGAGGCGGCGCTGGCCGGCACCGAGCACGCGGACGACCCGCGGTGGCTCGAGGCCGCGTTGCTGCACGACGTCGGCAAGCTCGACGCCGACCTCGGGGTCTTCGGCCGGGTTGCGGCCACGCTCGCCGGCGCCGTGGCCGGGCACGGGATGGCCGACGCGTGGTCGGAGAAGCGCGGCATCACGCGGCGCTTCGGGCTGTACCTGCGTCATCCCGAGCTCGGCGCCAGCCGCATCCGCATGTGCGAGGGCAGCCGGGAGGCCGCCGTGTGGGCCGAGGCCCACCAGGACCTCGACCGCTACGACCAGACCGGGATCCCGCCCGATGTGCTCGATGCCCTCGCCGCCGCCGACGACGACTGACCCGACCCGCACCCCCGTTCTTGCGTGGCCGCGGACCCCACTGCGCGCCCTGAGTCACGCCAGAACGGAGTCAGGGTCGGGGGAGCAGGCCGACGGCGTCGCGGACGCGGCGCATCACGCCGTCGGCGATCGCCTCGGCCTTCGCCGCGCCCTCGCCGAGCAACGCGTCGACCGCTGCGGGGTCGGCTTCGAGGTCGGCGTAGCGCGCCTGGAGCGGGGCGAGGAACTCGACCACCGCTTCGGCGGTGGCGCCCTTGAGCCTGCCGTACCCGCCCGACCCGAACTCGGCCTCGAGGTCGGGGATCGCCCGACCGGTGGTGGCGGCGAGGATCTGGAGGAGGTTCGAGACGCCCGGCTTGGCGTCGGGATCGAAGCGCACGTCGGTCTCGGAGTCGGTGACCGCGCTCTTGGTCCGCTTCGTGATCGACGCCGGCGCGTCGAGCAGGGCGATGGTGCCCTGGGGGGAGTCGGCCGACTTCGACATCTTGGCGGTGGGGTTCTGGAGGTCCATGATGCGCGCGCCCACCGGCGGGATCGCGGCCTCGGGGACCACCAGCGTCTCGCCGAACCGGAAGTTGAAGCGCAACGCGATGTCGCGCGACAGCTCGAGGTGCTGGCGCTGGTCGTCGCCCACCGGGACGCGGTCGGTGTCGTAGGCGAGGATGTCGGCGGCCATGAGCACCGGGTAGTCGAAGAGGCCGACGCTCACGGACTCCTGACCCCGGCCCTTGTCCTTGAACTGGGTCATGCGGTTCAGCTCGCCCATGGTGGCCACGCAGTTGAGGATCCAGGTGAGCTCGGTGTGGGCCCGCACGTGGCTCTGCACGAAGAGGGTGCAGCGGTGGGGGTCGAGCCCGGCCGCGAGGAGCAGCGTCGCGGTGCGCCGGGTGTGGGCGGCGAGCTCCGCGGGGTCGTGCGGGAGCGTGATCGCGTGGAGATCGACGACGCAGTAGAGCGCGTCGTCGGTGTCCTGGTCGGCAACCCATTGGCGCACCGCGCCGAGGTAGTTGCCCAGATGCATGTCGCCGGTCGGCTGGATGCCGGAGAAGACCCTTGCCACGGGCGGGAACGCTAGCCGGGGCCGGGCGCCGAGCCGCGGGGGATTCGACGTCGTGACGGTCGCGGGTCGCGGTGATCCGGGAGAACAGCAGGGTCACCGCGCCGCCCCGCACCCCGATCCGGCCGGACCGCCGCGGTACCCTCGGCGGCGATGGGCTACGAGGTGCGGACACCGGTCTTCGAGGGCCCGTTCGACCTCCTCCTGCACCTCATCCTGCGCAGCGAGGTCGAGCTGTTCGAGCTGTCGCTGGCGACGATCGTCGACGAGTACCTGACCGAGATCGAGCGCATGGACACCCTCGACCTCGACGTCGCCACCGAGTTCCTGCTGATCGCGGCCACGCTCGTGGAGCTGAAGGCCCGCCGCCTCCTCCCGGAGGTCGTGTCCACCGATCTCGACGAGGAGCTGCTGCGGTTCGAGGCCCGTGACCTGCTCCTCGCCCGCCTGCTCGAGTACAAGACCTTCAAGGACGTCGCCGCCGCGACGGGGCGGCTCATCGAGCGTGCCGACCGGAGCCTGCCCCGGGTCACCGGTCCCGAGGAGCCGTACCGCTCCCTCGTGCCCGACCCGCTCGACCGCATCACCATCCGCCAGCTCGCCGCCGCGGCCCGCCGTGCCTTTGCGCCGAAGGCCACGCCCGTGGTCGACACCGACCACGTCGCGCCCGTGCGGGCGAGCGTGGCCGACGCGATCGTGATCGTCCTCGACCGGTTGCCCACGGGCACGACCATGTCGTTCCGCGACCTGGTGGCCGGCGCGGCGGACCGGGTCGAGGCCGTGGTCCGGTTCCTGGCGGTGCTCGAGCTCTACAAGCAGGGGATGGTCGACATCGACCAGACCGAGACGTTCGGCGCGCTCACCGTGGTGCGCCTCGACGGAGCGAGCGCGCTCGACGCGGCGAGCATCGCCGACTGGGACTACGACGTCACCGGGGAGGCCACGCCGGTCGACGCCGAGCTCGACGAGATCGACCTGGCGCTCGATGCCGAGGCCGACGCCGAGATCGACGCGGCGCTGGACGCCGTCCGCGCGGCCGACGACGACCAGGACCAGGACGAAGAGGACGAGGCAATGGACGACGAGCTGGTCGCCGAGCTCGATGCCGAGGAGACCGTATGACGTCCGACGCCACCCCGCGCCCCGGGTTCCCGGTGGCCCCCCACGCGCCCGCCGGCCGCCCGGCGTTCCCGGCGTTCACCGGGGCCGACGAGCCCGAGGTCGACCCCGGCGACGCCCGGGCCGAGGCCCGCCGGGCGATCGAGGCGGTGGTCCTCGCCTCGACCGAGCCGGTGCCGGCCCGCGACCTCGCCGAGCTGGTCGAGTGCAGCGTCGACGTCGTGGCCGCGATCTGCCGGGAGCTGGCCGAGGAGTACGAGCGCGAGCAGCGGGGCTTCGTGCTCGCCGAGGTGGCCGGTGGCTACCGCTACCAGACCCATCCCGATGTCGCGACCTACGTCGAGCAGTTCGTGCTCGAGGGTCAGCACGTGCGCATGTCTGCCCCTGCGCTCGAGACCCTCGCCATCGTCGCGTACAAGCAACCCATCACCCGCGGCCAGATCTCCGCGATCCGCGGGGTCAACGTCGAGTCGACTCTGGCCACGCTGGTGCAGCGCGGCTACGTGCAGGAGGTGGGGCGCGACCCCGGCCCCGGGCTCGCGTCGTTCTACGGCACCACCCCACGCTTCCTCGAGCGGCTCGGGCTGGCCAGCCTCGCCGACCTTCCGTCGCTGGGCGACTTCGTGCCCGGTCCCGAGGTGGTCGAAGCGCTCGAGCGCGGGCTGCGGGCCGACCAGGACCCGCGGCTCGACGCGCCGCCCGTGGAGGCGGCCGCCGGTGACGCGGCCCCCGAGGGCGGCCGCGGTGACGACGCCGGCTGAGGGGCCCCAGCGGGTTCAGAAGATCCTCGCCCGCGCGGGCCTCGGGTCCCGTCGGGCGTGTGAAGACCTCATCGCCGACGGCCGGGTGACCGTCGACGGCGAGGTGGTCGTGCTCGGCGACCGGGTCGACCCCGACCATCAGGCACTCGCGGTCGACGGCGTCCCCGTGCCCACCCGGCCGGGGCTCGTCTACTACCTGCTCAACAAGCCGGCCGGGGTGGTCACCACCGCCGACGACCCCCAGGGCCGGCGCACGGTCGTCGACCTCGTGCCGGCCGAGCCCCGGGTGTTCCCGGTCGGCCGGCTCGACTACGACACCGAAGGCCTGTTGCTCTGCACGAACGACGGCGACCTCGCCCAGCGGCTGACCCACCCTCGTTTCGGGGTCGAGAAGACCTACCTCGCCGAGGTGGAGGGCGTGCCGACGCCCGCAGCCCTGCGCCGGCTGCGGGAGGGCGTGGAGCTCGAGGACGGACCCACCGCGCCGGCCCGCGCCCACCTGGTGCAGCCCGGACCCGAGACGAGCGCGATCGAGCTGGTCATCCACGAGGGTCGGAACCGGCAGGTGCGCCGGATGTGCGAGGCGGTCGGCCACCCGGTGCGGCGGCTGGTGCGGACGAACATCGCCACCCTGCGCGACCCCGACCTCGCTCCGGGGGCGTGGCGCGAGCTCACGCAGGCCGAGGTGCGGGGGCTCTACACCGGGGCGACCGAGCGGGAGTCCGACGCCGGCCCGGACTCCAGCACCGACTCCGCCCCGGCAACCACCCCGGGTGCCGACGACCCTCGGCGGTAACCTCACCGCCGTGAGAGTCGTGGGCCTGCGCGGGGCCATCACCTGTGCCGAGGACACCGCGGCCGAGATCGAGGCCAAGACCCAGCGCCTGGTCACGGAGCTCCTGGCCCGCAACGAGGTGGCCGACGCCGACCTCGTGAGCATCATCGTCACCACCACCCCCGACCTCACGGCCACGTACCCGGCCGGTGCCGTTCGGGCGCTCGGCTACGACGACGTCCCCCTCCTCGGAGCGGTCGAGGCATCGGTCGACGGCGGGCTGCCCCGGTGCGTGCGGGTCCTCGTCCACTGCTACAGCAGCCGGGGCCGGGCCGAGGTGCAGCACGTGTACCTGGAGGAGGCGCGCAGCCTCCGCGCCGACCTCCCCGAGTGAGCGACCGGGGCTCGGTGACCCGCATCGCCGTCCTCGGGACGGGCCTCGTCGGGGGCTCCGTCGGGCTCGCGGCGCGCGCCCAGGGTCTTCACGTCACGGGGTACGACCCCGATTCGACCCGGCTTGCCCGCGCCGTCGTCATCGGGGCAATCGACGAGACCGCGCTCGACCTCCCCAACGCGATCGCCGAGGCCGACCTGGTGGTGGTCGCGGTGCCGGTGGGCCGAGCCGCCGAGGTGGTGGAGGCCGCCCTCGCCGCGGGCGCTCGGATCGTGACCGATGTCGCGTCGGTGAAGGCCGAGGTGGTGGAGGCGGTGGAGGCGGCCCGGCCGGCCGACGCCGACCGCTTCGTCGGCGGCCACCCGATGGCCGGTTCCGAGCAGGACGGGCTCGACGGCGCCGACGCCGAGATGTTCGTGGGTGCCACCTGGGTGCTCACTCCCACCCCCACCACCGACCCGGGCGCGTTCGAGACGGTGCGCGACTTCGCGGTGGCGCTCGGCGCCGAGGTGATCGCGGTGAGCCCGCGTCACCACGACGCGCTGGTCGCAGTGGTGAGTCACGTGCCCCAGCTCGCGGCCACCACCCTCATGGACGTCGCGGCCCGGCGGGGAGAGGAGCACGCCACGCTCCTGCGGCTCGCGGCCGGCGGGTTCCGCGACATGACCCGCATCGCCGCGAGCCACCCGGCGATCTGGCCCGACATCTGCGTGGCGAACCGCGACGCGATCGTCGCGAGCCTCGACGACTACCTCGTCGCACTCGAGGCGACGCGCGATCTCGTGGCCGGCGCCGACCGCGGCGGGCTCCTCGACCTGCTCGAGCGGGCCCGGGCCGCCCGGCGCAACCTGCCGGTGGGCACGCCCACCGGCGCGGGCCTGGTGGAGCTGCGGGTCCCGGTTCCCGACCGGCCCGGTGTGCTCGCGGAGGTCACGACGGCGGCCGGTGAGCTCGCGGTCAACATCGTCGACCTCGAGATCGCGCACTCGGGTGAGGGCACCGGCGGTGTGCTCGTGCTGGTGATCCCCGAGGCGAGCGCCGACGTGTTCGACGCCGCGCTCACCGCGCGCGGCTACCACCATTCACGCCGGGCGCTCTCGTGAGCGAGCGAACCATGGGCGAGATCGAGGCGTCGGGAGCTCTGACCATCCACGGCGGCGCGCCGCTGACCGGGCGCCTGCGGCTGCCGGGGTGCAAGGGGGTGTCGCACCGGGCCCTGTTCGCGGCCGCGGTCGCCGAGGGCGAGAGCAACGTCGCCAACCTCGGGACCGGTCGCGACGTCGCGAGCACGCGGGCCGTGCTCGCCCGCCTCGGGGCGACGATCGACGGCGCCGGCCCGAACGCGGTCCGGGTCACGGGGCGCGGCTTCGCCGGTCTCGCCGAGCCCACCGAGGTGCTCGACTGCGCCAACTCGGGGACCACGATGCGCTTCCTCGCGGGGCTGTGCGCGGGCCGGCCGTTCCTGAGCGTCCTCGTGGGCGACGTGTCGCTCTCGCAGCGCCCGATGGCCCGCGTGCTCGACCCGCTGCGGGCCATGGGCGCTGCGGTCGACGGGCGCGACGGCGGGCGCTGTGCCCCGCTCGTGGTGCGGGGCGGGGGGTTGCGCGGCATCCGCCACGAGCTCGCGGTGGCGAGCGGACAGGTGAAGACGGCGCTCGTGCTCGCCGGCCTCCAGGCGGA
>Ga0302299_10001499_pt1 | contig 14009 bp, 14 predicted proteins | sample III_Fen_N3_4_FD_198795 | JGI IMG/M metagenome (GOLD analysis project Ga0302299, IMG submission 198795) | Peat permafrost microbial communities from Stordalen Mire near Abisko, Sweden - III_Fen_N3_4 | ecosystem: Environmental > Terrestrial > Soil > Wetlands > Permafrost | place: Sweden: Abisko... | reverse complement strand
GAGCACGTGGTGGCCGACACAGGTGACGGGGCGCGACCGGCGGCGAGCGTCGTCCATGTGCTCCGACGGGCGCCCGGCGACCAGCCCGCCACGTGGGTCCGGGTCCACCTGGCGGGGAACTCCCGGGCAGGGGCCGCGAGCCAGGCGCTCTATCGCGTTCGGGTCGAGGCAGCCGACGCGGCACTGGGCTCCATCTGGGTCGTCCGCGGCCGCGACGAGGGCGTCCCCGACCCAACCGACACGCGGCTCCTCGCGGCGGCGGCCGACCAAGCGGGCCAGGCCCTGGCCCACGACCGCCTCGCCGCCGAGTCGCGCGCTGCCGAGGTTGCCCGCCAGAGCGACGCGCTCAAGTCCGCGCTCCTCCAATCGGTCTCGCATGATCTGCGCACGCCGCTCGCGACCATTCGCGCCGCCGCGGGCTCCCTGCGCCCCGACAGCGGCCTCGACGACGCCGACCGCTCGGAGAGCGCCGCGGCCATCGACCGCGAGGTCGAGTACCTCAATCGCCTCGTGACCAACCTGCTCGACCTCTCGCGCATCGACGCCGGCGCCCTGCGCGCGGACCGCGATGCGTTCGACCTCGACGACCTAGTCGGCCAGACCGTGGACCGCCTCCGTGATCGGCTCGGCGGGCGACCGCTCGAGGTGGCGCTCGACGCCCCGCCGGTCCTGGTGGACCCGGTGTTCCTCGACGACGCCGTCACCAACGTGCTCGAGAACGCGGTGAAGTACACCGAGCCCTCGACCCCCGTCCGCATCATCGCCCAGGCGCTGCCCGGGGAGGGCTTCGTGCGCCTCACGATCGAGGACGGCGGGCGCGGCGTGCCCGAGGACGCGCTGCCGCGCCTGTTCGAGAAGTTCTACCGGGTGCCCGGCGGCCCGCGCGGCTCGAGGGCAGGGACCGGCATTGGCCTCGCGGTCGTGCTCGGGTTGGTCGAGGCCTCGGGCGGTCGAGTCGCGGCCCGTCGGTCGGCCCTCGGCGGGCTCGCCGTCGACCTCGACCTCCCGGTTGTCGCCGTGCCCGTCAGGGCGCCTCTGGCCCTCGGGACGTCCGCCCCGTGACCGGCGGCCCTCGGATCCTGGTGGTGGAGGACGACGACGAGACACGGCACGCGCTTGTGCGGGAGCTGAGCGCGCGGGGCTACGCGGTCGAGGAGGCGCAGGACGGGGCCACGGCCAAGCGGCGCTGGGAGGCGCGTCGACCCGATGTGGTCCTCCTGGACCTCGGGCTGCCGGACATGGACGGGCTGACGCTCGTGACACGGTTCCGCCGCGACGCCGGCACGCCCATCGTGATCCTCTCGGGCCGGTACGAGGAGCGCGAAAAGGTCGAGGCACTCGAACGCGGTGCGGACGACTACGTGACCAAGCCGTTTGGCGTGGCCGAGCTCCACGCAAGGCTCCGCGTGGCGCTCCGGCGGGCGGGCGGTCCCGAGGCCGACCCGGGCGGGCGCGTGGTCATCGGGCCGCTCATCTTCGACGCCGCGCGCCATGCCGTGACCGTGGACGACCGCCCGGTCGATCTCACCCCTCGCGAGTTCGAGATCCTGCGGGTGCTGCTGGCTCACGCCGGCCGGCTCGTCACCAAGGGCCGGATCCTGCGCGCGGTGTGGGGCGAGGCGTACCAGGGCGAGGACAGCTACGTCTACGTCCACGTCAGCCAGCTGCGCCGCAAGCTCGCCGCCGCCGATCCGGACGGGCGTCTGGCCGACCTCATCGTGACGGAGCCCGGCGTCGGCTACCGCGTCCGTGAGTCGGGCGAGCCCGAACCTTAGGGGTTCTTTAGAGCCGGCCCGCCCCCTTGCCCCCGCTTCCTCTTGGGGGCCCGGCGCACGGTATGGGCATGAAGGCATCAGGTCTGGCCGCGGCCAGCGCGACCATCACGCTCGAGTTCGAGCAGTCCATCGTCCACGGCGCCATTGAGCTGGTCGCCGCGGGCGTGTGCAATCGCGTCATGTGCGCCGGTCTGCGGTTCGCGGGCCAGCTGCTCGAGTCGGCGCGCTCCGAGGCGGACATTGCCGGCGTGCGCGTCACCCCGGTGTGGACGCTCGACGAGGCGCCGACCGGTCTCACGGTCTCCCGGGCCGATGCCTGATCGCGGCCCGCTCCTGGTCGTGGACGACGACGAGGCGTTCCGGCACATCCTCGTGACGTGGCTGCGCCACCAGGGCTTCAAGGTGCTCGAGGCCGACTCCGCCGAGGCGGCCGAGGACGTGCTCGCGGCCGGCGGCGCACCCGCGATGGTCCTGCTGGACCTGAACCTGCCGGGGAATACCGGCTGGGAGCTGCTCCGCTCGGCGCGATTCACCTCGCCCGATGCCCCGCTCGTGGTCATCGCCTCGGCAACGACCGTGGACCACCGCCGACTGACGTCGTTCGGCGTCGCCGGCTACCTGCCCAAGCCCTTCCCGCTCGAGACGCTGCTGGCGACGATCGAGCGGGTCCTGGCGTCCCGCACAGCGACGCCGGAGGAGACTGACTGACCCATGGAAGACTGGCAGATCGTGCTGATCATGGTCGCGTGTGCCGTGGTCGCCACCCTGTATCTCGCGCTCGTCGAGCGGCTGCGCGGATGAACGCGCTCGATATCCTCGCCGTCCTCGCAGCCGCGTTCGTGTTCGTGTACCTCCTGTGGGCGCTGCTGCGCCCCGAGGACTTCTAGCCATGCCGCTCGCGGACCTGCTGACCCTCGTGGCACTTGCTGCGGCGGTCGCCCTCGTCACCCCGCTCCTGGGCATCTACATCCACGCCGTCATGGAGGGCGAGCGCACGCTCCTGAGCCCGGTCCTCCGCCCCGTGGAGCGGATCGTCTACCGCGTCTGCGGCATCGACGAGACCGTCGAGCAGAGCTGGAAGGGCTACACGATCGCGGTGCTCGTGATGGCGGCAGTGGCAATCGCGGCCGGCTACATCGTCCTGCGCCTGCAGTCCGTGCTGCCGCTCAACCAGGGCGGCATCCCGGCCATGACGCCCGACCTCGCGTTCAACACCTCGGTCAGCTTCGAGACGAACACCAACTGGCAGAACTACTCGGGCGAGACCGGCGCGACGTACTTCACCCAGGCGGCGATGCTCGCCGTGCGCAACTTCACCTCCGCCGCCACCGGCCTGGCCGTGGCCATCGCGCTGTTCCGCGGGTTGACCCGCAAGAGCGCCAGCACCCTGGGGAACTACTGGGTCGACCTGACGCGCGGCATCCTCTACCTGCTCCTGCCCATCTCGCTGGTCGGCGCGATCGTGCTGGTGTGGCAGGGCGTGCCCCAGACCTGGGACCCCACCCAGACCGTGACCACGCTCGCGGGCTCGGTGCAGCACATTGCGCTCGGCCCCGTGGCCAGCCAGGAGTGGATCAAGGAGATGGGCAACAACGGCGGCGGGTTCTTCAACGCCAACTCCGCCCACCCGTTCGAGAGCCCCACCGGCCTGACGAACTTCCTCGAGATGTTCGCGATCCTGATGTTCCCGTTCTCGCTGACGTACACGTTCGGCCGGTACGCGGGCAGCCAGCGCCAGGGCTGGACGATCTTCGCCGCCATGGCGCTGGTCCTCGGGGTGGGCGCAGTGGTGGCCATGCACCTCGAGGCGGGCGGCAACCCGCTGTTCCCAGCCGGCGTGGACCAGGCCGCCATGGGCAACATGGAGGGCAAGGAGGTCCGCTTCGGCGCCGGGGTCGGCGCGCTCTTCATGTCGATCACCACGGGCACCAGCACCGGCGCCATCACCATGTGGCACGACAGCGCCCAGCCGCTGGCCGGCCTCGTCCCGCTGTTCAACATGGAGCTGGGCGAGATCACACCCGGCGGCATCGGTGCCGGGATGTACGGGATGCTGATCATCGGCGCCATCCTCGCCGTGTTCATCGCCGGGCTCATGGTCGGCCGGACGCCCGAGTACCTGGGCAAGAAGGTCGAGGCCTACGAGATCAAGATGGCCATGATCACGGCCCTCGTGCTCGGCGCCAGCATCCTCGGCTTCACCGCTCTCGCGACTGTGCTGCCGGAGGGCCAGGCCGGCCCGCTCAACAAGGGCCCCCACGGCTTCAGCGAGATCCTCTACGCCTTCTCGAGCCAGACGGGCAACAACGGCTCGGCGTTCGCCGGACTCACTGGAAACACGCCCTTCTACAACATCACGGGCGCCCTCGCGATGCTGATCGGGCGGTACGGGATGATCGTGCCCATCCTCGCGCTGGCCGGGTCCATGGCCGGCAAACGCCGCGTGGCAGCGTCGCTGGGGACCTTCCCCACGACCGGGATCCTGTGGACCGTGCTGCTGATCGGCGTGATCGTCATCGTCGGGGCGCTCACCTTCTTCCCGGCGCTCGCGCTGGGCCCGATCGTCGAGCAGCTCCTCCAGAACGCCGGGAAGACCTTCTAGCCATGAGCATCTCGCGAACTCTGATGTCCATCGACCTCGGGCGTGGCACCCGCCGCTTCCAGCGCCACGTGGTCCTCGGCGGCGCCAAGCCGTCCGGCGACCAGCCGCCGCAGCCTCGCGGGGTCCTCGACCCGGCGCTGCTCCGCTCGGCCCTGCCCCACGCGCTCCGCAAGCTCGACCCGCGGCTCCTCATCCGGAACCCCGTGATGTTCGTCGTGGAGCTCACCGCAATCCTCGTCACCCTCACCTGGCTGGGCAACATCACCGGCGTCCAGGCCACGGCCGGCGCCAACACCGGGTTCCAGCTCCAGATCGCGATCTGGCTGTGGTTCACCGTCCTGTTCGCCACCTACGCCGAGGCCGTCGCCGAGGCTCGCGGCCGCGCCCAGGCGGCCACGCTCCGCCGCACCCGCTCCGACACGACCGCCCAGCGCCGCCGCGCCGACGGGTCGCTCGAGGCCGTGGGGTCGGGCGAGCTCCGCAAGGGGGACGTCATCGTCGTCGAGGAGGGCCAGACCATCGCCGGCGACGGCGACGTGATCGAGGGCGTGGGCTTCGTCAACGAGGCCGCGATCACCGGCGAGTCCGCCCCGGTCCTCAAGGAGCCGGGCACCGACATCCGCAGCTCGGTCACCGGCGGCACGACGCTGGTCTCCGACCGGCTCGTGATCCTCATCACGTCGGACCCGGGCGAGACGTTCCTCGACCGGATGATCGCCCTCGTCGAGGGGGCCAAGCGCCAGCGCACGCCCAACGAGATCGCGCTCGCGATCCTGCTCGCCGGCCTGACGATCATCTTCCTGATGGCCACCGTCACCCTGCGGCCGTTCGGCGCGTTCGCCGGCGCGACGGTGGACACGGTGGCCCTCGTGGCGCTGCTCGTCTGCCTCATCCCGACGACCATCGGCGGGCTGCTGTCGGCGATCGGCATCGCCGGGATGGACCGCGTCGCAAGGTTCAACGTTCTCGCGATGAGCGGTCGCGCGGTCGAAGCGTCCGGCGACGTGGACGTGATCCTGCTCGACAAGACCGGGACGATCACCTATGGCAACCGGCTCGCCGCGAGCATCTCGCCCGCACCAGGCGTCACCGAGGCGGAGGCGGTCCGCGCCGCGCTCCTGACCTCGATCCGGGACGAGACGCCCGAGGGCCGCTCGGTCGTCGATCTCGCCCGCAAGCGGCTGGCCGAGCTGGGCGAGCCCGCGGGGACCGACGACGCGACGGGCTTCGAGGCGCTCGCAGCGTCGATCGCCGACGCGATCGCGTTCCGCGCCGAGACCCGGACCAGCGGCGTCCGGACCGTGGACGGGAGCCTCGTGCTCAAGGGCGCCGTGGACTCGATCGCCGCCGAGCTCGACGGGCCGATGCCGCCCGAGGTCGCCGCAGATGGCGACCGCATCGCCGACGCCGGCGCCACCCCGCTCGCCATGCGCGCAGACGGTCGCGTGCTGGGCATGATCGAACTCAAGGACACGGTGAAGACCGGGCTGCCCGAGCGGTTCGCCGAGTTCCGCAAGATGGGCATCCGGACCGTGATGATCACCGGCGACAACCCGCGCACGGCCGCCACGATCGCCCGGGAGGCGGGGGTCGACGACTTCATCGCCCAGGCCACGCCCGAGAACAAGATCGCCTTCATCCGGAAGGAGCAGGCGGACGGCCACCTCGTGGCGATGACCGGCGACGGCACGAACGACGCGCCGGCGCTCGCGCAGTCCGACGTGGGCCTCGCGATGAACAGCGGCACCTCGGCGGCCAAGGAGGCGGCCAACATGGTCGACCTCGACTCGGACCCGACCAAGCTGCTCGAGGTGATCGCGATCGGCAAGCAGCTGCTGATCACCCGCGGCTCCATCACCACGTTCTCCATCGCGAACGACGTGGCGAAGTACTTCGCGATCGTCCCGGCGATGTTCGTGAGCGTCTACCCGGAGCTCGGCGCGCTCAACATCATGGGCTTGACCACGCCCCAGAGTGCCATCCTGTCCGCGGTCATCTTCAACGCGCTGATCATCGTCGCGCTCATCCCGCTCGCCATCCGGGGCGTCGCCTTCCGGGCGGCTCCTGCGAGCGAGCTGCTGCGTCGCAACCTCCTCGTCTACGGCCTCGGCGGCATCATCGCCCCGTTCATCGGGATCAAGGCGATCGACCTGCTCGTCACGGCCCTGCATCTCGCGTAGGTGACCCCAATGCGCTCATTCCTCCGGCACGTCCTCTTCCCGGCTGTCATGCTGCTGGTCGTGCTGACCCTCCTCACCGGCGCGGTCTACCCCGCCATCGTCACCGCCGTCGCGCAGGTTGCATTCCCGCACCAGGCGAACGGCTCGATGATCACCGTGAGCGGCAAGGCCGTGGGCTCCAGCCTGATCGGCCAGGCCTTCTCCGACCCGAAGTACTTCTGGGGCCGCCCGTCGGCCGCCGGGCAGAACGGCTACGACGCCAGCGGCTCGGCCGGGACGAACCTCGGGCCGACCAGCTCGGCGCTGATCGCAAACGTGACGGCAGCGGTCGACGCCGCCAGGCAGGCCAACGGCGGCGGCCCCGTGCCCGTGGACCTGGTCACGACGTCCGCGTCCGGCCTCGACCCGGACATCAGCCCGGCCGCGGCCGAGTACCAGGTCGCCCGCGTGGCGGCCGCCCGCGGGTTGACCGTTGACGCCGTCCGGGCCGCCGTGGCCCGCCACACCGAGCAGCCGCTCCTCGGGTTCCTGGGCGAGGCGCGGGTGCACGTGCTCGAGCTCAACCTCGACCTGGACGGGCTGCTGACGCCGGCGGCAGCGACCCCCAGCGGCGCCGGCTGAGGCGACCGATGCGCGACCCCGAGCGCGACGCCTTCGACGTCCGGCCCGACCCGGACGAGTTGCTCGCGCGCCTCCACGAGGACGGCACGAGCCCGCGCGGTCGACTGCGGCTCTACCTGGGCATGGCGCCGGGCGTCGGCAAGACCTACCGGATGCTCGAGGAGGGGCATCGGCGCGTGGGCCGCGGGACCGACCTGGTCGTGGGCTTCGCCGAGTGCCACGGCCGACCGAACACGATCAAGCTGCTCGAGGGCCTCGAGCAGGTGCCGCGCACGAGGGTCGAGTACCGCGGCGTGACGCTCGAGGAGATGGACACGGACGCGGTCATCGCCCGCCGACCGACCGTCGTCCTCGTGGACGAGCTCGCCCACACGAACATCCCTGGCTCGGCGCGCTCCAAGCGCTGGGAGGACGTGGAGGCGATCCGCGACGCCGGGATCCACGTCGTCACCACGCTCAACATCCAGCACCTCGAGGGCGTCGCCGACGCCGTGGCCACCATCACGGGCGCTCCGGTCAACGAGCGCATCCCCGACGAGGTGCTGCGCGCCGCCGACGAGATCGAGCTCGTGGACATGAGCCCCCACGCGCTCCGCCAGCGGATGCGCCACGGGAACGTCTACCCGCCCGAGCGGACCGCGATCGCGCTCGACCGCTTCTTCACCGAGGCGAACCTGACGGCGCTGCGCGAGATCGCCCTCCGGATGGCCGCCCTGAGCGTCGAGGGCGAGCTCGAGGCAACCGGCACCTCCCCGATCCCCCTGGTCACCGAGCGCGTGCTCGTTCTGGTGGACGAGGGTCGGGCGGCTCCCCGGGCGGTGCGCCGCGCGGCGCGGATGGCCGCGCTGCTGCACGGGGCGCTGATCGCCCTGGTGGTTGAGAGCCCGGCCGCGGCGCGCCTCCCCTTCGACCGGCAGCGCGACATCGCGCAGGCGCTCGACGACGCCACGGACCTCGGCGCCGAGATCCTCCACATAGAGGCGGAGGACGCCGCAGCCGGTCTGGACGCCGCCCTGCAGCTGCGCCGTCCCACGCACGTCGTGCTTGCGCACGAGCCCTCCGGCGGGCTGGCCCGCTTGCGGCGGGGCACGCTCGCGGAGCACCTGCTGCGGCTGGACCCGGACCTCGAGGTCCATCTGGTGGACGTCCGCCGGAGCTGAACCCTCGACTGTTGAGGCCTTGTTGAGCGGTTCAGCGGGGCCGGGCGTCGGCTGAGCGTGGACGCCTGCGTAGGGTAGTGGTGCGGGCAGGCGCGTCCCCCCTCGCCGGCCCGCGCACACGTCACACGCCCAAACAGGCGTCGGAGCAACCGTGAACCGTCCTCAACGCACGCATCGCGCACCGCACGGCCGGGCCCCGGTCGGCACGCTCTCACCCATCGGGGGCGACCGTGGCTGACGCGGAGCCCACGGGCGCCGACCGGGCCGCCGTCCCCAGCCGGATCCCGCGCTCCGGCCGCAAGCCCGGCGATCGCCGCGTCCGCGTCCACCGACCGGAGGCCCGCTACTTCCGGTACGGGGCGCAGGGCACGATCATCGCCAAGGCCGCCGCTATCGAGCCTGAATCGCGCGCCGGCCGGCTCGGCTTCGGCGCCCGGCGGCTCGTCTTCGGTCGCGTGCTCAGCACCAGCGAGGAGCTCGACCAGCGCCTGCCCAAGTGGAAGGCGCTCCCGATGTTCTCCTCCGATGTGATGAGCTCGGTCGCCTACGCCACCGAGGCGATCCTGGTCACCCTCGCGATCGCGGGCCCGGCCGCCTTCAGCTACATGCTCCCGATCTCGTTCATGATCGTGGGCCTGCTGACGCTCGTGACCTTCAGCTATCGCCAGACGATCCGCGCATACCCGAACGGCGGCGGGAGCTACATCGTCGCCCACGCCAACCTCGGCGTGGTCCCCGGGCTCGTTGCCGCCGCCTCGCTGCTGGTGGACTACGTGCTCACGGTGGCCGTCTCCGTGTCGGCCGGCGTCTACAACCTGCAGTCGGCGCTCCTGTTCCCCAAGGAGTGGATCGTCGCGATCAGCGTGGCCTGCATCGTCGCGGTCACGGTGGTGAACCTGCGGGGGCTCAAGGAGAGCGGCACGGCGTTCGCCGCCCCGACGTACATCTTCCTCGGCTCGATGCTGCTGATGATCAGCATGGGCGTCGTGCGAACCGTGATGGGCACCCACCTGCAGGCTCCGCCAGTCACGCCGATCGCGCCCGCGCTCGAGGGCCTGAGCGTGCTGGTCCTGATGCGCGCCTTCGCCGACGGCTGCTCCGCCATGACAGGCACCGAGGCCGTCGCCAACGGCGTGCCGGCGTTCAAGCCGCCCGAGTGGAAGAACGCGCAGGCCACGATGGTCGCAATGGCCACGCTGCTCGGGATCATGTTCCTGGGCATGAGCTGGCTCGCGGGCGTCACCGGCGCTGTCCCCAGCAGCGACGACTCGGTGCTCTCGCAGATCGGTCAGGCGGTGTTCTACGGCCGGACGCCGCTCTACTACGTCCTCATGTTCTCCACGATGGGCGTCCTCATTCTGGCGGCCCAGACCAGCTTTGCGGACTTCCCGCGGCTCTCGTCCATCCTCGCCCGCGACGGGTTCTTCCCGCGGCAGTTCGCGTTCCGCGGCGAGCGGCTCGCGTTCAACTCCGGGATCATCGCGCTCGCCGCGGTCTCGAGCCTGCTGGTCTGGGTGTTCTCCGGCGACGTCAACCGCCTGATCCCGCTGTACGCGATCGGCGTGTTCACCTCCTTCACGCTGAGCCAGTCGGGCATGGTCCGCCACTGGTGGAAGGAGCGGGAGCCGGGCTGGCGCAAGAGCGCGGTGATCAACGGCGTGGGCGCCGTGGTGACCGCGATCGTCGTGGTGATCTTCGCGATCGCCAAGTTCGCGCTCGGCGCCTGGATCGTCCTGATCATCGTGCCGGTGCTGGTCGTCCTGATGCTGCTCATCGGCCGCGAGTACCACAGCGCCCAGGTCGAGCTGCACGTCCGGCCCGAGTCGGTCATCGGCCCGCCCAGCCGCGGCCAGCGCGTCATCATCCCCATGCAGGACATGCGCCGCGACGGCATCCAGGCCATCAAGTTGGGCCTGACGATGTCCAAGAGCGTGGTGGCGGTGCACGTCACCGACGACCTCGAGGCCGCCGAGGCGTTCCGCTCGAGGTTCGAGTCGCAGGTCCAGGGCGTGGACCTGGTGATCGTCGAGTCGCCGTACCGGGAATTCGTCCGACCGCTCATCCGGTATCTGGAGTTCACCGCGGAGAAGGACCCGTCCGTGGTGACGATCGTGCTCATCCCAGAGCGGATCATCAAGCACTGGTGGGAGCGCTTCCTGTACAACCAGAGCGCCTACCGCCTGCGCGACGCGCTCACCGGCCATCCGGGGATCCTCGTCGCCGACGTGCCATTCCGGCGCCAGCGGTAGGGAGGCACTGTGGACACTCTCACGAAACTCTCGCTCCAGGCGGAGATCGACCGCGAGTTGCGGCTCGTGGACTCGGCGGTCGCCATGGTGCGTCGGGGCGTGGCCACGCGCGTGACCGTGGCGAACCTGCCGCTCGGCACGGAGGTTCTCGAGTCAGCTCGCGCCCGGGCCAAGCTGCACCGGCTGCGGGTGACCCCGGTTTGGTCGACCGACGATTCGCCCTGCGCGCTGGTCATCGACGCCGGGGTCGGCGATGCCTGACGGCCCAGTCCTGCTCGTCGAGGACGAGGCGGTCCTGCGCGAGGCGCTGGCCGACGCCCTCCGGCGGCATGGGATGGAGACGGTCGAGGCCGGCACGGCCGAGGACGCGGCGGACAAGCTGGCGGGCGGTCTCCGGCCGAGGCTGGTCTTCCTCGACCTCAACCTGCCCGGCCGCAGCGGCTGGGAGCTGCTGCGCACGATGCTCGCCCCGGCCGCGGGGCGTCCGCCAGTGGTCCTGCTGACAGCACAAACGGTGGACCCGGCGCGGATGCGCCAGTACGCGGTGGACGGCTACCTGCCCAAGCCGTTTGCGCTGACCACGTTCCTCGCGACCGCGCGACGATTCCTCGAGGCCGGGCCGGGGCAGGCTGAGGCCCGTCAGTCGCCAGGCGCCTCGCGGACCCGGTAGCCCACTCCCGGCTCCGCTGCGACGAGGTCCCTTGCGTCGCCGTCGGGGTCGGCGGCCGCGAGCTTGCGGCGGAGCCGCGAGACGTACACGTGGAGGTAGTGTCCCTCGTCGCTGTAGGCCGTGCCCCACACGGCGCGGAGCAGCCGGCCGCGAGTCAGCACGCGGCCCGGCGCGCCGAGCATCTGCTTGAGCAGCTCGTACTCGCGCGGCGTCAGGTCGAGCTCGCGATCGGCGACCGTGACGAGCCGACGGACGGGGTCGAGCGCGATCGATCCGTTGCGCAGCAGTCCCGTCGGCTCGCCCGCCGGACCGCCGGCCCGCCGCAAGAGCGCGGCGATCCGCGCCCGCACCTCCCCGATGCCGTACGGCTTGGTCACGTAGTCGTCCGCGCCGGCCTCGAGCGCCTCGATCTTGTCCGCCTCTCGACCGCGCGCGGACAGCACGAGGATCGGCGTGGCGGCCTCCCGGCGGACGCGGCGGATCACCGCCATCCCGTCGAGGTCCGGCAGGCCCAGGTCGAGCACGATGACATCGGGCCGGGCCCCGTCCCACAAGCGCATCGCCGATGCGGCATCGTCTGCCTCGGCCACCACGTAGCCGTGCCCGGAGAGGTTCTGCGCCACGGCCGCTCGCGCCACGGCGTCGTCCTCCACGAGCAGCAGATGGGCGCCCCTCACTCGGCGTCCTCAGCGGGCGCCACGGGCAGCCGGATGCGGATGGCGAGTCCCCCGAGCTCACTCGCCTCGGCCGCGACCGTGCCGCCCATCGCCTCGGCGAACCCCCTCGCGATCGCCAGGCCCAGACCCATGCCGTGGCGCGACCCCTCCTGCCCCGCGCGAACGCGGTAGAACCGCTCGAAGAGGTGCGGCAGGGTGTCGGCGGGCACGCCCGGGCCGGCGTCGTCCACCGCGATCTCCATCCAGCCAGGCTCGGCGGCGCGGGCCGTCACCCGCACACGGGCGTCGACCGGCGTGTGGGCGGCGGCATTGTCCACGACGTTGCCGAGCGCGACGTCGATCAGCACCGCGTCTGCCAGCACCGGCGGCAGGTCGTCGGGCACGGCCACCTCGATCAGCCGGCCGTCGCGGTCCGAGGGGTGGTGGCGCAGCGTGGTCTCGACGAGCTCGGCCAGGTCGTAGGGGCGCAGGTCCGGCCGAATGGCGCCCGATTGGATGCGCCCCATGTCGAGGAGGCCGTTGACGAGGCCGCCGAGCCGCTCGCCCTCGGCGTCGATCTTCTCGGCGGTCGCCCGCACGTCGGCCGCGTCGAGGTCCGGCGCCGCGTCCGCAAGCCCCCCGGCGAGCGCGCGGATCGAGGCGACCGGCGTGCGCAGGTCGTGCGAGACCGAGTCGAGGATTGCGCCGCGCAGGGCATCGCTCTGCCGGGCGACCTCTGCGGCGGTCAGGTCCGCGTGCAGCACGTCCCGAAGGTGCGCGATGGCCAGCTGGTCCGCGGCGAGCGCGAGGAGGCGCCTGGCGCCGCGACCCGGCCGGGGCGCGTCTGGTGCTCGCGTCGCGTGGATCCAGCCCGCCCGCTCATCGCCCGCGTCAATCGACACGAGATAGTGGGCCGGGGCGCCGCCGTCCGCGGCGACGGCGGTCTCCCCTCCGTGGAGGCGGATCCACTCGGTCGTGTCGTCATCTGAGCGGACCAGCGACCAGGGGCTGCCGGGGTCGGCCGGCGGGCGCGTGCCCGTCCACGCCACCGCGCGGCCCGGCGTCTCGGCGGCCTCGACCCAGACCTCGTCCATCTCGGCGTCGGCCTGGAGGCGGAGCGCGATCTCGGCCGCAGCCTCCTCGAAGGTCGTCGCCATCGCCACGCCGCGGCTCATCGCCACGAGCGCAACGCCCTCGCGGACGCGGCGGTCGGCCTCGTCGGCGCGCTCGCGCTGGAGCGCCGCGAGTCGGCCGATGACCACGGCCACGATGAGGAAGAGCAGCAGGCTCAGCCACTCGGCCGGGTCCGAGACAGCGAGGGTGAACCGGGGCGAGGTGAACAGAAAGTCGTAGGCGAGGAAGGCGATGCCCGATGTGGCGATGGCGGCCCATGTGCCGAGTGCGCTCGCCGCGACCACGACCGCGATGAGGTAGACCGGCGACGCGTCCTGGACGCCGACCACCTGCTCGAGCACGAAGGCGGCGACGGTGGCGAGCACCACCGTGAGCACGACCAGGCCGAGTCGGAGCGCGCTCTCCAGCGGGGTGCCGTCGACGGGCGGGGTCGTGCGCCGAGTCTCGGTCATCGCTTGTTCCATCGGTATGCGTCCACGACAACTCAGCCTAGCGCGCCGGTGGGTCGGCTGCCGAGCCGCAGTCCCCGGACTCAGCGGTCAGCCGAGCGCGATGACCGCGAACGAGCGCATGTCCGGGCAGACGAGGTCGGGCGTCGCGTCCGCGGGCGGCGTGGCGCCGAAACCCGGCTTGTCGTGGCGGCGGTCGATCCAGACCGTGGTCATCCCCAGCGACTTGGCGGGGACATGGTCGTGGAACAGGCTCTGCGCCACGTGGAGGATCCGCTCGCGCGGCACGTCCACCTTGGCGAACAGCGCGTCGAAGTTCTCGAGTCGCGGCTTGTAGCCACGGGCCTGCTGCGCCGTGACGATCCAGTCGAAGTCCACGCCCAGCCGTCGGTTCGACCCCGCGAACAGGTCGTCATCGCAATTCGTCAGCACCCCGAGCCTGAAGCGCGACTTGAGTCGTCGCAGAGCGGCGGCGCTGTCGGGGAACGCCGGCCAGTCCCCGACCGAGTCCGA
>Ga0302299_10001497_pt1 | contig 14017 bp, 10 predicted proteins | sample III_Fen_N3_4_FD_198795 | JGI IMG/M metagenome (GOLD analysis project Ga0302299, IMG submission 198795) | Peat permafrost microbial communities from Stordalen Mire near Abisko, Sweden - III_Fen_N3_4 | ecosystem: Environmental > Terrestrial > Soil > Wetlands > Permafrost | place: Sweden: Abisko... | reverse complement strand
CGAGCCCTGCACGCGTACCGCCTCCAGGACAACGCGCCGCTGCCGGAGTTCGACGACTTTGCCGGGCTCGCGGCGTCGATCTTCGGCACCCCCATGGCCGCCGTCACCCTTCTCGACGAGAGCTGGTTGTGGGTCAGGGGTTCAGGCGGCCTCGACGTATCGCCCCTCCCCCGCCACGACGCGCTGTGCGCCCAGGTCGTCGCGCGCCGCGAGACGTTGGTCGTGTCGGACCTCAGCCTGGACGCACGGTTCGCCGACAACCCGTTCGTCACCGGACCCCCGCACCTGCGTGCGTACGCGGGTGCCCCTCTTGTCGTTCCAGGTGGTCACGTCCTCGGCGCTATGTGTGTCCTCGACACCGAACCGCGGGCGTTCGACTCGACCGACCGGAAGAACCTTGAGAGCCTCGCCCGTCGTGTGGTCGACACCATGGAGCTCCGGGCCCGGACCATCGAGCTCGAGCAGGAGCGACAGCTGCTCGCCTCGACCAGCGAAGTGCTGTCGATGATCGCCAACGGGGCGGCCCTCAGCGACGTCCTCACCACGGTGGCGCGGGCGATGGAGCGGCGCGAACCTGAGGTGCTCTGCTCGATCTTGCTGCGCGAGGGCAACGTGCTTCGCGACGGCGCAGGTCCGAGCCTGCCGCCGAGCTATCGGGCGGCGCTCGACGGCGTGGGGATCGGCCCCGGCATCGGATGCTGCGGTGAAGCGGCGCACACCGGCCGAAGCGCGGTCGCCGAGGACATCCAGACGGACGAGCGGTGGTCCGACTACGCCGATCTGGCCACCGACGCCGGACTTCGCGCGTGCTGGTCGACGCCCATCCTGGACGGGGCGGGCCAGGTGCTCGGCACGTTCGCCCTCTACTCCCGGCGACCCCGAGCGCCGCGGCCCGAGCACTGGACCCTCGCCCGTCAGTGGGGCGACCTGGCCGGGCTGGCCATCATGCGGACGCGCGAGCAGGCGCAGATCCGCGCGGCGGCCCTCACCGACGCGTTGACCGGGCTGCCCAACCGGACGGCGCTGTTGTCCGCCTGTGCCTCGGCTCTCGAGTCGGCTTCGCAGTCGGGTCCCGTCGCTTTGCTGTTCGTGGACCTCGACCGGTTCAAGATGCTCAACGACAGCCTGGGTCACGCGGTCGGCGACGAGTTCCTGCTGGCGTTCGCGCATCGCCTTCGGGAGACGGCCGGGCCAGACAACCCGGTCTTCCGGTTCGGGGGCGACGAGTTCGTGGTCCTGGCGGCCGGTACCTCGGGCGAGGACGCGATCATGGCCCTCGGCCAGCGACTGGTGGAGTCGGGCCGGCAGACCGTCACCCTCGAACGGCGTCAGGTGGCGCTCTCGCTGAGCGTGGGCGTCGCCTTCGCGACGGAGCCTGGCCAGACCGCCTTGTCGTTGCTGCGCAACGCAGATGCGGCCGTGTACCGGGCCAAGGACCTCGGCCGGGACCGGGTGGCGGTCTTCGACAGCGCGTTGCACCGCGCGGCCGTGCATCGGCTGGAGCTCGAGGAGATGCTCCGCCAGGGCATGGTGGCCGGCGAGTTCTGGCTGGCGTACCAACCCAAGGTCGACCTTCGATCGGGCGACGTGGCGGGAGTCGAAGCCCTGCTGCGCTGGACCCACCCGACGCGCGGCAACATCCCCCCGGGCGACTTCATCGCGGTGGCCGAGGACTGTGGACTGATCGTGCCGCTCGGCCGTTGGGTGCTCTCGGAGGCCGTCACAGCGCACGCGGCTCGTCGGCTCGCCGACCCGTCCTGGCAGGACGTCGTGCTGTGGGTCAACCTGGCTCCTACCCAGCTCGACTCCACGCTGCCCGCGGTGGTGCGTGACGTACTGGACCACGCGGGTCTGCCCGCGTGCTTGCTCGGGCTCGAGGTCACCGAGGGCTCGCTCATGGCCGACCTGCCGGCCGGTCGCTCGATCCTGCAGGAGCTGCAGGGCCAGGGCATCCAGCTCGCGCTGGACGACTTCGGTACCGGTTACTCCAGCCTCGGCCAGCTCAAGCACCTGCCGGTACAGGTCCTGAAGATCGACAAGTCGTTCATCGACGGGCTCGGCTCGCAGAGCTCGGACCAGGGCATCGTGGTCGCGGTGCTCGCCCTGGCCCGGGCGCACGGGCTGAAGGTGGTCGCCGAGGGCGTGGAGACCGCCGAGCAGCTCGAGCGGCTGATCGCCTTGGACTGCGACAGTGCGCAGGGCTACTACTTCGCCCGACCCGGACCGCTGGCCGAAGTCCTGAAGCACTACGAGATCCCACCCCGGACGGATCGTCGGCACGACGTCCCGCGCCGGACCGGGGTCCAGCTGAACCTGGGCAAACCGTTCGCGTGGCAAGGCTTCCCGGTCACCGACGCAAGGTCGGTACAGCCGAACGAGTAGACGAAACCGTTCGGTTGGGACGATCCTGTGCCATGCCCAACTACACGCTGCGACAGCTGGAGTACTTCGTCGCAGTGGCCGAGACGGGAACCGTGACGGCGGCGGCAGCGAAGGTGCACCTGTCGCAGTCGGCGATGTCGACCGCCCTCGCCGACCTCGAGCGGCTGCTCGCGGTGCAGCTGGTGCTGCGCCACCACGCCCGTGGCATCACACTCACCGCGGCGGGCTCCCGCCTGCTGGTCGAGGCCCGCCAGCTGCTGCGGCAGGCCGACGAGCTGCAGTCGCTGGCGTCCCATCTCGGGGGTGAGGTCACGGGACGGCTCTCGCTGGGCTGCTTCGCGATCCTCGCGCCGTACGTTCTGCCCGAGCTGTTGGCAGCGGCGGCCCGTGAGCTCCCCGACCTGAGCCTGGACACGACCGAGGAGTCCCTCGACCAGCTCACGACGGGACTGCTGGACGGCCGGCTCGAGCTGGTGCTCGGCTACGACCTCGGCCTCGACCCGAATGTCGTCGCCGAGGTGCTGTTCACGGTGGCACCTCACGTGGTGCTGCCGGTAGGGCACCCGCTGGCCCGGCGCCGGCGGATCAAGCTCAGCGCCCTCGCCGACGAACCGCTGGTGCTGCTCGACCTGCCGCACAGCCGCGACTACTTCGCCCGGCTGTTCGCAGCCGCGGGAGTGCAGCCGAAGATCGCGCACCGCACGCACAGCGCCGAGCTCGCCCGCGCGCTGGTGGCGCGCGGGCACGCATACACCCTGCTCAACCTGCGGCCGCAGAGCGCCATCTCGCTGGAGGGACTGCCCTACGTCGTGGTTCCGCTCGACGTCCCGCTCACGCCGACGGACTCCGAGCTCAGGGTGGTCTTGATGAGCACCTCCGTCACGAACCAGACCCAGCGGGCCCAAGCCGTTGCCGCACTCTGCCGCCGCGTCCTCCCTGCATCGGTTGCACCGAACCATAGGGTCGAATAGATCTGTTCGACAGGAGGGCTCCGACGGCAGGAGCATCGGACTCGTCCAGGCGTGACCTGACGCCTGCCCTCTCTGGCTGGAGACCGTTCGATGATCCGTACCGGTGCCGAGTACCGCGAGTCCATCCGTGACGGCCGCGAGGTGTACATCAACGGCGAGAAGGTCGCCGACGTCGCGACCCACCCGATGTTCAAGCCGATCGTCGACATCCGCGCCCGGATCTACGACATGGCGAGCGATCCCGCGACGGCCGACCTGCTGGCCTACACCGACCCCGACACCGGCGACGTCAACCCGGTGACGACGAAGCCGCCCCGCTCGCAGCAGGACTGGTACGACAAGCGCGCCGCGACCGAAGCGATCATGAACGACGTCGGCGGCGTGGTGACCCGGGTCGGTGACGAGACCATCGGTGAGATGTGGTCGCTCCTCGACGGGCAGGACGTGCTCGACCAGATCGACTCCACCTACTCGGAGAACGTCAAGCGCCACATCGACAAAGCCTGCTTCGCGGACCCGTTCCACGTCTCGGCGAACACCGACCCGAAGGGTGACCGGTCCAAGGCGCCGCAGGACCAGGACCCGGACATGCTGCTGCACGTCGTGCGCGAGACCGACTCGGGCATCGTCGTCCGTGGTGCGAAGTACGAGACGGCCGCCGCGTACGCGAACCAGGCGTTCACCAAGCCCACGATCGCGAACTGGGGCAACAGCGAGCTCTCCGACTATGCGCTCGGTTTCATCTGCGACCTCAGCTCTCCGGGCATGAAGTACATCTGCCGTACCGGCTTCACCGGGCGGGCCCCGATCGAGGACTACCCGCTGTCCAACCGGTTCGACGAGATCGACAGCCTGGTCGTCTTCGACGACGTGGAGATCCCGTGGGAGAACGTCCTGTTCTACCGCCACACGGCCGCCGCCACGTTCATCCGGGCGACCCTGCACCGCTACAGCGCCTTCGCGTTCGTGCAGCGGATCGAGAAGATGGCCGACCAGCTCATCGGCGTCGCGATGTTCAACGCCCGGCAGACCGGACTCGACAAGCAGCAAGCGGTCCAGGAGAAGCTCGCGACCCTGGCGTGCTACCGCGAGGGGATCAACGCCCACCTCACCGCAGCGATCGCGATGGCCGAGCCGAGCCCCGGTGGCCTGCTGATGCCGAACCAGTCGTTCCTGTACACCGGCCGGGTCTGGGCCTGCTCGCAGCTTCCCGCGATGATGCACATCGCTCGCGAGCTGGTCGGCGGCCAGGTCTGCGTGACGCCTGACTACGCCGCGTTCGAGGACCCGGAGTCGGGCCGTTGGCTGCAGAAGTACTACTCGATCAACGACGACTGGCAGGCAGACGACCGGCGCAAGCTGCTCAGCTATGCGCGCGACCTGCTCAACAGCGACTACGCCGGGCACCGCCTGACGTTCAAGCTCTTCGCCCAGTCGCCGCCGTTCGCGCACCTGGGCGCGGTCTACCGCAACTTCGACTTCGACGGTCCGCTGCAGTTCGTGCGCGAGTCGGCCGGGCTGTCCGAGTCGGTCCTCCCGACCCCCGTCGCGAAGGCGCAGCAGGTCGTCGAGGGACGGGCATGACCCACGTTCGGATCCGACCGTTCAACACCCGCGAGACCTACCCGGAGCAGGACCTCGACAACGACCTGTGCCAGGCCGTGGTGGCCGGCGACACGGTCTACCTGAGGGGGCAGATCGGACAGGATCTCGACACCCGCGAGAGCGTCGGCGTGGGCGATGTCGAGGCGCAGACCGAGCAGGCGATGGCCAACATCGCGCTGCTGCTGGACGAGGCCGGCTCCGAGCTGGGCGACATCGTCAAGGTCGTGGTCTACCTCACCGACATCCGGTTCCGTGAGCCCGTCTACCGGGTGATGGGTCGTTGGCTCAAAGGCGTCCATCCGGTGTCGACCGGGCTCGTCGTGAGCGCGCTCGCGCGGCCCGAGTGGCTGGTCGAGATCGACGCGACCGCAGTGATCCCAGCTGAGCGCCGACCATGACGTTCAGCATCGTCGGCCGCTGTTCGCGGACGGGGGCCTTCGGCGTCGCCATCACCTCGTCGAGCCCGGCCGTGGCCGCTCGGTGCGCCTACGTCCGTTCGGGGGTCGGCGCGGCGACCACTCAAAACGTCACCGATCCGCGACTGGGGCCGGCCCTGCTCGACGAGCTCGCTGCGGGCGCAGACCCCGAAGCGGCGCTTACCGCGGTGCGCGCCAACGCGCCGCACGTCGAGCACCGTCAGCTGAGCGTCGTCGGCGCTGCCGGCTCCGGCGCCTTCTGGAGCGGTACGCACACGCTAGGCACCTACGGCGGTGTGGCCGGCTCGGACTTCGTCGTGGCCGGCAACCTGCTCGCCGGCGCCGACGTCCTCACTGCTGCTGCGACTGCATTCTCGGGGGACGCCGAACGCCCCCTCGAGGAGCGCTTGCTAGCCGGCCTGCGGGCCGGTCTCGAGGCCGGCGGAGAGAGCGGGCCGCTGCACTCGGCCGGACTGCTGGTCTGCGAGGCCGTGGCGTGGCCGGTGAGCAGCCTTCGGGTCGACTGGAGCGACACCCCTATCGAGGCGCTCGAGCAGCTGTGGGCCGTCTGGGCGCCGCAGAAGGCCGACTACGTCGTCCGTGCACTCGACCCGACGAGGGCACCTGGGTACGGCGTTCCGGGCGACGACCGGTGACGACCGTTCGCGATCGGGCCCAGCGCAGGGTCACCGCCGACGCGACGGAGCTTCTCGCGCTGAGTCATCGCGTCCACGCCCACCCCGAGCCCGCCTGGCAGGAGCACCAGGCCGCTGGGTGGGTGGGCGATGTGATGGCTGCCAACGGCTTCGAGGTTCGCCCGGCCTATCTCGGGCTTGAGACGGCACTGCTTGCCGAGTACGGCACCGGGGCGCTTCGGATCGTCCTGTGCGCGGAGTACGACGCCCTGCCGGGGCTGGGCCACGCCTGCGGCCACAACATCATCGCCGCGTCGTCGGTCGGTGCCGCTCTGGCGCTCGCCGAGGTGGCGGACGAGATCGGCGTCACCGTCGTGGTTCTCGGGACGCCGGCGGAGGAAGGTGGCGGGGGCAAGATCGAGCTGCTGGACCGCGGTGCGTTCGAGGGCGCGCACCTGGCCCTGATGGCGCACCCGGGACCGGTGGACGTGGCCGAGGCGCGGCCGTCCGCGGTCAGCCACATCGACGTCCGGTTCCGCGGCCAGGCCTCCCACGCGGCCGCGTACCCCGAGGACGGTGTCAACGCGGCCGACGCCTTCACCGTCGCCCAGGTGGCCATCGGCCTGCTGCGCCAACAGCTTCCGTCCGATGCCCGGGTTCATGGCGTCGTGACGCGCGGTGGCGAGGCGCCGAACGCCATTCCCGAGACGACCGAGGGCCGTTGGTACGTCCGCGGTACCACGACAGCGTCCATGCTCGCCGTCCGCGAGCAGGTCGTCAGGTGCTTCGAGGCGGGCGCCCTGGCCACGGGGTGCACCCTCGAGCTGGCCGACAGCAGTCCGCCGTACGCGGAGCTGCGTACCGACGCCGAGGTGCTGGATGCGTACGTGCGCAACGCGAAGTCGCTGGGTCGCACGTTCCAGGACGGCGCGGTCGGCCTCGGCCGGATGAGCCGGGCCAGCACCGACCTGGGCAACGTGTCGCAGGTGGTCCCGGCCATCCATCCCTACATCGGGATCGACTCGGCGCCGGCGGTCAACCACCAGAGCGCGTTCGCCGCCGCCTGCATCACACCGACGGCGGACCAGGCGGTCCTGGACGCAGCGCTCGCGCTCGCGTGGACCGTCGTCGACGTCGCATCCGACCCGCACCAGCGCACTCGCTTGCTCCAAGGGAGGTCCGCATGATGATCCGCGACAAGTTCCTCGAAGGCATGAGCCGGGCAGCAGCAACCGTCTCGATCGTCACGACCGACGGACCCGCGGGTCGTGCGGGCGTGACCGTGAGCGCGATGAGCTCGGTGTCGGCGGATTCCGCTGCGCCTTCGCTGCTGGTCTGCGTCCACCACCTCAGCCCGGCGGCGCAAGCGATCCAGGACAACGGCGTCTTCTGCGTCAACGTCCTGCGCGACTCGCAGGCCTTCGTCTCGGACACCTTCGCGGGGCGGCTCAAGACGGCCAGCGGCGACAAGTTCGACTGCGGGGTCTGGCAGACCCTCGCCACCGGCTCCCCCGCCCTCACCGATGCGCTGGTTGCCTTCGACTGCGTCCTGACGTCGACGTTGAGGCACGGCAGCCACTTCGTCTTCATCGGCGAGCTGGCCGAGTCGGTCGTAGCCGAGAGCGGTCCGTCACTCGTGTACGCCAATCGCGCGTACGGCTCCCCCGTGGCAATCGGCGCCGCGCGGGCCAGCCACCGAGAGGAGGGCTCGCCCCCGTCCACGGCTGATGTCGTGTCCTTCGGCTGCTTCTCGACGCTGGCGCCGTACCTGGTCCCGCGGCTCCTCGCCCTGCACGCCCAGCAGTACCCCGACGTCTCCGTGCGGGTCGTCGAGGGCGACCAGACCCAGCTTCTGCACCACCTCGCCACCGGAGAGGTCGACCTGCTCCTCACGTACGACTTCGACCTGCCGGCGACGTTGTCCGTCGACGTCGTGGCCGAGGTGCCGCCCTATGCTCTGCTGCCCGCCATGCACCCGCTGGCCCACCAAGCCGAGATCTCGCTCGCCGACCTGGCGGCCGAGCCGATGATCCTGCTGGACGTTCCCCCGTCTCGCACGTACTTCCCGTCCCTGTTCACCGACCAGGGACTCGTGCCCTGGATCGCCTACCGCTCTCCCTCGTTCGAGATGGTGCGCAGCATGGTGGGCAACGGCATGGGCTTCTCCCTGCTCGGCACGAAGCCAGCCAGCCCGACGACCTACGACGGGCGGGCGGTGGTGACGCGGCCGATCGCCGGGGTCACCGCGCCGAGCCGGATCGCGATCGTCACCCGTGCGGGCGCCGCACCCTCCGATGCGACCGCCGGCTTCGCGGACCGGATCCGCGGCCACCTCACCAGCTAGCCGCCAGCACGGTCGCTTGGCCGGTGCGCGCGCTGCGCTGAACCAAGTGGGCTGCGGATGCGTTGCGGAGAGCGTTCCGGGTCCCGGTCTGGGACCCGACCTCTCGCGCACGAGGAGGAGCAATGGTCCATTCATCCTCTCGACGGGCTACCGGTGGTGCTGGCTGGGCAGTCAGTCGTGGCCTTGCCGCCGCAGCCTCGGTCGGCCTGCTGACGCTTTCGCTGCCCGCGTCCGTTGGCGTCGCCGCGGCGGCGCCGGCTGCCGCGATGCCATCGCGCTACGTCCAGACCAACCTGGTCTCGGACCAACCCGGCATGGCGCAGCTGACCGACCCCTGGCTGGTGAACGCGTGGGGGCTCTCGGCGGGCCCGACCAGTCCGCTGTGGGTCTCCGACAACGGCACCGACGTGTCCACCCTCTACACGGGTGCCGCAGCAGGAGGAACGATCACCGCGATTCCCCTCGTCGTGGCGATCCCGGGCGGGGCCCCCACCGGCCAGGTGTTCAACCCCACAGCGGGTTTCGTCCTGCCGAACGGCTCGCCGGCGTTCTTCCTGTTCACCAGTGAGAACGGGGTGCTGAGTGGCTGGAACCCGGCCGCCGGCACGAGCGCCGTTCAGGTGGGGGCCGTGGGTCACGCGGTCTTCAAGGGCCTCGCCCTCGAGCAGGTCGGCGGAACCGAGCGCCTGCTCGCGGCGAACTTCCACTCCGGCCGCATCGACATGTTCACCAGCACCTTCCACCGGGTGCACCTCGGGCCGAACCAGTTCGTCGACCCGAGCCTGCCGTCCGGCTACGCGCCGTTCAACGTCGCGGTGGTCGGCGGGCAGGTGCTCGTCACGTACGCGAAGCAGGATCCGACCAGGCACGACGACGTCGCCGGCGACGGCCACGGGTTCGTCGACAGCTTCACCCTGAACGGAAAGCTGCTCGGCTCGATCGCCCGCAAGGGTCCACTGAACTCCCCCTGGGGACTTGCAGTGGCTCCGGCCGGGTTCGGCCAGTTCGCAGGCGACCTGCTGGTCGGCAACTTCGGTGACGGACGCATCCACGCCTACGACCTCACGACGTGGCGGCTGATGGGGACGCTGAAGGGCACCGACGGTTCCCCCTTGGCGATCGACGGACTCTGGGGCCTGCTGCCAGGCAACGGGGTCAACGCTGACACCGACGCGGTGTGGTTCAGCGCTGGTCCAGGCGGGGAGGCCCACGGGCTGCTCGGGACCCTGACGAGCAGCTAGCTACGGTGCGACGGGCCGGTCGAGCGACCGGCCCGTCGCCGCGCAGAGATAGCCGAGGATCCGGCTGACCGCGAGGTCTCGGTCGAGGGCCCGATTATTGCTGGTGAGATGGAGGTCGAAGGCGTCTTCGAGCGCCACGACCGTCTCGGCGATCTCACGCGCGGATCCGACCAGGACGAACTGCTCGTCCACCGCGCCAGCGTTGAGGATCGCCTCGTAGAGCGAGACCTCGCGTTCCCAGAGCGTCGTGAGCAGCTCGGCGTGGACGGGGTTACGTACGGCGGCGGCATGCAGCTCGTAGATCGTCCGCAACGTGATGTCCGCGCGGTCCGAGGGAACCCCGGCCTCCACCGCGACCAGCAGTTTGGCTGGGGCTCCGAGCACGCCATCGGTCGCGCGCACCCGATCCCAGTAGAACTGCTCGAGGACGTGAGCGTGCACTTCGGTGAGGAGCGCGTCGAGGTCGGGGTAGTAGTACAGAACCGAACCGATCGACAGGCCCGCCTCGTCGGCGATGTGCTTGAGCCGCAACCCGCCGAGCCCGCGCCCCGCGATCGCTCGCGACGTCGCCGCCACGAGCTGGCCGCGGCGTTCCTCTTGCCGGCGGGGTCGGGCCAAAGTCATCACCTCGATCGATGGCAGGGATCGGATGTTTCGTTGCCCTGCGGACGTCCTTGCCGTTGACAGCGGGCCCAGGAGTTCCTTGAATACATTATCAAGGAATGGCACCCAGCCATCTGGCGTGACAGCAGGAGGAACTTCCGAGTGGAGCGCACCAGAGCCGACTGGCAGCGCGTCGCCGACTCCGTGTCGTTCCGCACCCGGATCTTTGTCGACGGCAGCTTTCGCGACGCGCTCGACGGGCGAACGACACCGACCGTCGACCCCGCCACCGGCCGGGTGCTCGCCCGGGTCGCTGAGGGCAGCGACCTGGACGTCGACCTGGCCGTCGCCTCGGCCCGCCGCGCGTTCGAGGCCGGCACCTGGTCACGCGTCTCGGCGGACCAGCGCAAGGCGACGATGCTCAAGCTGGCCGCCCTGATCCTCGAGCACCGCGACGAGCTCGCGGTCACCGACTCGCTCGACATGGGCAAGCTGGTCGCAGAGGCGTGGGCCGTCGACGTGCCGGGCAGCGCGGGGATCGTCCAGTACTACGCCGAGACCGTCGACAAGGTCGCCGGCGAGATCCCGCCGACACCGCCTGGCAACGTCGCCCTGGTCCGGCGCGTACCCCTCGGCGTGGTCGGTGCAGTCGTCCCGTGGAACTACCCGCTCGAGATGGCGATCTGGAAGGTGGCCCCGGCCCTCGCCGCGGGCAACAGCGTCGTGCTGAAGCCGGCCGAGCAGTCGCCGCTGTCTGCCCTGCGCCTGGCCGAACTCGCTACCGAGGCGGGCCTGCCCGACGGCGTGCTCAACGTCGTCCCCGGCCAGGGCGAGACCGTCGGACGCGCGATCGGTCTCCACCACGACATCGACGTGGTGACGTTCACCGGGTCGACGCAGGTGGGCAAGCTGTTCCTGGAGTACGCCGGGCAGTCGAACCTCAAGCAGGTCTGGCTCGAGTGCGGCGGCAAGAGTCCCAACCTCGTCTTCGCCGACGCCGATGACCTGGCGGAGGCAGCGGAGTACGCAGCGCGCGCGATCTTCTTCAACCAGGGCGAGGTCTGCTCCGCCAACTCGCGACTTCTCGTCCAACGCGACATCGTCGACGAGTTCGTCGCCCTCGTGGCAGCGCACGCGCGGGCGGTCACTGTCGGGCACCCGTTCGACCCGACCGCGACGATGGGTGCGCTCGTCGACGCAGCCCACACGGCACGAGTCGAGGCCTTCCTCGACGAAGGTGCCCGGCTCGGCACTGTCGTCGCCGGCGGGCGACGGCTCACCGTCGAAGGGTCCGACTGCTACGTCGAGCCGACCGTCCTGACCGGCCTCTCCCCCGACAGCGCTCCCGCTCGCGAGGAGATCTTCGGCCCGGTGCTGGCCGTGCTCCCGTTCGACACCGAGGACGACGCGATCCAGCTGGCCAACGACAGCGCGTACGGGCTGGCCGCCTCGGTGTGGACCGGGAGCCTGTCCCGCGCCCATCGAGTCGCCGACCGGCTTCACGTCGGCACCGTCTCGGTCAACACCGTCGATGCGCTGGGACCGACCACACCCTTCGGCGGCTTCAAGGCCTCCGGCTTCGGCCGGGACCTGTCCTTGCACTCGCTCGACAAGTACACCGGCCTGAAGACCACGTGGATCCGGTACTGACCGGATCGAGAGGGAGAGCGACCATGAGCACCACCGAGGTACAGACCGACCTGGCCGTGAGCACGCTCGAGGACGCCGACCGGGCGCACATCATCCACCCGTACCTTCCGGCGTCGACGACCGAGCGGGTCATCATGACGCGCGGTCAGGGCTGCACCCTGTACGACGTCCAGGGTCGGGAGTACCTCGACGCGACCGGCGGGCTGTGGCTCGCCCAGATCGGCCACGGTCGTGAGGCCATCGCCCAGGTCGCCGCTGAGCAGATCCGCACCCTCGAGTACTTCACCAGCTTCTGGGAGTTCTCGAACGACAAGGCGATCGCACTCGCGGAGCGGCTCGCCGACCTCGCCCCCGACACCATCAACCACGTCTACTTCACCAGCGGCGGGTCCGAAGGCAACGAGGCCGCCATCAAGATGGCGCGCTACTTCCACTTCCGTAACGGCCAGCCCGAGCGCAACTGGATCATCGCGCGCAACAACTCCTACCACGGCATCGCGTACGGCGGCGGCTCGGCGTCGGGGTTCGACGTCTACCACGACGGGTTCGGGCCGATGCTCCCGCACGTGGCGCACGTCAGCCCCGCGTGGCCGTACCGCTCCGAGCTCTTCGGCGGGCAGGACCCGACCGACTTCCTGATCGCCGAGCTCGAGGCGACGATCCAGCGGATCGGACCGGACAAGGTCGCCGCCATGATCGGCGAACCGATCATGGGCGTGGGTGGCATGCTCGTGCCGCCGGACGACTACTGGCCCAGGGTCCGGGCTCTGCTCGACAGCCACGGCATCCTGCTGATCTTCGACGAGGTCGTCACTGCGTACGGCCGGGTCGGCGAGTGGTTCGCCGCCCAGCACTTCGGCGTCACGCCCGACATCATCGTCACCGCGAAGGGCATCACCAGCGGCTACATCCCGCTCGGCGCGGTCCTGGTCACCGACGTCGTGGCCGAGGTGCTCGGGCGTGACCACGGGTTCCCCATGGGCTACACCTACAACGGGCACCCCACCGCTGCTGCCGTCGCCCTCGCGAACCTCGACATCATCGAGAACGAAGGCCTGCTCGAAGCGGCCAAGACGATGGGCGCCTACCTGCATGCGGGGCTGGCGACGTTGCTCGACCTCGAGATCGTCGGCGAGGTGCGCTACGTCGGCATGATGCACGCGGTCGAGCTGGTCGCGGATCGCGCGACGCGGGCCCCGCTGCCGATGCTGCAGCCGACCCTTCCCGACGTCATCCGGCGGGAGACCGGCGTCATCGTGCGCGACTGCGGGCACAACCTCGTGCTCTCGCCGCCGCTCATCTTGACCAAGGACGAGGCAGACCGTGCGGTTGCGGCGATGCGGCAGGTGCTCGCCCGAACCGGCACCGACGGGGTGATCCACGACTGACCCAGAGCGGCTGAAGGCGCGCGACGGACTACTGGATCGCGACGCTGCGCAACGGTCGCGCGGCTTCCTGCGGGTTCAGCTCGAGCGAACCCAGCCGGGCGCCGAGCTGGGTGGCCAGCTGCTCCGGGGTACCCGGTCGCCCGATGTGGTAACCCTGGGCCAGGTGACAGCCGAGTCGTCGCAACGTGTCCAGCGTCGCGGCGTCCTCGACCCCCTCGGCGACGGTTCGCAGCCCGAGGTTCTCGCTGATCGTGATGATGCTGCGGATGAGCGCCTCGCTGGCCCGGGAGCTCGCTGGCCCGGCCAGCCCGGAGACGAAGGACCGGTCGATCTTCACCTCCTGGACGGGCAGCCGCTGCAGGTACGACAGGCTGGAGTAGCCGGTTCCGAAGTCGTCCAGCGACAGTGCGACCCCGATGGCAGCGACCCGCCGCAGGATCGGGACCGCTCGGTCCGGGTCGTTCATGACGGCACTTTCGGTGATCTCGAGGATGAGCCGCTCTGCGGGCATCCCGGCGTCGGCGAGAGCGGCGCCGATCTTCTCGGGCAGCCCCGCGTCGACCGAGCGGGCTGAGAGGTTGACCGCGACGGTGATGTCCAGACCCGCGTCGGACCAGTCGCGACACTGGCGCAGCGCCTTGCGCAGGACGACGTCGGTGAGTGGGTGGATCAGGCCGGTCGACTCGGCAAGCGGGATGAACGCATCCGGCTCGAGGACCCCCAGCCGCGGGTGGCGCCAACGCACGAGCGCCTCAACGGTCGCGATGGCGCCGGTGGAAAGG
>Ga0302299_10001496_pt1 | contig 14023 bp, 11 predicted proteins | sample III_Fen_N3_4_FD_198795 | JGI IMG/M metagenome (GOLD analysis project Ga0302299, IMG submission 198795) | Peat permafrost microbial communities from Stordalen Mire near Abisko, Sweden - III_Fen_N3_4 | ecosystem: Environmental > Terrestrial > Soil > Wetlands > Permafrost | place: Sweden: Abisko... | reverse complement strand
GAGAGCGCCAGGATCGCCGCCGCCAGCAGCGCCGCGTTGTCCGCGTTGCCGATCGCCACGGTGGCCACCGGGATCCCGCGCGGCATCTGGACGATCGAGAGCAGCGAGTCCAGCCCGCCCAGGTGCGCTGTCGGGATCGGCACGCCGATGACCGGCAGGAGCGTCTTCGACGCCAGCATCCCCGGCAGGTGCGCCGCGCCGCCCGCCCCCGCCACGATCACGCGGATCCCGCGCGCCTCCGCCGTCTCCGCGTAGCGGAACAGGTGGTCCGGCGTCCGGTGCGCCGACACGACCCGCAGCTCGCAGGGCACGCCCAGCTCGTCGAGGACCGCCTTCGCCCGCTCGAGCACCCCGAAGTCCGACCGGCTGCCACCGACGATCCCCACGCGCGGCCCGCCGCCGCCCGTCCCGTCCACCTGCGCCTAGCCCTCCCAGCTCAATGCGTCGTGCGCGCGGCGGGCCCGCGCCAGCGCCTCGTCCGCGTCGCGGCCCACGACCGTCACGTGGCCCATCTTGCGCCGCTCGAACACCCGGCGCTTGCCGTAGACGTGCACGTGGACGCCCGGATCCGCGAGCGCCGCGTCCAGGCCCGCGAGGCGCGCCGGCCGATCCATCCCGGTCCCCAGCAGGTTCGTCATGGCGGCCACGCCGTGGGGTTCGACCGAGCCCAGCGGCAGCCCCAGGATCGCGCGCAGGTGCTGCTCGAACTGCGACGTCGCCGCGCCCTCGATCGTCCAGTGGCCGCTGTTGTGCACGCGCGGCGCCAGCTCGTTGATCATCAGCCCGCCCCCGCGCAGCTGGAACAGCTCCACGGTCATCACGCCCACGAGATCCAGCCCGCGCGCGACCGAGTCGGCGATGGCACGCGCGTCGTGGGCCACCAGCGGGTGGACCGGTGCCGGGGCCACGCTCTCGGCGAGGACGCCCGCGTCGTGGACGTTGCGCGACATCGGGTACGCGAGCACGCGCCCGTCGCGGTCCCGGGCGCAGACCACGGACAGCTCGGCCTCGTAGTCGATCTCCGCCTCCGCCAGCAGCGGCCGCCCGTCGAGGCCACCGAGCGCGGCGGCGCCGGCGGCGATCCCTTCGAGCGACACGACCCGGACCTGGCTGCGCCCGTCGTAGCCGCCGACCGGCGACTTGAGGCGCATCGGCAGGCCCAGCGCGTCGGCGGCTGCCTCGGCCTCGGCGACACCGCGGACCTCGCGCCAGGGCGCCGTCCACTCCCCGATCGAGCGGATGAAGCGCCGTTCCGCGAGCCGGTCCTGGGTCGCGGCCAGCGCCGCGAGCCCCGGCCGCAGTGGCGCCCCGGCCGCCGCCGCCTCGGCAGCCGCGAGCCCGACGTGCTCCAGCTCGTAGGTCACCACGTCGCTCATCGCGCCGAGGCGGCGCGCCGCGTCCGCGTCGTCGTAGCGGCCCACGACGATCTCGTCCGCCACGGCCGCGGTGGGACACGCCGGGTCCGGGTCCAGCGCCACGATCCGGTAGCCCATCGCCCGCGCCGCGAAACCGAGCATCCGCCCCAGCTGGCCGCCGCCCAGGATCCCGATGGTCGATCCCGGCGCGAGCGGGACGGGCGCGTCGGCCGGCGGCAGCCGGAGCCGCAGGCGGTACAGCGCCTCCTCGACGAAGTGCGACTTGCGGACCGTGTACAGGCCGTTGGCGTCGCCGTCCGGCGCATCCTCGACGATCCGGCGCTTGGCCTCGGCGTAGGCGTCGCGCAGGGCGTGGTCGGCGCGGAGCGCGTCGCGGAAGCCGAGCAGCTCGGGCAGCTCGCGCCGCGCCGGCGGCATCACGTGGAGGTGGACCCGGAACGGCGTCGCCTCGTGGATCACGGTGCCGCGCAGGAGCGGACGCGCCGGACCGAAGAACGCGATGCCATCCTGGGGCGCGAACCCGAGCGAGACCGCCGCCTCGGTGATCGCCGGGATGGCGTCCGGGTCCGCCTCCACGGCGAGGTCCACGACGTTCTTGCCCGGCAGCCCGGGCACCGCGGAGCTGCCCACGTGATGGACCACCGTGCCGTGCCGCGCGGAGCCGAGCAGCCGCGCGAGCCCGGCGGCCACGTCCACGGTGCGCGGGTCCCACGGGCTGAACGTCGCCGGCAGCGTCTCGTACGAGCGGATCGGGAGGTCGGACATCGCCGCGAAGTGTAGGGCGCGCGCGGCTTCGGCCCCGCTATGCTCGGCGCATGCTGCACGGTGGACCCGGCTCGTACGGCGTCACGGCCCCGCGAATCCTGATCGTCGACGACGACCCGAACCTGCTCGTCATCCTCGCCGAGCAGCTGTCCGCGGACGGCTACGACGTGCAGACCGCGCGCGACGGCGACGAGGCCCTCCGGCGGCTGGCCGCGAGCTGGCCGGACCTGCTGATCATCGACATGCTCATGCCACGCATGGACGGCCTGACGCTGGCGCGCGAGGTCAAGGCCCGCGCCGACCTCCCGATCATCGTCCTGTCCGCGATCGACACCGCGGACTCCAAGGCCGACCTGCTGGACGAGGTGGCCGAGGACTACGTCACCAAGCCCTACCACTACCCCGAGCTCCGGGCCCGGGTCACGCGGGTCATGCGCCGCCTCGGCGACCGCGTCCCGCGCCAGCGCCTGGAGCTGGGGGCCAACCTGGCGCTGGAGCTGCACCGCCGGGAGGCCATCGTGGCCGGCGCGACGGTGTCGCTGACGCCCACCGAGTCGCGGCTGCTCTACGCGCTGGCCGCCAACCTGGGCCAGACCGTCACGACCGAGACGCTCCTGGCGCGCGGCTGGGCCGACACGGAGAACGCGGACCCGTCCTACGTCTGGGTGACGATGCGCCGCCTGCGCCAGAAGGTGGAGGTGGACGCCAACAAGCCTGTCCACCTCCTCACCGTGCGAGGCATCGGCTACCGTCTCGCGAGCGCCGCGACGGCCCGGGAGCCGTGACCCTCCCGTGACGGCATCGCACCCGCCGCCCGGGGACGAGCCACCGTACGCCGCTCCCCGCATGAGCTTCCGGACGCGCCTCACGCTCGCCCTGCTGACGTCCGCGCTCGTGCCGGTGGTCGGGTTCGGCGTCGTCGCGCTCCTGGTGGCTGGGACGGGGAGCGACCCGGCCGGTTCGACGCTGACGCGCGTGCTGCTCCTCGCGGTCGCGGTTGCCGTCGTCTTCGCCGTGCTCCTCGCGGCCGTGCTGGCGGCCGACCTCTCCGGGCCCCTGCGCGCGATCGCGAGATCCGTGGAGCGGGCCTCGGCCGGCGACCCGTCTGTGGAGCTCGAGCTGCCGGGCGACGACGAGCTCAGCCGCCTCGCCGAGAGCCACAACCGGCTCGCCCGGGACCTGGTGCGCCGCAACCGGGAGCTGCGCCGCATCCTCGAGATCCTGGAGTCCACGACCCTCGGCGAGCCGGTGGACGCGCTGGTGTCCCGCGCCGCGCGGGAGGCGTGCGGGGCCTTCGGGATGATCGACTGCGGGCTGCTGCTCGTGGACCCGCGCGAGATCCCCACCGAGGCGCCGACGCCGGGCGAGCCCGTCCCGGTCCGGTCGACCCTCGTCGCCGCCGGCGAGGTGCTGGGCGTGGCCGTTGGCCACCTGCCCGCCACGCGGCGATGGGACCGCGCGGACCAGGACCTGTTCGAGCTGTTCGCCATCGAGATCTCCGCCGCCATCCGCAACGCCCAGCTGTACGCACACGTGGAGTCGCAGAACCGGCGGCTCGTGGAGCTCGACGAGGCCAAGGACGACTTCCTGCGCGGCATCTCGCACAACCTCCAGACGCCGCTCGCCAGCATCCGCGGCTACGCGCAGCAGCTGGCAGCCGAGAGCCCGGACCGCCGCCTCGGGATCATCACCGAGCAGACGGACCGCCTCTCGCGGATGGTCCGCCAGCTGCTGGCCGTCAGCCGCATCGAGTCCGGGGCGCTCCGGCCGAGGCAGGAGGTGTTCGCCCCGGCGCCGCGCGTGCGCAGGACGTGGGAAGCCCTGGGCGCGGCCGACGTCGCGTTCACGCTGGAGGACCGGTCCGCCGGCTGGCTCGCGGTGGCGGACCCGGACCAGCTCGACCAGGTCCTGTGGGCCGTGCTCGACAACGCCGTGGGGTACGGGGGCCGGACGCCGGTGCAGGCCCTGGTTGCGACCGACGGGCCGGGGGGGCGGGTCACGATCACGGTGGAGGACGGGGGCGCCGGGATCGCGGAGGCGGACCGCGAGCGGCTGTTCCGCCGGTTCGCGCGGGGCGCCGAGCGGCCCACCGGCGAGGGATCCGGGCTGGGCCTCTATGTGTCCCGCGAGCTGTGCCGGGCGATGGGCGGGGAACTGGAGCTCGCTCCGGCCGGGCGCGCAGGGACGGGCGCGGCCTTCACGATCAGCCTCCCGGGCGAGGCACCCGAGGAGTCCTGAGCGACGCCCGGCGTCGCCGCGGACCGGTCACCGGATCCCGGTGTCGTAGGCGACCGGGACGATCGAGAGCTGGCCGGCCTGCACGGTGAACGTCGCGGGCGGCGCGGTGCCCATCAGCCCCTGCACCGCCCCTGGCTCGAGCGAGTAGTCGCCCGGCGGGAGCGTGACCCGGTATAGGCCGCTGGCGTCCGTCGTCACCCGGGCGACCTCCGCCCCGGCGGAGGACCGGACCACCAGGACGGCGCCGGCCACCGGCTTCGGGTCGCACGAGGTGTCGCCGACCTTCTGCACCGGGCACGACGGGCCGGAGGTCACCGTGCCGCCGACGCCGGCGGTCGTGGCGTGGGCCGCCAGGGTCGTCGCCAGGTCGGCGGGGAGCGCGGTGCCCGTCTGCGAGGTGAACTCGACCGTGCCGTCCCTCGCCACGTGCCACGTCCAGGCGTGCCGGTCGATGCACCCGGCCTGGCAGTCGCCCCAGCCGACGGTGATCGTCACCGACCATCCGTCGCCGATCTGCCTCGCCTCGTACCAGGACGCCTGGCCGATCACGCCCGGATCCTTCGCCCCCACGCCATCGAACCACGGGGTGCGGGCCTGGATCGTCGCCATGGCCGACTCGGCCGTGTCGGCGGTGGGGCCCGGCGCCCGTGACGAGCTCGCGGTCGGGGCGGTGCTGACGGCAGGGGCCGCGCTGGCGGTGGTGGCTGGGGACGGGGACGGGCTCGGCGTCAGTGCCGGTGCGGCCGAGGTGCACGCGGCGATGGCGAGGACGACGACGGCGAGGAGGGCGGCTGCCGGGGCAGACCCTGCGGCGCGGACGAGCGGACGGTTCATGGCCCGCAGACGCAGGCCGGCGATGGGCGGTTCCATGACACTCACGCGAGCCTACGCCGGCGAGTGCTGCCCGTCAGGCCGCACGCGCCCGGAGAACAAGAAAGCGGGCTCGCGGCCCGGCCATGGCTCCGGGTGGCCGGTGGTCCCCGTGCGCCCGGCGCCGCAAGGGTTGCCGGATCGGGTTGTCGGCCGGTGAGAGCCGGCTGTAGGTCTGCTCGTACCTGCGGGCCGCGAGCCTCGCGTGGGCCTACCATCGCACCAGCGGGAAACCGGATGGAGTGCCAAGGGTCCCGATCCCGCAGGACGAGGAGGAGCGCCGGCGAATGCACGCGCGTGAGGGGACGACCGAAACCGGGCCGGGGCCCGCGAAGCCGTCCACCGGGGCCGTGACCGGGCTGGCCCAGCTGCGAACCTACCGGGCGTCGTGGCTGCGCGCCGACGTCCTGGCCGGAATCACGGTCACCGCCTACCTCGTCCCCCAGTGCCTCGCCTACGCGAGCGTCGCCGGGTCGCCGCCGCTGGCCGCCCTCTGGGTGGCCGTCGTGGCGATGATCCTTTACGCGTTCCTGGGCACCTCGCGGCTCCTGTCCGTCGGCCCGGAGGCCGGCATCTCGATCATGATCGCCGCCGCCGTCGGCCCGCTCGCCGCGGGCGACCCGGCGCGCTGGGCCGAGCTGTCGGCGCTGCTGGCCGTCTTCGTCGGGCTCGTCTGCCTCGCGGCCTGGGTCCTCCGCCTGGGGTTCGTGGCGGACATGCTGTCGCGGCCGATCCTCATCGGCTACATGGCGGGCGTCGGCCTGGTCATGGTCGTCAGCCAGCTGGGCACCCTCACCGGCGAGACGTTCACGTCGACCACCAACATCGGCAAGCTGATCGAGATCCTCGGCCGGCTGGGCGAGGTCAGCCTGGTGCCGCTCGGGCTGGGCGTCGCCGTGGCGCTGTTCCTGGTCGTCCTGCGCCACTTCGCGCCACTCGCCCCCGGGACGCTGATCGCGGTCGTCGGGTCCGGGTTGATCGTCCTCGTCCTGGGACTGGACCGGCACGGCGTCGTCCTCGTGGGGCCCGTGCCCAGCGGCCTGCCCTCGGTGCGCCTGCCCGCGGTGGACGCGGCCGACCTGCGCGCGATCCTGGGTTCCTCGCTGGCGGTGGCGTTCGTGGCCTACAGCGAGGTGGCGCTGACCGGGCGCGCGTTCGCGGCGCGGACGGGCGAGGAGATCGACGCCAACCGGGAGTTCCTGGCCCTCGGCATGGCCAACCTCGCCGCCGGGCTCACCGGCGGCTTCGCGCTCTCGGCCTCCAGCTCGCGGACCGCGATCATCGACGCGATGCACGCCCGGACCCAGCTGGCCGGGCTCGTGGCGGCGGCGTCGGTCGTCCTGGTCGTGCTCGGAGCGCCCGGCCTCGTGGCCCTCATCCCCAAGGCGACGCTGGCCGGCATCATCGTGTTTGCAGGCCTGCGCCTCGTCCGCGTCGGCGAGCTGCGGCGGCTGGCGCGGTTCCGGTCCACGGAGCTCGGCCTCGCGCTGGCGGCCCTCGTGGGCGTGCTCGCCTTCGATGTGCTGGCCGGCATTCTCGTCGCCGTCGGCCTGTCGGTCCTCGACCTCTTCGCGCGCGTCGCCCGGCCGCCCGCGAGCGTCCTGGGGCGCGTGCCCGGCCTCGCCGGCCTCCACAACATCGAGGACTACCCGGACGCCCGCACCATCCCGGGCCTGGTGATCTTCCGCTACGACGCGCCGCTGTGCTTCGCCAACGCCGCCGACTTCCGGACCCGCGCGCTCGCCGCGATCGCGGCCCAGGTGGACCCGGTCCAGTGGTTCCTGCTCAACGCCGAGGCGATCGTGGAGCTGGACACGACCGCCGTGGAGGTGCTGGGGCAGTTCGCGCGCGAGCTGGTGGCGCAGCACGTGGTGTTCGCGATGGCGCGCGTGAAGCAGGACCTCCGGGCACAGCTGGTCCGCGGGGAGCTGCTGGACGTGATCGACGAGGAGCGTTTCTACCCGACGCTCCCCGTGGCCGTCGAGGCGTACGACCGCTGGCGGGAGCGACGGTAGCGGGCGCTGCCGGATCGGCGAGCGTCGGACGACGGCGCGCGCCGACCCGGAACGCGGCGACCGGGCGCCCCCGGGGCGGCTATCGTGGCGAGGCACCCGGGCACGGGATCCGGCGACGCAGACGAGGGGCGCGCGATGTGGAACGGCGGGCGTGACCTGTGGCCCGAGGAGGCGATCGAGGCGATCCACGAGGCGGCCCTCGCGGTCCTCGAGCGCCTCGGCGTCCAGGTGGAATCGCCCGCGGCGCGCGACATCCTCCTCGCCGCGGGCTGCACCGCCGGGCCGGGCAACCGGATCCTGATGGCGCGCGGCGTGGTCATGGACGCCGTGGACGCGTGACTGCCCCGGTACACGCTGGTGGCGCGCGACGACGCGCGGTCGATCCCCGTGGACGCCGACCCCGGGCCGACCTTCGTCCACAACATGGGCGGCGCGCGCGACATGATCGACCCCCGCACGGGGCTCGGCCGACGGGCGACGATGGCCGACCAGGTCCGCCTGACCCGCGTCATGCACCACATGGTCAACCTGCACAGCGTGACGTCGCTGGCCCAGCCGGACGACGTCCCCCACCCGCTCGAGCCGCTGTACTCGTACCTCGTGCTGGCCCACGAGACCGACAAGCCGATCGGTGGCCCGGGCATCTCCCACGCCTTCCAGGCGGACGCCGTCCGGCGGATGGCGATGGCCGTCACGGGCGTCGACGGTGGCGGCGCTCGCTACCCCGTGGACCTCGCGTTCTCCCCGGTCAGCCCGCTCCAGCTGGGCGGCGAGGTCACCGACGCGCTGATTGCGACCGTCAGGGCCGGCGGCGTCGTCGTGGAGATCCTGCCCTGTCCCGCAGCCGGGACCACGGCGCCGGGCTCCATGGCCGCGGCCGTCGCCACGCAGAACGCGGAGGTCCTGGCCGGCGTCGTCCTCGTCCAGGCGGTGGCGCCGGGCACGCCCGTCTACTACGGGCCGCGCCTGTCGTCGATCAGCCCGCGGACCGGCATCGTGACCGCCGGGCCGCCCGAGACCGGCGTCGCGTCCGTCGCGGCCACGCTCCTTGCCCGCAGGTACGGGCTGGCCTGCGACTGCTACGGCCCCACGAGCGACGCGCTCGTCATCGACGCCCAGTTCGGCTACGAGCACATGGCCAACGCGCTGCTCGGCCTCGCCGCCAGGCCGCGATTCCTGTCCGGCGCGGGCGACAACCAGGCCGGCGTCGGCGGGTCGCTGGAATCCCTCGTCATCGACGACGAGATCCTCAACTACGCGTTCTACGCCTTCACGCCCCGGCCGTGGGACGCCGAAGCCCTGGACGTCGATGCGATCGCGGAGGGCGTCCTGTCCGAGTTCGGGTTCCTCGCCACCACCCACACGCGGCGCTACCTGCGGAGCGACTTCGTCCGGCCACAGCTCAGCTACCGCGGCGGCCTCGCGGAGTGGGCGGCGTCCGGGCGGGCAGGGCTTGCGGACCTCGCGACGGAGCGCGCGGCGGCCTGGGTGGCGCGCGAGCCGGTGGGCCTCCCGGACGACGTGCTCGAGGACTTGTGCGGGGTGATCGACGCGACCGCGCGCTCGATCGGGCTGGCGGACTGGCCGGACCCGCGGCGGATGCTCGCGGGCTAGCGGCGGGACCGGGCCGACCTTGGTTCAGGAGCTGCCGCGCCGCGATCCGGCCTCGGCCGACCTCGACGCGATCGCCTCGATGAGGCTCGCTTCCGTCGGCGTGGACCCGAGGCCGAGGCGCGCGCCGACGCGGGCGGCGAACGGCGGCTCGAGGGACGTCGACGCGAGCACCGGCCACGACGGCTCGGCGAAGACCGTCTCGGGCGTGCCGTCGAGGATCACGCGTCCCCGGCCCATGACCGCCACCCGCTCGAACCCCTCGGCGACGAACCGCAGGTCGTGGCTGATCGTGATCACCGTGCGTCCCTCGGCGGCGAGGTCGGCCACGATCCGGCGGATCCGGGCGGTTCCCCGGGCGTCCTGGCCCGTCGTCGGCTCGTCCAGGACGACGACCGGCGTCCGCATCGCGAGGATCGAGGCGACCGCGAGCAGCTTCCGCCGGGAGAGTCCGAGGTCGTACGGGTTCAGCGCGTCGGCGTCGGTGAGACCCACGGCCTCGAGCGCCCCGTCGACCGCGGCCTCGAGCGCCGCCCCACGCAGGCCAATGGTCCGTGGCCCGAAGGCCACCTCCGCCCGGACGCGCGACGAGAAGATCTGCGCGCCCGGGTCCTGGAACACGAGCCCAACCTGGCGCGCGAGCCGGGCGACGTGGGTGGACCGGACGTCGAGGCCGTCGAGCAGGACGCTGCCGGCGGTGGGGCGGAGCAGCCCGTTGAGATGGCGGACGAGCGTCGTCTTGCCGCTGCCGATCTGCCCGACGATCGCGAGGCGCTGGCCTGCCGGGACGACCAGGTCGACGCCGTCGAGCGCCCGGGTGCCGTCCGGGTAGACGTGCGTGAGCCCCCGGATCTCGATGGCCGTCATGCGGGAGCGCTCGGCGCGGCGGCAGGGTCGGGCGACGCGACGCCCCGGACAGGCGTGGCATCCGCGTCCAGCACGATCAACGCGGGATCCAGGCCGCGCGCCGCGAGCGCCCGGGCGAGCCGGATCCGTGCCGGCGGTTCCACGCCGAACCCCTCGATCCGGTCGTCGGCGAAGACCTCACCCGCCGGACCATCCAGCACGACGCACCCGCCGTCGAGCACGACGATGCGCCCGCAGAGCCCGTCGAGCAGGTCCGTCCTGTGCTCGGCGATCAGGAGGCCGGCGCCGGTGGCGGCCAGTGCCCGGATCGCCCCGGCGACGAGGTTCGTCCCCGCGGGATCGAGCCGGGCCGCGGGCTCGTCGAGCACCATGTGGCGGGGCCGCATCACGAGGAGCGAGGCGAGCGCCACCAGTTGGCTCTGGCCGCCGGACAGGCGGCTCGGATGCCGCTCCGCGAGCGCCTCGATCCCGAGCGCCGCCAGCGCGGCCCTCGTTCGCCCCACCGTCTGCGCGACCGCCAGCCCCAGGTTCATCGGCCCCAGGGCCACCTCCTCGAACACCGTCGCGGCCACGCCGGACCGCTGCGTCGCCGGGTCCTGGAAGCCAGCCACGACGCGCTCCGCCAGCTCGTGGGGCGCGCGGCCGGTCATCGGCTCGCCGTCGATCAACAGCGACCCGGTCAGCCGCCCGCCGATGGACGCCGGGGCCAGGCCGGAGGCGACCAGGCAGAGCGTCGACTTGCCCGCCTCGTTGGCCCCCACGAGCCCCACGATCTCGCCGTCGGCGATGGTGAGGTCGAGATCGCGGAGCACCTGGGTCGCGTAGCCCGGGTACCGGTAGGAGACGCCGCGCAGCTCGAGCATCAGGCGGTCATGGGATGTGCGGCCAGGCGCCGGCGAGGCGCGCCACGCCCACGCCGATGACGGCGATGACGATCCCCCAGCGGACCGGCCGCTCCCACGCCGCGTCCCCGATCGTCCACAGGAGATGCCGGTGCCCGGGCCGCCCGAAGGCGCGCACCTCCAGCGCCAGCGACCGCTCCTCCACTTCCGTGAGCGACGACAGCACGACCGGCACGACCAGCGGCAGCACCCCCCGGAGGCGGGCCCGAATGCCGCCTTCCGTGTCGAGGCCGCGCGCTCGCTGCGCCGCCTGGATCGCCGCCGCCCGCTCCGCCATCGCCGGGATCGTCTCCAGCGTGGCCGCGGCCGCGAACCCGAGGCGCGGCGACACGCCTCGCCGCTCGAGGTCGAACACCAGCGCGCGCGGCTCCGTCGTCATCCCGAACAGGCCTAGCGCCGTGGCCAGGACGAGCAGGCGGACGAGCACCTGGCCGGCGAAGTCCGCGCCCTCCAGGGTCGCGACGAACGGGCCGATCGTGAACAGGACGGTCGGGCCGGCGCGGGTGAAGACGGTGACGAGGACGACGGACACCGCGATCGGCAGCGACACGAGGATCGAGACGCGGAGCAGGCGACCGGCGACCCGGGCGACGACCGCGGACGGGACGATGACGAGCGCGAGGATCAGGAGCGGGCCGAGATAGCCGCCCAGCACGAACGCCCCGATCGATTCGCCGGCGGCGATCGTCGCCTTCGTGAGCGGGTTCAGGCGGTGCCAGGCGGTGGGCATCGCGGGGACGAGCCGCCGCAGGAGCGCCGCGTCGGCCGGGGAGATGCCCGCGTCAACCAGCGATGGGCCCGGCGTGACGGGGACGAGGCCCATGCCGGCTATCCCTGGTCCTCCACCAGCCCGACGGCCTGCTCGCCCTGCGGGAAGCGGGCGAGGAACCGCCGCGACAGGGTCCGGAGCAGCAGGAAGACGATGACGTAGGTGATCGTCTTGTCGATCGGGTCGGAGATCAGGCTCTGCTGGACAACGGCGTCGTGAAGGTTCGACCCGGCCGCCTGGAACGCCGCGACCATGAAGTCCGTCCCGGATCCGGTGACGCCGCCGAAGAACACGGCGGCGATCGGCGCGGCGATCAGCGCCGACACCACCCCGCAGCTGGCGCCCGCCACGACGATGAAGGCGACGCCGAGGTCCCGCCGCGTGAGCACGATGACGACGAGCCCCACCATGGCGAGCACCAGCATGACCGCGATCCCCAGGGCCACCAGCTGGAAGAACGGGCTGACCGCCGACAGGTCACCGAAGAACGTGACTCCCTTCGTGTACGCGGGCAGGATCCCCCAGTAGGCGAGGGCGGCGAGCACGAGCACGGCGACGGCGGTCCCGGCTACCAGCTGCGGCATCGGCGTGTTCGGGCGCGAGCGGAAGAAGCCCAGGCGCCCGAAGATCCCGGCCAGCAAGCCGATCTCGGCGGCGACGATGGCGAAGGGCCATGCGTACGGGCTGCCGAGCGGCGTGCCGGCGAGCACGAACGTCCAGATCAGGTTCGCCAGCAGCCCGGTCAGCATCCCCGCGATCGGGCCCGCGAGGACGCCCACGAGGATCGTCCCGATCGAGTCGAGGTAGATCGGGATCTTCAGCGCCGACGCCACCGTCTGGCCGAGGACGATGTTGATCGCGATCGCGATCGGCATGAGGACGATCGTCCGCGTGCCGAACTGCGAGGAGATCGAATGGAGGGACCGCGTCTGCGCCCACTCGACCGCCGCATAGACGACGAAGCCGGCGAGGAGCGCGACCGCCAGGATCAACATCACCGTGTTCGCGACGCCCGTGTAGGCGCCCGTCGCCGCGTCGACCGTGCCCGCGAAGGAGCCCGTCAGGAGCACGCCCGCCAGCGCGACGCTGGCCGCGACCCAGACGCCGAGGCCGACGCGGAGCCACGATCCAGACCTCACCAGCCCGACCTCCTCCAGCCCACCCCCGTTGCCCGCGATCCTACTCGACGCGCGACGTCGCGCACGACCAGGTGGGCCGTCAAGGGCGGCGTCCCCGCGCCGAGGTGGCTCAGCGCCGGACGCGGAGAAGCCCGCCGCGGTCGGTTGAGCGTGGGTCGCCCAACCTGCCGGGGCAGGCTCCTGGAGAGCGCGTCGAGGGTCCGGGTCCTTCAGCCCTCGGCGGCCGCCTCTCCGCCACCGAGGCTCGGGATCGGCAGGTGCCGGCCCCTCGGGCGCTCCGGTGACTCGTGCGCAGCCGGGAGGCTGTCGTCCGCCTCGGACTCGATCGTCACCCGGGGCAGCCAGGCCAGGAACGGCGGCAGGTACCAGTTCCGGTCGCCCAGCAGGCGCATGACCGCCGGCAGCAGGATGCTCCGGATGACCGTGGCGTCGACGAACACGGCGACCGCCAGCCCCAGCCCCAGCTGCTGGATCATCGCGAACTTCATCGTCACGAAGACCGCGAAGACCACCACCATGATCGCCGCTGCGCTGGTGACTGTCCCGGCCGTGACCGAGATCCCGCGACCGACGGCCGCCTTCGAGTCCAGGCCCTGGTCGCGGGCTTCCTTGATCCTGGTCAGGATGAAGAAGTGGTAGTCCATCGAGAGGCCGTAGACGATGGTGAAGACGAACAGCGGCACGAAGCTCTCGATGACCGGGCCCGGCGTGATGCCGATCGTCCTGGCGAACCAGCCGTCCTGGAAGACCAGGGTCATGATCCCGTAGGCGGCGGCCGCCGAGAGCAGGTTGAGCACGATGGCCGTGGCCGCGATGACGATCGACCGGAAGGCGACCAGCAGCAGCAGGAACGAGAGCCCGAGCACGAAGCCGAACACGAGCGGGGTGCCGTCGGTGAAGATCCTCGTGCTATCCAGCGCGTAGGCCGCCTCACCCGAGACATACGCCCTGACGCCCGGCAGCGCGCCGAAGACCGACGGGAGCACGGTGCTCCGGAACCGCTCGACCGTCGCCTGGTTGGCGGGGTCGTTCTGATCGCCCGGCATGACGAAGCTGACGCGGGCGACCGTGCTGTCCGCCGAGGGCTGAACCGTCACCGGCTCGCCGACGCCGCCGTCGCGCAGCGCCGCCACCTCGAGGGCCTCGATGGCGGCCGTCGCCGCAGGCTGGTTCGCCCCGGTCACGACGACCTGGAGCTGCAGCGTCGTGCCCTGGGGCCACTCGGCGTCGAGCAGCTTGACCGCGGCGACGCCGTCCACGCTGGGCGGGAAGCTCGTGATGTCGGTCGAACCCATGCGCAGGTGGCCGAGCGGGCTCGCCACCAGCAGGAGCGCGGTGACGGCCACGAGACCGAGGGCCGCGGGCCGCCGGATCACGACGCTCACGATCCGGGCCCAGATGCCGGTCCCCTCGGCGCCATCGCGCCCCAGGAACGGGATGCGGCCGCGGTTGACGTGATCGCCGAGGATCA
>Ga0302299_10001495_pt1 | contig 14029 bp, 10 predicted proteins | sample III_Fen_N3_4_FD_198795 | JGI IMG/M metagenome (GOLD analysis project Ga0302299, IMG submission 198795) | Peat permafrost microbial communities from Stordalen Mire near Abisko, Sweden - III_Fen_N3_4 | ecosystem: Environmental > Terrestrial > Soil > Wetlands > Permafrost | place: Sweden: Abisko... | reverse complement strand
TTCTATTCGGATCAATCATTGCACTAACCTACCTGATCATTGTGTCCGCCGTCAGGGGTGCAGGTCACTGAAGCCCTCGCACGGGCCTTGGCGAGCCGCCGCACCCCCTTCCTCCCCCTCTCCACCGGAGGAGCGGCAGAGAGGGGGATTGCCGGGCGGACGGCACACGTGCGCCAGGGATGCCGGCCGACAGGCCCAAGACCCCGGCGCAGCCGTGGCTTGGCAGGCAGCCCGGTGCCCGGCCGGGGCAGCGTTTCGGGCCGGGAACGGCCGGGGAGGCGCCCTCCCAGGCGCTGAGGGATTCGAAGCTTTCGGGTCCCAAAGGGTGGCGGCAGCTAGATTGACTCGGATCAGTGAACTTGATCGGATCGGAGAGACAATGGCCGAAAAGCATGTGGTGATCATCGGGGCGGGATTCGTGGGGCTCAACTGCGCCAAGGAGCTGGGCAACGTGGACGGGATCCGGGTGACCATCCTCGACCGCAGGAACCACCACCTGTTCCAGCCGCTGCTGTACCAAGTGGCCATGGCGGGCCTTTCCCCGGCCAACATCGCCGCTCCCATCCGCGCCCTGCTTTCGGAGTACGGCAACGTGCGCACCCTGCAGACGGTGGTCTCGGGCGTGGACATGGAAGCCAGGAAGGTCCTGTGCGACGCCGGCGAGATCGAGTACGACTACCTGGTGCTGGGCGCCGGAGCCAAGCACAGCTACTTCGGGAACGAGGCGTGGGAGGAGTTCGCCCCCGGGCTCAAGACGCTCTCGCAGGCCACCGAGATCCGCAGCCGCGTGCTGCAGGCCTTTGAGGACGCGGAGAAATGCACCGACAAGGACCGGCAGCGCCAGCTCCTGACCTTCGTGGTGGTGGGCGGCGGACCGACCGGGGTGGAGCTGGCCGGAGCCCTGGGCGAGATGACCCGCTACACCCTGACCCGCGAGTTCGCCAACATCGACCCGCGCCAGACCCGCATCATCCTGATCGAGGGCGGACAGCGCATCCTGGTGAACTTCACCCCGGAGCATTCCGCCAAGGCCACCCGCGTGCTGGAGCGCCTGGGCGTGCAGGTGTGGACCAACGTGGCGGTCACCGATGTGACGGCCGAGGGCGTGACGGCCGGCAGCGAGTTCATCAAGGCCGCCACCGTGCTGTGGGCGGCCGGCGTGAAGGCCAGCTCCCTGGGCACCAAGATGGGCCTGGAGATCGACCGGGCCGGGCGCGTGATGGTGCTGGACGACCTGAGCGTGCCGGGCCATCCCGAGATCTTCGCAGGCGGCGACATGGCCCACGTGAAGATGGCCGACGGACGGCTGGTGCCGGGCATGGCTCCCGGAGCGTTGCAGATGGGGCGCTACCTGGGCAAGCTCCTCAAGGGCGAGGTCAAGGGAGAGCCCCGCAAGCCCTTCGCTTACTGGGACAAGGGACAGATGGCCACCATCGGCCGCTCGCAGGCGGTGCTGGAATCGGGGAAGCTTTCGATGTCGGGCTTCCCGGCCTGGATCGCCTGGGTGGTGATCCACATTTACTACCTCACAAGCTTCAGGAACCGCACCTTCGTGGTGTTCTCGTGGCTGTGGTCGTGGCTGAACTTCAGCCGGGGCTCCCGCCTGATCATCAAGAAGGAATGGCGCTTCTGGGGGCCCGGCGAAGGCAAGTAGGCCGAAGGCCTCAGCCGACGGCGATGTGGGCGGTGGCGGGAAGGGCGGCCAGGAACTCCTGGCGCGCCTGCGCGTCGCTCTTGAAGCGGCCGCCCAGGCGCTGGGTGCGGGTGACGGTGCCGTGGTCGTTGACGCCGCGCGTCTTGACGCAGGTGTGGACCGCGTCGATGACCACCGCCACGTCGGGGGTGCCCAGGATGCGGCACAGGGCCTGGTGGATCTGGACGTTGGCGCGTTCCTGCACCTGCGGGCGCTTGGCAAAGTGCTCCACCACGCGGTTGAACTTGGAAAGGCCCAGCACGCGCTCGCGGGCGTAGTAGGCGATGTGGGCGCGGCCCAGGATGGGCAGGAAGTGGTGCTCGCAGGTGGAGTTGAAGGTGATGCCGGTCTCCAGCAGCATCTCGTCGTAGCCCATGCTGTTCTTGACCACGGTGATCTTGGGGAAGGATTCGTCCCACAGCCCCGAGAATATCTCGTCCACGTACATCTTGGCCACCCGCTGCGGGGTGTCGGCCAGGGAGTCGTCCGACAGGTCCAGGCCCAGGATCTGCATGATCTCGCCGTGCTTGACGGCGATCTGGCGGCGCATCTCCTCGCGCGACAGCGAGGGGCGCCGGTGCGGCGTGGGAAGCACCGACGCGAGGATCTCCCCGACCGTGAGCTCCTGCGAGGAGGAGGCCTCGGACGCGTCCCTGTTCCCCGGACTTCCGGCCGTTCCATTGCCGAGATTGAGCATGATGAACCTTTTCAGTGGTATTCAAAGGCAACCTACACGAAAACTTCGCGCCGGACGAGAGTAGATTTGCAGACCAGGCGGCACTGCGGAAGGATCTCACGTCATGAATCAGGGTAGCATCAACGAAGACGAGTTGCGCGACTTTGCCCGCAGACTCGGGCATGAGCACGCCGGCGGCTGCAGCGAATGGGTGCTGCTGGACCCGCGCACCCAGGAGATCCGCGCCACCGGGCTGTTCACCGACGTGGACATGCTGGTCATGGCCCTGCCCATGTACGTGGACATGTACAACGTGCAGGTCTGCCGCAACCCCAGGCCCCTGGCTGCGCTCACGGCGCCCGGCCAGCGCAACCAGTTCAACCGGGCCAGCCAGAAGATCGTGCCGTTGGAGCAGCTGGAGATGCTCACCCAAGTGGTGTTCACCCTCAAGCCGCGCGGCAAGAACTCCCCCGAGAGCATCGCGGCCGCCGCCTGCGGCCTGATGGTGCGGCTGGGGATCGGCAAGTACTCGGTGGAGCAGGGCGGCCCCTACCTGTGCATGCGCATGTCGCTGGCGCCCACGCCGGTGCGCAAGTACGGCTCGCCCGATGCCGTGCGCCTTCTGTTCGTGAAGCTGGAAGAGGCCTTCCGGGACGCCATGACCGCCGAGGAGCGCGAACTGTTCGAGTTCCTCCCGCGCGCCAGCCCCGAGCTCTTCGACCCGCCGGTGGGCATCGCCCAGATCGCCGGGAACGTGCAGCATCCCGGACGCCGCCTCTACGCCCCGGCCGATGCCCCGGACCCTGTGCTGGAGCAAATCCTTTCCGACCTGCAGGCGGGAAAGCCCCTGGCCCACCAGGCGCAGGCCAGCCGCGCAAGCGCCTCGGCCACCGTGGGCGCCCCCAAGCTGGAAGGCCTCCTGACCGAATGGGAAGACCTCCACGACCTGGGCGAGGAACCCTTCGAGGAAGGCACCGGCATCCTGCCCAAGGGGGCCCCGCTCAAGATCGAGTCCGACGAGGGCAAGCAGGCCAAGGGGCAGATCGAAGCCCTGGAGAACGTGGCCCGCGAAGCCTACCTGCGCCGCACCAAGCACCTGTGGAACCTGCCCTGGCCCAGTCGCACCCTGTCCCAGCGGCTGGGCGGCGGCTCGCGCTGCGGCGAGCTGGCCCTGGTGACGGCCAGCTCCCAGCGGCTGGTGCGGGACTACTTAGCGATGGCCCTGGAGAACCTGCTCAAGCAGGGCGACGTGCTGGGATTCTGGGCCAGCACCCGCCAGGGGCCCGGCGACTTCTGGGCCCGCAGCCTGGAACGCCACACCGGCAAGGGCCTGATCGAGCTGGAAGGCATCGATGGCGATGGCGTGGCCAGCGCCGCCCAGGCGCAGGTGCGCAGCCAGTACAAGCGCGCTCCCCTGCTCCTTTCCCTGGCTCCGACCGACGGCGTGGCCGACCTGGCCCGTCAGGTCCGGGAGCTGCGCGAATCCGACGCGGCCCTGGCCGCGCTGCCGGGAATCCTGATCCTGGACGGCTTCGACGACTGCTGCCGCGACCCGCAGGCCCTGCGCACCCTGCGCCATCTGGCCTCCAGTTCCCACCTGAGCATCTGGCTGGGCTCCACCGGCGCCTTGCCCGCCAATCCCGCCGACTTCGACCTGGTCGCCCACATGGTCTCCGGGGAAGACAACCTGCGGGACTGGATGGACGGACTCCCCGAGCACGATCCCGAAAAGGCCCTGGCCGCCCAGGTGCTGCCGCGCCTGTTGCCCGAGATCCAGGGCGGGCGCCAGCCTTCGGTGCTGCACACCCGCCACGTGGCCGAAAGCTGGAGCGTGGTCTCGTGGCAGCTGTGGTACCCCGCCACGGGCCGCTTCCAGAACCTCGCTCCCCGCAAGGAAGGCTGATGTCGGGTCGCGGCGGGAGCTTCCTGGGACAGGTCGCCTGGCTGGCCTCCGAGTCGGTACGGGGCTTCCGGCGCTCGCGCCGCGTGGCCGTGGCCGCCACCTTCAGCATCGGCCTTTCGTGTTCGGTTCTATTCGTGTTCCTCTACGCCTGGCAGGCCTTCGGCGCCTGGGCCCAGACCCAGCGCGACGCCCACGGCTGGATCGAGGTGTACCTGAAGGACGACGCCAGCCTGGTGGACAACTCACTGCTGGCGGCCCGCCTTCCCGGGGTGGATTCGGTGCGCAACGTCACCGCCAAGGAGGCGCGCGTCGAGTTCGAACGGGAGTTCGGCCCGGAGATGCTGGAGGCGCTGGACCGCAACCCGCTCCCGCAGAGCCTGCGCGTGCACGCCCGCAGCGGCCAAGGGCAGGACACCGCAGCCCTGACGGAACTTGTCAAATCCCTGCAGATCCTGCCGGGCGCCGACGAGGTGCGGGCCTCCCAGGGCTCGCTTGCCCAGGTGGAGCAGCTCGAGACCTGGGCGCGCCGCCTGGCCATGGGCACGGCGGCCCTGCTTGCCCTGGTGCTCCTGGGGATCGTCCACAACTCCATCTCACTTTCTTTGGGGGCGCGCGACGCCCTCATCGACAACATGCGGCTGTGCGGCGCCAGCCCCTGGCACATGGAGGTCCCCTTCGCCGCCGAAGGGTTCCTGCAAGGCTGCCTAGGCGGCCTGGTGGCCACGGTGCTGCCGTGGCTGGGAATCCTGGCCATAGCTCGCTTCTTCCCGCTGCCCCTGCCGCTGTCGCTGCCCTGGGCCCTCAACGCGGGCCTAGCGGTGGTGGCGTTTTCTGCCTTGCTGGGCACCTTGAGCGGCTGGTGGACCATCCGGCGTTCGGTGCGCTGACCTTGATGCCTCGTGTTGCCGTCCTGTTCCTGTGCCTGGCAAGCCTTGCGCTGGCCAAGCGCTCCAAGGAGATGGAAAAGTCCATCCAGGACCAGCGCAACGAGCTGCAAGCCCTGCGCCAGCAGTTGGCCGACGGCCGCAAGCGGGTGAAGGAACTGGAAAGCCAGGCCAAGCGCCAGGAAGGCGCCGTGCAGCAGATCCGCGAGAACGAGAAGCTCACCGCGACGGTGCTGAAGAAGATCGACGCCGCCGAGGCCCAGTACCGCCAGCTGCTGGAGGAGTCTCGCGGAGAGCTGGACGAGGCCCGCAAGGACCTGGACGACCGGCGCGGCATCCTGGCCCAGAGGGTGCGCCGCATCTGGATGCGCGGGCGCCCCGACCCGGGCCTGGCGTGGCTGGGACAGGACGATCCCGACGAATGGCTGCGGCGCAAGAAGGCCTTCCAGGCGGTGGTGGAGGCGGACCGGCGCCTGCTGGGACAGGTGCGGCACCGTGGACAGGTCTTGACGGAGCGGGTGCAGTCCCACCAGCGCCGCGTGGCGGGACTGCAGGAGATCGAGGCCGCCAAGAGCGAGGAACTGGCCGCCCTGGGACAGACCCGCGTCGGCGAGGAGAAGAAACTGGCCACCATCCAGGACCGCGCCGGCCAGGAACGCGACCGGCTCAAGAAGCTCGAAGCCGCCCAGGCCGCCATCCAGACCCTGCTCACCACGCTGGAGCGCAAGCGCAAGGAAGAGGAGAAGCGCTACGCCGAAAGCCTGAAACAACAGAAGAAGGATCGCGAGAAGGCCAAGGTGGAGCGGGTCGCCCAGCGCAAGAAGGACGAGGAAGAGGCCAAGAAGGCCCGGAAGGCCGGCAAGAAGGTGCCCGAACCCAAGGTGACGGAAGCGCCCGAGCCCAAGGAGGAGGCGCCCGTCCAGACCTCCCTGCCCCAAGGCGCCGCCCCGGCCCGCAAGGGGATGTACTGGCCCGTGCGCGGACGCATCCTGTCGCGCTTCGGCCTGCAGAAGAACGCAGTGCTGGGCACCACCACCCGCAACCTGGGCGTGGAGATCGCTGGGAACCAAGGGCAGCCCGTCGTGGCGGCCTCCGGCGGCAAGGTGGCCGCCATCCTGCACCTGCCGGGACGCGGCACCACCCTGGTGGTGGAACATCCCGGCGGCTACTTCACCCTGTACGGCCACCTGTCCAAGGTGCTGGCGCGCGAAGGAGCCACCGTGGGCGCCGGCAAGGAAATCGGATTGGTGGGAAGCGATGAGTCGATCGACGGCGCAAAGTTGTATTTTGAGCTCCGCAAGGGCCTTTCCGCCCTCGATCCATTGGAATGGCTGACCAGATGAACCACGATCAGAGATCGGCCGGCGCGGCCGCAGCGCTGCAGAAGCTGGTGCAAGCCCACGAGCGGGGCCACCTGCCGCAGGGCCTCCTGTTCTGCGGGCCGCACGGCGTGGGCATCCGCCCCTTGTTGGTGGACCTGGCCCAGGCGCTGGTGTGCCGGAACGCCACGGGGCTGACGGCCTGCGGGAAGTGCCCCGACTGCACCATGTTCACCCACGGCCATCCCCGGGTCTTCTGGCTGCTGCCCCAGGTCTCGGAGGAGATGGCCACCAAGATCGAGCCCTACGGCCCTCAGGCCATCTTGCAGGACCCGTGGACGGCCGCCGAGCCGCCGCGTTCTGCCCAGATTCCGGTGGGTGGCGAAGGCACTACGCCCACCTACCCGCTCATGACCGCCGGTGTGCGCGGGCTCGCCCTGGCCTTGAATCGGGCCGAATCGGACCGTCGCGTGATCGTGATGCCCCATGCCGAAAGCATGAACCAGAGCTCGTCCAACGCGCTTTTGAAGCTCCTGGAAGAACCCCCGGCCGGGGTCCACTTCCTGATGGCCGCCCCCTCGCCCGACCACGTGCTGCCCACCATCCGCTCCCGCGCCGCCGTGGTGAACGTGCCCACCTGGACCCACGCCGAGACCCTTGCCTTCCTGGCCGGGCGCGAGATCGCGCCGGAACTGCGCGAGGAAGCCGCCCTCCTGTCCCAGGGTCGCCCAGGCCTGGCCCTGCGCCTGGCCAAGGAATCGGCCCGCGCCGTGCGCCAACGGGCCCGCGAGTTCCTGGAGGCCTGCCTGCGCGACGATCCCGATCCGGCCCTGGCCTGGATCGAAGGAGCCGGCGAGGTCTCGGCCAAAGAGCGCCGCCCGATCCTGGAGATCCTGGAAGCCACGCTTCTCCTGCTGCGCCAGCGCCTGCTGACCCAGACCCACGACCTTTCCGCCCTCGACACGCTGGAGGCCTTGCGCCGCGGCATCGAGCAGGCCTTGCGCGACATCGACGGGTACTGCAAACCGTCCATGGCGCTGTCCCGGCTGGTCCTAACCCTCCACCTGGAGAGCGCCCCTGTTGCTTGAATCGATTCCCACCTCCCCCGTCGTGCCCGAGATCCCCGAAGCCATTGTGCAGCTGCTGGCCAAGCGCGGCTGCCACACCGCCGAGGAGATCCGCCAATACCTGTCGTGGGAGCGCGAGGACCTCGAGCCTCTGCTGCACCCGTCCTCCGACCTCCTGAACCTGGACCAGGCCGTGGAGTTCCTGGCCCAGGCCCGCTGGAGCGGCGAGACGGTGGTGATCCACGGCGACTACGACGTGGACGGCATGACCGGCACCTCCATCCTGTACCTGGGCCTGCAGCGCGCCGGGTTCCAGGTCGGCTGGACCCTGCCGCGCCGCGACGGCGAAGGCTACGGCCTGACCGACGCCTCGCTCTCCCGCTGCGAACGCGGCGAAGGCATCGAAGGCGACATCACCCTCAAGGACCGCAAGGCCAAGTGGATCCTTTCGGTGGACACCGGCATCACCGCCGGTCCCGAGGTGGAGCGCGCCGCCGCCCGAGGCACCCGCGTCATCGTCACCGACCACCACCTGCCCGGCGAAGGCACCTTCCCCACCGCCGCCGCCGCCGTGGTGAACCCCCAGCAGGACGGCTGCAGCTACCCCAACAAGGGACTCTGCGGCGCCGGCGTGGCCTGGAAGCTCATCGTGGCCCTCTACAAGCGGCTGGGCACGCCCGAAGGCGCCAACCCCAACCGCCTCCTGCAGCTGGTGGCCCTGGCCACCATCGCCGACATGGTCCCCCTGACCGGCGAGAACCGCGCCCTGGTGCGCTTGGGTCTCAAGGAGTGGGCAGAGCGTCCGCTTCCGGGCCTCAAGGCCCTGCAATCAATGGCCGGATTCAACCACGGAGCCATCGTGCGCTCCGGGGACATCGGCTTCAAGATCGCCCCGCGCCTGAACTCGGCCGGGCGCCTGCGCCGGGGCGAGGTCGCCATCCGCCTGCTCACCTCGAGCTCGGCCGAGCACGCCCGCAACCTCTCGGAGCAGATGGAAGCGCTCAACCGCGAGCGCCAGGCGCTGGACCAGCGCATCACCCGCGAAGCCCACGAACAGGCCGTCACGGAACTGAAGGACGGCTCGCCCGACGGGCACGTGCTCCACGGCGACAGCTGGCACGAAGGCGTCAGCGGCATCGTGGCGGCCCGCGTGGCCGAGATCCGCAACGTGCCGGTAGTGATCCTGGCTCCCGACCCCGCCCGTCCTGGCGAACTGCGTGGATCCGCCCGTTCCGGCGGACGGGTGGACCTGCACCACATCCTGGTGGGCTGCGCGCACCTGCTGGAGCGCTGGGGCGGGCACTGCCACGCCGCAGGCCTGTCGATCCGCCGCGAGAAGGTGGACGAGTTCCGCACCACCTTCCTGGCCACCGCCGCCGAGGCCATCCGCAACCCGATGAAGCTTTCCGGCGTGGAAGCCGACATCACCCTGCCGCTGGGCCAGCTCACGCCGCGCCTGATGGAATGCCTGGAGCAGATGGAGCCCTTCGGGCAGGCCAACGCTGCGCCGGTGTTTGCCTGCGAGAACGCCGACCTGCTGTGGCTGTCGCGCGTGGGCGAGGACGGCAAGCACCTCAAGGCACGCCTGGCCCAGGGCAGCGCCGTGCTCGAGGCCATCGGCTTCTCCCAAGGCGCCAAGGCCGACAACCTGGCCGTGGGCACCCCCGTCAGCGCCACCTTCGTCCCCGGCTGGAACGAGTTCCGGGGCGTCAAGAACATCCAGCTCCTCCTCAAGGACATCCGATGACAGAATCCGTCAAGACCGCCATGTGGGCCGGCCGCTTCGAGACCGGCATGAGCGACGCCCTGCGACGCCTCTCCTTCTCGCTGCACTTCGACCACAAGCTCCTGCCCTTCGACGTGGCCGGAAGCCAGGCCCACGCCCGCTCGCTGTGCACCCTGGGCATCCTGACGCCCGAGGAGCGCGACGCCATCGTGAACGGACTGGAGGGGATCCTTTCCGAGGTCACCGCCGGGGCCAGCCTCTGGAACGAGGACGACGAGGACGTGCACATGGCGGTGGAGCGCGTGCTTTCCGAGCGCATCGGCGCCGCCGGCAAGAAGCTCCACACCGGCCGTTCCCGCAACGACCAGGTGGCCACCGGATTCCGCCTCTACATCCGCCACCACTGCACCCTGGCCATCGCCGCCATCCGCAAGCTGCAAGCCGCCGTGCTGGACCAGGCCAGCCGCCACGAACACACGGTGCTGGCCGGTTACACCCACGTGCAGCAGGCCCAGCCCGTGGTGCTGGCCCACTACCTGCTCTCGCTCTTCTGGGTGCTGGAGCGCGATGTGGCCCGCTTCCAGGAGGCGCGCAAGCGCGCCGGCAAGAACCCGCTGGGGTCCGGTGCTTTGGCCGGGTCGTCGTTCCCGGTGGATCGCCGCGCGGTGGCGCAGGACTTGGGCTTCGAGGGCGTGACGGAGAACTCCATGGACGGCGTGTCGCACCGCGACTTCGCGCTGGAGTTCCTCTCGGCCTGTGCCATCCTGGGCACCACCCTCTCGCGCTACGCCGAGGACTTCGTGATGTGGTCGGCCAGCGAGTTCGGCTACGTGACGTTCTCCGACCACTACACCTCGGGCTCCTCCATGATGCCCAACAAGAAGAACCCCGACACCTTCGAGCTGGTGCGCGGCAAGAGCGGGCGCCTGGTGGGCAACCTCACAAGCTTGCTGACCTGCGTGAAGGGCGCTCCCCTGACCTACTCCCGCGACCTGCAGGAAGACAAGGAGCCCGTCTTCGATTCCAGCGAGACCATCCTGGTGCTCTTGGACGTGTTCGCAGGCGCCCTGTCGGAAGGCACCTTCCACCCCGCCGTGATGCGCTCCAAGCTCACCGACCTCCTGCTTGCCACGGATCTTGCCGACTTCCTGGTGGAGGAGGGCGTGCCCTTCCGCGACGCGCATCACATCGTGGGCGCCCTGGTGGGACAGGCTACCCGTGGCGGCTGCGGATTGCTAGATCTTCCCGCGACGGCCTGGGCGGAGATCCCCTCGGGCGGGAAATTGCGACAGAAACTGTCTTTCGAGACCGCGCTTTCGCGGCGCAACATCGAAGGCGGCACCGGCCCCGAGTCGGTAGCCAACCAACTGACGGCTGCGGCCGCGATCCTGAAGGAGGCCCTGGGTGGCTGATTGGCTCGGACGATCCAAGAGCGGCATCGAATCTGGCGGCGAGAAGCGCGAGCTTCCCGAGACCCTGTTCATCAAGTGCGAGGCCTGCCGCGAAGTCGTCTACAAGAACGACTGGGAAGCGGCCTGGAACGTGTGCCCCGCCTGCGGCCACCACCACCGCCTGTCGGCCAACGACTACCTGCGCCTTTTGATCGACGAAGGCACCTTCAAGGAAACCGACGACAAGCTCTCCCCCATGGACCCTCTGAACTTCGGGGCCAAGAAGAAGTACAAGGACAGCCTCGTCTCCGCCCAGAAGTCCACCGGACAGCTCTCGGGCGTGGTGGGCGGTATGGGCCAGCTCGACGGCCGCGACGTCTCCATCGCCCTGATGGACTTCCGCTTCCTGGGCGGTTCCATGGGCTCGGTGGAAGGCGAGAAGATCGCCCGCTGCTTCAAGCGCAGCCTCGAGGCGGGCGCTCCGGCCATCGTGGTCTCGGCTTCCGGCGGCGCCCGCATGCACGAAGGCACCTACTCGCTCATGCAGATGGCCAAGACCTCGGCCCTGATCGGACTGATGCAGGAAAAGGGCATCCCCTTCATCTCGCTCCTGACCAACCCCACCACCGGCGGCGTGACGGCGAGCTTTGCCATGCTGGGCGACGTGAACATCGCCGAACCCGGCACCCTGATCGGCTTCGCCGGCGAGCGCGTGATCCGCGAGACCATCCGCCAGGCCCTGCCCGACGGCTTCCAGCGTGCCGAGTTCCTGCTCAAGCACGGCTTCTTGGACGCCGTGATCAAGCGCCCCGAGCTCAAGGGCTGGATCTCGAACCTGCTGGGCCTCCTCGCCCAAGGCAAGAAAGCATAAGACAGGATCTGTCTTGGCTTAGCGAAAGAAGGCCGTTCCGTCCGGGGGCGGCCTTTTCGCTGTTGGGTATGCCGTTGCTCTGGGCTGCGCGCCCAGACGGCGCCTAGGGCCACTGGCGGCCCTAGGAACCGCCACCAGCCGTTCCGCCGGCTGGGCCACGGATTTCGCACTCCTGTGCCGTCTTCGTTCATTCTCCGCTCAGCAATCTGGCGCGGGAAGCGGTGGCAGTGCACCCCACGCGATCAGGATCGCAACATGGGGCCCCACCAAGGGCTACACAAGATGGCGGCTGCGCCGCCAGAATTGGTCGGGGCATTCCGGTCACTCTCCGGAGTGTCTCGGAGATACTCACGAAGGTCTCGGTCACTCTCTGGAGTGTCTCGGAGATACTCACGAGCGTCTCGGTTGTCGCTGGACACCCAAAGTGATTCGGTGTTGGACACATATGGAGCGCCCAAAGTGATTCGCTAGGTCGGTTGACAGAGGTCGGGAGTGCAGGTAGTACTCCCCCTCATGGGAAACCACCTTCATATGGACAAGAAAGAGCATCTGCGCTCGCTTCTGGCCGCCGGTTGGACGGTTCGGAAGATCCGCGCGGCCACCGGCCTGCACACCAAGACGATCGCCAGTTACCGCCGGCAATGGGCCATGCCGCCTCAAAGTGATCCACAAGTGTCCACCGACCATATTTCCCCGGTGGACACCACCGGATCCGTTTTGCCGCCACCGCCGGGGCAAAGTGATTCGCAAGTGTCCACCGAGGTCTTGGCCGATCCACGCCTTGCCACCACGCGCAGCGTTCAGTTGGAAGGCCTGGTCGAGATCATGGCAAACCTCTTGGATCAAGCGCCCGATGCCTCGGCCCGGTGGGTCTGGCAGAAGCTGGTGGACGACCATGGCTACGCGGGCTCGGACAACTCGGTGCGTCGTTACCTGCGCAAGTTGCGCAAGCGTTCTCCCCAGTACTTTCTTCGTCTGTCGACCTCTCCCGGCAAGGAGGCGCAGGTGGATTTCGCCCAAGGTCCGATGGTGCTTTTCGAGGGGAAGATGCGTCGCTCTTGGTTTTTCAAGATGACGCTCTCCCATAGCCGCCACAGCTACGAGGAGCTGGTCTTCCGGCAGGACGTGGAGACATTCCTTCGCTGTCACGAGAACGCTTTCCGCGCCTTCGGTGGCGTGCCCGCGGAGGTGAAGCTTGACAACCTCAAGGCCGGGGTCTTGAAGGCTTGCCATTATGAGCCGCACCTCAATCCGGCATACCAAGCATTTGCGCGCCACTGGGACTTCCTGATCAACCCCTGCGATGCTTACCAGCCGCAGCAGAAGGGCAAGGTGGAACGCGATGTGCGATACACGCGCCACAACGCCTTTGTCGGCGTGCAGGTACTTGCAAGCCTGGAGTCTGGCAATCAGATGCTGTCGGAATGGAACCGCAAGTGGGCACGTACGCGCATCCACGGCACGACCAAGCGGCAGGTGTGGGAGCATTTCCAGAGCGAGGAATTGCCGGCATTGAAGCCGCTAGCCCAGGCCCCCTTCTCGATGCTGCATCAAGGCATGCGTCGAGTGGATGTCCATGGTCACATCCAGCTGGAGGGCTGTTACTACAGCGTGCCGGTGCGTCATCTTCGCCAGGAAGTGCTGGTGCACTGGGACGGAAACTGGGTGAACATCTACGTAAAGGAGGAACGCGTGGCCTGCCACCGACGCGAGCATGGCAAGGCACGGGTGGTGAGCGATCCGTCGCACTTCCCCGGCGGCATGCCCATGAGCGACACGTCTTTCGTGCAGTACTACCTCAAACGCGCAGCCACGATCGGACCTGCCTGCCATGCACTTGCACAGCGACTTCTCACGGGCCTGAACGCAGGCAATCCGCTTGCAGTCAAGCGCTTGCGCGGGATCGTGATCGACCTCAATCGCCGATTCGGGGAAGCCATCTTGGAGGACGCATGCAGCAAGACGGGCTTGGTCAGCCTGCCCACCTGGAAGACGCTGGAAAGTATTTGTCAGAAATTGTCCGAAGGGGACTCGGCACCTCCCGATCCCAGGGGAGGCGACGGCGCGTGCAATGGACTGCAGCAGGAACATCATCTGATCCGCTCTCCCGACCAGTACGGGGATCTGGTGCGTCGGATGAGTCAGGAGATGGGGGCATGAGCGCGACACCCGATCCTCAGATCGACCAGGAAACCTTGCAGCAACGGCTGCGCGGCTTTCGCGTGGGTGGCATGGCCAAGGCTCTGCCGGGACGTGTGATTCAGGCGCGGGCCCGCGAGTGCGACTATCTCGAATTCCTGGACGAACTGGTCACAGACGAACTGGACAAACGCAGACACACACTGGTGGAACGGCGCTTCAAGCTCTCGCGCCTGCCCTGCCGCAAGAGCCTGGAGGAATTCGATTTCCGCTTCAACGCATCGATCCCCAAGCGGCGGATCATGGAACTGGGGTCGGCTCGTTTCATAGCACAGGCTTGCAACGTGCTCATGATCGGGC
>Ga0302299_10001493_pt1 | contig 14034 bp, 11 predicted proteins | sample III_Fen_N3_4_FD_198795 | JGI IMG/M metagenome (GOLD analysis project Ga0302299, IMG submission 198795) | Peat permafrost microbial communities from Stordalen Mire near Abisko, Sweden - III_Fen_N3_4 | ecosystem: Environmental > Terrestrial > Soil > Wetlands > Permafrost | place: Sweden: Abisko... | reverse complement strand
TGGACCAGGTGCGGATGTGCTCGATGGCGGCGTCGAGGCTGTCGACGACGCGGACGGCGAGCTCGGCGGCCAGGTACTCGGTGGCCCAGTCCTCGTCGGTGGCGGGTTCGGTGGCGATGCCGAGCCCCTCGGCGGCCGCGCGGGCACGGGGGTCGGCGTGCAGCCGCACCCCGGCGCCGGCCAGGGCCCTGAGCGCGGCCGGCAGGAACGCGTCGGCGACGCCGGCGTGGACGAGAAGGGTCTCGGCGGCGTTGCAGACGCTGACCCGGCGCAGCTTGGCGTTCATCGTGATCGTCAGCGCCTGGTCCACGTCCGCGGCAGCGTCGACGTAGACGTGGCAGTTGCCGGTGCCGGTCTCGATCACCGGGACGGTGCTCTTCTCGACCACTGCTTTGATCAGGCCGGCGCCGCCCCGCGGGACGAGCAGATCGACCAGGCCCCGGGCCCTCATCAGGTGGTTCACGCCCTCGCGGCCCCAGGCGTCGATCGACGCCACGGCGTCGGCGGGCAGGCCGGCGGCCCGCAGGCCGGAGCGGATGACCTCGACGAGCACGTCGTTGGAACGTTCGGCGGCATGCCCGCCGCGCAGCACGGCGGCACTGCCGCTCTTGAGGGCGAGGACGGCGGCGTCCACGGTGACGTTGGGCCGGGCCTCGTAGACGATCCCGATGACGCCCATCGGAACCCGCACCTGGCGAAGCCGCAGGCCGTTGGGCAGGGTCGTGCCGCGGACCACCTCGCCCACCGGGTCGGGCAAGGCCGCGACGGCGCGGACGGCATCGGCGATGGCGCCGACCCGGTCGGCGTCCAGGCGCAGCCGGTCACGCAGGGGGACCGCGAGACCCTCGCGCTCGCCGCGATCGAGGTCCTCCACGTTCGCGGCGACGATCCGGCCGGTGTTCGCCACGAGTGCGTCGGCGACGGCGTGCAGTGCCGCGTCCTTGGTGGTGCGCCGGGCGGTCGCGAGCACCCGGGCCGCCTCGCGCGCTCGCCGGCACACGTCCAGGACGGCGTCGCGGGTGCCGGTGGCACTCGGCTCGACCGCTGGGTCGGTCGAGGCGGCCGTGGCGCGGGGGTCGGTGAGCGTCATGGGGCCAAGCCTACGTTCGGCGGGGCGCCCGCTCGAAGCGTCGGGGCTGGGCCCAGCCGGTGGGGCGGGCGTCAGTGCTCGTAGGGGCGGATCTCGCCGAGGGCGTGCACGGGCACTTCCTCGTGGCGGTCGCGCCGGATCCGGGCGGTCTGCCGGTCCAGCACCTCCAGGCCGACGACGCGCCACTCGGGCAGCCGCGCCGAGGACAGATGGTCGCTCCACATCCGCAGGGCCTGCCCGGCAGCCACGGCGACGTCGTCGGACTCGTCCCAGTAGACGACCTCCGCGCGGTCCTCGGCATAGCGGGCTGACACGACGAACGGACGCTCCTGGCTGAGCCGCTCCAAGGCCTCCCGGACGTCTCGCAACTCGGCCGGCGGCCCAGCCACCGTGACCGTTACGTACCACAGGACTGGGTCGGCCGGCACGGAGGACAACTCTGACATACCGGCCCTGCGTCGCGCTGCGGGGCGCAGCGGCGTCAGGGTCGCGAGGCCGTTACGGTCGCTTCGGGGCACACCCCTAGTGGAGCAGGTCAGAGGGGGTCTTGTCCTCTGTTCATGGAATCTTGACGCCGACACTTCCCGCACTGTCTGTGGTGGATCAGTTGCCGAACGTCAGTTGTCAGGGGTTGTATGTCCGCATCTGCCCGTCGCGTCCTGTCAATCGCACGATCACAAGATCGTCACGGTGGACTATTTCACGCTCGTAATCCGGGCCGAGCTCGCGGGCCAGCTCCCGGGTCGAGCGGCCCATCAGCGGGGGCACCTCCGCGGCGTCGAAGTTGACAAGCCCGCGTGCCACGACGACGCCGTTGCGGTCCACCAGGTCGACCGGGTCACCGGCGGAGAAGTCGCCGTCCACTCCCGTGATCCCGGCCGGCAGGAGCGACGTCCGGCGCTCCACCACGGCCGCGACGGCGCCGTCGTCGAGCTCGATCCGGCCGGCCGAGCGGGCCGCATGCTCCAGCCACAGCAGCCGGCTGGCGGTGCGCCGTCCGGTCGGTGAGAACCAGGTGCCGACGTCGTCACCGGTCAGGGCGGCACCGACCAGCGCGGCGGCGGTGAGCAAGGTCGGGATGCCGGCACCGGTGGCGATCGCGGCCGCCTCCACCTTCGTCACCATCCCACCGGTGCCCACCCCGGCACCGCCGGCGCTGCCGATCCGCACCGTCTCGAGGTCGGCCGGGCCCTCGACGTGCGGCACGCGGGAGGCTCCGGGGCGGCTCGGCGGGCCGTCGTACAGGGCGTCGACGTCGGAGAGCAGCACGAGCGCGTCGGCCTGCACCAGGTGGGCGACGAGCGCGGCCAGCCGGTCGTTGTCGCCGAAACGGATCTCCTGCGTGGCGACGGTGTCATTCTCGTTGACCACCGGCACGATGCCCAGCCCGAGCAGCCGGAACAGGGTGCGCCGGGCGTTGGTGTAGTGGCTGCGCCGCACGACGTCGTCAGCGGTCAGCAGCACCTGGCCGACGGTCAGGCCGTGGCCGCCGAAGGCGTGCGTGTAGCGGGCCATGAGCAGCCCCTGCCCCACGCTCGCCGCGGCCTGCTGCGTGGCCAGGTCCCGAGGGCGCCGGTCCAGGCCGAGCGGCGCCAGGCCGGCAGCGATCGCCCCGCTGGAGACCAGCACCACGTCGGTGCCGGCCAGCCGGCGCATCGCCAGCGCGTCGACCAGGGCCGCGATCCGCTCGGCGTCCAGGCCACCGTCGGCGGTCGTCAGCGACGACGAGCCGACCTTGACGACGAGACGCCCCGCCGCCTGCAGGTGCGGCCGTCCATGGCCCGATGGGGTGGTCCGAGGGGTCACGGCTCGCCTCCCTGCCCCACTCCCGGGATCCACTCCACCTCGACCTCGATCTCGGGGTCGGCGTCGGCGTCGGCGTCGGTCCAGTGCCCGGCACGCCGCTCGGCCTCCAGTTCGGCGCGGGCCGCACGCTTGGACACCCGGCGTGCCTCGTAGGCCTCCCGACGGGCGTCCCGGCTGGGTCGGCCGGCGTCGTCCAGGCGCAGGTCGCTGCCCCGCGGCCCGGCCATCGTCCCGGCCGGCGCCATGAGCGTGGGCTCCCAGTCGAAGACGACGGCGTCGTCGTCCGCCCCGATCACCACCTCGGCCCCGGCGGCGGCGCCGCAGGAGAAGAGGGCGTCCTCGACCCCGAGCCGCTGCAGCCGGTCCGCGAGGTAGCCGACCGCCTCGTCGTTGGTGAAGTCCGTCTGCTGCACCCAACGCTCCGGCTTGGCGCCGCGGACCCGGAATCGCACGGCCTCCGGGCCGCCCTCCACCCGCACGGTGAACCCGGCGTCGTCGACGGCTGCCGGTCGGAGCACGACCCGCGTGGCCACCGGTGGCGGCGCCGCTGCCCGCGCCTGCTCGACCAGACGGGCCATCGCGAAGCTGAACTCCCTCAGACCCTCATGGCTGGCGGCGGAGACCAGACGGACCTGCAGCCCACGCGCCTCCAGGTCCGGCCGGACCAGCTCCGCGAGCTCCCGCGCCTCGGGTACGTCGATCTTGTTGAGGACCACGATCCGCGGCCGGTCGGCCAGCGCCACGCCGCCCTCGTCGACCTCGTACGCGGCGAGCTCGGCCTCGATGACGTCGAGGTCGGTGATCGGGTCACGGTCGGGTTCGAGGGTGGCGCAGTCGATCACGTGGACGAGTGCGGAGCACCGCTCGACGTGCCGCAGGAACTCCAGCCCCAGGCCCTTGCCCTGGCTGGCCCCAGGGATCAGGCCCGGGACGTCGGCGACGGTGAAGCGGGTCTGGCCCGCCTGCACCACGCCGAGGTTCGGCACGAGCGTCGTGAACGGGTAGTCCGCAATCTTCGGCCGGGCGGCCGACAGCGCCGCCACCAGGCTCGACTTCCCCGCGCTCGGGTAGCCCACGAGCGCGACGTCGGCGACGGTCTTGAGCTCCAGGACGACCTCGACGCCGCCCCCCGGCTCGCCGAGCAGCGCGAACCCGGGAGCCTTGCGCCGGGGCGAGGCCAGGGCGGCGTTGCCCAGCCCACCCCGGCCACCGGCGGCGACGACGTGCCGGGTGCCAGCCCCGACGAGGTCGGCCAGCACGCTGCCCTGCCGGTCCTTGACCACCGTTCCATCCGGCACGGGCAGCGCGAGGTGCTCCCCGGCCGCGCCGTTGCGCATGCCGCCCTGGCCCTGCTTGCCCGACGACGCGCGCCGGTGGGGGCTGCGGTGGTAGTCGAGCAGCGTCGTCGTCTGCGGGTCGACGACGAGGACGACGTCCCCCCCGTCTCCGCCGTTGCCGCCGTCGGGGCCGCCGAGCGGTTTGAACTTCTCCCGGTGGATCGAGGTGCAGCCGTTCCCGCCGTCGCCGGCGACGACGTGCAGGACAACTCGATCGACGAAGGTGGTCACTGAAGCGGCGTGCTCCTCGATGATTCGTGGCGGACGTGACAGGGGCCGGACGTGACAGGGGCCGGACGTGACAAGGGCCGGACGTGACAAGGGGCGGGCCGCATCGTCTGCGGCCCGCCCCTACGGCGTCACGAGGAGGTCAGCGCGGCCGGCTCACTGCGCCGGGACGATGTTGACGACCCGGCGGCCGCGCTTGGTGCCGAACTGGACGGCGCCCGCCGCGGTCGCGAACAGCGTGTCGTCGCTGCCACGGCCGACGTTGTCGCCGGGGTGGAAGTGGGTGCCGCGCTGGCGGACCAGGATCTCGCCGGAGTTGACCACCTGGCCCCCGAAGCGCTTCACGCCGAGGCGCTGCGCATTGGAGTCCCGCCCGTTCCGGCTGGAGCTGGCGCCCTTCTTGTGTGCCATGACCGCTTGCCTGCCTTCTCGTCTCGCGTGTGGTGGATCGCCCTGCGCCGCCGGCCGACGGTCACTTACTGATCTCGGTGACCTTGATCTGGGTCAGCTGCGCTCGGTGGCCCTGGCGCTTGCGGTAGCCGGTCTTGTTCTTGAACTTGATGATTCGGATCTTGGGCCCCTTCGCGGGCCCGACGATCTCGGCGGTCACGCTGGCACCGACGAGGGCATCAGCCTCCGAGGTCACGGCGCCGTCGGCGACGAGGAGCAGCGGCTGCAGCTGGAGGGACGAACCCGGCTCGCCCGCCACCTTGTCGATGGTGAGGACGTCGCCGACGGATACCTTCTCCTGCCGGCCGCCGACGCGGACGATCGCGTACACCTGCAACTCGCTCTCTACGTTCGACTCGGGTGCGCCATCCCCGATGTGCGCACCTGTCGGCCGAGCGGCCGTGGCGGTCCGGGGCGTGACGTACGAGGCGCCCTCCAGGGCGCACCAAGGGCCAAGAGTACGGACGGCGGGAGGGCCGGGTCAAACCGGCCAGCCGAGACCGGCCCCGCCCCCCACGGAAACCGGTTCCGGCTCGGCGGAAGGCTCTGCAGGCGCCTGCGCGGGCGAGTTCGCCACGGACTCCCCCACGTGCTCGGGCACCGCCTCACCGGAGGACTCGGAGCGCTGCGCCGGCGGGTGCTGGGACTCGAAGACGCGGGCGATGGCGGCGGCGGCCGCGGCGCCCGCGCCGCCGCTCTGGCCGGCCGCTCCGCCGCTCTGGCCGCCCGCTCCGCCGCCTTGGCCGGCCGCCCGACCCGCGCGCCCACGCCGCTGGTTACCACCGGCCGCGCCGTTGGGACCGCCCTGCCCGCCGTTGCCGTCCGATTGTTCCCGCTTCTCGACGGGTTCCTCGTAAAGGACCACACCTCGGCCGCCACAGTGCTCGCACGGCTCACTGAACACCTCGAGCAGCCCCTGACCCACTCTCTTGCGGGTCATCTGGACCAGCCCGAGCGAGGTCACCTCGGCGACCTGGTGCTTGGTCCGGTCCCGGCCGAGGCACTCCAGCAGGCGCCTCAGCACGAGGTCGCGGTTGGACTCCAGCACCATGTCGATGAAGTCGATGACGATGATCCCGCCCATGTCCCGCAACCGTAGCTGCCGGACGATCTCCTCCGCGGCCTCGAGGTTGTTCTCGGTGACAGTCTCCTCGAGGTTGCCGCCCGCGCCGGTGAACTTGCCGGTGTTCACGTCGACCACGGTCATCGCCTCGGTGCGGTCGATGACGAGAGACCCGCCTGACGGCAGCCATACCTTGCGCTCCAGCGCCTTCGCGAGTTGCTCCTCGACGCGATAGGTAGCGAAGACGTCCTTGTCGCCCTCCCACCGCTCCAGCCGCTCGACGAGGTCCGGCGCGACGTGCCCGATGTAGCCCTGCAGCGTCCCCCAGGCGTCGTCACCTGAGACCACGAGTCTGCCGAAGTCCTCGTTGAAGATGTCCCGGACCACCCGGATCGCCAGGTCCGGCTCGCCGTAGAGCATCGTCGGCGGGTTGACGGCGCCGGACTTGCGCTCGATCTCGGCCCACTGCGCCTGCAGGCGCGCGACGTCGAGAGCCAGCTCCTCCTCGCTGGCCCCCTCGGCAGCCGTCCGGACGATCACGCCGGCGTCGTCCGGCACGATCTGCCGCAGCACCTTCTTCAGCCGGGTCCGCTCGGTGTCGGGCAGCTTGCGGCTGATCCCGGTCATCGAGCCGTCCGGCACGTAGACCAGGTACCGGCCGGGCAGGGAGATCTGGCTGGTCAGCCGGGCTCCCTTGTGGCCGATCGGGTCCTTGGTGACCTGGACGAGCACGGACTCCCCCGACTTCAGGGCGTGCTCGATCCGGCGCGGCTGGCCCTGCATCCCGGCTGCGTCCCAGTTCACCTCGCCGGCATAGAGGACGGCGTTGCGGCCCTTGCCGATGTCGACGAACGCCGCCTCCATGCTCGGCAGCACGTTCTGCACCTTGCCGAGGTAGACGTTGCCGACCATCGAGGTCTGGCTGCGCCGCGCCACGTAGTGCTCGACGAGGACGCCGTCCTCCAGCACCCCGATCTGGGTACGGCCGTCGCGCTCACGGACCACCATGACGCGCTCGACGCTTTCCCTGCGGGCGAGGAACTCCGCCTCGGTGATGACAGGACGACGCCGCCCGGCCTCCCGGCCCTCCCGGCGGCGCTGCTTCTTGGCCTCCAGCCTGGTGGACCCGCGCACGCCCGTGACGTCCTCGGAGATCGCACGCCGTCGGGGTTCGCGCACCCTGGTGACCGTGCCAGGAGGATCCTCGGACTCGGTCTCGCCGCCGCCCGCGCTGCCGCGGCGACGGCGACGACGACGGCGACGGCTGGTGCCCGTCCCCGGCTCCTCGTCCTCTGCGCCCTCTTCGCCCTCGGACTCCGCTTCCGCGCCGCCCCCGGGCTCCCCTTCGGCACCCCCGGCCAGCGCTGCGGCACCCCCGGCCTGCGATGCCCGCTCGTCGCCGGCCGCGGCGACGTCGCGCTCTGCGGCACCGTCCTCGTCGTCCTCGTCCTCGTCGGCCCCGGACTGCTCGTCGTCGGCCCGGGTACGGCCGCGCCGCCCCCGGCCGCCGCGCCGGCGGCGCCGGCCGCGCCGGGTGCCCTCGGACGCCTCGTCCCCGGACTCCTGCTCGCCGTCCTCGCCTTCGTCGACGTCCTCGGCTGCGTCGCCGTCGTCGGCGGCACCCGCCTCGGCGGTCACCGGCTCGGCGACAGCCGGCTCGGCGGCAGCGGCCTCGGTGCCGCCGCCTTCCGCGACACCCTTTGCGGTCGCGTCGGCGGCCGCCGCCTCCTCCTGCTCGGGCGGATCGGCCGGGCCCGTGGCCTCCTCGGTCACCGCCTGCGGCGGGCCTGCCGGCCGGCTCGCCGCGCGCCGACGACGCTGTGCCGCCGGCTCGGGCGGCTGGAAAAGGACCATCGTCGTTGCCAGCGGGGCGGGGCCTCGCCCACGCCCGCGCCCGCGGGCCGGCGGCGCCTCGGCCGCCGGTTGCTGGGCGGGGGCCTGCTGGACAGCGGGCTGCACCGCCGCGGGTTCCTCGGCGCCGGGCTCAGCAGCTGCCTGCGCACCGACCTCGGGCAGGGCCTGCGCCGGTTGACCGGCCTGGCTCGGCGCCGTCGGGACGTCCGCCTGCGTGAGCGCCTCGGGCGCGACAGGCTGCGGGTCAGGCTGTGTGCCGGGCCGCGAGCCGGGCTCGGCGGGCGCACCCGCATCAGCCCCGGAGGGCGCAGCCGAATCAGCCCCGGCGGCCACGTCGGGCGGAGCACTGGGTTCGGGCTCGGCGGTCTTGCGCCGCCGAGTGGTCGTCGTCTTCTTCGCTGCTGCCTTGCGCCGCGTGGTCTTCCGCGGCGCTTGCGCAGCGGCGTCCGCGGCGTCCCCGGCGTCCCCGGCGTCCGCGGCGTCCCCGGCGTCCGCCGACGGCGGGGCCTGCGTCGCCATCACCGGCTCTCCGGCCGGCACGTCACCGCTGGAGGGGGCCGCGGCGTCTGCCTGCCCGGCCTCCCCTGCCGGATCGGCCTCCCCTGCCGGATCGGCATGCCCTGCCGGATCGGCCTGCCCTGCCGGACCTGCCGCCGGCCCGGAGGCGGCGGCCGCCGCCGTCTTGCGCGGTGCTCGTTTGCGCACCGCCTTGACCGGCTTGTCGCCCGGAGCGTCGACGCCGTCGGGCGGGCCGGCCTCACCCGGCAACGGAGCGATCTCGCCGTCTCCGGTGGTCGCGCCACCGGCATGACTCTCGCCCGCTGCCGGCGGCCCGGCCGGCCGCGAGGCTGCCCGGCGGCGTCGCGTGGTGGTCTTGGTCGGGGGGGCCTCGGGCTGATCTGCCGAGGTCACCTCACCGCCCAGTTCGGTCGTCGTGTCATCCGACGTCACAGGTACTCCTGCCCGCCCGCCGGGCGCCGGCCACACCGTCACCGACGCCGCACCAGGCGGTCATCTCGTTCGCTGCGCCGGAACCGGAACAGCGGAAGTCTCCAGGCCATCCTGGGCGTTCGCGCCCCGCTGGCAGCGGGCGCGGCACGTGTCAGGTGTCGGCGGCGTCCCGGTCGGCGGCCAAAGGATCGGCCACTGCGCCGTTTCCGTGCATCAGCGGCCCCTGCGCCAGCCGAGTCACCCTGGCGGGTAACGGCGGCGCGAAGTCGGCCACCGCACGGAGTGCGGCGAGAACGTCGTCGGGTCGTACGGCCGGTGTGAGGTGCCGTACCACCATCCGAAGTATCGCACATGCGGCGTCCGACCCCTCAGATGCCGAGCCCGGCACCCGATCGCCGGCCTCCCGGGTGACCACCGCATGGAGCACCGCCGCCCGGGCGTCGAAGCTGCGCATCCCGGTCTTGGTGAGTCGTTGCACCTGCACGGACGGTGCCGCCAGCAGGGCGGCCAGCGCATGTTCGGCCTCTTCCGGCGCCACCCCGGGCAGCTCCACCTCCCAGACGGATGCCTCCAAGCGGTCCGCCAGGTTGCCCGTTCGCGCTTGCACCACCTCGAGCACGTCGAGCCCTTCGGGCAGTGCGTCATCCAGCGCCGCGCGCACGAGGTCCGGGTCGCAGCGCTGAGCCAACGCGATCTCCAAGTACTCGGCTTCGCTCGCGACGCCGGTCGCCGCGGCCCCCGCGAAGGAGATCCGCGGGTGCGGGGTGAACCCGGCGGAGTACGCCATGGGCACCCCCGCACGCCGCAGCGCCCGCTCCAGCGCACGCTGGAAATCGCGGTGGCTGGAGAATCGCATCCGCCCGCGCTTGGCGTAGCGCATGCGCAGGCGTTGGACGACGGGCGGGGGCGGCGGGCCGTCCGGCGAGCGGGCCAGGGTTCCTCCTCGCGTTCAACGGGCGACGCTCAGTGATTGGCGTCAGGGCCGCGCGGTCAGCTCGGCGCCTCCCGCACCGACCGCCGTCACCGGCAACAGCGTCCGCCCGGTCGGACCGATCTGGATCTGCGTGCCCAGCTGAGGGCAGACGCCGCAGTCGAAGCACGGCGTCCACCGACAATCGTCCTGCTCGGTCTGCGCGAGGGCGGCCTGCCAGTCCTCCCAGAGCCAGTCCTTGTCCAGCCCGGAGTCGAGATGGTCCCACGGCAGGACCTCCGCGTGGTCGCGTTCGCGGGTGGTGTACCAGTCGACGTCGATCCCGTGCGGCGCCAGCGCTTCGGCGGCGCAGCGCGTCCACCGATCGAAGGAGAAGTGCTCGCTCCAGCCGTCGAACCGCCCGCCGTCCTCCCAGACCCTCCTGATGACGGCGCCGACCCGCCGGTCCCCGCGCGAGAGTAGGCCCTCGATGATGCCGGGCTTGCCGTCGTGGTAGCGCACGCCGATCGCCCGGCCGTACTGCCGGTCGGCCCGGATCGCCGCACGCAGCGTGGCCAGCCGCGCGTCGACCACCTCGTGCGGCGCCTGCCCGGCCCACTGGAAGGGCGTGTGGGCCTTCGGCACGAAGCCACCGATGCTCACGGTGCAGCGGATGTCGCGGCTACCGGCCGCCTGACGCCCGGTGGCGATGACGCGCTTGGCCAACTCGGCGATCTGCAGGACGTCCTCGTCGGTCTCGGTCGGCAGGCCGCACATGAAGTAGAGCTTCACCTGACGCCAGCCGCTCCCGAAGGCGGCGGCGACGGTCCGGACCAGGTCTTCCTCGGTGACCATCTTGTTGATCACCTTGCGGATCCGCTCGCTGCCGCCTTCCGGAGCGAACGTCAGGCCCGACCGCCGGCCGTTCCGGGACAGCTCGTCGGCCAGGTCGATGTTGAACGCGTCGACCCGCGTGCTCGGCAGCGACAGCCCGATGTTGCTGCCCTCGTACCGGTCCGCGAGCCCCCTGGTGATCTGCGCGATCTCGCTGTGGTCGGCGCTGGACAGGCTGAGCAGGCCGACCTCCTCGAAACCGCTGGCCCGCAGGCCCTGCTCGACCATCTCGCCGATCCCGGTGATCGAGCGCTCGCGCACCGGCCGGGTGATCATCCCGGCCTGGCAGAACCGGCAACCCCGGGTGCACCCACGGAAGATCTCCACGCTCATCCGCTCGTGCACCGTTTCCGCGAGGGGGACGAGCGGGCGCTTGGGGTACGGCCAATCGTCCAGATCCATGACGGTGAACTTGTGCACCCGCCACGGGATGTCCTTGCGGTTCGGCACCACCCTGCGGATCCGCCCGTCGCCCAGGTACTCGACGTCGAAGAACCGCGGCACGTAGACCCCGCCGGTACGCGCCATCCGGGCGAGCAGCTCGGTGCGGCCCCCCGGGCGCCCCTCGGTCTTCCACGCCGAGATCAGATCCGTGATCTCCAGGACCGCCTGCTCGCCGTCGCCGATGACGGCCGCGTCGATGAAGTCCGTGATCGGCTCGGGGTTGAACGCCGCGTGCCCGCCGGCCAGGACGATCGGGTGGGCGTCGTCCCGCTCGCCGGCCAGCAGCGGGATCCCGGCCAGGTCGAGCGCGGTGAGCAGGTTCGTGTACCCCAGCTCGGTGGAGAAGGAGACGCCGAGGACGTCGAACGCGGCAACCGGGCGGTGCCCGTCGACGGTGAACTGCGGGACACCGTGGGCTCGCATGAGCCGTTCCAGGTCGGGCCAGACGGCGTAGGTCCGTTCGGCGAGCGCATCCGGCCGCTCGTTGATCACCTCGTAGAGGATCATCACGCCCTGGTTGGGCAGACCGACCTCGTACGCGTCGGGGTACATGAGCGCCCAGCGGACGGTGGCGTCGCCGCCGACGTCCCAGGCCTTGACCTGGCTGTTCAGCTCCCCGCCGACGTACTGGATCGGCTTGCCGACCAGCGGCAGGAGCGCCTCGAGCCGTTCGAACACCGACTCGACGGGCATGTCGAGGAACCTCCCGGGACCAGGCGGCACGGCCTGACGTGGCTGTGGCTTAGCCAAGCCTAACCCCGGGCCGCCTCTCGTCCGTCGAGACCTCGGCGGGGCGGGATCAGAGGTCCGGGAACCAGATCGCCACCTCGCGCGCACCGGACTGCGTGGTGTCGCTGCGGTGCACGACGTTCTCGGTCACCCCGTGGCCCCAGTCGTGCCCGAGGTCGCCGCGGATCGTCCCCGGCGGAGCCGTGGTCGGGTCCGTCGGTCCGCACAAGCTCATGACGCCCTCGACGGCCCGGACGCCCTCGACGACGGCGGCCACGACGGGCCCCGACGTCATGAACTCGACGAGTTCGGGGTAGAAGCCCTTGGTCACGTGGTCGGCGTAATGAACGGCGAGCAGCTCCGCGGTCGGGACGCGCAGGTCGAGCGCGACGAGCCGGTAGCCCTTGCGCTCGATCCGGGACAGCACCTCACCGACGTGGCCACGGACCACGGCGTCGGGCTTGACGAGGACGAGCGTGCGCTCGGCCACCGGGCCGCCGGAACCGTCCGCCTGGGCGTGGACGACGGCGGGCTTGGACTCGACGGACATGGCCACCTCCGATTGGTCGGTGCCACCGTAGGGCCGGCGCCGCCCGGCCGGAGCGACGTTGGTCACGGTTCGCACCCCTGAGTCGCCGCCCGTGCGGGGCAGGAGCAGGGCCGGCCGCGTGGCACGACGGCGCGGCTCTCAAGGTCGGGCCCGGTTATCCGATCTCTCCTTTGGAACCGACGCGGGGGCCGGGCCCACTCCCGGCCCACTCGGCGGCGGGCTCAGACAGTGCGTCAGTGCTCAGACGCTCAGACAGGGCGTCAGTGCTCAGACAGTGCTCAGCAGGGGAGGCAGCGGCATGTCCGACATGGCATCCACCCAGACCGCGGGACCGCGGCGAGTCGCCGGCCCATCCTCGGCCTCGCGCGCCCGGGTGTCCGGCGTCGTCGTGGAGCAGCCGCCCGCGCCCGGCCTCGCAGCGGTCTTCCGGCTCCCCCGCCCTCGCCTCCCGGAGCCCGACGGACCGTCGGCGGCATAGCGACGAGCGGGCACAGCGGGCCACAACGGGCCACAACGGGCCACAACGGGCCGGAGCGGGCCACAACGGCACCCGACCTGGTAGGAAACAGGGGTGCGACACCCCACCCGGACGTTCGCGGCGACGGTCCTCAGCTTCGAGGCACTCATCGTCTTCTTCGCTGGTCTAGTGGCCATGCACGGCAAGGGCGGTCTGGGGCTGACCCTGGGCGTTCCGTCCGCCCTCGCCGTGGCGTGCCTGGTCGTCGCCGGGATGCTCCGCCGTCGCTGGGGGTACATCGCCGGTTGGCTGCTCCAGATCGCCGTGGTCGCCACGGGCGTGCTCGTGCCGGCGATGTACGTCGTCGGCGGGATCTTCCTGCTCCTGTGGTGGTACGGCCTGCGGCTGGGCCGCCGGATCGAGCGCGAGCGGTCGATCGTCGCGCAGGCGCTGGAGCAGACCGGAGCAGACCCCACCACCACCTGAGCAGCGCCCTACGTGAGCAGCGCCCCACCTGAGCGCCGTGGCTAGCGGACGCGCAGCAGCGTTCGAGCCTCGGCCACGAGCGAAATCGACCCGGTGATCAGTACCCCACCGCCCACCTGCCCGCCGTACTCCGCGCGGGCGGCGGCGACGTCGATGGCCTCGTCCAGGCGCCCGGCGCGGTGCACCCGCTCCTCGCCGAAGATCTCCTCGGCTACGGCGGCCAGTTCATCCACTCGCATCGCCCGAGGCGAGCGCGACCTGGTCACCACCACCTCGTCCAGCACGGGCTGGAGCGCGTCGAGGATGCCGGCGACGTCCTTGTCCACCATGATCCCGACGATGCCGACCAGCTTGCCGAACGCGAAGGAGTCCTCCAGCGCGGCCGCCAGCGCCGCAGCGCCGGCGGGGTTGTGTGCGGCGTCGACGACGACCGTCGGGCTGCGCCGCACGACCTCCAGCCGTCCGGGGGAACTCGCCGCGGCGAATCCGGCCGCGACGACGTCGCCGTCCAGCGCCGGGACGCCGGCGAACGACGTCAGGCCCGGCCCGGCGAGGAAAGCCTCGACGGCGACCAGCGCGCACGCCGCGTTACGGGCCTGGTGCTCCCCGTACAGAGGGAGGAAGACGTCCTCGTAGGTGCCCGTCAGACCGCGAAGGGTGAGCAGTTGGCCGCCCACCGCCACCTCCCGGCTGGCGACGGCGAAGTCGATGCCCTCGCCGACCACGCGGGCGCCCGCTGCGAGGGCATGGCGGCGCAAGACCGCGTCGGCCGCGGGCACCTGCTC
>Ga0302299_10001489_pt1 | contig 14053 bp, 16 predicted proteins | sample III_Fen_N3_4_FD_198795 | JGI IMG/M metagenome (GOLD analysis project Ga0302299, IMG submission 198795) | Peat permafrost microbial communities from Stordalen Mire near Abisko, Sweden - III_Fen_N3_4 | ecosystem: Environmental > Terrestrial > Soil > Wetlands > Permafrost | place: Sweden: Abisko... | reverse complement strand
CCAGTCCGGGCCATAGGTCGCGTCGGGGTCGAGGCGAGCGTCCTGCACGGGGTCGGGGCGCCGCAGGGCGTGCAGGTACGACCGGTCGTGGTTGAAGCGGGCAGCGACCTCCTCGCCGGTCGCGACCGCTCCGTGCCCCGGCACCAGGACGCGGCATCCTCGCAGCTGCGCGTGTTCGAGCCTGGCCAGACCTCGTTCGTAGTCGGCGAGGGGGTCGGGCGCGCCGCTGTCGAGGTCGAGCAGGGGGACCTCGACGTCGGAGAGCATGTCGCCGGCGATGAGCACGCCGTCGCCGGGCAGGTAGAGCGCGGCGTGACCGGGCGCGTGACCGTCGTGCTCGAGGACCTCGACGAGCGGCCCAGCCCACTCCAGTCTCCCGGCACCGGCGGGCAGCGCTGTGAGCTGGCCGGCCAGCTCGAGGTCGTTGCCGGGAGCGACACGGTTCACCTCCGCGCGCACCTGCGGTAGGTGCGCGCGTGCGTGTTCTACGGCGCGGCGGGTGGCCCACCGCGGCCCGTTCCCGAGCGCGCGGACCCACAGCAGGTGGTCCCAGTGCGGATGCGTGGAGAAGCCCATCGTCGGCGGGAGGCCCAGAACGGTGAGCTCCTGCGCGAGCAACGTGAGCTCGGCCGGGGTCACACCCGGGTCGACCACCAGCACCTCGTCATCCCCCGTCACGACCACGGCGTTGGACCGGCAGAACTCGCTCTGGCGCACCCAGCAGTGCGCCGACACCTGTTCCAGGATGAGCGCCACCACCCTTCGATGAGACCTCCGGCGTTTGGCCGGTCGACGCCGGCGCCGCCCGGCCCGGGGAACGAGCGGCTCGACGATGCAACCGTAATCGGTGCGCCGGTGCGCCGGCGCGCCCTCTCGGCCATGGCAGTCGGAGGATGCCGAGTGCCCGGTGTCGCATTCGGCGAATCCCGTTCGTAGGTATGTCAGAGGGCGGCGCGAGACTGCACGGACACCAACTCGCCTGCAGCATTCCGCCATCCACGCATCACCCACGGTCATCCGTAAACCCTCCTTCGCCGCGACGGAGGGAGCACTCACCACCAACCCAGAGGAACGACGATGCGCACCCTGATCAGCACCGCATTCATCTCGCTCGACGGCGTGGTCGAGGACCCGGGGGGCCAGACCGAGTACCGCAACGGCGGCTGGACCTTCAAGGCCGTCGACTTCGTCCCCGAGGCCTACGCCATCAAGGGGACGGAGCAGGAGGAGTCCACCGCCGTCCTGATGGGGCGCACGAGCTACGAGCTGTTCAGCCCGGTCTGGCCGGTCATGGCGGAGTTCGGCCACTACAAGGACCTGCCCAAGTACGTCGTCTCGACCACCCTGCGCGACGACGACCTCGTGTCGGACTGGGGGCCGACCACCATCGTGCGTTCGCTCGACGAGGTCAGCGCGCTCAAGGAGACCGAGGGCGGCCCGATCATCATGCACGGGAGCGTCACCCTGAACCACGCCCTGTCGGACGCCGGTCTGATCGACCGCTACAACCTCTTGGTGTTCCCGCTGCTGCTCGGCGCCGGCCAGAGGCTGTTCAGCGACACCGACAAGGACACCCAGAAGCTCACGCTCGTGGACAGCGAGGTGTTCAGCAACGGCATCCAGAAGAACGTCTTCGACGTCGTCCACTGACCCCGCCGACCGGGGGTGCTGCTCGTGGACTGCGCCGGCGTGGGAGGGTGAGGCATGGTCACCGCAGACGACAACGAGCTCGACGCCTTCTGGGACATCGCCCGCGAGCACGCGGATCTGTCCGGCGTGCCGGTCTTCTTCGGCGCGAACCCGGTCCGAACGCTTCGGCCCCCCGCTTGGGCGTTCGGGGCGACCCCGGAGCAGTCCGACGAGCTGCTCGGACTCGTCCTCGACGGGACCAAGACGGCGACCTCGAGCGCTGAGGCGGACTACGTCAAGGAGCAGGAGGAGCTGCCCACGCCGGGGACGCTCGGCATCCTCCTCGACGGGGAAGGCCACCCCCGCGCCCTGGTGGTGACGACCGAGGCGCGCGTCGTCCCCTTCGACGAGGTGGATGCCGACCACGCCCGTGACGAGGGGGAGGGCGACCTGAGCCTCGAGCACTGGCGGACGGTCCACGAGCGCTTCTTCGCCGAGAACGCCGAGGGTGGCTTCCGGGCGGACATGCCGGTGGTGCTCGAACGCTTCCGGGTTCTCTACCCGACGACCTGACCGGCAGGCGGCTGCCGGTGTAGGCAGAGCCCGCTCGGCCTACACCCGCAGGCGGCGTGATGCCGCATTCGTTTCACGGCTCCGGCCTGCCCGGCAGGGCTACGTTGACGTGGTGAGAGCAGCGAAGGACATCGGGCGTGACCTGCTCGAGGGGTTCGTGCTCGAGGCCACCGGCCAGGACCGGCACAACGACCCGGTGCTACCACCCACGGGTGGGCCGGCCGGGAACGCCGTGCTCACCGCGTGGACCGGCCTGGTCCTGCTCGTGCTGTTCATCGGTGAGCTGTTGACCCTCCTCGACGTCCGGGGGTTCATCTCCTGGCACGTCGCCGTCGGCGCCCTCCTGCTGCCCCCTGCACTGCTGAAGACCGCCACCACGGGATGGCGGGCCGTCGGGTACTACACCGGCCGTGAGCCCTACCGGGTCGCCGGGCCACCGCCCACCCTGCTGCGCTGGCTCGGCCCCCTCGTCGTGGTGTCGACGCTGGCGCTGCTGGGATCCGGCATCCTGCTCATCATCCTGGGCGAGCAGAGCGGGCGGCAGCGCTTCTTCTCCGCGCTCGGCTTCGGGGTCGACTGGGTCACGGTGCACCAGGGCGTGTTCGCCGTGTGGTGCGTGGCGACCGGGCTGCACCTGCTGGGTCGCATCATCCCGGCCGTGCAGCTGACCGTGCGTCGCGGCGATGTGGCGCGCGTTCCCGGTGCGGTCGCGCGGACGTTCCTCCTCGTCGCCGCGGCGGCCACGGCCGTCGTGCTCGCGGTGGTCCTCGTCAGGGCGGACAGCTCGTGGCAGCACGACCAGTTCCGCCACGCCGGCCTGCGCGCCCCGGGATCCTCGGCTCCGCAGGGATGAGCGCTCGCCGCCTGCGACGACGCTGATCCGTCGGCCGGAGCCTTGCCTAGGTGCGGCTCTTGCGGGTCTCGCGGTCGTTGGCCTTCTGCAGGGCCGCCACCAGCTCGCCCTTGGTCATGGTCGACCGGCCGGGCACGTCGAGCTCGCGGGCGAGCTGCATCAGGTGCTTCTTGCTCGCGTTCGCGTCGACACCGCCTGCGGTCTCGCCACCGCGCCGGGCCTTGGCACCCTTCTTCGCAGCCTGCTCGTCGGACGGGCCCTTGCGCTCCTTGGCCTCCCAGTGGTCGCCGACCTTCTCGAACGAGTGCTTCACCGCGGCGAACGCCGTCCGGTGGGCGCGCTCGCCCTCGCCGTACTCCTCGACCGCGCAGTCGTGGGTCTCGACCCAGGTGCGCTGCGCCTTCTCGGGTGAGCGGGCGAGCGTCGACGGCATCTCCTTCTTGGCGGGCATGGCTCCTCCTCCGGCTCGTGCTGACACCGATGCCGTACCCGGCTCCTCCGCGGTTACTCACCCACGACGGGCGTCATGCCGGCCGCTGGACCAGCCGCCAGGCGAGGGTCACCAGCGGGACGGCGACCACGAGGTGAATGAGCAACAGCCAGGCCGCCGTCGTCGTCGTGGTCGCGCCGCTCGGCGGAGGCACCGTGCTGACCAGCAGCCCCAGAGCGAGCAGCCCGACCAGGACGGTGCGCGGCCGGCTCGTCCGCCGGGCGAGCACGGACAGCCCCCACGCGGCGAACCCGGCGACCACCGTCGCCACGACGACAGCGCCCACGGGCACCGGGGTGGCGCCGTTGGGCCCGTCGACGACCAGGTCGCCGGACACGGCGCGAGCGATGGCATACGTCCCGAGGGCGCCGACCAGGGCCACCGCGGTGGCGACGAGCACGGCCCGCAGGGTCGTCCCGGTGGTAGTGGCACGGTCATCGGTGGCCGGGGTCGCTACGGTATCTTTAGCACTAAACATAGCAGCGGACGCTACTCCGGGTGGCAGCCGGCGGCAACCAACCTTCGACGGTCCGGAGGCGAGCCGGTCAGTCCGAGGAGGGAAGCTGCTCGACCGCTCGAAACGCCAGGTCGCGCAGCCGCTGCAGCTCGGTGGGGCTCAGGCCCGCGAAGCGCTGCACGAAGAAGTCGTCCTGCGCCGGCGTGAGGCGATCGACGAGTGCCTGGCCGATGTCGGTGAGCCACAGTCGGTTGGCGGCGCCATCGGCCTCGCGGCGAAGCGCACCGAGCGCCTCCAGCTTGCTCACCAGCTGCGAGATCCCCCCGGGCGTCACACCCCGGTCCTGCACCAGCCTGGCTTGGGTCACGCCCGGGGAGCGTCCGACCGCCCGTAAGAGCTGGAACTGGGCCGGGTTCAGCCCCTCCTCGCGAAGTGCAGCTGCCGCATCCATGGCCGTGCGGTGCACGATCCGCGCCAAGGCGCCGAACAGCTCGGCGCTGACCTCTCCACGGCGTTGGTCGTCCACGACGTCAGTGTCCCAGCCGGGCATCCTTAAGAAGGCCGCGACCCAGGCGCCTTCGAGATGTCGGTGCGCAGCCGGAGGCGACCGTCTCCGTGGACACGGCCGCGTCCGGGCGCGCTCAGACGTCGCGTCGTCTCAGGGCGACCGCGGCTCCGGCGGCGAAGAGCACGACCCAGCCGGCGAACACGGCCATCCCGGCTCCGACGCCGAGGTGCGAGCTCGAGTGGGTGATCGTCGTGAAGGCCGCACCGGCGTTCGAGGGGAGGTACTTCAGCGCGCCCTGCCAGTCGTCCGGCAGCAGGATCTGGCCGAACCCCGGGATCACCAGGATCAGAGCGACGAGCCACCCGACGCCCTGGCCGATGCTGCGAGTGAGCACCCCGAGGCACAGGCCGAGGACGCCGACGCCCGCGAGGTAGACCCCGGTGCCGATGACGGCACGAGCCACGCCGGGGTCTCCCCAGGCGGCGGTCGGGGCGCCACCGGCGCGAAGGATGGCTGAACCGGCAAGGTAGGCAACCAAACTCGCCACCCCGGCCACCGACATCACGACCGTCAGGAAGGCGCCCACCCGGGCGAGGAGCACTCCGAGGCGTCGCGGTGCCGCCGTCATCGTCGTCCGGATCATCCCGCTGCCGTACTCACGTGCTCCGGCCAGCACACCGAGGACGCCGACCACGAGCACCCCAGGCGTGCTGCCGGCCAGCACCGTGGTGAGGGGGTCGCCCCCGCTGAACCCCGGGGCGGGCGCACCTCCGGGTCCGACCCCCGAGACGTTCCCGGTGGAGGTCGCGGCCGCGACGACCCCGACGAGCACCATGAGAAGCCCCAGGGCGGCAGTCGTGACGACGTTGGAGCGCACCGTGACGAACCGGATCAGCTCCGAGCGCCACAGTCGCAGGGCGGTGATCCCGTACCCGGGCGCGATCGCCGGCTGGGTGGGGCTGGGTGTGGCAGCAGTGCTGGCGGGGGTGGTCATCGATCGCTCCGGGTGTCAGCGCCGTGGTAGTCCACGGTCTCGTTGGTGAGCTTCATGAACGCGTCCTCCAGGGACAGCCGTCGGCTGGCGAGCTGGTGCAGCACGACGCCGTGGGCCGAGGCGATCTCGCCGATCGCGCTCGCGGCCACTCCGCGGACGTCGAGCGTGCCGCGCTCACCGGAGGTCACGGTGACGCCCGGCCCGGCCAGCAGCGTGGCCAGCCGGGCGGCATCCGGGGTGGCGATGTCGACCCGCTCACCGGACGTGGTGGCGATGAACTCCGCCATCGGGGTGTCGGCCAGCACCTTGCCGCGCCCGACGATCACGAGGTGGTCGGCGGTCAGCTCCATCTCGCTCATCAGGTGCGAGGAGATGAACACGGTGCGGCCCTCGTCGGCCAGCTCACGGGTCAACCGGCGGATCCAGGTGATGCCGTCCGGGTCGAGCCCGTTCACCGGCTCGTCGAGCATGACCACCGGCGGGTCCGCCAGCAGCGCCGTGGCGATGCCGAGTCGCTGCCCCATCCCGAGGGAGAAGGCACCGGCCGGCCGCTGCGCCGCCGACGTCAGGCCGACGAACTCGAGCACCTCGTCCACGCGCGCCCGGCCGACGCCGTTCGCCGCGCCGACCGCTCGCAGGTGGTTGCGCGCCGACCGGCTCTTGTCGAACGCCTTGCCGTCGAGCAGGGAGCCCACCTGCGCCAAGGGGGCCGGTGCCTCTCGGAAGGGTCGGCCGGCGACGAGCGCCCGGCCGGAGGTGGGGCGGTCCAGGCCGAGGATGACGCGCATCGTCGTCGACTTGCCGGCTCCGTTCGGGCCGAGGAAGCCGGTGACCCGGCCCGGCTGCACGGTGAAGGTCATGCCGTCGACGGCGGTGGTCTTGCCGTAGCGCTTGACGAGGGAGTCGACGGTGATCATGCCGTCGGCTCTCGCCGGGTGTTGTGGTTGGCTGCCGCAGCGCGGGTGCCGTGGGGGGAGCGTGCTGAGTTCATGCTCTCAGCGTCGCGTCGCAGCCCCGTGCTCGTCGTCCCCCCAGCGCAGTGACGCCCATCTACTGCGGATGCGGTACTCAGGTCAGTCCTGTCCGGCCCGCACCAGCCCCGTCTGGTACGCGAGCACGACCAGCTGTGCGCGGTCCCGGGCGCCGACCTTCGCCATGGCGCGGTTGACATGGGTCTTGACCGTCAGTGGCGACAGCACGAGGTCAGCCGCGATCTGTTCGTTGCTCATGCCGCGCCCGACGAGTGCGACCACCTCCCGCTCGCGGTCGGTCAAGGACTGCAGGGCGCTGTCGTCGAGGTCGCGGGCGGCCGTCATCGGCGTCGCCAGGTACCGCGCGATGAGGCCGCGCGTCGCGCGGGGGGACAGCAGCGCGTCCCCGCCGGCGACGGTGCGGATGCCGTCGAGCAGCCGGGTGGGGCCGACGTCCTTGCCCATGAACCCCGCCGCGCCGGCGCGCAGCGCAGCCAGGACCTGGTCGTCGGCCTCGAAGGTGGTCAGCACCAGGATGCGCACCCCGTCGAGGTCGGGGTCGGAGGTGATCTCCCTCGTGGCCTGCAGCCCGTCGAGCTCGGGCATCCGGAGGTCCATGAGCACCACGTCGGGCCGGTGCTCCCGTGCGGCCGTCACGGCCTCACGCCCGTTGCCCGCCTCGGCAACGACGCGCAGATCGGTGGTGGACCCGATGAGAGCTGCGAAACCCGCGCGGATGAGGGCCTGGTCGTCGGCCAGCAGCACCCGGATGACCTCGTCCGGCGCGGTACTCATGCCGGCTCCTGCACCGGGAAACGTGCTCGCACGACGAAGGAGCCGTCAGCGGCGCCGGCGTCCAGGTCACCACCCACCACCGTCATCCGCTCACGCATCCCCACCAGGCCGTGCCCACCCTCAGCCGTCACCGGCGCACGATCGGACGGCACCGCGTTGCGGACCTCCACCGTGACCGAGTCACTCCGCTGCCTCGTGCGCAGCACGACCTCGCCGGCGCCGTGGCGTGCGGCGTTCGTCAGCGCCTCCTGGATCACCCGGTACAGGTGCAGGTCCTCGCCGGGGGTGCCGCCGAGCCGTGGCCCCTCGTGGCTCCACGTCACGTCGACCCCGCCCGCACGCAGCGAGTCGACCAGTGCCGAGATCTGGGCCGCCCCCGGCGCAGGAGGGTGCACCGCATCCGTATCCCCCTCTGCCGGTTCCGGATCGGCGCGGAGCAGGCCCACGATGGCGCCCATCTCCTGCAGCGCCATGCGGGCCGCCGACCGCACCCGGGCCAGCGCCTCGAGGGCCGCCGGCGGGTCGCTGCCGGCCAGGTGCTCGGCCACCCCGGCCTGCACGTTCACGACCGCGACGTGGTGGGCCACCACGTCGTGCAGCTCGCGTGAGATGCGCAGCCGCTCCTCGGTGACGCGGCGCACCGCCTCGGCGTCGCGGCCGTCCTCCGCCCGCCGAGCTCGCTCGAGCGCTGCGGCGAGGACCGCGCGGTTGCTGCGCACCGCATCCCCGAGGGCGGCGGCGAGACCGCACCAGGCAACCACGGCGTAGACCACGGGGTCCTGTGCGTTGATGAACCCCGAACGGGACAGGAGCACCAGGACGACCGCCATGGTGACCGCGGCCGCGAGCACCGCAGCCCGCCGCGTCCCGTAGGCCGCGACGGCGTAGAGCGCCGCGACGGCGGCCGGCAGGCCGCGACCCACGGTCCCGCCCGGGATGGGGACGATCGTCGCGCCCAGCGCCACGGCCCAGACGATGAGGGGATGGGAGCGCCGCCACATCAGCGCGCCGCAGGCTACCGCCAGCAGTGCGATGACCAGGGCATTGAGTGGTGGCGGAGTGACCCCGACGGTCTCTGGCGTCGCGGGCACCGCTAGCAGCGACAGCACGAAGACGACGATGGCCAGGACCGCGTCGACCACCCGCGGCCGTGCGGCCATCCAGCCGCGAAGTCCGGTGGGCATCCTCACAGCGTAGGAGACCCTCCGTGATGGCCCCCGGGAGGTGAAGAGTGGCCGGGCCAGCGGTCACCCGCGTCATGGGCGCCGGGTCGGCCCGCCCTCGGCCGGTGGGGTGGTTCCGCCGGCTCGCCTGCGAAGGTGTACGGCCGGCGACATCGGGCAGGTAGGTCGCATGCGCATCCGTGACCACAACAAGGGTGACCTCGCGCTCACCGCGTTGACCCTGGGCGTCGCCGCGGTGGCGGCCGGAGGCGGAGCCGTCCGCTGGGCAGGGCGCCGCCTTCGTCGAGAGCAGCGGGCCCCCGGCAACCCGCCGACGACGGCGCACGCGCGCCGGTAGGGCGGCGACCACCGGCGAGCCTCACACGGGCCGCCGTTCGGACGCTGCTCGCCCGTGTCGAAAGGTCACGTGTGCGCGATGCGCACGAGCGCAAGGGTGTCCGTCATCCGCATCGCCAACCGGGTGCGTCGTGGTTGCCTGGCACCATGCACCTCGAACACGTCGCACTGATCGTTCACGACTACGACGACGCCATCAGGTTCTTCGTCGACGCGCTCGGGTTCGAGCTCGTGGAGGACTCGCCGTCCCTCACCGACGACGGTCGACCGAAGCGGTGGGTCGTCGTCCGGCCACCCGGTGCTGCAACCTCGCTACTTCTCGCCCGGGCCGACGGGGAGGACCGAGCGGGAGCGGTGGGAAACCAGTTCGCCGGACGAGTCGGCTTCTTCCTGCGCGTGGACGACTTCGACGCCACCTACGCCCGAATGCGCCTGGCCGCAGTGCAGTTCGTCTCCTCGCCGCGCGACGAGCACTACGGACGGGTTGCGGTGTTCCTCGACGTCGCCGGCAACCGGTGGGACCTGCTCGGGCCTCCGCCCCGGTGACCTGCCGCCTGCTTCGGCCGGCGTCCTGACGCCACGACCCTCAGGTGCAGCGACTGCGTAGCGTCTCGACGCCCTCGCCGCTCAGGTCGTCGACGTGCGCCTTGCGCCCGGTCATCGCCACGGCCAGGGACAGCAATGGGCCCTCGACGGTGGGGCCGGTGCCTGTCGACCAGTCCGCATCGGTCGCAGTGAGGGTGAGACCGGCGATGCGGTTCTTGGCGCCGATCAGGGTGTTGGACCCCTTGTAGAAGTCGACGACCTCGCGCAGCGCCTCCGGTGCGTAGGCGTGGGGGATGCCGAGCGGCCGGCGGATGTCCTCGGCGTGCACCACGACCTCACCGATCCAGGTGGCCTTCGGCCCGGGGGGAGCAGTCGTCGACCGTTGCACGGCACGGAAGTTGGCGAGCGTCTCGTCGGTGTCCCCGCCGAGCCGGCGGGCGATGCCGGCGTTGGCGTACTTGTCGAAGTTGAAACCTGCCGCGGCGAACTGACCGAAGAACGCAGCCGGACCCGTGGAGGCGGCAGCGGTGAGGTGGGCGGTGATGTGCCGCACCGTCCAGCCGGGGCACGGCGACGTGCTGGCCCACTGCTCCGGAGTGAGGCCGGCAAGGTCGTCGGCGAGGGCGCCCCGCTCGGCGGCGACGAGGGTCCAGAGGTCGGCCATGGCGGGTGCTCCTGGTGCGGATCGGGTCCACCGCGCACAGCAGTGAACATCAGGAGGCTACGGCACCCTCCGCCTCAGCCGTAAGACGAAGCCCCCTCGCTGGCCGCATCGCCCGAGCTCGCGTCATCCGCCGTTCAACGGGTCGCGCGAGCCAGGGGCGTGCCGTCCAGCGCGTAGCGAAAAGCCACCAGCGAGTCGAAGACCTGCAGGACGCCGGCCTCCTGCAGCTCGCCGACCGAGAAGCCGCCGGTGCGCACGCCGAGGGTGGGGATGCTGAGCTTGGCCGCCGCCTGGGCGTCGAACACCGAGTCGCCCACCATGATGCCGCTGGCACCCTCGACCTTGGCCAGCGCCGCCGAGACGAGGTCCGGCTCGGGTTTGCTGCGCTCCACGTCGTCGGCCGTGGTCCAGGCGTCGGCGAGGGACTTGCCGTCGATGAGGTCGAGGAACGCCTCGACGTGCTTGGTCTTGCCCGAGCTGGCGAGCACCAGCCGGAAACCGCGCTCCTTGACCTCGGCCAGCAGCTGGTGCGCACCCTCGAAGGGCTGGACCTCGCCGATCAGCTGGTCGAACTCCTCGGCCCACGCCTCGCGCAGGTCGTCCCCGTGCGCCGCCTCGACCTCGCGCCCGGCGACCGCGGAGACGAACTGGTCGCCACCCATCCCGATGCCACGGTGGATGCGCCACATCGGCCGGGTGATGTCGTAGCGCCGCAGGGCCCGGAACCACGCCAAGGCGTGCTGGTAGTTGGTGTCGACGAGAGTTCCGTCGACGTCGAAGATCGCCGTGTCAGCCATGTCCTTCCCTTACCCGGCGGGCACGCCGCCACGCGACCCGCGCTCAGCTCTTCCGGGGCGCGTGCTCGCCGGCGAGTCAACCGCGGCGGCGGCTTCCCACAGCCGCCTCCGCAACATCCCCTCGGCGGTCGACGTGTCGTAAATGCCTGAAGACGAGGCGGAGCGGACCTCATCGCTGCCATACTGCGCTGTGCTCTCAGCCATCGGTTGGGCGCTGGTCGCGGCGATTCAGCCGGTCGGGATCATCGCCTACACCCTCATCCTCACCCGCGGCGGCCGCCGGACCGCGTGGGGCTTCGTCGTCGGGTGGCTGCTCAGCGCAGTCATCGTCACGCTCCTGACGATTGCCGTGGAACGTGGGGTCGCCCAGCAGAGCTCATCGAGCTCGGTCAGCACCACCGGGTGGCTCCAGGTCGGCGCCGGCGTCCTCACCCTGGCCTTTCTGCTGTTCCGCAGGGTTCGGCGCAGATCTGCGGCTCCGGCCGCGGCGGAGGCGCCGGCATCCCAGGAGCCGGTGGACACCGACTCCGAGCGGAACGTCGGGCCGGTCGGCGCCGCGGTCATCGGCGCCCTCACCCAGGGCTGGCCGATCGTGGCCGCTGCGGTCGCCGCCGTCCTCGGTGCCACCAGCGCGGGGGCCGCGCGGGTGCTCGGCATTCTCCTCGTCATCCTGATCTGCACCTCGACCTACCTGACGGCTCAGATCTTCGCCAGCCTCAACCCCGAGCGCACCCAGGAGTGGCTGCAGTCGCTGCGACGTCGTCTCGAGGAGAACCGGGAGATCACCATCGACGCGGTGCTGCTGGTGGCCGGAGTCTGGTTCCTGCTCACGGGGATCGTCGCCCTGGCCTCGTCCTGACGATCTCCCGGTCGTCGGTGCTTCGCATGCGGGTGGCATGCCCTGGAACATCCATCAGCAGCCCCCGCTGCATGGGATTGGCGAACTAGAGCCCCGTGCGGGCCTCGATCCGGCCGGAGCGCGCGGCGTCCACCAACGCCTGGTAGTCGCGTTCGTTCTGGTCGGCGTAGGCATCGGCGAAGTCGGCAATCGCGTGCTTGAAGGTCGAGTTCTTGCCCAGGTACGACGCGATCGCGACCCGGTCGCCAGAGCGGGCATGAGCGCGCGCCAGGGTGGCTCCGCAGATCCGGGAGTAGACCTTCATCAGGGAAGCCGACATCGAGTCGATGTCTGCCGAGCCCTTCCAGTCCCTCAGCTGACGCACGTAGAAGTCGCGGACCTGCCCGTCGAAGCCGGTGACGCGTTCCCAGCCGAGGAAGATGTCGCTCGACGCCTGCATCAGCCGTTGGCCGGCAACGACTCGTTCTGCGTGGCTGCGGTACCTGCTCTTGCCGACGAACCGTTCCAGCACCGACTCCTGGGCCTGCTTGGCCTGCAGGAAGAGGGGGTCCTCGGTGTCGCGACCGAGCAGTAGCAGGATCCAGGCCCGGCTGCCGACACTGCCGACCCCGACGACCTTCGCTGCGCAGTGCTCGTACTCGAAGGCCTCGAGCAGCACCCGACGGTCGGTCTCCAGGGTTCGACGGTAGGACCTGAGCAGGGTGCGCAGCTCCTCCTCGAGCTGGGCGGGGTCGATGGAGAAGGCCGCGGCCACGTCCTCGATCGGGACGATCAACGGCGGGTGCGCGACGATCCTCGGCCGGCCGTCGACCTCCTGGGTCAGCTTCGACAGTGCCCGCATGCTGTCCCGCGTCTCGGCCTTGGCAAGGTTCTTCTCGGCCCTTCTCCGTTGCTTCTTCGTGGTTTCGGCCTTGAGTTGTCGGAACAGCTCGTCGACCTCGATGTGCGCGTACCAGACGTCGAGGTTGCCCATGCCCGCGGCTTGCCGCATCCGTGCCTGGTACTCCGCCACGCCTGCAGCCACGACCGCCCGACGCTTCGAACGGGAGAAGCCGCGGTCGCGGCCAGCGACCTCGAAGCTTGCCGCGAGCCTCTTGACGTCCCACTCCCACGGGCCGGGGAGTGTCTCGTCGAAGTCGTTGATGTCGAACATCGCGTGCCGTTCCGGCGAGGCGAACACGCCGAAGTTCGACAGGTGCGCATCCCCACAGATCTGGCTGGGAAGCCCCGACCGCGGGGTGCCGTCGAGGTCAGCCGCCATGATCAGGGCCGCACCGCGGTAGAAGGTGAAGGGCGAGACGAGCATCCGCCCGTAGCGGATGGGGACCAGCTCGGGGACGCGACCCGCGCTCTGTTCCTCGAGCAACGACACCGGGTCGGGTCGGTCGACAGCGGGCTGCCAGCGTCCGTGCGTCGAGCGAGGCGCCAGGTGGCGGGCCGCCTTCCCCTTCGCCACACGCTCCTCGACGCTGAGGTGCGTGACCTTGCCGGCCCGAGGTTGCTCGGTGCTCATGTCGTTCTCCCTCTCGCGTGCGTTGAGTGCGGCCCGGTCTCGCTGTTCCTTTCGTCGTGCTCTGCCCCGTGGACGAGGCCGACGTCGTTGCGCGACGGGGTCACCCTCCGCCCTTGTCGGCCATCACGCATCACCCCCCGTGGATGAGGCGTCGCCCGACCGCACCCGGCCCAGGAGCATCCGCGACGGGCGGGCCGCGCACCTCGACCGTCCGACATGGTTGAGCGGGAGCCGGCCTCAACGTCGCCTACGCCCAGGCCGCGTCCGGCACGGTCGAGCCGGCGGTCACCCGTGCCGTCCAGAAGGTGGTGGGCCACGCCGAAGGCCACCACGTCTCGGCGCTCAAGGGTGCCCTCGCCGACGCCCAGCAGAAGCTGGCGGCCGGCACGGCTTGAGCCGAGCTGCACTCAGGTGGTGACGGGCTGATCAGTTTGGGGGGAGGATGACCGGGTGGAGACCTGGGACGCCCTTCGGGCGCGACGAAACGTCCGGCAGTTCACCGACCAGCCCGTCCCCGACGAGGCGCTCGACCGCATCCTGGAGGCGGGGCGACGGGCTCCGTCGGCCAGCAACTGGCAGCCGTGGGACTTCGTGCTCGTGACGGACCGGGCCCAGCTGGGCGAGCTGGCGAAGGTCTGGCAGGGCGCTGCCCACGTCGCCGCAGCGGCGGCCGCGATCGCGATCGTCGCGCCCGAGCCCGCCGACGACCGGCAGGCCGCCTTCCTGCACTACGACCTGGGCCAGGCGACGTACGCGATGACCGTCGCCGCGGCCGACCTGGGCGTCGGCACCGGCCACGCCGCGGCCGCCGACCAGGACCAGGCACGGCAGGTGCTGGGCTTCCCTGAGGGATACTTCCTCGCCTATCTGCTCTCCGTCGGCTA
>Ga0302299_10001488_pt1 | contig 14053 bp, 15 predicted proteins | sample III_Fen_N3_4_FD_198795 | JGI IMG/M metagenome (GOLD analysis project Ga0302299, IMG submission 198795) | Peat permafrost microbial communities from Stordalen Mire near Abisko, Sweden - III_Fen_N3_4 | ecosystem: Environmental > Terrestrial > Soil > Wetlands > Permafrost | place: Sweden: Abisko... | reverse complement strand
GAGTGCGGCGGCGGCGACGGCGGCACCAACCCCTCGAGCTCACCCGCGATCACCGTGACCTCCACGCCCCCGCCCGGCGGCACCAGGCGCGGGATCCGGTCGTCCCACAGCATGGTGAAGTGCGGTACGACGAGCTTGTCGGCCGCGGGCAGGTTCATCCAGATCTGGAACAGCTCGACCGGGTTGGGATCCTCACGGTCGAGCAGCGGGAACATCTCGGAGTGGACAACGCCTTCGCCCGCGGTCATCCACTGCACGTCGCCGCGGCCGAAGCGCGCGGCGGCACCCAGAGAGTCGGAGTGGTCGATGAGCCCGCGCCGCACGTAGGTGACCGTCTCGAAGCCCCGGTGGGGGTGCTGCGGGAACCCCGGCACCGTGCGCCCGTGGTACATGCGCCAGCCGTCGATCCCGGCGAAGTCCTGGCCGAGGTCGCGGCCGGCGAGGGACGCGTCGGGGCCCATCCGGTCGTTGGCCCGCGGATAGACGTCGAGGTGGTGCACGCAGAAGAGGAACGGGTCGATCGTCGGCCACGGCATCCCCAACGGCGTGATCTCCATCACCATGGACGCGCTCGTCATCATTGCCTCACTCGCTGCCGTTCATGTCGAAGTCCGGATGTGTGGGCGCGCGCTGTCTCCCATTGGCAGTCGCTGATGCCGCCGGGCTCCCACGGACCCACCGAGCCTGCGTCGATCGACTTCTGCAGCTTCGCCACGATGCCGAACGCGGCCCGCAGCTCATCGAGCGAACGGTCGGCGAGCGCGAGCCAGTCGACGGCGAGGAGGTCGACCTCGGGCGCGCCGTCGAGTCCGTGGCTCAACGCGCCGCACCGCAGCCCGTCGGCCACGCGCCTGCCACCGGGACGCGAGCGCGGGGTCGTTGACGCACTCCGTCCACGCGTCGGCCAGCTCGCCCGACGTGTGGAGGACCTGGGTGCGCTCGGGCGACCAGTCGGACGTGTCGCCGTTGCGGTCGAAGTCGAACGCGGCGAGGCCGAGGTTGCCGGCCGCGAACCGCTGGGCCACGGTGAGCATGCCGTCGTCGATCGAGAGCTCCCGCGCGTAATCGGCGACCCGCTCGGCCACCTCCGGCGGCACAGGGTCGCAGCACCAGCGCACCCATGATCATCGACTGCACCATGCGACTGCGGAACGCCTCGTTGCGCCGGGCCAGGCCCCGCCCGTACGCGGCCGCGCTGATCGGGGCGAGATCGGCCACGTGGACGGTGACCCCGGTCATGGCCTCGAACGTGGCGTCGAGGAGCATCGTCTGCAACTCGACCTCGGGCGCGTCGGGCGGGTGGAGGTTGGTGTCGGCGTCGGCGGGCAACGGCGTCGGCATGGCCGTCGACGGTACCCACTCCTGAACGGGCCTCGCGCCGGACGCGGGCCCGCCGAGCTTCCCTACGATGACCGCATGACCGACTGGGTGGAGCAGGCAAAGGGGGACGCGCAGCCCCAGGTGCCGGAGCCGATCGTCGCGGTCGGATTCCTGCGCGGTGTGGCCCCGCGACGAGATCACCATCACGGTCGCGCCGGGGAAGCTCGCGGCCCAGGTCACCATCGACGTCCCCGAGACCGGCGACCGCTTCGAGCTCGAGGCCACGTTGCTCAAGGGGTTCAACGACCCGTTCCTGGCGGCGGTGGCCCCGCCCCCGTAGCGCCACCTGCGTCGACCCGCCTGCGTCGACCCACCTGCGTCAGGGGCCCAGCTGCGCGAGGAAGGCGCGCGCCGCGGGTGAGGGCGTGCCCGTGCGGCGCACCACCGCGAGGTCGCGCCACCGGGCCGGGCGCAGCCGGTGGATCTCCACCCCCGTTGCCCGGGCCTGCTCGGCCACCGGGCGGGGCACCAGCGCCACCCCGGCGCCACCCTGCACGAGCGGCATGATCAGCTCGCGCTGGTCGGTCTCGACCGCGATCGCGGCCCGGATGCCCGCGGCGTCGAGCATCTGGTCGAGCAGCGCGCGCATCGACGTGCCGATCGGCATCGCGATGATCGGGTATTCGGCGAGGTCTTCCGCCCGCAACACCTCCCGGCGCGCAGTTCCGGGAGGAAACGCGACCACGATCTCCTGCCGACCGAGCGGGACGACTGCCAGCCCCTCGGCCTGGGCCGGGGTCTCGGTGACCCCGATCTCGCTGTCGCCGTCGCGCACGGCTCGCAGCAGGTCCTCGGTGCCCTCGGGGTGGGCCAGGCGCACGGTGACCCCCGGGTAGCGCCGCCGGAACCCGCCCACGAGGGACGCCAGCGGATCGATCGCGAGGGTGGGCAGGGCCACCAGGTCGAGGTGACCGGCGGTGAGCCCGGCGACCGCCCCCACCTCGGGGCTGATCCGGTCGAACGACCGCAGGGTGTGGCGGGCCTCGGCGACGAACGCCTCACCTGCGGCCGTCGGCACCGCGGCGCGGCCGGTCCGGGAGAACAGCTCGACGCCGACCTCCCGCTCCAACCGCTTGATCGACTGTGAGAGCGACGGCTGGGCCACGAAGCAGCGCCGGGCCGCCGCGGTGAAGGTGCCGGTCTCGGCGATCGCGACCGCGTACCGCAGGTGCCGAATATCCATAGGCTGAGCCTATCGGTACAGTCACAACCAGGTCTTGGGCATGCAGTGAGATCCGTGGTCCAGTGGACCCATGTACTGGCTCGGCATCGCGCTCATCGGCGCCGCGATCGGCTACCTGGGCGGACTCTTCGGCAAGGGCGGCGCGGCGATCGCCACCCCCCTGCTCGCCGCGATCGGCGTGCCCCCGATCATCGCCGTGGCCTCACCCCTCCCCGCCACGATCCCCGGCACCCTCGTGGCCTACGACCGATACCGCCGCGGGCACTACACCGAGGCTCGGGTGGTGCGCTGGAGCCTCGCCGTGGGCGTGCCCGCCACGATCCTCGGCGCCCTGGCCAGCTACTGGGTGGGTGGCGGCGTGCTCGTGCTCGCCACCGACGTCATCGTCGCCGCGCTCGGGTTGCGCATCGTCCTGACCGGCACGGCCCACGAGGGCGACGCCGCCCCCGAGCCCACACTCGGTACCGGCCGGCTCGTCGCCGTCGCGTTCACCGTGGGCTTCCTCGCCGGGCTGCTCGCCAACTCGGGCGGCTTCCTGCTCGTACCGCTGTACCTCGCGGTGCTGGCGCTCCCGATCCGACGGGCGCTCGCGTGCTCGCTCGCGGTCGCCGCCGCCCTCGCGATCCCGGGCACGCTCGTGCACGCCGCGCTCGGCCACATCGACTGGCGGGTCGCCGTCGTGTTCGGCATCGCGTCGATCCCGCTCTCCAACCTCGGGGCCCGCACCGCCCTCGCGGTGTCCCCGGTGAAGCTCGAGCGCTTCTACGGCGCCGGGCTGCTCACCCTCGGCCTCACCCTGCTCGCCCTCCACTGACCGGCGCCGACCCCGCCGAACCGGGCGATCGGGTCACTCGGCGGTGGCGCCGGGGGGCTCGTCGGTCGTGACGACGTTCTCCCGCGCGTTGAGCAGGGCACGCGCCGACGGCCCACGGGCGAAGTACGCGGACAGCGCCGCGTAGACGACCAGGCACAGGAACGGGTTCACGAACGCCAGCGGGATGGTCAGCCCGTAGACCACCGGGCTCACCAGCGAGAACGTCAACGAGCGCCGCAGCTGGGCCTCGGTCACGGTGTCGATCGTGTGCTCCGGGTGGCGCGCGAGGTGCCACCACATCCCCATGAACAACAGCCCGATGATCGTCATCGTCACGCTGTAGAGCGCGGTGGCCCACGACGCGTTCGCACCGCCCGCGTCGATGAAGTCCGACAGCACCGACGTCGGCCAGGGGATGAACCCGATCACCAGCAGCAGGCCGAGGTTGAGGAACAACAGCGGCCGGTCGACCGAGCTGATCCGCTCGAACATCGAGTGGTGCGCTACCCAGATGAGCCCGATCACCGTGAACGAGAACAGGTACGCGAGGAGCGACGGCCACTCGTTGAGCAGCGCGTCGAGGACCGTCTGCTTGCCGGTGGGCTGGAGGTGGCCGAAGTCGAGCACGAGCAGCGTCGCCGCGATCGCGATCACGCCGTCGCTCAGCGTCTCGAGCCGTTGCGTGGTGAGACTGGGTCGGGTGTGCGCCGGGCTCACGGCGCCCATCCTCGCGTGCGAGGGCGCATCTGTCCGATCGAGACCGCGGTCCGCCACCGCGAGGCCGGCCCCGCCGAGGGCTCAGACGTCGGACACGGGTTCTTCCGCGCCGACCAGACGGATCGCGGCGAGCTCGGCGAGCATCGCGACCGGCACGACCTGCGCGTCGATCGGTTCGGGCGGCTCCTCCGCGAGCAGGAAGCGCCAGAACACCGTGCCCGCGTGGCGGCCACCGGTGTCGAGCCAGTTCGGGACACCGGGGTCCTCGTGGGCGACGACGATCCGCGCGATGCGGCCGTCGCTCACGACCATCTGGCGGTGGTTGACGGTCGATCGGTGCCGGCGCACGTCGATCGACTGCCCGAACCGGTTCCACAGCACCGCGCTCGCGTACGTGCAGGGCGGAACGGCCACGTCCATCGCCAGTGCCTCACCGTCGTCGAGCCGGAACCGCCCGAGCGCATACGTCTGGTCGGGCGTGCCGCGCCCTCCGCCCTCCCCGGCCCTCCACCCGGCAGGGGCCCCGATGACGTTCACCTCCGTCGACACGTAGGACGGCTGCCCGCCCGGTGGAGCGGGCGGACGGGTCATGGCCTGCACGAACCCCGCCGCGGCGCGCCAGCGCGCCGCGATGGCGTCTTCGTCGGGCACGGTCGGGGGTGGACCGTCGACCACGTCGATCCGCATCGTGGCGGAAACGTCGTGAGCGGGGTCGAGGAAGTACTGCCGCGCGATCACGTAGCACGCATCCGCGGGCGGCTCGATCAGGAGGTCGTACACCCCGTGGTTGTCGGCACCGAGCGCGCGGTGGTTGGCGTTGAACGCGACCCGCTCGGGGTGGCCGGGTGAGCCCGCGTAGACGGTGAAGCCGAGGTAGCACTCCTCCAGCCGGGTGCCGTGGATCCGGTAGCGGTGGTTCCCGTCGACCGGGGCCATCCAATACGCGGAGTCGGCACCGTTGTCGGCCCAGCGGCGGTCGGGCGTGGTCCACGGAACGAAGACCGGCGCGGCCGGGTCGGCGTGGACGAAGGTCAGCGCGCCCTCGGTGATCGCGGCGAGGTAGCGCGACCCGTCGGCGAGGTCGATCGGCGCGAGCGGCTGGCGGGCCGCGCACAGGTCGTCCCACCCTTGCCGCACCGCGTCGAGGTACTCGGTCAGCGCGTCGTGGATCATGCGTTCCCCCGGTCAGACCATCGGATGCGCGAGCGGCACGACGTGGAAGTGCGAGCGAACGTCGGCGAGGGGCCATGCAGCCATTGCCAGGTGCTCGGCCTGGCTGAAGTCGGACGTGCACTGCGCGCCGCGGGCCAACGCCTCGCCGAGCAGCCGGGTGGCACCCGGACGCTGCAGCGTGGACGCCTTGGGCATGATCTCGCCGTGCTTGAGCAGCCCCGCCTCGTGGATCACGAGGTTGGTGACGAACTGCAGCCAGTTCGCGTCGTTGTCGTTCATCGCGAGCGTGAACGCGCCGAGCGCGATCTCGCCCGGCCCGGTGGGCTCGTACCCCGCGATGACGTGGTTCATGTCGTGGCTCACGTAGTGCGCCGGGAAGTGCGTGTCGGCCCCGGGCAGCGTGAGCCCGTTGCGCTCGTAGAACGCGATGTAGGCACGTCCGAGGGTGCCGTCGGGCAGGTCACCCAACGCGGCGAGGCGCTCGGCCAGGACGGGATCGGGCGTCTCGAGCGTCAGGTACCGGTCGCGCAGCGACGGCTCCGACAGCTGGGACAGGTCGGCTGCGTAGAAGCGGTCGTAGTCCTCGGTCGCGCGCTCGGCGCCTTCGTCGATCCAGCGTCGGGTGATCTCGAGGTGGGGGCCACCGACGCCCAACGCGTCGCTGTACTCCTCCACCCGGGCCACCTGGGCCGGGGTCTGGGGATGGCGGCAGAGCTCGAGCGTCACCATCAGCTCCGCGACCCGTCGGCGCATGGCCGGCGCGGGCAGCGCGGCCGCGGCCGCGTCGGCACCCAGGGGCGCCAGCGCGCCGACGTCGAGGTCGGGGCGCTCCCACAGGTGCTGCACCACCGCGACGAGCACGGCGAGCTGCTCGTCGGTCGGCCCGCCGTCGACATCGATCGCGCCGAGGAGGATCCGGGTCGCGGGCTCGACCGAGTCGGCGTCCACCACGTACGGCATCGCGGGACGCTACCCCGAGCCGGATTCCCCACCGCGGAGCATCACACGCCGTCCGCGGCCAGGGCGCGCAGCAGCGCCCGGGTGCGGGCGACCTCGTCGTCGTCGACGCCCACCTCGAGCGCCGAGAAGTCGGTGACCCCGGCCGCGGCGAACCGCGCGATCCCCGAGCGCACCGCCTCCTCGTCGCCGATCAGCGCGACGTCCTCCGGACCGGACACCCCTTCGAGGTCCATGACCCGCCGGTACGACGGCAGATCGTTGTAGCTGCCGAGCACGGCCGCGACCAGGCCCCGGATCACGTCGGGCTGGCGCGTCACGGACACGGGCACGCTCGCGACGATCCGGGGCGCCGCGCGGCCGGCCTGCGCCGCCGCCGCGGTGACGGCCGGCGCGATCTCGGCCTCGATCACGCGCGGTCCGCTCAGCCACAGGATCGTGCCGTCGGTCCGTCCACCGGCCAGCTCCAGCATCCGTGGTCCCATGGCCGCGAGGAGCACGGCCGGCGCGGCAACGTCGGCGGGGCCACCGAGCGACTCGGTGCTCCCCGACCAGATCTCACCCCGGAAGTCCACCGCCCGCTCGGTGAGTGCGGGGAGCAGCACCGACAGGTACTCGTCCATGTGGCGGGCCGGCCGTTCGAAGGGGATGTGCAGGGTCGACTCGACCGTGGGCTTGTGGGCCAGGCCGATGCCCAACGCGATCCGCCCGCCGGACAGGTCGGACGCGGTGAGCGCCTGCGCGGCGAGCATCAGCGGGTGCCGGGGCCACGTGGAGATCACCGCGGTACCCAGCTCGATGGTCGACGTGGCCTGCCCGGCGACGCCGAGCACGGTGAGGGCGTCGGGTGCGCCCAGCTGCGCCACCCAGTACGACGGGAAGCCGTCGGCCTCGGCCGCCGCCGCGTGGGCCACGATCTCGGCCGCCGGCCGGCCGAAGGCGATCAGTCCCGACCCGTTGATCCCGATCCGCACGTTTCCATCCTCGCCCTCCCCGTTCGGCGAACGGTGAGGGGACAGTCTGGCCTCCCGCCACGGCCCGAGGTGCCGGCTGCGCCTGGGAGTGCGAACATGCCGGCGATGAGCGACGCCACCGTGGTTGCCGATGTGTCGGGGAAGGTCGTGATCGTCACCGGCGCGTCGCGCGGCATCGGCCGCGGGCTCGCCCACTACCTCGCGCGACGCGGCGCACGGCTGGTAGTCACCGGCCGCAAGCCCGAACGGCTCGACGCGCTGTCGGCCGAGCTCGACGCGCTCGGCGCCGAGCACCTCGCGGTCCCGGGCAACGTGGCCGACCGCGACGGCGCGTTCGCGATGGCCGGCACGACGGTCGCGCGCTTCGGCCGTATCGACGGCCTCGTCGCGAACGCGCAGACCTTCCGGTCGGTGACGCCGCTCGCCGAGGTCACGCCGGCCGACATGGACCTCCTCTACGACACCGGCCCCAAGGGCACGCTGTGGGGCATGCAGGCCGTGTACCCGCACATGCGAGCGCAGGGATGGGGCCGCATCGTCACGCTGGGCTCCAACGGCGGGCTCTTGGGATCCGCGGGCTACGGCCCCTACGCGTCGTCGAAGGAGGCGATCCGTGGCCTCACCCGCGTTGCCGCTCGCGAGTGGGCGGCCGACGGCATCGTCGTGAACTGCGTGTGCCCCGTGTCGGCCGGCCACCGCGCCCCGCCCGACGACGAGCCCGAGCGCAAGGCGATGTGGGACGCGACCTACGCGACCCAGCCGATCGCCCGCGATGGCAGCGCCGAGGACGACATCGCTCCGATCGTCGCGTTCCTGCTCTCGGACGCGTGCCGCTACATGACCGGCCAGACGCTGATGGCCGACGGCGGCGCGATCATGCTGCGCTGAGCGAAGGACCCTGCGCCGCACCCCTGAGTCGGGCGCCGTCGGTGCCCCCGCGGATACAGTCCGCGCGGTGTCACCACGCGACTACGAGATGGAAGACGCGAGCAAGGCCGTCGCCAGGCTCGTCACCGAGCCCATCGAGCGCGCGGCCACCGTCGGGTCACCCGGAAGCCAGGCCGGGACGCCCGGCAAGGCGCTCAAGTCCCTCTTCGGCCGGGCCAAGCGCGAGTCGGGAATCGGCGTCCGCAACGTGCTCGTGCTGACACCCACCGCGATCCGGGTGTTCGCGTGCAACGCCCGCGGCGCCCACGCCGTCGCCGAGCGTGAGGTCGCCGCGTGGCCGCGCGACGCGGTCCGCATCGAGGCCGTGACCGGCGAGCAATGGTCCGCGTTCAACGCGAGCCACAGCGGATCGGTCACCAACCGCTTCTACGTCATCACCTTGATCCCGATCGGCGACGGCCCCCGGATCGAGCTCGAGTGCCCACGGACGGACTCCGCCCGCGCCACGATCCAGGCGATCGAGGACGCCACGGGGAGCCCGCCGTCGAAGATCACCGCGCGCCGCCGCACGAAGCAGGCCTCCGCCCACGCGGCCGACGCGGCCCGCGATCTTGCGGGGGGCGGATCCCCGGACCCCGCGCGGTAGCGTCACGACCCTCCCCCGCGCCACTGTCGGCCGGACCGCGAACCAGCCTGGAGATTCGATGTACGACCTCGTCATCAAGAACGGCACCATCGTCGACGGCACCGGCACCGCTGCGTTCCGGGGCGACGTAGCGGTACGCGACGGCGTGCTCGTGCAGGTGGGCGGGACGATCACGGGCGACGCGACCGAGGTGATCGACGCCACCGGGCTCGTCGTCACACCCGGCTTCGTCGACGTGCACTCGCACTACGACGGGCAGGTGACATTCGACGACGTGCTCGAGCCGTCGGCCGGCCACGGCGTGACCACGGTGGTGATCGGCAGCTGCGGCATCGGCTTCGCGCCGGCCCGCCCCGAGCACCACGCGCTCCTCATCGAGACGATGGAGTACGTCGAGGACGTGCCCGGCGCGGTGCTCGAAGCCGCGATGCCGTGGGCGTGGGAGTCGTTCCCCGAGTATCTCGACTTCCTCGACACGCGCGCGTTCTCGATGGACGTCGCCACGCAGATCGGCCACGTCGCGGTCCGCATCCACGTGATGGGCGAGCGCGGCGTCCGCAACGAGACGGCGACATCGGAAGACATCGACGCGATGGGCCGCACAGTGCGTGAGGCCGTCGACGCCGGCGCGCTCGGGTTCTCCACGTCACGTGTCCTCGCCCACCGCACCGCCAACGGCGAACCCGTGCCCGGCACGTTCGCCGACGAGGACGAGCTCTTCGGCATCGCCGCCGCGATGCACGGCGCGAGCCGCGCGGTGTTCCAGATCGCCGAGTCCGGTGCCGACGGCGCCGACCCCGAGGCCGCACTGAAGGAGCTCGACTGGATGCGGCGCCTGTCGGCCGAGTTCGCGCTACCGGTGTCGTTCCTGCTGCTCCAGTCCTCCGCCGGGCCCGACCTGTGGCGCGAGATCCTCGACCGCGCGCTCGCGGCCCGGGCCGACGGCGCCGAGGTGAGCGCGCAGGTCGCGAACCGGCCCTTCGGGATGCTGCTCGGACTCACCGGCCGGCACCCGTTCGCCCAGCGGCCCACGTTCGCCGCGCTGAGCGCGTCCACCGCGTCGCCGACCGACCTCACCGCCGCGCTGCGCGACCCCGCGACGCGCGCCGCCATCCTCGCCGAGGACGACACCGTGCCCACCACCGACCGCTTCGTCGGGATCGGGATGATGCCGGTGCACATGCCGCTGCTCGTGTTCCCGCTCGGCCCCGAGGGCGAGGCGATCGACTACGAGCCCACCGCCGAGATGTCACTCGCCGCGCGGGCCGAGGCCGCCGGCGTTTCGTCGCTCGAGCTGTTCTACGACCTCATGCTCGAGCACGACGGGCGCGCGATGTTCATCGTCCCCTTCTTCAACTACGCGCACGGCAACCACGACGACATCTACGAGATGCTCACCCACCCCGCCTCCGTGCCGGGGCTCGGCGACGGCGGCGCGCACCTCGCGACGATCTGCGACGCGTCGATGCCCACATACCAGCTCTCGCACTGGGTGCGCGGCCGCACCCGCGGTCCACGCCTCTCGCTCGAAGCCGCGGTCCGCATGCAGACGCACGACACCGCGGCGCTGTTCGGGCTCGGCGACCGCGGCACGCTGGAGCCGGGCAAGCGGGCCGACTGCAACGTGATCGACCTCGATCGCCTCGACCTCGAGCTGCCCCGATCCGTGGCCGACCTGCCCGCGGGCGGTGTGCGCCTGCTCCAGGACGCCACGGGCTACGTAGCCACGATCGTGGCCGGCGTGGTCACCCGGCGCGACGACCGCGACACCGGCGCCCGCCCGGGCCGCCTCGTGCGCGGCGCGCGCTGACCGGAGCGACCGTGGCCGCCGTCTTCCGAGCGGAGGCGCGCGACCAACCGAGACGAGCGTCGAGTCAGCCGCCCTGCGCCGCCGCGAGCCGTGCGGTCGCCGCGGCGACCGCTGGCTGCTGGACGTCGTCGAGCGGCCCGCCGACCGCGAGGAAGTTGTAGAACGCGAGCGTCCGGCCCGCACGGACGAACTGCAGGTCACCGGTCATGTCCACCGTGATCGCCTGCTTCGGCTTGTTCTTCGGCGCGGCCTTCATGCTGAGCGTGATCTGGTAGTCGCTGGTCTCGTCACCGACGGCCGGGACGGGGTGCGCCTTGACCGACGCGGTCGCCTTCTGGATCTCGACCTTCTGGGAGCCCGACGCGATGCTCTCCTCGAACGACTTCTTGAACAGCTTGTCCATGCAGGTGGCCAGCGATCGCTTCGCCAGTGGCTTGTAGAGAGCCCGGGCCTGGGCCTCGGTCTGGAAGACCAGGACGCTGCCCGACACCTGTGTGGCCTCGTCCTCGAACTGGGCCCCGTCAGCGCTCGCGGTCACCCCTTCGGGCTTGCCGCCGAAGGCTTCCACGAACCCCTTGCACTCCTTGATGTCCGCCGCGGAGCCCTCGAGCGAGGACTTGTCCGCCTTCTCGACGCCGATCTGGCTCGAGGCCGACGTGGTCTCCGAGTACGCCGCCGGCAGGTCGGAGGCGAGGATCGTCCCCGCCTCGGCGATCTTCACGTCGTCGGCCGAGCTTGCCGACGCGGACGACCCGAACCCGAGCACGGTCGTGCACGCCAGGGCACTCCCGATCACCGCCCCCGCCAATCGAACCCGCACGTCCCTCGTCTCCCCGACTCGCCTGTCCATCTGATGCTCTGATGCCGAGAACCGAAGGTAGTTGGACAAGCGACGCAATTCGCACCCGGGGCCACCGCAGTTCCTCGTGCGCGTTCGCCGTCGTCACGCCTGCGTCGCGCCATCCCCCGTGTGGCCCGGAACCCGTCATCCCGCGGCCGAACTACGGACCTTCGGCACTGTCGCCGTGAACCCCTCCCCCAGACACTCGTCTTGTGGATCCCGGCCGCGTCCCGCCTCCCGTCGTCGCGGCAGCACCGACCGACCACGCCGCGCCGTGGCCAGTGCGGCTCGCGCTCGCCTTGGGCTGCATGCTCACCGTGGCGCCCCTCCTCGCGTGGGCCGAGGGGCTGGGTTCGTTCGCCGCCTGGCAATGGGCCTGCACCGTCCCCGCGCTCGTGCTCGTCACGGCGACGCTCGTGTGGTGGTGGCGTTCCGGTCGCTTCCCCGACACCGTGCTCGCGGCCCGGGCGGGCGTGATCGGCGGCCTGCTGGGCACCGTGGCGTACGACCTCGTCCGGATCCCGATCCTCGCCACCGGCCGGCAGGTGCTCGCCCCGATCGACTCCTACGGGATCCTGCTCCTGTCGGCCCGGGCGTCGTCGCCCGTGACCGGGTTCGCCGGCTGGATGTTCCACTTCCAGAACGGCATCTTCTTCGGGCTCGCGTTCGCGCTCGTCATGTCGGGCCGACGGATCTGGTGGGCCGTAGGGTACGCGTTGGTGTTGGAGTCCGGCGCAGTCTTCAGCAGGTTCGCCGAGTACTACCACCTGCGGGGCAAAGCCGATCTCATCGCGATCGCCTACCTGGCGCACATCCCGTACGGGCTCGCGCTCGGATGGATGACCGCGGCGCCGGCCCGGCGGATGGAGCCGTGGGATCGCAGCCTGCGCGCACCCGTGGCGGCGTGCCTCGTCGCGCTGGTCGGCGTGCTCGTCCTGTGGCACCGCCCGTTCGCCACGGCCGAATCGTCGGCCATCGAGATCCGGGCCGACCGGTTCAGTCCCCGCTGGGTGCGGGTTCCCCAGGGTGACTGCGTCGTCGTCACCAACCGTGACGACACGCGGGCTGCGCTCGACGACGGCCCGGCGATCGCGGCCGGCAAGACCGTGCGGTGGTGCCCGACCGGTGCCGGGATCCACCGGACGAAGATCTCGGGTCGTGGTGGATCCGGTGGATATGTCATCGTGGATCCGGCAGGGTGAGGGGCGGCATGGCAACCACGCGCGGCTACGTACCCCGGCGACCGTCCGGCTGGTACGCGCAGCTCTACCGGCGCACCTACGGCGAGCGTGCGCCCGCGACGAAGGCGGGGACCCCCGGGCTGATCTGGGTCGGGCTCGCGCTGGTCGTCGCGGGGATCTTCACGCCGTGGGTCCGGGGCGCGGGCGGCTGGATCTCCGCGCTCACCGCGCTCGACGTCCCGGTCCGCTGGACATGGGATTGGTACGGGAACCCGGCCACCGGCACCGGCTCGGGGTTCCTGAACGGCGTGACCGGGCTCTCGGTCGGCTTCTGCGCGGCCGTCCTCGCCGTCGCGGCCGTGCTCTCGGCCATGGGTCGTCTCCCCCGCTGGGTCCGCACCGCGGCCGCGCTCGGGATCGTGGCCATGCCCACCGCGGTGGCAGCCCAGCTCGCCCGCGATGCCTCCCACGCCGGCACGAGCTTCCTGTCCGTCGTCGGCCCGGGCATGCTCCTGATGCTGGCGGGCGGCGCCATCATCGGCCTCGTGCGGATTCCCGGGAGCACGCGATGAGCGTCCCCGCGATGGCTACGCCGGCGCCCTCCCGGTCGTGGCGCAAGAGCGTGAACGTCGCCACCGTCGTCGTGAGCACCGTGCTCGGCGGCCTCGTCGGCTACATCTCCAACGTCTGGATCATGGCCGTGCGCAGCGACGGCTACAACGTGAAGCAGGGATCGGCCGCGGCTGCACCCGGCAACCTGTTCCAGGGCAGCATCTTCTGGCTGCTCGCACCGACGGTCATCTTCGCGATCGGCGGCTACTGGCGGGCGGTGGGGACGAAGCGGTTCTCCTTCGAGATGCGTCGCCTGCCCCGCTTGCTCCTGATGCTGGGGAAGAGCAGCGGCACCGGCTTCCAGATGCAGTTCCTGCTCGGCGCGCTCGTGGGCGTCCTCGCGTCGGTGTGGATCGGCCCCACGCTCGGACTGGTGTGCTCGCTGGGCTTCATGGCCATGCTACCGACGGCCGCGTCGAGCATCCTGTCGAGCTTCGGCTACAAGGTCACGCAGTTCCTCAGCTCGAAGCTGGCCCGCCCGTCCGCCGCGGTGTCCCCCGAGGGTGCCGGCCTGATGAGCTCGGTCGTGGCGATGTTCGGCGGCGCCGCGGCTCTCCTCCTCGGCTTCTTCGTCAGCTCCTCGACCGCGAAGTGGGTGATCGCGGCCGCACTGGTGGTGCTGCTGGTGCTGCGGTCCGGGCGCCTACGCCGCGCTCCGGCGCTGTTGCTCCTCCTCGTGCTCGGACTCGCCGCCATCGGGATCCTGGTGACCGCGCACGCGGCGGTCGCCGACGACGGCGGTTGGATCGAGTGCGAGGGCCAGTCGTGGTGGAAATGCGATGGTTCCGACGTCGTGCGGGAGTGGGGGCTCTGGGGCGGCGCCCTCGGGGCGATCGGCGGTGCGATCGGCGGCACGCTGGGCGGGGTCATCGGGAGC